>Ga0306906_1000029_pt1 | contig 116294 bp, 120 predicted proteins | sample AntRauTorcE11897_FD_190405 | JGI IMG/M metagenome (GOLD analysis project Ga0306906, IMG submission 190405) | Saline lake microbial communities from Rauer Islands, Antarctica - Metagenome Torckler E11 #897 (v2) (version 2) | ecosystem: Environmental > Aquatic > Non-marine Saline and Alkaline >...
AAGCACCTGCGAGAGCCTTCACTCCACCGAACCTTCGTTCGCTTCGCTCACTCTTACGGTTCTCATCCTATAGCCGGACCATCTCAAGCCGTTCACTTTCGTGAACAAATTGAGATGGTGGGCGGTATAGGATATCGCCTCGGTCTCTTCCACTCAAGCTTACTCGAAGAAAGCTTCTGCGTGAGCTTTCGCTCCACCGAACCTTCGTTCGCTTCGCTCACTCTTACGGTTCTCATCCTATAGCCGGACCATCTCAAGCCGTTCACTTTCGTGAACAAATTGAGATGGTGGGCGGTATAGGATTCGAACCTATCACCTCTACAACGTCAATGTAGCGCTCTAGCCAAATGAGCTAACCGCCCTCTCTCTCGTGTTAACCGCATCTATAATAACGTATAGCCGGACCAGAGACAATGGATTTGTCATATAATCTGCCTCTTACAAACGGTGCACAGAGTATTGACAATTATAATGTTTCATGATAGCATAACCATGTTAATTAGGGAGGCGCTCAATTTTGAGTACCAGTTCGAGTTCACTCGAAAGCTTCAAGCTTTTCTTTGAAGAGGTTGATGCTTCGACGAAGTCAATGAGTCGACTACGACGAGCGAGACGAGCAACAGCACGTAAGTAGCATCGTTGCCCCATCGTTATAACCCCAGCGTTTTGCTGGGGTTTTTTCAGGTTAGCGAAGACTTATACGCAGCTATGGATAACTTATCCACTAGCATTTTATATAGCCTTATGACACTATGTGGACATGGTATGCCTCTATTGCTCAGAAAAACTGCGTGTTTCGAACTCTCGGACGCAAAAGTCAACCAATAGCATCTGGCGGCGGCGATCATGTCCAGCTTGCCGGGCAGTATTTACTTCGATAGAAGCAATTAGCCTAGAAAATAGTATTCGTGTGAGCGATTCTAAGGCTCTGGAGCCGTTTATGAAAGAAAAGTTGTTTATGAGTGTGTATGAAAGCCTAAAACACAAGCAAAAGCCCCTGCAAGACGCTCGAGACGTCACTGAAACTATATGTTCGAAGCTTATGCGTCAACACATACAGGCTGCCACGCTGGACCGTCAAGTCATTATAAGCGTAGCCACAGAAATCCTGCGACGGTACGATAGCCTTGCTGGCATGCACTACCAAGCCCGCTTTCGCCATTAATTGCTACATTATTCGTTTCTTATCAGATGTAACGACTGCCTTATCTGTTACATCAAAGTTTCCAAGATATCTGCCAAGTATTAAACGTGTTTGTGAATAAAGGGCTGAGAATGAGAAGAAAACAACTGTCGTAAACGGCAGAAGAACCCACTGGAATACCATAAAAAATGTTCTGCGCCGTTTATAGCGTGCTGGCTTGGCCGGTAAGGCCTTGAAGCTTAAGAACATGGTGATAAAAATACCGGTCAACGCAACTGTCTGTACGCGGCTGACAACAAACGGTAATTGGTTGCTCACGTAACTGTCTGGATTAACCAGTAACGGTACAAACGCTGCAAACGCAAGCAAAAGTGGGGCGGTTGCCCAACTGATATGTCCCTCTAGTAAACGCATAAACTTTGCGATTAAGTCACGGCGTGGCACTTTGTTTGGTCGGAAGAAGCCCACTTCAGCAACATAGGCAACGTCTGATGCGCCCCAAGCCCAGCGACGCAACTGCAAGAACTGTGCTTTAACAGTCTTTTTAAATGTGCTAGATAATACAGCATCTTGATAGATTGGCACATGCAACGGTATGACATCGTGTTTCCCGTCGTAGCGAAAATATGTCCGCCAGAACTGATGACCGTCTTCTACAATTGTACGAACACTCCAGTAGTCCGTGTCAATGAGTGCCTGCATACTTTGCGCATGTGAGGAGAAGTTGCGAATCATATGTGGACGTAGCGACTGAACAATGTTCCAAAACGAGTTACCAGTAGCGATAACCCGCATAAGAGCTGGTGCATCCCAGATATTGCTGGTAAATATTGGTATTGGCTGAATCGAGACAGTTTTGGGATCCGGACAAATCATGTAAACATACGTCAGAGCTGAAAAGTAGCTTGTATGAGGACGGTTGTCAGAGTCCAGCGTCGTAACAATCGTGTGCAACGGATCAATATGCTCTTTTTGTAAATAGGTTTCTAGCTTACGGGCAGCGTAAGTAATATTGCCGCCTTTACCAATAACTTCCCCAGGTTGACCAGCTGGGTGCTCCACAGCCATCGCATGCTGAAATACTTCACCGTATTCACTGACTAAATCTTGTGCAGTCTTTTTTATATCACGTCCACCGCGTTCTTCGTATGCCAAAACAAGGATAATTTTACTAGTGTCATAGTCAGAGTCAATAACCGAGCGTATGGTTGGCTCAAGGATTTCCCTACTTTCATTGTAGGCAGCAATAACAACTGCGTGCCGTATATTATCCGCAGTCAAGCTACCTATACCTGATCGTGCCCTGAATGAATCAATATTCTTCTGATGCCACTCGGGGCGCTCGTCATCTGCCGGTATTTCCCCTTTTGATAATTCTTCAAGCATAGCTGTCCACGGCAACTGCATATGGCGACTCATCATACGAAACCCCTGGATTGAACGTACGTTTAAGCCAATGGCCTTGCTCACCCATAGCAATAAGTAACCCAGGACAAAAAACACGCCGAGCGTCGGGCTAATAAGACTGAGTATAAGGGGTAAGAATATTATCAGCCAGCTAATGGCGCCTGGCAATATCTCAAAAAAACGATATCGCCTACCACGTTCGTTTTCATAGGGTATTTCAATATCTCTCATAATCAGCGCAATACAAACAGGGCATTCGTGACAACTAGTATTAGGACAAGAAGCAGTGTAGCAAGCGCGAGAACGGCAATGGCAAACCGCTTGCGAGCTTCAAATAGCCGCATACTTAAATAGGTATGGAATAGGAAAACAAAATAACCGAGCACGACGAATGATACAAAACTGGTGGCGGTGCCGGCGCTAAAAGCATCCAGCCCAAGATTTGACCGATAACTTATGATGTAGCTACCGCTATCACCTGAATCAAGTCGCAGAAAAGTCAGCAGTGTAACCGCAATCACCAGAAACACGTTTACACTCAATAAAACGAGCACAAATCGATCATGAAAATAGTTTTTAGGTATATGCATATATTGTCAGTATAGAGTTGATAGATAAAAGTATAAAGTCTGAGTTTGAAAACGAAAGATGGAGCCACCTACCAGGATCGAACTGGTGACCTACGCGTTACGAGTGCGTCGCTCTACCAACTGAGCTAAGGTGGCGTACCTAAACCGATGATATTTTAGCAAATTACCTCTGTTTTATCCAGTATTTCATCTACGCTTCTACGATGGTATTTCGGAGAAACATTTTTTACGTTGCGGTTTGTAGCAGAAGAATACCTATCTACAACTCAACGAGTCACGGCATCATTTTGGAGCTACCGCCGGTTCAAATCATGAGCAATGCTCATCAATAAAAAAACCGCCACCTTTTTGGTGACGGTCTTTTTATGGCGGGCTCGACCGGATTGACGCTCCGCTTGCACGGAAATCGCTTATCGGAGCAAGCTCCTGCACGCTCATTCCTGTAGACCGGCGCTCCTTCGGAGCTACCGCCGGTTCAAATCATGAGCAATGCTCATCAATAAAAAAACCGCCACCTTTTTGGTGACGGTCTTTTTATGGCGGGCTCGACCGGATTTGAACCGGCGATCTCCTCCGTGACAGGGAGGCGTGTTAGGCCTCTACACCACGAGCCCATGGTAACCGTAAAGACAGAGAGGATAATAGCAGGAGAACTGGCAAAAGGCAATCGTTATTGCGTAACGGCAGGCTCACTTGAGCCTTCTTCTTCTGGGGTGTCTGGCTCTCGGCTGAATGGCTCTGGCTCTGGTAGCTGCAAGTACACCCGAACGGGTTCTTGCTCTTTTGCTTGATTGACGTAAGTTTCAATGTCTTCAAATGTGAATAGTATGTGCGCTGCGCGAACTTCGGATCCATCACGCTCTAGCAACCGAACAATCTGCAATGCATACCCAATATTTATAACATCTGAGTATTCACCAGGTTCGAGTTGATACAGCTCATCAACAGTTTGCGCTGAAATATCACGGCTAGTACGAGTTATCGGGAAGCCGAAAGCGCCGCCCTCGTCAACCGTCGCTGGGTCGTCAGAAAATTCACTTGCAACATCACTGAATTCAGCCCCCTCCTCCAACCTTGATAGAGCAGCCTGAGCTTGCTCGTTAGTTTCGTTGTCTAGCTCTGCGACTACTTTTTGAGCAAGTAGCTGCTGGTGTAAGCTTCGGCGAAAATCAGCGATAGACCAATCCCAGAATTCACGAAGCACGTCTTCAAATACCTGACTACTATTGCCTAACCTGTCTTGCTGACGAAATAGCGCAATCTGCGCATCTATCTCTTGCTCTGATACATGTACTCCCTCTGTTTCGGCTATTTGTTTAATATAAGCGTCATTTATAACCTTCTCTAAGGCTCGATTACGGAACTCATCCAGCTGTTGTTGACCAATCTCTGTTTCAAAGTCTATTTCTTGCTGATTTTCGTAATAGTGAATGTAGTGTCGCAGTTCAAATAAGTAATTCTCGTACGCGACAAACGTATTGCCGCTACGAGCGATTGGAAACGGCAATACCTGCGTGACACGGTACATAAAGTTAGACGTTGTCTGAAATCTATATAACGCCAGGGTGGTGTAGGTAAAAAAGCCGACTATACTCAATATAACCAAAGTGGTAGTGATGCCAATTATGTGGCGTTTGGGATGCTGGAGCGGATATATAAATTTTCTTGCCCCCTTTAGAACCTCTTCGCGGTGATCAGCTACTGTTTTGTTAGTAATGCGTGGCACTTTCTCCTGGCCGAGCGTTTCCGGTTCATCACCTGATTTGAGCTTCTTTCTCAAAAGCTTTTTTATGCGCTTCATGTACGTTTACTCGTCTTCCTGGTTTTGGCTAGGCTGGGCGTCTTCTTCTAATCCAGCTGGTTCTATACCCCTATCGTTTAAGGTTGTGAGCATCTTTTTATAAATATGACTGGGCTTTTCTACGTCGTGAATTACAAGATCACCAATGTAGGTTTGCACGAGTATTGTACCATAGCCGAGCAGTGTTTCTTGGAGGCCATTTATCTCATAATTAATGCTCTGAATCTGCTTCAAATTTAGATCAACAATGCTTTTACTGAATAGACCTTTTCGTGTGATTTGAATCAGCCGCTGATCCGTCACGATATAAACGCTAAAATACCAACGAATAAATGCTGGCAGAAAAAGCAAGAATCCGAGCGCCATCCCTAGGCCAAGGCCAATAAAAAAAGCGTTATAGCCAAGTTGTGGCCAGATTGCTACCGGGATAATACCAACTACAGGGCCGAACAAGCCAATAATAAGTCCTTTACGCATAACGACTGGATGCTTTCGAAACAAGAACAAAACTTCTTCGTTATCTAGCTGTTCTTCAAATTGCTTATCACTCATGTTGTATGATTATACTGGTGATATGATGTCGATACCAGCATAGAATATGTGTCCCGGTAGCTCAGCTGGATAGAGCGCCGCCGTCCTAAGGCGGGCGTCGGGGGTTCGAATCCCTCCCGGGATACCAAGTAAAAAGTCAGGCACAAGACCTGACTTTTTACTTGGATGCACGCGTAGCGCGTACGAACCCTCGGGTTCGGTGGAGCAAGAGCTCACGCAGAAGTTTACTTCGAGTAAGCTTGAGCGGAAGAGGCTTCAGCCGATATCTCTCTCAGGATAACTGAACAATAAACCCGACACACTATAGTATGTCGGGTTTATTGTTAACTAATTAACTCCTAAGCGTGGGTTAAGTGCTCGTGTACTGTCTTGTATTCGAATAGTTCTGATTTTTTGAACCAGTGCTCTATCTCATCTTTGGCTTCATCGACATTACCTGAGGCGTGAATAATGTTAGCGGCTCCTTTTTTCAATAATGAAGCGCGGCCAAGACTAAGGTGGGCATAATCTCCACGAATAGTACCAGCAGGTGAATCTTTTGGACCGGTTGAACCGACCATCTTACGAACTACCTCAACAGCGTGGCCAGCTTCTAGCACGAAAGCGACTACTGGCGTTTCAATAAGGAATTTTCTCGTCGCTTCAACTATCATGATGCCGATCTCTTCAGTCGATTCATCATAAGCAACACCATATGCGTCCCAGTCTTGCTTTGTCTTCTCGCCTACTATCGGGATAAGGTCATCTGGGTAGTGTTTTTTTGCCATCTCATAGGTTGCCTGCACCATCTTCATGCCAACCAACTTCAACCCAGCTCGCTCAAAACGAGTAATTATCTCTCCAACAATTTGGCGCTGAATTGCGTCTGGCTTTAAAATAACTAGCGTTCGTTCCATTGAGACCTTCCTTTTTGGATATAAGTTTTGTTCAGGTAATTGTAACAGATGCGCGGTAGATTATCGACTAGAGAACACTGAGATAATGTCGTACAATATGCATATGCAGTTTGAAGCAATAAAAACCGACTTTCTTGAGTACCTAGAAATTGAGCAAAATAAAGCACCTCACACCATACGCAACTATGATCATTACTTAAGTAGATTGGTAGATTTTGCTGGCGATATTAAAATAGCAGATATCACCCCTGATGTAATTCGAAAGTGGCGACTATGGCTCAACCGGCTTGGCACCAATACATCTGATGAGCTACAAAAGAACACCCAGAACTACCACCTAATCGCTCTGCGAAGCTTCTTAAAATACTGCGCTCGACGAGATATCCCAGCAATGACTGCCGATAAAATAGAGCTGGCTAAAACCCACAGAAAACAGGTGACTCATCTAAACCCCGAGGAAGTAGAACGACTACTCGGCGAGATTAATATAAGCCGAGTGCAAGGACTGCGTGATCGTGCAATTATTGAATTACTCTTCTCGTCTGGCCTGCGTGTATCAGAACTTGTAAACCTTAATATTGACCATGTAAATCTGAAGCGACTAGAGTTCAGCGTGCGAGGCAAAGGCCAAAAAGATCGGCCAATTTTTGTGAGCCAAGAAGCAGCAGACTGGATACAAAAATATCTTGATAAACGGACTGATGCAAGCGAGGCGTTATTTATCCGCTACGGTGGCTATAAAGAAGCTGACACCTCAGGGGATTACCTGCGTCTCACCGCACGAAGTATCCAACGCATGGTAAGTCGCTATGCAAAGTTGGCTGGAATTACCAAAAAAGTCAGCCCGCATACGCTTCGACACTCATTCGCAACCGACCTACTGATGAATGGCGCCGATATACGCAGCGTTCAAGCAATGCTTGGGCACAGTAATATCGCCACGACTCAGATATACACACACGTAACCGATCCTCACCTAAGAGACGTGCACCAAAAATTTCATCGCAAGTAAATATTCATGGCAAAAACAGAAAAATTTTATCAACAGCCAGGAACAATAGTAGACCCAGGCTCAGTCCTGATCATCTTGCAAAGACCAGCATTTGTTACATGAAGGGCGCTATTAGGTAATATCTCTCTGGGCGGTGTACTTGAGGGCACTCGAACCTGTATACGCTGTACTACATCGTTTACACGAGCAGTTGCTTCGACAGATATTTGTGCATCTCGAAACGCCACGGTATCGCCACTATCATTATAGCCAATAATCTTTACTTGGCTTGATCGATATATACCGCGCAATCGTAGTACATAATTATGGTCGTTGGCTGGCAAATCAATTATTGCAGAAGCTAAATACGGATCGATGACATCCGGTGGAGCAGTATCGCATGAACCAAATATTACGGGTTGAATATCTGGCGCGTTGATATCTTCGTACACTACCTCTGCTTCAATTGCCCCCCCTTGCTTTGGGTGTAGAACGCCGCTAAGTGCACCCTCTCGCAGTGTATCTCGAGAGAAAGTATCACCCGGAGATCCGATACGCGTCAAATCAAAGCGAAGCATACCTATCTCATTACTGTCGAGTGCTGTCGGCAACACACCGTAGTCCCTTGTTTGACAAATATTGTCTGTAGCACTGGCTGTGTTTTGCCAAGTTATAACAATTTTATCGAGGTTTTCAGAACCTGCATCTAGCCAGGAGATAATCGACTCACTCGTTTCTATTTCATCGTATTCTAACGGACCGGGAGCTGTGTCAATAATGAAACAAGTTGTTTGTATTTCATCACTTTCGCCATCATTAAAAGTTGGTTCAGGAGAGCCACAAGTATTTACGTCGGCTATATTGTCAGGGTCAGACCGGAACTCTGCGACCTTTTCATCTATAACTGCTTCTGCGGCTAAACGAGCCTGTGTTGATTGCTGTTGGTCGAGAGCTTGTCTTCGTTCTCTCTGAACAAGTGAAGCAAATGTGATAGTAATGATAGAAATTACCAAAATCAACACCGTCACAATAATTATTGATACTAGGCCTTGTTCATTGTTGGATATTCGTTTCATAATTACTTGCACTGTGTTTTTATACTACTTATCCTTTTCTAGATAATACTACACTTACAGTTTTCTGACAACGACAGTGCTCAGCGAGCTTACCGCGCAATATGTCGAGTTGCTAGCGTCTGGGCGACACCGTACGGGGTCACCTGGGGCAACCGTTGAGTCAAAGGCTTCATCATCTCCATGAGCCACAGTAATCGATATGTACCAAGCCTTGTCATCTCGGACAAGCGAAAACTCAGTTAGCCTCATATTGTCAGCGAGTAGTTCAGTCTGATCATCGCTTGTCCGCTGAAGTGGATCAGACGGTAGATCTTGGCAATCAGAGCTTCGCAACAAAACGTTTGGCGTGCTAGGTGATATCTCTTGATTGAGCACATAGGAATACAGCCGACCAGCGATACACCAGTGCATAACGTTACCAGAAGCAGGCAGTTCGTATGGATCAGACGCGGAATATTGTAAGTTATTTGCAAGCTCCTCTACTACGGATCTCGAGACTTCTTGTGTTCGCGAGCGTACAACCGTTTTGTAAAATTGTCGTCCGAGCTCCACCATCACCCCACTTGTAATGAGAAGCATGATACTAAATACACTGATTGCGACCAGTAGCTCAACAATGGTAAAGCCAGCTGCGCTCCGTATTTTTTTACGACTTGGTTTAATCATTTATAACCGTCCATTTGTAACGATACACTAGCTGGTTTTCATTCCCTGAGATGCCCTCCCATTGGACTGTCGCTACATAGGTATAACGACTAGGCCCAGTAGAACTTGCTAATGAGCCGGTACCTTCTGTTCTTTGTACATCCACCCATGAGTAATAACGATTATCTGGACCTTTGTAGCACCCAGGTGCAGCCGCAGGATTAGCTGGCGTAGCTGGTTTATTGTCTAGTGTTGAGGACGGATCACCCAAGTTACCCTCAGTTATACAAAAGTCTCTTTGCCCACCAGAAGTACCCGCTGGACCAGGTGGGAACAAAAGGTTTTCACCTTGATAGCTTGGTTGGTTGGCGATATATTTGATAGATTCTACCATGCCACGAGCGATCTGAGACGCCTCGATGCGCTCCTGTGTATCCTGTGATGTTCGTATGCTATCGGACGCTGAAGTATAGCCAGCACCAAGCACTAATCCTAATATACTTAAGGCAATGAGCACCTCAACGATCGTCTCACCTGATTGGTTTTCCATAAGTCTTAGCATGCTACGTTAAACTCCGTTGTTGTCGTTAATACTCGTCCATCTTTACCTACGGCAACCTGAGCCGTTTCGCCACCAGACCCTCGCTGTAGGCAAATTACAATTCCTTCGTCATTCGTCACTTCATTAAATTGCAAACTGCTGATGGCGCTTTCTGTAACTGACAAAGCTGAACCAACGGAGGTACCGGTTATAGCCAAAAGATTCGTCTGGGGCGCACCACTCAACTGCACGCCGCCTGAACGCTGCTCTTGATTGCTGAATCCACTCATAAACACCAACGCGCCAACATCCGCGCCAGCATATGTCACCGACTTTACCTGGAGGCCATATAAAAGTTGAAGGGATGCATTCAGGTGATCAGCTACTGCTATGTCCCCAGAACTAAAGTCAGCAAGACTGGTCGCAGGGTTATCATCCCGGGTTAACCTACGCGCAGCTACGGTGAGTACCGCAAACTCTCCGGCTTCCCCGTCTGGCGTAAATGCTAGCGCTTTACCGGCGAAAACACAGTCACGACTACCGCCCTGCACCGAAACGTCAGCGGTAAAAGAAATACCAGAGCCAGACGCTAAGCAGGTGCGCCCTTCCCCTGCTTGCCCGGTATCAGGGTAATAACCTCGGGCAGTATCATTTGCGACATCGAGTAGCTTTGCTTCGAAATCCCGAACTGATTGCGGTAGCTCAGTACGGGCTTGCTGATTACCGATTACGCCGATTGCGCTAATCGCAACAACACCCATAATCGTTATGACAATGAGAAGCTCAACAATTGTATAACCCTTTGGGTGAGTTATGTACTTCATTATTCAATAGTATAGCATGAGCGGTATGCTGAACTCTGCTATATAATCAGTAGATTGCCCAGAAGTGCCTCGTAGATTGTATCAAAAAACAAGACATTAACCACGGTCGCTAAAATTAACATAGGACCAAATGGAATATGATCCTTCAGCGAGACTGATCGAGATAATGACGTTACTACAACCGATAATATACCGAATATTGAAGCGAGAAATATCGTCAGAAAAACTGAGGCAACACCTGCAAGCCAAACACCCAATAAAAACCCCAATTTTACGTCGCCACCGCCAATCCATTTGCCACCAGAAACCAGAAATAGTAGATAGAACAAGCCACCAAATGTCACCGAACCTACTAACATATCTAATAACGTAGGCGTCGCGCCACTCATACCCAGCGACACAGCTATAGCCAGCATAGTTATACCCCAACCTACTGCTATCATTTGGTTTGGAAGTAGCATGTGTTTGCTGTCATAGACGGCTAAGGCTATTAGAACAACCAGAAAAATAAGCCACAAAGAAAAATATAAAATACTAATTACGCCAATTAGCTCGAATGGCCAGTAGATGAAAGAGCCAATGAACAACAAAGCAGTCAAGAGCTCTATGAGAGGATACTGCCAACTTATGGGGACGTGACAGTAGCGACATTTTCCCCGAAGCATCACCCAGCTTACAACCGGCGCAAGATCATACCACTGCAACGTATGTTTGCAGCTTGGGCATATAGAACGTCCGTGCAGTACAGAAAGTTGTTTGTGTTTGGCTTTTTGCGATGATTTGCTCTGTGAAAAACGCCACAGCCACGCATTCACAAAACTACCCAGGCTAAGCCCGAGGAAACCGAGAAGAAATAACTGGTAATGCATAATAATTATCCTAGCATATAAAAGACCCGCTTTGATGCGGGCCTTTTATATGCGCTGTCAAGCAAACGGGTATTGGCTAAGAGCCGATACAGCGACCAACATTATCTTCCGCTGTTTCTATTTCGTAGGCAATTACAAATGCCCGAGATCCACCCCCGGCTTCTGGAGCTGTTCCAGTGTCATCACAACGAAAATTGTAGTCAAAGAAGAAATCGTTACCACTAACTCCTCCGACAGCAGCTGCCTGGTCAGTTAGCTGTTGATTGTCAAGTAAATCATAGTAATTAGAAAGCTGTTCAGCTGAAAAATCGTTACCACATTCATCGACACGACCATTATTGTTCGTAATACATTCGTTTACGGCTGCAGCCATACGTGCTGCGTCATTTTGTCGTGTCGTGTTCCGTGCGTTCCTCTGCAAGGCTGGTACCGCTAAGAACACAATAAGCATAATCAAACCCGCGATAGCAAGTACTATCATCACCTCGATGATGGTAAATCCATCTTGTTTCATTGATTTTAGTTTACGTTGCATGGTGCCCTAGCCCCCCTTGTAAGATACTTTTTTAATATTACTAACCATAAGCTGTATATTACTAAACTTCACATAAAAAAACAATAAGGAGTGAGGCCTAGAAGAAGTTTTGGCCAGCAAGACCATAAATCGGTAGTAGAATTGCAGCAATAATAACCAGCGCCATGACACCAAGCAAGACCATCATCATTGGCTCAATAATAGTTGATATAGTCTTAATCTGGTTATCGACTTCTTTTTCGTAATAATCAGCCGTTTTCTCAAGCATCGTTTCAAGTTGTCCTGAATCTTCCCCGATGCGAAGCATATCTGGAACTAGTGGTAAAAAGTTTTCATCACCAGTAATGGCATCGGATATCGATGAACCACCCTTTACTTTCTCAATGGCTCGGGTTATAGATCGCTCTATATGAACATTGTTTATTGAGCCAGCTACAACTTCTAGCGTTTTAATTAACTGAACACCGCTGCTAACCATAGTGGTAGCTGTGCGAGCAAAGCGAGCCATGTAAAGCTTCATGAAAAGTGGACCGACAAGCGGCATTCTCATTTTTGCCTTGTCGATATATACTCTACCACCAAGTGTTTTTACCCATCGGCTTGATATAAAACCAAGTATACCCAGTGCGATGAGCACAAAGTACCAGTAGGCTGTTATGAAATTAGACACCGCTAGCAAAATACGAGTAAAGATAGGCAATTCACCGGCACCAGATAACCCTTCGTATAAAGACTCCACTTGAGGTAACACAGCGATGAGCATAAAGACCACAACACCAAGCATAACCAGCAGAACGATAAGCGGATATGCAAGCGCCCCTCGAACTTTACTGACAATATCTGCGTCTTTTTCTTGCTGATCAGCTAAGCGCTCCAGTGAGTGGTCAAGTGAGCCAGAAACCTCTCCTGCCTCAACAAGGTTAATGTATATTTTATCGAACACATCAGGATGTCGAGCGATTGCCCCTGAGAACGACGTTCCGCCCTCAATATCTGAACTAACTTGAGAAATAATGAACTTTAGCTGTTTATTTTGGGTTTGCCTACCGACATTTTGTAAACTTTGCAAAAGCGGCAAACCTGCACTAATTAAGGTTGAGAGTTGGCGAGAAAAAATGACCTTATCTTTGGTTTTGATACGATCAGTTATTTTACCTAGGCCTGAAGCACCAGAGCTTTTTGCCTCAATCGATAATGGAGCAAGTCCTTGTTGCCTTATGAGCTTTGCGGCTGCCTGTTCATTGTCAGCCTGAATATCAGCAGTAACTTTTTTGCCACTAGTTGCGTCTCGGGCTACGTATTTGAATGTCAGCATATCTTACTTAGCCTCTCATCAATCGGTCGAGTTCTTCGATATCAACTGCTACCATGCGGGCATCCTCATAAGTAATTGTCCCGTTATGGATAAGCTCTACTAAGGTCTTATCCATTGACTGCATACCGTGTTCAGCGCCCGTTTGTATCACTGCTTCAAGCTGGTGCGTCTTGCCTTCACGAACAATGTTACGGACTGCAGGGTTAGCAATCAAAATTTCTGAGGCTGCTACACGACCACCACCGATTGATGGTACAAGCCGCTGTGAACATATTGCCATCAGAATGTTAGACAACTGGGTACGTATCTGGCCCTGCTGGTGTGGCGGGAACACATCAATCATACGATCAATACTCTGGGCCGCTGAGTTAGTGTGCAGCGTAGCAAAGACAAGGTGACCAGTCTCAGCGATGGTTATAGCAGCTGCGATTGTCTCCAGGTCGCGCATCTCACCAATTAGAACGACGTCTGGGTCCTGGCGCAGACTACTGCGCAGCGCGGCTGAGAAAGAGTAGGTATCATAATGTACTTCTCGCTGCACAATGACAGACTTTATCGATTTATGGGTAAACTCTATTGGATCTTCAATGGTAACAATATGCTCAGAGCGTTCTTCGTTAATCTTGTGGAGTAAAGCCGCTAAAGTAGTAGACTTACCAGATCCAGTTGGACCAGTAACCAGCACTAGCCCCCGAGGATATTCTGCAAACTTATTGACGATTTTTGGTAAACCTAATTGTTCAATGGTTAAGATCTCATTCGGGATGAGGCGCAGTGCAGCTGCAAGATTGCCGCGTTCATGAAATGCGTTAACACGAAAACGACCCAGGTCACCAAAGGCGAAACTGAAGTCAAATTCTTTATCCTTCAACAGTATTTGTTTCTGGTCGTCATCTAGGATAGCGAATATGAGCGACTCTACCGTTTCTTCTGTAAGTGGGTCAACCCCGCCACTTACCGGCATGAGCGAACCGTCGACTCGTATATATGGAGGTAGGCCAACCTGAAGGTGAAGGTCCGAACCCTTTTTTTTGATTACTTCTTCTAGTAATACCTCTATCCGTAATTGTTGTGTTGCCATATACCCCCCCTATTTATGCTTCGATTTTTGATTTAGAATCTGATACTGCTTCTTCGACTTTTGTTTCATCTTCAGTTTCTGATTGAGTGCTTGGCTCCGCTGTTTCCTCTATTGGTTTAGTGGACTCGATTTCTGCTGCAGCCACCCTATCAACCTCTAGTATTGTTGTATAGCCAGCTAGCGCTTTTAGGTAGCCGTCTTCCCTCATACCAATCATACCTTGCTTTTTCGCTTGATGGTTAATCTCGCTACTTGTTGATCTATTAAGGATAAGGGCTTGAATCTCTTCGGTAATTTCAAAAACCTCATATAGACCCATCCGACCCTTATATCCACCAGGTGACTTTGGATTATCGGCACCTCTATACAAAGTATAAGCTTTTTGGCCTCTTAGAGGCAAGGTTTTATAGCCAAGATCTTTGGCTACCTCTACAACATTCTCTTCTTTTTCTGGCAATAAATGGCCGATGGTTTTTTGAATAGCTGCTGTTTCAGTAGCGGATGATTGATACGACACCTTGCCTTCATCTGCAATCCTTCGAACGAGGCGCTGACCAATTACGGTATGGACCGTACTGGCTATCAAGAACGGTTCAATCCCCATATCTAATAACCGTGGCAAGATGCCAGCTGCGGAATTGGTGTGTAGCGTACTGAAGACTAAGTGACCCGTCAAAGCTGCTTGGACACCAAGCTGTGCAGTCTCTTTGTCGCGAATCTCACCCACCATAACAACGTCTGGGTCTTGACGCAGAATAGAACGTAACCCAGAAGCAAACGTGAGTCCTACCTCAGCATTAACCTGGATTTGATTAATACCGTTCATTTTATACTCGACTGGGTCTTCCAGCGTCACAATATTTATTGTTTCGTTCATTATTTCTTGAATAAGCGCGTAAAGAGAAGTCGACTTACCAGAGCCTGTTGGACCAGAGGTAAGAATCATACCATTGGACTGCTGCAGCCCTGAACGAATTGTGTGTAAGGCACGACCATGATAACCCATATCCTCCAGCTTCAGGCTGGTACCCGATTTATCAAGTAAACGTATAACGACCTGTTCGCCCCAAACAATCGGTGCAATTGCAATACGCAGATCGATCGGGTTATCTTTAACGAGCACAGTAAACTGACCGTCTTGCGGTATGCGATGTTCGTCGATTTTTAAGTTCGATAAAATTTTAATACGAGAAACCAGCGCGGCTTCGGTGCTTTTGGGTAGCTTCATAATTTCACGGAGCACGCCATCAATTCGACAACGTATCTTTAACTCATGCTCAAGTGGTTCTATGTGAATATCGCTTGCTCGGTTACGGGCTGCATACTCAAGAATCATGGTTAAAGCCTTGCTTATGGGAGAATCCTGCACGATTGTCTTGATTTCATTTTGTTTTTTCGAGGCTGTTTTTCCCTTGCTAGCGGCTGCTTCGGAGGCTGTTTTCACACTCTGTGAGCTTTCAACCGTCTCACTGACTTGCTTGCCGATCGTGGCTTCATATTGCCGCAAAACGTTCCGAATCCCTTCTTCAGAAGCAGCGTATACTCGCAAGGACCGGCCTATTTTATTGGCTAGAAAATCTACTGCTTGTACATTAGCCGCGTCTAGCATTGCAACGACAAGCCTTCCTTGCATTTCACCTAAAGGAACAGCCATGTATTGTTCGGCGGTGTCCTTCGGCAAAAGCGATAGCACCTCTGGCTTGATGTAGGCATCTTGGAGATTTACGTATGGCGTGTCAGATATTTCTGCGGTTGCCTTGGTTAATTCTTCATCTGAGACAAGACCTTCTGATACCAAAAAAGCTATAAGAGGTGTTTTTTTTTCTTGAGCCTTCTTTTTAGCTGATTCAAGTGTTGGCTCATCAATTAAGCCATCGGCAAGTAGCTTTTTTTCTATCTGATTTTGTGACGCAGAAGACAATACACTCATACAAGCCAAGTATATATTCTAATTATCTGATTGTATGAATGGCGACTCATTGCTCTCCCCGTCACCTATTCTGATCAGCTTGGTTGGGTTAATAGACTCGTTATTAAAATACTCGTCATTTGGCTCATTAAACTCTGAGGTTATGGCCTGAACTTTTTCTACAGTTTGCTGTTGCTCATCTGGACCAGTAAACAAAAGGCTAGATATGATAACCGCAAACACTGAACTAAATATGATGACAACCGCTATTAATGTAAGATCGTTTTTTTTCATAGCTAAACACCTGCCTGTTGTTTACTGAGAAAGCACAGTTTATTCGGTTTTGATATAAATTGTTTCAGTATGTTATTCATTATCGTATTGCCTCGTATTCTAGGCCAAATATCCTCTCTGGTTGAAAGTATGTCTTGGCATCTAAATCTAGAGTAAGTGCACCCTCTTCCCCGCTAATCATCATGGATTGAACATGGAACGGGCGAATCGATCGCTCCAATACATCAATCAAAGACTGTACTTGATCATAATCGCCCCGTACCTCGAAACCAAACGGCATCTCGGCTGGCCCTCTCGCTTCGGTGTTTGGTGTATCATCCAACTGTTGAGAACTCGCGCTATCATCAATGCTTATACCAAGCTGCGATAACTCATCATCAGTTCCGGTAATACTTTCTATCTGTAAGGATTCATCTGTTATGAGCTTCTCTAAAGAGGTAGCCAGTGCCGGGAAATCGTATTTACTTGGAAGTGCATCGAGCACGATTCGTGCATTGTCGCCGTCGTTCGGCCCGTCGCCCTCTGCACTACCGCCGATAATATTTTCTTGGGTAGACACAAAGCCGGTATAGGATGTGTTGAGCAACTTAGCCGCCTCAACATTTTCTTCGAGTTGCTCTTTAGTAGTCTCTTTACTAGAAATAACTCTGTTTTGAAACGAACGCTGAGTGTATAATTCTTTTAACATAAATCCGGCAAATACGACAACAAATCCTGCAATGGCAACAGCTAGCACCATCGTGGAGTTCGCTTTATCAATCTGTACATGCTTTAGTGAGGTTTTCAGGTCAGCCATTATTCTTCCTCCTCGGTTGGGGCTATGAACAATACGTCGGGACTCTCTTGCTCAGAACGCGTGGTTATTGTATCTTCAATGATCAGACGAGTTTCGTCCTCGCTAGAGAATATTTCAGGTTCGTAGCTTATTCGGATAACAAAATTAGTACCGTCAGTAGTTCTGCTAAAATCACTGAGCTCCACACCATTAAACGCGCGAGGTAGTTCTATGTCATTATCTGAGCTATCGTCACCTACTCCTTCATCGTCCGCTAGCACCTCGTACTCAGTGAACTTCAAAGTATCAGTGAACTTATTCACATTTTCTAATGTGTCGGTTTCACCTGTTACTACTAATAGATTCTCATCAAAATTTATCTCCAATTCTGTAAGCTCAATTTCTAAAGGTGTAACGGTAGCAATGTATGAGAAGAGCCGAGACGCGACTGGCTTATCCTCATGTAACCCACTGATAGTATTTAGCTGATTTTGAACAGTTAAGACTCGATTAATTTGGTCAATTGCTTGAATCTCTTTCGTGCTTGACTCAATATCAGCAGTAACATTTGCGATATGATTCTTTTGCAAAACGTAGACATTTGTAGCGAGTAGACCAGTGAGTGTTAGCATAATTGCTATTGTGAGAACAGATATTGCAATAACAATTCTTTTTGAACGTTGAGCACGTATATAGGCAATTTTTACGTCTGGTAATAGATTAAACTGTATCATTCTTGACGCTCCGCTAAGCCGGCTGCAACACCGTAGTAATTAGATACCGCGAGTAGTTCATTTTGGCGATTTGGCGGAAACGATACGTTCCGCCAAGAATTACCAATCTCAACGCCAATACTAAATTTGTTAGCAAGATAGAGTGGAAACTCGGGTAACGTCGAGGCTCCCCCGGTAACAACTATCCTCTGAACTTGCACATCTTTGTAACGACTTTGGAAGAACTTGATGGATTTTTCAATCTCTGCAACCAGTAAATCAACAGTGCTGATAATTGCTTGGTGCACTTGACCTTCTAGCTTTTCTTTTGATAAGCCAAACTTGAACACGAACTGTTCAGCCTGAGACTGCTCTATGCCAAGGTTCTGCATTGCAGCTTTTACGAATGATTCCACACCAGTTGGTATTGAGCGAGTTAAGCGAGGAGCGCCGTTCATAACGATCACAAGGTCGGTGCTTGTTAGACCAATATCTAGTACCATTTGGGCTTCGCTTGAATCAGGGGGCAGCATACCGCGAACAAGTGCAAGATTGTCAGGCTCAAAGGCGATGACATTCAAGCCAATAGACTCTAGAAGATCGAGCTTGCTCTCAACAAGCTTGTTGTGCACGCTAGAGAGAAGAATCTCGACTTTAGTTCTATCAACTGGCGAATCGCCGATCAGCGCCCAGTCAACTTTCGACTCACTTAAAGGTGTCGGTATCATAGAATCTGCTTGGTAGGTCAATGTCTTAGATAGCTCATCCGGGCTTAGCCGGTCAAAATCAAACACCGCGGTGAAGACTTTGTCAGAAGGTATTCCAACCGCGACATTATTGGTTGAAATACCGCTTGAAGATATTAATTTGCTTACGATTTGCGCAAGATTTTGCTTATCAACATTTGAATCACTAGTAGCGGTTTTACGATCTACAGCAACCTGACCATAGCGGACAAGCGACTTGGTCGGCCCTTTGCCAGACAACTGAACCACTCTTACGGCACTTGTGCCGATATCAAGTCCAAAAAAGTCGTTTGTCCCACCGTTTAGTAAATTCATATTTAACCCTGAGTATATAGTATTTAGGTTATGCTTGTCTACAGATTAGGTGGAAGCGTAACATAACTATCGTACTGAAAACTTTCTCCTGGTGTTAGCAACTGTGTAAGCGCCATATAAACCTCAGGTGCAAAGTTTATTATCTCAGCTGCACACGTATCACCGCCTACTGTACCACCACTACTTGGAGATTGCGTCCAGCTACAATTGCCTCCTACGTTCACAGGATTGATGCCACTACGGCCCTCGTTTAATATGGCGTCTCGTAAGCTCCCCCTCGTTCTCGTAAATTGAACATTCGCAGCGAGTAGCGAACCATTAACAACGAGTGGATTCTGACAGCTAGTAAACATAGCTGATCCAGTCGTACTACATGTTCGTATTGTCCCGCTGAGGCCTGAGCCTGGCTGAGCTACATATACTCCATCAATCTGCTTAACGCCTGGAGCAATATTTATTTCACGAGCGACCAGCATGACAAATGGTATGTCATTACGTGATACCCAATTAGATTCGAATATTATATTGTCGTTTATATTCAGCCTACCATCTACGTAGATTATTTTCCTTGAGCCTTGAGCTACAGGTATATCACCACTGTTGGATAGCGTCAATGAACTCCCCGCGTTAAACCACTCAAGTGTTCTTGGGTCATCATTTGGAGCACCGAGTTCATTTACTACCGCGGAAGATCTTGCTGCATTGCTGCCTGAGAGAGTACTGGCTGAGCTAAATTCTTCGTTTGCAAAGTAATCGGGTAAACATGTGCTTCCATCATTAGCGCTATAGTTACCACCGTTCCCGGACATATTAGCAAATGTCAGACCAGTAGGCGGTACAGGGGCATCTGCTGATAGTGGCTTAAGTCCTGCTGAACTAAATCCGTTTATAGTACTGACGGCAAACGCAGCATACTGCGTAGACGAACCGACGCCAACCTGACCTCGGCTATGGGCACTTATTCGACCACCACTTACTAAGCATGAGCCAAAGGCTCCACCAGAAACTACATCATTGCCGAATATCTTAAAATACGGCCAGTTAACTACGGGTGGTGTACATGAGGTAGATGAACGAGCCCCACTACCCGACTGTATATTTCCGTCACTGTCCATTACGCCTCTAGTCGGTGCGCCGGTCTGTATGCGGAAACATACTCGTTGTCCTACGCGAAGGTCACCAGGAACAGATATAGGGATTGATACACTCCCCGGGCTGTAGGGATAGTTGTTAATGATTTTATTATTATTTGGAGCAGTTATATTTGTTGGACCGCTTTGCATAGCAGTCCATGAACCACCGTCTATCCGATAACTTATCTGGTAATTGAAATTGTTGACTGAACTTGGTGCCCTAACATCCGAACGTCCTTCACCTGGTTCTTCAGTGCTATAATCCATATCAATATAAGCAGTTGCCCGTGCAACGTCAGGTGATTCACGATCATCTTGTAGCTGTGCGCCGGATATCCTTGGGTTGAAGTCAAATGTACGGTCGTAGCATGGATCCATGATTGGGCCATTTACTGAGTCGGATCGTGTGTGATACGTAGCATGACTATATCTATATCGCCACCCGAGGAACTCTTGCCCAACAACAACTTCCTCGTCTGCGCACACCCTCACGATAGTGTAACGCCCATCAACAAACCTTAACCTCCAGCGACACACTTCTCGAGTTTCTGTTATGTCCCTGTAGACACGAGAGCCCGTTGCGGTGTAGTGATTCCGCCTGTAGTCCTCATTATAATTCACCCTGGGTACATTATCATCAAACGGATAGTTATCTTCATAAGGCCGATAATCTAGATCAACACTTCCAGGCCTTCCTGGCGAATCATTACTATGAGGTAATTGTATACGAGCCCCTCCACTACTGGCATCTTGATGACTAGCGTAACGAGTCTCGGTAGTTCTCGTTCGGGTTCTTTGATGTCCGTAAGTTCTGCTGTAGCCACCTGGAGTACTAAGAGACTGATTGTATCTAGAGGGGAATGTAACAGTTTTTATCGGGTCAGCCAGACAGGCAGTGACGGGCTCTGGCTCTGGCTCGGGCTCATCTTCAGGCACATCTTCAGCATAATACATAATCTGAACACGCAAGAGTTGACCAGCTGGAAGCGTTCTGCTGGTATCTGAATAGCCTGGAGAATAGCTTGACCAGTTTGACCAGCTTGAACATGACCCTGGCTCGGTACAGACCCTTGATCGAGTCCTTTGGTCGTATTGTTCAGAGTTTGAGCCCGTTACTCGTACCTGATCGCCATCAACGGAAACAACGCGGGATGCGGACGGTCCAGTAGCCATCAATTCGTTAACACTAGTTGCTGGAATACGTAAACGAACATTAAATCCGTTAACGTCACCTTGCGTTAATATACCATCAGGGTCAGGAACTCTTTCAATCTGTACGGTTGCTTCGGGCGGATCACATGTCAAAGTTACGTTAGCCGGATTTGCGTATCTACCATTCTCGCCAGCGTTAAGTATAAGGTCTTCAGTTACGCTTGTGCAGTTATCTTTTGAGTAAGTGGCTTGCCACTTCGTATAACAGCTGAATGTTCTACCCGTATCAAAGTTACCCGAACTATTGGTAGTTACATTTGCTGAAGTGCTACCACCGCAGTACATATGTGACCCGGTATAGTCTTGTTCACTTATAGGTCGTGGGTGGACATATACATTGACTCCGCTCAGGTTCATCCCAGCATCATTCTTAACATTGCCCCTCCAGCCAGTGTGGTGATTAGCGGAAGTTCCTGGGCAAGGCCAAGTAGCAGCACTCACTTCCGTAGATGAAAACATGGATACAATTCTATGCAAAAGAGCTTGTGCATTGTTGCGGTCATCGACACTTACCTGATAATCGGTACAGAACAATCCGCTATTTTGCGTTAAGGACGTAGAGCCGATAATACCGATGTTTTGCATGTAAGATATAACTGCGCCTAAGCCAAACCTCTCTGCGTTATCCTTTACATGGTTTATATACTGATCCCAGTTTGGATGATCTCCGCTCGATATAGCCTCTAGACGATACATCGCAAAGTATCCACCCGATGACTCAACCACCTCTGTTGTGTAATCACCGTCCTCCTCTAATGACTCTATTGCTGTCCAGTCCTCGCCAAAATATCCGCTCCCAAAGTAATCAGGCTGGTCTTCTTTATTCAAGCCTTGTGATACACCGGCAATAACGTGAGGCTCCGCGTCTAAAATGAGCGGAAGCGAATTGTTGTATTTACTCTCATCAGCCTCTCGTTCGATATCATCAACTGATAAATCAGACTCAAACCAAGATAAAGATTTATCATTGAGATTATCCTTGATTGCTGATACTCGCTGTTGGCTGTCATCTTGACCCTCTTCAACGACATCGTATCTGCTGGACAGCATCAAAACGTCTCGATACTGCAGGATCTCTGGTGCAAGCCTCTCTTTTAAGCCGACGAGCTCGTAATTAAAGAGTAAGTCGTCTTCGCTAAGATTAAACGATTGATTCATGTGGGCAAAGAAGGCGTCGCGACTCTCAGATTCTCTGATATCTATACCGGCCTGAATTTGTTCATCTATCTCATCAGTTACGTCTATATTTCTGTCTTCGGCCTCTTGCTTTAGCGCATAATAAAGTAGAACTGCATCTCTTGCTGTCCTGTCAGCTTCAGTGAGCCCCTCCTCATCACCAATTGCATCATAAAAAGACTGATAGGCATCGACTCGACGGTTAAAGTCATCCCTCGTTACAATTGTATCGCCAACTTTAATTGATCCGCTAACGGTGTACAAGTAGTAGCCTACGAAACCAATAATAGGAATCGCAACAAGTAGTAATATCAAAAAAAGCTTCTTTTTGCTCCTGCTATTTACATCTTTTGCTCGAGAATCTTGTTTGTTATCTTGTGTTTCGTTTACAGACATCTAGTAAATCCTTTTTGATATACACTTTTCATAAGTTTAGCATAATTAGCTTAAGCATTTTTGTGTATCTTCTTATTCCTCAAGGCCTTCAATGGTTGGCGCATATTCATTGAGGACTTCTTCGGAGTAATTCCCTTCTGTAATACCTTGCAGCAAAACCTCTACGTCTTGCTCTATCGTGAATTCAGATGAAGCAATTAAGCCCAGCGCCTCGCTCGCTAGTGAAGGAGCACGATCATCGCTTAATTTTGCCGCCAACAATGCAGCATTCAGATAAGCGCTAACCCTATCCACCTCGGACGTATCGGATGAAGTGTCTTCTTCAGCCTGTTCTATATATTGCTCAAGTTGGTAAATTCCTGGCGTAAATTCGGGCTCGTCTTCTGGTGGTGAAGGCGTATTCTGATCTTCAGAAGAGCTGCGCTCAGCTATATATTCATCTGTCGCACGAATGTCATCTAAAGATTGCGTGTAGAGAAACCCGAGTATACCTACGATAATAGTCACGATGATAATTATGAATACGAGCTTGTCCCTTCCTGGAGAACTGCTAGCCCCATTCGAATGCTTCTGTTTTGACTTTTCCTTACTTGTTGTCTTTTCTTTTTTTGACATAATGTATTCCTAAATATTATTTAGCTATCTATTTATTATTTATAATATTAGCATAAAGATTTTAAATACGCAGGCCTACAGTAACTTAATAAGCTCAATACCGTATAATCGCTGGTTGTATGGGTTTATCAATCAGCACATTAAAGTTTTAGCCCAATGCCTTTCGAGCTAAAGCTACTGGTGCTACCCGCAGACCGCAGAGTCGTAGCTATTCGAATAGTTATGTTAGCTTTCTCAAAAATAAGCTAGGTGACTAATCCTCGAAATGTTTGCCTTGTAGTTCATGATTCAAAGCTTTCAATTGCTATATTTTTATTTCAATACTTTACAAATTATATTTTATCAGCTGGATATGTTTGTCGATTACAGTTACCCTTGTTATAATCTACCCATATGAGTTCACTTGCTATTGGAATTGTTGGGCTACCAAATGTTGGCAAGTCAACATTATTTAATGCGTTAACTGACAATAATATATTGGCGGCTAATTACCCGTTCGCTACAATAGAGCCAAATACTGGCTCGGTACCGGTTCCTGATGTGCGATTAAACGAGCTGGCAAAAATATACAGTAGCAAGAAGTTAATCCCAGCTAGTGTTACATTTGTAGATATTGCTGGACTGGTTGCTGGCGCCAGTAAAGGCGAAGGGCTTGGTAACCAGTTCCTTGCAAATATTCGATCGTGTGACGCTATAGCTCACGTAGTGCGAGCCTTTGATGACGCCAACGTAACCCATGTTGATGAAAATTATGACCCGAAGCATGATGTGGACGTTATTAACACTGAGCTCGTCCTTGCCGATTTGCAGACTGTTGAAAACCGCTTACCACGTGTAGAAAAAGAAGCCAAGGCAAACCCAAAACTACAGCCCCAAGCTACACTGCTTAAACGAGTAAGAGATATACTCGAGCAAGATATACCGCTAAACACCCGAGACTTGCAACTTGATGCAGATCTTGAGACATGGCTGAGAAATGAGTTACAACTCCTAACAATGAAGCCTGTTATTTATGTGTTCAATGTAGATGAGGCTACATTGAGTGATGAACAAAAACAGTCAGAACTAAAAGACCTCGTAGCACCGCACCAGGCAATTCTAGTCTGCGCCAAAATTGAGCATGAGCTACAAAGCTTGGATGAGGCTGATAGAAAAGAGCTCCTAGAAAGCTACGGTGTAGTTGATTCTGGTGTAGAAAAATTAATTCACGCTGCCTACGATACCCTGGGCCTACAAAGCTATCTGACTGCGGGCGAAAAAGAAGTCCGCGCCTGGACAATTAAGCGAAATGCGACTGCGCCTGAAGCCGCCGGAGCTATTCACACAGATTTTCAAAAGGGCTTTATTGCTGCTCAAGTTATTAGTTATGCAGATCTGATAAAAGCTGGTAGCGAGGTGGCAGCAAAATCAGCCGGCAAAGTACGCACAGAGGGTAAAGACTACGTTATGCAGGCTGATGATGTAGTCGAATTCCGTTTTAATACTTGAGAATTGGCTACTTGAGAATTGGCTCAATTCGCCAGTTTGTTGATATACGCTTCATGACTAAAAACATATCATCGGCTGTTGGTATCGTATTATCATCGTAATAGTGGTCCGTGCTAATGTAGTTTGGCTTCACGTCAAGGCAGTAAATCTCGTCTGCCACCAGATGCATTCTATCGACTGCGTTAACACTCGCAACCGGAGTTACGATAATAAGTTTCTTGATAGCAACGGTTTTAAGAAAATCCTCGGCAACCGATAGAGAAAACCCGTTGGTGAGCCCATCAGACACGAGGATAACGACGTGATGACGCAAGTTTGCTTTATCTATTTCTCCATCATGACTAATGAGCAAGTTCATCTGGTGCATCTTGCTCATCCGCTGCTCATCTATATAACCGTGGTATTCAGCCATATACTCCTCTAGCTGACCAGCACTAAACATATTGTTCTTCGTAAACGTACCTTCAGAAGTTACTGCGGCAATTGCTTCATGCTCACCCGGTAGATAAATACTTTCTGTGAGCAAAACCGATAAACTACCATGCAAACGCATAGCGATTTGGGCGCCAACAATAGTACCCCCTTCGCTTAAAGATACGACTGCAATATTTTCCTTTTGGTATTTGATGAGCTTTTTGGCAAGCTTACGGCCAGCCTCTGCTCTACTTTTAAAATACATCTGTACAAATTGTACACGATGAAGATGCAGAACGCTTATGTTTTATGTGGCTCGGCGGGAGGAGTAAACTTGGGCACACGTCGCCGTGCGTTGAGTGACATGCTGCGATACGGACTTTGTCTCTGGCTAAATGGATAATGTTCATATTGATGATGCGCCTGGGCATCTTCTTGCCAGCGATTGTTCTGGAGGTAATTACTGTAGTTCGGTTGCTGCTGGAATCCTTGATCTTGCGGATGGCGTAAATAGCTAACCTGCTCCTGTATAAAACCGGTTAGTTGGCGCAAGCGAGAAACTCGAAACGTAGTGAAGTGCAAGGTTCTTCCCGGCGTATGTAACGATAGTGTTGCGCTGAGTAACTGTTCGGTATAGTCAACTTCTGAAATCATTTCATATCGCATGTCTTCCATACAAAGAATGAATGGCTTTTTATCAAGCAGAAGAAGCCGTTGGTCAGTTGCGCAAAACAAGGCAAAACCCTTTTCATAACGACCGTTTAGTGCGTGTACAATTGTTTCGTCAGGGAACAATATATTGGGCAATTCTTTCGCTTCCGAGCGACCCCAAAAACGAAAATCTGACCCAACCTTCTTTAGTTGGTCTGTTACCACCTGCCTCTTCGTCATAACAACCTCCTTGTGTGTATAGATACTATAGCCATAAAGTAGTTTATCTGCCGTGAACCTAGGCACAGGCAGGGTGAGACTTTTATCACAGAAAGAAGGACAACCAGCATATTTTGTGACATACTAGAGTTATGCTAGCATCAAAAAAGCAGCAACAAGCGCTAGTAGACTTATTCAAACAAGGTAGTCGTCTACATTATAAAAAAGGCGAACTAATTATCCGTGAAGGAGAGACACCGGGAGGTGTCTTTTTTATAGAGTCAGGTTTAGTGAAAGCGTATGACATCACTAGATACGGTGAAGAAAATCTGCTGATTATTCGAAAGCCAAGCGAGATATTCCCTATAATCTGGGCGGTCACTGAGAGCAAGTGGCACGTAATGTATGAAGCGTTATCTCCGACGGTAGTCTATAGACTCAGCCGCCAAAAATACATCGAGTCGATTAGCTCACAACCAGATTTACTCGCACCATTAATGGATATTGTACTGCGTATGTATCGGATTCAGTCCCAGCGAATACTTAATTTGGAGTATCGTACAGCGCGGGAGCGACTCGTATCATTCCTGCTTCTGATGTCTGAGCGGTTCGGCACAAAGAATAGCAAGACGATAACCATAGAAGCACCCCTACGACAACAAGATATTGCTAGTTCTATAAACACATCGAGAGAAACCGCTAGCCGAGAGCTCTCATCACTTGAGGGGAAAGGGTTAATACACGTCGAGAAGATGCTTATCACACTCATAGATGTTGATAAGCTGCGTCGTATTATTGAATAAGTTTATGTAAGTGATAGAATCGCTCTACATTACCCTTCGCACCGGCCACGCCTGAATCAAAACTACTAATTATCTTGCAGTAATTAGCCACTCGCGCTTCAAATTGACGAAAAATATCACGTCGAATCCGGTTATTTTTAACGATACCATTATGGAGGTCTGACTGGTCACGTGCTTCGAACTGTGGTTTTGCCATGATGATAATATCTGTTTGCTCGCTCGCAATCTCAGTTAGTTTCGGGAGTAATTTTGTAGCTGGAATAAAAGAAACATCTATGAGTATAAGGTCCGGCGGCTGGGTCGGTGTAAAGTCACGAATGTCAGTTTTTTCATGAAGCTCGATCCTACTATCACCCCTCAATGACGTGTGCAGCTGATTTGAGCCAACATCGACAGCGTACACAAAGATAGCACCATGCTGCAGTGCATAATCAGTGAAACCACCAGTGCTGCTGCCAACGTCGAGAACAGTCTTGTCAACAAATGAGATGCCTAATTGCTTCACAACCGAATCTAGTTTATAAGCGGCTCTTGATACGTATCTATCAGTACTAGTCACCAAAACACTATCGTTCTCGCCGACTATGTGCCCACTTTTTGTTACAACTGCACCATTTAGCTGCACCTTGCCTAGCCCTATTAGATTACTTGCCTGACTACGAGATCGAGCAAAGTTCTGATGCAACAAATATTGGTCAAGTCGTACTTTCATCACATGCTAGGAGCTTATTCGCTCACGGTACGTGCCTGATTCAGTATCGAGGCTAATGATGTCGTCGTTTTTTATAAAAGAAGGAACCTTTACCGTAATCCCCGTTTCTAGCTCGGCTTCTTTTTGTACAGAATTAGAAGTGTCACCCTTAACCACATCTTCAGTATAAGTTACCTTAAGTGGTATATTTTTCGGCAAATCAATACTTATAAGCGAACCATTGAATAGCTGAGCTTGAACAGCATCACCTTCCTTTAGGAAATCTATTACATCTGTAATGGTATTCGACTGAATCTCGTATTGTTCGTACGTTACTTGGTCCATAAAGTAATGCATATTAGTATCGTTATAGAGATACTGTACTTTATTGACAATGACATCAGCCGGCTCAATAGACTCATTGCCTTTATAGGTCTTGCTTAAAACCTTGCCGTCTAGCAGGCTTTTTATTTTCACATTTACAATCGAGCCGCCGCGACCCATGACTTTTTGTGCATACTCAATGACCTTATATGGTTCATTGTCTATCTGGAATATACGCCCTTTTTTAAGGTCAGTTACTCCGAATGCCATATTATACCTCTTGTGCTATATTATTAGTTACTAGCAACAAATGGTAAGAGCGCAATGTGACGAGCACGTTTGATTGCAATGGCCAGTCGTCGCTGCTGGTATTCTTTTAGCCCAGTCTTTTTTCGTTGCTCAATTTGTCCAAACTGATTAACGTATCGCTGGAGTGTCTTAATGTCTTTGTAATCAAAGAATGGGATATCGCTTTGTTGTTTATAAATCTTTGCCATTATTATTGTCCTTCTATTCTCTATTGTTTGCTTAAAATTAAAATGGGATGTCGTCCAAATTTATTGGCTCATCATCAATGTCTTCTATTTTTACGTCGGTTTTTTTATCTGTGGTTGTTTTTTTATTGCTACTGGTATTCGATGTAGGCGGATTGTTATTGTCGCTGTTATCATCGCGACTCCCGCCGCCGCCATCTAGAAAGGTTACGTCGCCTGCTAGTACTTCCACCTTGTTGCGCTTTTGACCGTCTTGCTCCCAGCTTCGACTTTGGAGTCGGCCCTGAACGAGACAACGACGTCCTTTTGACATATATTGTGCGACTCGCTCTGCCAGAGGGCCCCAGGCCACTACATCTATAAAGTCAGTCGCTTCTTGCCACTCGCCACCGCTGTCACGGTAAGCTCGATTCAACGCGAGGCTAAAATTAACAACGTCTTTTCCGTTCGGTGTTTGCCGCAACTCTGGATCTCGAGTGAGATTACCCATCAACATGACTTGATTTACGCTTCGTGCCATAATGCTATCCTTTCGTTACACTTTTCATTGTACGCTATTCTTTTTCGGCTTCTTTGCGAGCAGCTCTCTCAGCAGCTTTTTTCTCTTTTTTTGCTTTCATTGCAGCCGCTTTTTCTTGTTGCTTCGGGTCAATTTTTACGATCAAGAAACGAATGACCTCATCTGTGATATTTAGCGTATTCTCAACCTTCTGCACACGCTCAGCAGGTATCTCAACACTATAAAACACATAGACTGCGTGCTCTAGTTTGTTGATTGGGTACGCGAGCTTTCGCTTTCCCCAATTATCTGTGGTTGTTATTTTGCCTTCGTTATTTTTAATAATAGCTGTTACTCGCTCTTCGGCCTTGGATAAATCAACCTCAAGGTCTGGATGGTATAGCACTGCTATTTCGTATTGATTCATAGAATCACTCCTTTGGATTAACGCCTATACTCTTATAGATATAAGCTGAGTTATTGATAAAACTATTCTAGCTTATTTACCTCTGTTCGTCAACCGTTGCCGACGAAGCATTTAGGCAGACTGCTGTAGCGCAGTTTCGAGTTGATTATAGTGAGTGGGCATACGGTCATTTGTCAGAAATGTACGCACAACTTTGAGTAATGGCAATTGTTTCTGTCGACTGATTAAGCCTTCTCGCCGCGCATTTTCATGTACCGGTTCAATATCATCTATAGACATGTCGATTGCTTCACGCAAAATAAAATTACCAAGTTCTTTTTTTCGTTCAGAAGTCGTCTGCTCATCCAAGAACTCTCCGGTGACTTTTTCTGAGATGACGTCCTGCACTTGTTGCTGTATAGCAAACGCGGCGAAGAAGTTAGCGATATTTTTTCGCACATATATGTCACCCTTCGGCCGAAAAGCTCGCTCCACGTAGATTGATCTACGGTCAGCTAATTGTTGGTGTTCTTCTGGTGACAAGGTGGTAATCGTATACTCTCCTTTTGTGCGTACATCGATTGCTTGTCGCGGCACCACACCAGAACAGGCTAGTACAGCCAACCGATATTTCTCTCTATCATCTGTTGGAAGTGGCGGTCCAGCGAATAGTGCATGGTACCTATTGTGTAAATAGCGGGGAAGGAATTGCCCACGGCTAAAATGTAGTGCTCGACCACCAAGATCACGTAATGCTTCGTCATTCCTTGGATGAAAGTGGTGATGATAGTCACGGTATGTAAAACGACCTTCCGTTTCTGGTAGGCCGCTTGATAGTATCGGTAGCGGTAGTCCGCTAAGTTCACACGTCGGAGTCGGCAAAAACTCCTTGCTCATAGCACGTTCGCCCAGCGGTTACGCTTCATCTTCCATGTCCTCGTAAACGTCATCCTCGTCTGGTGATGGTTTAGCTGCAGCATTGAACACATCCTCAACTGAAGAGACCAAAACCTCACGGGGCCGAGAACCGTCGGCTGGGCCAACAATACCCTGCTCTTCCATAGTTTCAACTAATCGAGCTGCTCTACCATAACCAATACGTAATTTTCGCTGCAACATACTGGTGCTCGCTTTCCCGGCGTTCACAACGGCATGAACCGCATCTTTATACATATCATCATCGGCGTCGTTAGCGCCATAGTCAGCAACAATACCGCCTTTACCATTTAACTGTACCTGTTGGCTAACGACCTCGTCATCGTAATCAGCCTGCCGTTGCTCCCGCAGAAAGTCAGTGACTTTAATGATTTCATCCTTATTGATAAGTGCCCCTTGAGCACGTGTCGGCTTGGGCATTTCTGATGTCGTATACAACATGTCACCCATGCCCAACAGTTTCTCTGCACCACCTTGGTCTAAGATAGTCTTTGAGTCAACATGGCTGTTGACGGTGAAGGCGATACGAGCAGGGATGTTTGCTTTTATCAAGCCTGTGATAACGTTTACGCTCGGTCGCTGCGTCGCTAGCACGAGATGTATACCGGCAGCTCGTGACTTCTGAGCTAATCGTACAATCAATGACTCAACGTCACGTGCTGCCATCATCATTAAGTCTGACAGTTCATCAATCACAATAACAATATAGGGCATGCCTGATTCTTGCTTTATCGTGTTGTATTCATCTATATTACTGGCGTTTGACTCAGACATTGTGCGCAGGCGGCGTTCCATTTCTGCCACCGCCCATTTAAGGGCTGATATGCACTTCTCTGGCTCTGTAATAACTGGCGTTAGTAGGTGCGGAATATCATTATATGTTTTTAATTCAACGAATTTCGGGTCTACTAGAATCAGCTTCAGATCTGAGGGGCTGTTTCGATAAACCAAGCTCGTTAGGATCGTGTTTATCATGACTGATTTACCAGATCCTGTCTGACCAGCTACTAATAGGTGTGGCATCTTGGCAAGATCAAGTGCAATCGGATCACCTGAAATGTCTTTACCAACAGCAAAGGTTAGGTTCCCCGGCTGGTTCTTCCAAGGCTTAGACTGCAGAATACTGCTTACTCGGACGGTAGAGGACTTTTCATTTGGCACTTCAATACCGACCAAACGTTTACCTGGTATTGGCGCCTCCATTCGGATCGCAGTTGCGGCGAGATCAAGTGCCAGATTGTTTTCAAGCGCGGTTAATTTTGTTAGTTTGACTCCAGTCGGGGGCTTCAGTGTGTACTGCGTAACTCGTGGGCCAATGTTTGCCCCCTCCATCTCAACTTCAATATTAAAGTTGGCCAAGGTGCTTTTAATCATTTCTGCTTTACCGTTTACGTCACCGGCGTCAGCCTTATCTTGCTTCTGATTTAATAAATCAAAGCCAGGAAACTTCCAATCGGGGTCGCTCGCTACCGTCAACGCTTCATGATTTTCTGAAGTTGATAGCTGCTTGGCAGTGTTCTTAAGTGTACTTCTCTTTTTTGAAGCGTCTTCGTCAGTGCTACTGCCATACTCTACCGGTACGCCTTCTTTGAGCTTGAAGCCGCTACTCTGAGCTTTTTCTTTAAGGCTTGCTATGTCAGTATCTTTTTCTTTGGCGAACCGCTGAGCAAACCGAGCAATAGCGCCATAAACAGTTTTTGGTGAAATGCGGAAACTCAACAGTAATAATAAAAAGCTGAGAACAAAGAATAGAACACTGGCCGGCGCTCGATTGAGTGCCTGGAGCGTGATAGTGCCGAAAAGTTCACCTATAGCACCACCCGCGTCAGCAGTTGTTGGTGTTGCAGTTGATGCAGAGAATGTGACGTAAAGCCATGCTGAAAACACAACCAAGAAACCAGATACACTGACAAATTCTTGCAGCGGTATCTTTTGTGTTTCGCTCTTCATCTTCCACACGCCAAAGCAAGCTAAGGCAAACGGTGTTATGTAGGCACCGTAACCAAGTGCCCACGCCACTCCCTCAAACATACTAACTGGCAATGGCCCACCACTATCAAAACTACCTAGTAGAATAAAGAAGGCAATGACGAGCATTGCAATCGCACCAGCAATCGGCCAAAAAGACTGCGTGTCTACATCTTTTTTAGATTGCTTCTTTTTGCTGCTGGTTTTTTTGGTGGTTTTTTTCTTTTTCTTTGCCATAGGTACCTTTTTAGTATACTAATCTTCTTGCTCAAGTGGAAGGGGTGGCGGTGTTGTAATATCTAGTTCTTGCTTCTGCTCATCTATTGATTGGTTCATCGCAAGATAAGCCTCATAAACTGGTGCGTATTCGCCTGGCGTGTTTTCGCTCTTGGCTGGGGGGTGCAAGCCAGCATGCTTCATCGACTCTATAAGAATCTCTCTGCTAACTATCATGTCAAACAAATATGGCTCGGGTTCAGAAAATTTCCAGCCTTCACCGGCTTCACGTCGGAGCATTACGTCTTGATCAAAATCAGGTAATTCAATTTGCGTGTTTCTTTCGGGATGAGTTTCTTCCATGAACAAACTATAGCAAATTTTACAACTATTGTCAATGCCCGGCCCCTGTTAGCTTATAGGGCTAATCAATACGTGCGTCTTGGCCGAGTAACTTGGCTCGCATTTCTTCAAACCGTTGCTGTTGTTCCTGCGCTATCTCGTCTGGTGTCTTTTCTTTCGGCTTGTTTTGGTTATTATCTTTATGCTTCTGTGATGAAGTGTCGTTATTTGAATTCCCGCTATTGCCACCCTTACCCGGGCCAACTACGTTAACCACTGGTATGATAGTCGGACTTCGTTCAGTATACTCATACAAAAAGCTTGATACGTGATCTTTTAGTTCTTGTTTGAATCGATCTAAGTCCACCCGTTTGTAACGCTGTGCAACCGCTCGCTTTAGCTCAGTCCGCAGATTAGACATTAGCTCCTCATTATCACGCATATAAATAAAACCGCGGCTGATAATATCTGGGCTAGTAAGCAGATTGCTAGACTTCTTGTCTATAGTTAGGATGACTGCAACTAAGCCTTCCTCAGCTAACAATAATCTGTCTCGAACTACTACGCTGCTCACAATGGAACCAGTTTGATCGACTAAAATTGTACCAGCCGGTACTTTGCCTTGTAGTTCCATGTTTGACTTGGTCAACCCAATAACGTCACCATTTTCGGCGTTTAGCGTATCTTTGCGAGCAATTCCTTCTTCTACAGCAATCTCGATGTGACGCTGCTTACTACGATATGAGCCGTATATCGGGATAAAGAATTTTGGCTTCGTCATCTGAATCATATCTTTATATTCATCAATACTGGCGTGACCCGATACGTGCAGTGGCCCACAGCTATCAATCTCGTGTGTTTCGTGCCGAAATACGTGCACACCTTTGCGCATAAGTTCGTCAACCATCTTGCCAATAAGCGCATCATTGCCCGACTCAGGAATCGGCGTGCTTGATAGTATGACGGTGTCTTGTTCCTTCAGCTTAACGTGCCGGTGCTCACCGTTACTCATTCGCTGCATAGCAGAGCTTGGCTCACCTTGTGAGCCAGTACAGACGACGACGAGCTCTTCGTCCTTCATGTTGCCAGCTGAAGCGATGGGCACAAAAGTACCTTTCGGTATCTTCATGAAGCCATGACGAACAGCCATGTCTAGCGTACTGACCATACTGCGGCCATCCATGGCTACTTTTCTACCGTGGTGCACGGCAGCGTTTACAATCATTTGGATTCGGTTCATGTTGGTCGAGAACACACCGACAAAAATACGACCAGGTGCGTTTTCAATAATATCAACAAAGCTTTGCTCAATGGTGCTTTCGCTCGGGGTTCGACCAGCTCGCTCAGTCGTGGTGCTTTCGCTTAATAGTGCTAATACACCCTCATCGCCAAGCTGTTTGATACGTTCTGTGTCAGTCCGCTCATGATCAAGCGGCTTTGGGTCAAGTCGAAAGTCGCCTGTGTTGATAATTCTTCCGACTGGGGTATCAAGAACAACGAGTGTACTACCAGGAATTGAGTGTGTTACACGTATGAGCTCAACAAAGAATGGACCAATCTTGAGTCGTTCATGAGTATCCTCATTCATTGAAACTGTTTCTAGGTTAAATCCTTCTGGCATTTGTGGTCCGAAATTTCCAAAAATTTCCTCAACCCGGGCTGTTGAAAACTTAGACCCATAAATTGGTGCTGGAAACTGCGGGACAATATGTGGTAGCGCGCCTATGTGATCAAGGTGACCATGGGTCACTATATAGGCACGGAGCTTTTTCTTAATCTTCTCTAGATATGCCGTGTCGGCGATTCCGTAATTAATACCCGGTAAATCAACTGATAAATCGATCCCGCTATCGATAACGACTGCGTCGTTTTCGTACTCAACAAGGATCATATTTTTTGAACCACCATTGTCCATGCCGCCCAGGCCAATAATTTTCAGGCGAGGACTATCGTCAATAACGTTAGCTCGTTTTGGCTTTTGGTCATTGTTGCTCTTGTTATTGTCGCGCGAACTAGCTGCATCAGCATAACCACTAAGCCGTTTTTGGACATCATCATGATTGCGGCGTTGGGCGCGCATAGCGGCACCCCGGTAGTTTTTACCACTTCTTTTATTGTTATTGTTCGACTTATTGTTGCTGTTGTTCTTGTTTGAAGCATTGTTTTGCTTCTGATTATTTTGTGAATTCTGACTCATAGTTTATCTCCTTTTCGTTTCAGTTATGTGGTATGAATCTTGGTTAATATTTCTGGTACTCGTGAAAAATCCTCCAGCAGTGTCTTCCGTAAGCCACCGTTATATAAAGCGGCGGCTGGATGATAGAGCGGCAAGATGACGAGTTGTATCGTCTTTTCCTCAGCAGAAACTGATACTTTTATCCGCTTTGGTTGTCCATGTATCTGGCTTATGCGCTGATTTGGCAGGAATGATTCCATACTGTGCCGGCCCAGTGTAACGACTAAAGATGGTCGAATAATTTGTAGCTGTTTATGTAGATACGGCAAAAATACCTTTTTTTCCTCTGGTAGCGGATCGCGGTTATTGGGCGGACGGTACTTTACGATATTCGTGATGTATACATCGTCCCTCCTCAGTGATACCGACGCAAGTAACTCATCTAGTAGCTTGCCGGCAGCTCCGAAAAATGGCAGACCCTGAGCGTCTTCTTGCTTACCTGGCGCCTCACCAATAAATACGATGTCAGCGTCTGGATTACCAGCACCGAAAACCAGCTGGGTGGCCTCCTTCGCAAGACTCTCAGCTACATTATTGCTGGTGATATCTTGTTGCAACGCATCGAGCGCTTGTTGGTTATTTTTTCTTCTTGCTTCCATGATTTCTTATATAATCTTTGATAAGACGACTGATAACATGAACAGCAATCGCCAATGATATAAACGTAAACAAATAGTGCCAGTAACTACCCGAATCAATCGCGAACGACGCGAATGCGTAGGTAAACACGATTGCAATAGCAGCTTTTATCAGTAGCGCTGGTCGATTCTCGACAGTACGGATAGTTACATTCTTTTTATCTGACATTAATCTGTTTCCTTGTTAGGATTTTTTATCGGAATCAACCGCTTTCATGCTGAGCTGTAGACGGCCACGATCATCGATTGCAACAAGTTTGACACTGACTTCATCTCCCTCGCTGACAACATCGCCTGGTGACTCGACTCGCTCATTCTTCATCTCGCTGACGTGCACGAGCCCTTCCTTGCCAGGAAGAATCTCAACAAATGCACCGAAATCAAGCACAGTAACTACACGGCAGTTGTTATATATCTTCCCGACCTCTGGCTCTTCGGTTAGCTTCTGTATCCAATCCTTGGCAGCTTCAATCGAGGTTTTATCTGGGCTGGCGATAACAACTGTTCCATCGTCTTGGATATCGATCTCCGTACCAGTCTCAGCAGTAATTCGCTGGATAGTCTCTCCACCTTTACCGATAATGTCGCGGATACGATCTGGTGCTACCTTGACTGATTCTATGCGTGGTGCATATTTGCTCAAGTCATCTCGGGGCGCTGAGATCGTAGTCAGCATGTGCTCGAGTATCTCCAGGCGACCATCTTTCCCCTGCAACAGTGCTTTTCGTAAAATCTCAGGTGGTAGACCGTGAACTTTCATATCCATTTGCAATGCTGTTATACCCTCTGTGGTACCAGTAACCTTAAAGTCCATATCACCAGCAAAGTCTTCTGCATCTGCTATATCACTCAGGATATACGGTGTATCATTATCCAACATTAGACCCATCGCAATACCGCTGACTGGGCGGATGAGCGGGACACCAGCGTCCATCAGTGCGAGACAGCTTGAGCAGGCTGCTGCCATAGAGGTACTACCGTTTTGGCTCATAATCTCTGTCACACTACGAATAGCGTAGGGGAAGTCTGTTTCTGATGGCAATACTGCATCCAGCGCTCGCTCAGCTAAGTAGCTGTGACCGATTTCTCGACGACCAGGTCCCATCAAACGCTTTACTTCACCAACTGTATAGCCAGGAGCGTTATAGTGGTGGAAAAAGCGCTTTTCTTCATCTTTCTCCATTGTGTCAATCAACTGCGAGTAACGAAGTGGGGCTAGCGTAACGATGTTCATTCCCTGCGTAACGCCTCGTGTAAAAATACTTGAGCCGTGAACGCGAGGCAAAATACCGACTTCACTCGACAATGGGCGGATCTCGGTCAACTTCCTGCCGTCTGGACGGACTTGCTTTTCGATAATGCCAGCTCGAGCATCTTTATGAAGCGCCATCGTAAAGGCCTCGTCATACTCCGACTTTAAGTCAACGTAATCCTCGCCAATTTTCTCAGCCATCGCTTGATGATAAGCCTTGCGCAATTCTGCTATCTTCGCGTTGCGATCAGGATAGTCAATCCGCAAGCTGTCACCGAGCTTGCCATTTGTCCACTCATCAGCTACTTTTTGAATATTCTCGTCTGGCAAATCTAGCTCATACTCTTGCGCTTTTGCGCCGAGCTTGTCTATAAGCTCTTTTTGCAGTGCAATAGCCGGTTGCATCTGTTCTTGGGCGAACTCGATAGCTGAGACAACTTGTTCTTCATCTACTTCGCGTGCACCAGCTTCAACCATCATGACGCCAGTTTCTGTGCCTGCAACAACCAGATCAAGCTTACCATCTTCTAGTGCAGCTCGAGTTGCAAACGGCACAAACTCACCAGCTTCGTTCAGCCCGATACGCAATCCAGCGATAGGGCCAGAGAACGGTGCACCAGTAAGGCTTAGAGCCGTACTGATAGCAATCATGGCTATCATATCTGGTCGAAAGTTAGGATCCATACTAAGAACAGACGCAATCCCCTGGACTTGGTTGCGGTAACCTTTCGGCCACAATGGTCGAATTGGGCGATCAATCAAACGACTTATTAATATAGCATCATCTGATGGACGACCTTCTCGTTTGACGAAGCGTGACCCGCTGATCTTACCAGCAGCATACATTTTTTCTTCATAGTCAACACTGAGTGGAAAATAATCCATGCCAGACGCTGGCTCATCACCAACCATAGCTGTTCCAAGAATGACTGTATCGCCGTAACGAACAATCACACTCGATGATGAGCGAAAGCCAACGCGACCAACTTCAAGACTGAGTGTTTCACCACAAAATTCTGTACTTACCTTTGTTATTTCTTTACCAAACGGATTTATTGTTTGTCCCATTGAATATGTTCTTCCTTCTTTTGTCCGAGTTTGTACTGCAGGGTGCAAATATACAATCTATGCTTGTGCCATAACGGGCTAAGGCTCGTTATATGTATATCTGGTCTCTGCGAACAAACTCGTTTAGTTTCGTATTAATGTGCACAAGCGTTCCGCCAATTGGCGGATTAGACTGTGCAAATTAGCGACGTATACCTATTTTTTTAATCAATTTTAGATAAGCCTCACCGTCTTTATCAGCGATGTGCTTCAAGTGTCGTTTACGCTTGCCAACTGCTTGCAGAAGGCCACGACGAGCAGCAAAATCTTTCTTGTTCTGTTTTAGGTGCTCTGTTAGCTCATTGATACGCTCAGTCAATATACCAACCTGCACTGCGCTACTGCCAGTATCTTTCTTACCTGCTTGCAAGTCGGTGATAATCTTATTTTTTTTCTCGTGTGAAATCATACGGTTCCTTTATTTAAAATTGTCTTGTTCCCAAAAGAGATTTCTATGCGATTGCAGTAGATTGTATCAGATGTATCCCTTGAGTGCAATTAAATCATATACTGATATGCCCAACGTAAAATTGTTTTAATCACCTTGTGACCGAACTTTGCGTAAAGGCCTACACTGTGCCTATTTTATCATTATATTGCATTATGTCTATTTTGTCAAGTTATGGCTGTTTTATATGGCTCGATATATCGTCCTCTACTGCTGGTATGACTCGGGCATCAGCGACACTCCAGGGTCCAATACTGGTCCGTCGCAAGCCATGAAGATATGCCCCCGTTCCTAATTGCTCACCTATATCAGTTGCCAGTGAACGAATATAAGTACCTGATGATACATGACAAGTAATCTTTAGCCATGGGTACTCGTAGCTTATTAGGTCATTTTGGTGTATTGTCACCTCTCTTGGCTCTATTTTAACCGCTTTGCCAGCCCGAGCTAGTGCGTAAGCCCGTTTACCGCCTACCTTAACGGCTGAATAGACCGGAGGGGTTTGTTGGATTGCTCCTGTATATTTCTTCAGCGCCTTGTCTATGACTTCTGCAGATGGTGGATATGATACTTTCTGTTCAGTTTTCTCCCCTTCATCATCGCCAGTTGTACTGGTAACGCCCAAACGTATTTTTGCCTCATAACTTTTATCCATCCCGGAAAACTCTTGAGCTCGTTTGCAATATGAGCCCGTCACAATCAACAAAAGACCAGTCGCGTTCGGGTCAAGCGTGCCACAGTGCCCAACTTTCGGTCGCTTGACGTCGGTTTGTGCGCGCAATAATCCACGAACTTTCGCGACAACATCAAATGAAGTCCACCCAGGTTGTTTGTCTATAAGTAGTAATCCATCCATTTATCTAACCGATTATACTCTATACAAAAATTGCAATAGAAATGAATCTACTATTAGTAGTTTATTGGTTTGAGCTAGGTTGGTTTGGTGGCATCATCGGTGGTGGAACCGGCGGTGGCTGGTTTGGATTCTGCACCTGTTGGTTAGATGGTGGCGTATTTTGCCTGTGGTCAGAAAGAATATTTAAATGCGCTGGCGGAGCGTTCGATGCTCCGGCAGGTGGCAATGACTGATCTGGAGTTGCGCTCGGTGTATTAGCTGCATCCATGATTGCTTGGCGAGCTTCATCTAGCTCAGCCGGTGGCTCATTAGAGCGGTGGCTCGGGCTTGGACCAGTACTGTGGGCTGGAGCAAAGTTCAGGTCAGATTTTCTTTGGTTTTCTGCCTGGCTATTTCCCGTTTGCCGGTGCGCGCCAACAGCTTGCTCTATATCAGAAAGTGTCTGGGTTGGGTTCTGTGGCTCCTCCTGTGGGGCTGCTTCGGTATTTGAGGCTGGATTATCTTCTATACTTTTACTTTGCTCTTTATTTTGTACATCCTCATCTGATTGATTGGATACAGAATCATGTGAAAGAATTTTTTCGTTTCTGTGGTCAGGTGAAGCGAGCGGGTCAACAAACTCCTCATCATCGGGGTTATTTGTATCATCTGATTCGTCGCCTGGTTCTTCTGGTTCTTCTGGCAGCAGGGCACCCTGGGGCCTTGATACAATTTTTGGTAACGTATCGTGCGATGCGGCGTTATTCTGGGCTAAAGATTTGGTTTGGTTTGCTGTTTGTTGTTGACTTGCGTCCTGACTCGAGGCGCCATCTTGGCCTACCTCATCAATAGCTTGAAAATTACCGTGTTCATCTATACGAATCTGGTGGTTGTCTGCTCCATCATCAGATTCACCGTGACTAATCTGCAGTGTGCCGTCGTTCTTATTGCGTGAGCGAGCCTCTTCTGACGCCTCATCATCAAGTTGTTTCGTTGGCTCTGGCTGCGCTGGTTCTGGTGGTTCAGGCGGTGGTGGCTGCGCAGTATCCGGCTCTGGCTGCGCTGGTTCTGGTGGTTCAGGCGGTGGTGGCTGAAGCTTTTCCGCAACAAGCTGCTGGTCTGCTCCAGCCTGTAGCAAACGAGAGCCGAGCGTCATAGTGGCAGGATTTGTCTTCTCGTTACTAAAACGGTCGGTTTCTGCTACGAGTCCAGTCAGAAAGGCAGTTGCAGTTTGATTATCGAGCAAGTTTTCACCGATCTCATCAGCAATATTGCCAAGCATCTCACATAAGCTGCTCGCCTGCTCATCTAACCAGTTAATCGAGCCGACTGAGCCGTTCTGGTTTATGTTTATCGTAGCAACTGTAGCGTCATGCAGGATTCGACCATGGCTGGATATTGCTTTGTCGATGTCTCCTTGCTCGTGCACACCGAGTGCAATAACAAGGTCAACGTTAAAATCTCCCTGAGAAAAGTTCAGATCACTTTCGTGAATCGATGTACGGTACGGTGATATGAATATCTTTACCTGTGTGTCTTCAACTTTATAGCGTAATTTGTCGGCTTTTGATCGATCGAGAGAAATAATAAAATCACGAAGTGAGTCGGTGTTTGTCTCTAGTGTTTTTTCGGGTTGCAAGAATGAGATAATCGGTGGAGTTTGCCCACTAAAAACAGCTGTGCTGTGTTTGTTTAGCTTGTTAAGTACAAGAGTTAGACCTATTGCACCAGATAACTGGTCGACTGATGGATTATTACTAACCGTAACGAGCACGTTGGTAGACTCTTTAATTCGAGTTATAAGCTGTTGCTTTTGTTCGTTCATATTTTTTTGTGGTTTTTTTATTTTTTGGTATCTGTTGGCTATAGTACTACATAAGCATAACTATGTCTAGTAATAGATTGTATTGAAAATAGATGGTAAACAAACAACGAGCTGTACAGATGACTGACTCTTTACAATGAGGATAAATAGTGTTACATTCAAAACCGACTTTATTCTATAATCTAATATTTTTTAAGAAAGACAGGTCAGAAGTAACCATGCCAATTATCAAGTCAGCCAAGAAACGAGTACGAACTGCTGCGAAAGCAACAGTGCGAAACGCAAAAACTAAGCGTAATTTTCGTACAGCAATAAAACAGTTCCAAGCAGCGGTCGAGAATAAAAAGAATGCTTCTGAGGCGTTATCTGAAGCCCAGAGCACAATAGATATCGCCGTTAAAAAAGGACTGCTTCATAAAAATCGAGCTGCTCGCAAGAAGCAGCAGCTGGCTCGCCAAGCAAAAGCAGCCGGCGTTAAGCTAACTGCGTCTACGAAGAAAAAGACCAGCCCAGCCAAAAAAACAAGCGCGAAAAAACCAGCTGTGAAAAAAGTTGCAACCAAAAAAACGCCGACAAAGAAGAAGTCAACCACTACGACAAAGAAAAAGACGAGCGCGAAAAAACCGACAAAAAAATAAGTCGCTCGCTAAGAGCGAGACCCAAGAGAAACAATGAAGTAACGGATTGCTTGATCAACATCAAGCGGTTTTGTCTTTTGTGCCCTGTCAATATCACGTAAGGCTTCAATAAGTACAGGTACTCGATCGCGCCCTATTACGCGGGCGATTTTTTGAATCTTTTCTATAGCATATGGATGGACTTGAGCATCGCGGGCAATTGACTGGCTCGTTCCCCCCTGAGGAGCGTAAGAGACTATTGATAAGATATGTAATTGTCGCGCAAGCATAGCCAATATTTGTTGTGGCTCAATTTTCTGGGCACGCTGGTCGTCATACAATTGGAGCGCCTTCTCCGCTTCACCCGATAATGCTGCATCTAGCAGGTCGAATATTGAGCTTTGTGGCGTTGCATCACTTAATAAATCTATGGTCTGACGAGTAATCGTCGAATTGTATGATATGAGCTTATCGAGCTCGTTGTGTAGTCTATACTGATCAATACCAACTCGGCTTACAAGATACTGCGCATCCGAGCGAGTTATTTTAGCTCCGCGGGCTGAAGCCTCATCCTGCACCCAGCTAGGGGCGCTATAAGGATCTATCGAGGCAAACTCACTCATATCAGTTTGTTTCTTGAGATATTTTGCATACGTCGTACGTTTATCAAGTTGTGGCTCAATGATAATAACGTCGAGAGCCTCTGACGGATTATCAAGCAAGGCTTCATGCCGGTCAGTAAAACCTGCTATTTTGCTTGGCTGGTATAGCACTAGACACTTTTTATCTGTTAAGAATGGTAGACTACCGAGGCTATCCTGGACGGCACGCAAATCAGAATCAGCACCATCGATACGCTCCAGCGCGTGCTCACCATGCACGTCAATAAAATCGTGTATACGCTTTTGTAACGCTTGAGCAAGTAAATACTGATTCTCTCCAGTTAGCGTATGAATCATGTCGGCAGCACCTGACAGTTTGAACAAATATGTGTACCCCGACCAGCAACCCGAATCTTATCTATGCTACTTTGACAGCGTAAACAGGGTTGACCCTCACGTCGAAATACATTAGCAAAATCCATATAACTGCCCTTCTTGCCCTGTGCATTTACATAGTTTTTGTTAGTTGAGCCGCCTTTCTTAATAGCTGTGTTCAGAACTAAGCGTAGCTCTGAAAATAGCGTGTTCAGCTGATCATTCGTTACATCAACCACCCGCGTATTTGGATGGATACGCGCTGCCCATAAAGATTCATCAGCATATATATTACCGATACCAGCTATGACGGTTTGGTCTAATAATGCAGCTTTTATGCTAGTTTTCTGTCGACGCTGAAATCGCTCGACGAACCTATCGGCGGTAAACGAAGCGTCCAATGGTTCTGGCCCAACTTTCTGGAAAAACGGTATGTCTGGCAGCGTAGCAGTCGGCAACAGCTTCATCCAGCCAAACTTACGCTGGTCATTAAAAAACAGCTTGCTTTCATCGCGAAATGTAATCGTTACACGGGTAGATGTATCGGGAAGGTTGTTTATTAAGCTATCGCTTGGGTGCCCTGCTCCAAACCGCAAATCGTCTGATTGTGAGTCAGTAAAAACTAACTGTCCAGTCATCTTTAGGTGGACTATGAGGCTATAGCCACTGTCTAGATCAAGAATGAGTACTTTAGCCCGCCTTTGAACTGATACTATTTTAGCGCCAATCACGAATGTATTGACATCAGTCTGGCTATTAGGGAAGCCTTTCGGCCAATCAAACACAACCTGTGCTATTGTGCGCCCTAGCACGAGCTTTGCAAGCCCCCGACGGACAGTCTCAACCTCTGGTAACTCTGGCATAGTTTCTATTATAACCTGGGGTTGCGTAGTATACTACCGATGAAATGGATAGCATCAACACCATCCTAAGAACAAAGAGACGCGAGAACGAACCACCGGAAATGCGCATTATTCGAGATTTTATTAAGAACGAATTTCAGGAAACATGCCTCGTCAGCATAAGCCAGCGAAGTATAGCTATAACGGTAGAAAATGGCGCCATTGCAAATATGGTGCAAATGCGCATCCATGAAATCCATGAGGCTTGCGCTACTGATAAGAAACTATACGTCCGTATTGGCACCATCCGCTAATATAGTATCGAGTGTTTCTTGCAACTCGTGAAGGCCGCTGTATACAAGCCCATACATACCAACTGCCTCTGCTGCACGGGCGTTGTCTTCGTTGTCGTCAATAAATACACATACCCCTGGAGGTACGCCAAGACGCTCAGCTGCTAGATAAAATATGTCTGCATGAGGTTTGGTTATTCCAACTCGAAACGACTCAACGATATCATCAAATAACGCCTGCTCAGCAGGATCTAATAGTTGAGCTGTGATCCAATCGCTAGCAATGTTACTCAATATACCAAGCTTATAGCGCCCCTGTAGTGTGGCAATGTATTTTAGTAGCGCCGTATTTTTGGCTATATCACCTAACTTTATGTCTTCTATGCGCTGAGGAGCACTTCCGGTCAAGTCTTTTAGCCGAAACATATAGTCGTCATCGGATAACATACCGGCGTCATGTGCTCGGTTCAAATCATGTAGCGGCTGCCGGTCAATAGTAGGGGGCAAACTGTCTATGTAACGTTGCCAGGTGCCAGTAGCTAAGACGCCAAAACAATCAAAAATAATAACTTGCTTATTCATACCTATACACTGTAACGCAAAATGCTAGCGGCGTGCATCACGAACTATGTCGCGGTATTCCGGAATTTGCTCTTGGAACAATGCTTCTACTGAGCTTCTGTCACCGGCAAAGGTTCCGTCCGAACGGCGGCAAGAGCTTGTCCATGTCCGATGAACTACCTCATCATCGACTTTTATCTCGAATACAAACCGTCGGCCAGATGGACAGACGCCGTCCTCGGCCTCAATCGTACTTTCTTGTGTCTCAGTGGCGTTGTAAGAATCAAGTGAGTACAGCAATGCCTTGTATGCACTGGTAATATTTGGAAGCTGTACGCGTTCTTCGATTGTTAAATCATAACCACGAAGTACATCGAGGGTGCGCTCCTGTGCAGTTACGGTGACGCGAACTGCCTCAAATTCTTCATTAGCGACAATGCGACCGTATTCAGTAAAGGAAACCTCAGAGTTCTGGTCCAGGTATGACGAAGCAAACGATGACTCAACAATTGTTTCGGATGGTGTATCACGGGAAGCAAGACCAATAATACCGGCGATAAAGCCAGCGACAATGATTACCAAAATTGCTCCGCCAATAATGTATTTCATACAATTATATTATACCACGCATGCAGTATTTTTCAATAGCTTAATCCACGAGTCTGGGCTATCAGAAGTACAAAGTCTATCTAGAGTTCACCCCAGTGGGAACCAATTGTCACATCAACTTCCAAATTGACTGGTAGTTTGTATATATTCTGCATAGTATATTTCATTTTTTTTGCGACGGATTCAGCAACATCAGCAGGACATTCTACAAGAATTGAGTCATGAATCTGCAGTAATTGTGTGGCGCTAGATGGCAAAATATCGTCAACCGCTACCATCGCCATTTTCATAATATCGGCTTCGGTACCTTGGATTGGCATATTTATGGCAGCTCGCTCAGCAGCTTGTCGAACAATAAAATTACTCGACCTTATATCTGGTGTTGGCCGCCGACGGCCAAAAAGTGTCTCGACGTAACCGACATCTCGCGCCTGCATTTTTAAGCTCTCTATATACTCCATGATTGGCTTGCGGATGGTGAAGTAGCTATCTATAAACTTCTTTGCAGCGGCATAAGACATGCCAGTAGCTGCAACTAATCCGTGCGGACTCATACCGTATAGGATGCCGAAGTTTATCACCTTGGCATCGCGCCGCATTGTTTTGGTAACGTCTTCAGGGTTACGACCATATATTTGAGCTGCTGTTGTGGTGTGAATATCAGCGCCATCATTAAACATACCTATGAGCTCCTTGTCATCGGCTAAGTAAGCAGCTAGACGTAGTTCGAATTGCGAGTAATCAGCACTGATGAGTTTATTACCCTCTGCAGCCACGAAAGCTCGGCGAATGCGCTTACCAAGCTCGGTTCGCACTGGTATGTTTTGCAGATTTGGGTCAGTTGAGCTCAATCGACCAGTCTGAGCAATTGTTAAGTGAAACGAGGTATGTACACGCGAACGTTCATCAACCAGCTTTGGTAGTGTATCGACGTAGGTACTCTTTAGTTTTGTATACTCACGGTATTTTAAGATACTTTCAATGATTGGGTGTTGGCCACGAAGTTTACCGAGCTGATTCGCGGCAGTTGAATAGCCAGTTTTACCTTTCTTAATACCATTGGTTGGTAGCTTCATTTCTTCGAACAATACTTCACTTAACTGTTTCGGGGAAGAGACGTTGAATTCCTTGTCTGCATAGCCATAGATCTCCTGTTCAACGTCGTTAATATCGTCAGCTAACTCATCTGACATTTTTTCTAAATAAGCAGTGTCGAGCTGAATGCCCTCGTGCTCCATCCTTGCTAGAACCGGTATGACTGGCCACTCAATCGTTTTCGCCAAATCAGGAAGCTTCGGTATGTCTTGAAAAGACGACTTTTGTTGCTGATGGAGTGCCTTAATCAGTGCGCTTACCTCGCCTGCCCGGCTGGCAAATTCTTTGTCGGTCGTGTCTTCAAACGACGAACCTTCATAAGCAAATTCAGTCTGAGCCAACTCGGTCAGTGACTGCTCCCGTCGCAATGGATTGAGCAAGAAAGCAGCAACGAACACGTCATGATTAACTTTTGGTAATGGCAACCCAAGCTCATGCAGCACCTGCAAATTAGCTTTTGTATCATGACCAATGATAGATGAAACAGGAGATAAGCAGTTGGCCAACACTTCAATCGATATATCGGCGAGAACAATGACGTATGTGGTGGGCTTATCGGCGACCGAGATAGTAATTGCATATGGCTGTTTGCCGTGAGCATTTTTTGCTCTGCTTTGAATATAGATAGTCTCAGGTAATTCTAACTTCTGTAGAGAATCGTCAGATTTTATGTACTGAACCTTTTCAGGCACAATGCGCTCGTTGGCTGGCAATGCAGGAGTGCTAAAAGTGCCGTTTCCGTTCATTGAATCAGGTAATTGCCGAACAAGGGTCCTGAACTCAAGCTTCTCAAAAATAGATTGGATTTTTTGTACATCAATATCGTCCCCATTCATTTTACGAATATCGAATGGGATTGGCACGTCAGTCCAAATAGCAGCTATTTTTTTGCTCAAGTAGGCTGATTCTTTGCCGGCCTCAAGTTTTTTGCGCACCGAATTTTTTATAAGTTCAAGATTTGCATACACGCCGTCTAGTGAACCATGCTCTTGGAGTAATTCTGTGGCTGTCTTCTCGCCAATCCCTGCTACCCCTGGAATGTTATCGGACGAATCGCCTTTTAGCGCCTTGAAGTCAAGAAATTGATTAGCCTTGATGCCATATTTTTTCTCGAGTGATTCCGGCTTGAACAATTCTATGTTACTCAAGCCTTTCTTGAGTGCATAGACATGTACTAATGGATTAACCAGCTGCAATACGTCTAAGTCGCTCGTGATAAGTTGAGTCTCAATGCCTTGCTTGCTCGCCTCAACCGCAAAGGTACCCATAATGTCGTCAGCCTCGTAATCATCAATCTCATACATCGGCCAGCCAAACGCATCGAGCAGTTCGTGAAGCACTGGAATTTGTTCATAAAAATCAGGCGGTGGTGGCGTTCGGCCAGCTTTGTATTCTGGATATAATTCTTTGCGTTTGCGTATGTTGGTCTTTGGTTTATCCCAAGCGACACATACATAATCAGGCTTAAGCTTCTTGAGAACTTCTAACGCCATAACGGCAAAGCCGTAGACACCACCAGTCGGTGTTCCGTCTTTTGTGGACAGATCTCGCATCGCGTAATAGCCACGATAAAATACCGATTTACCATCAATTATGGCTAGTCTCTTGGGGGTATCCTTGGTCGCGCTCATATTACCTCGTTTGTACTAGTGTATCACTAGAGAAATTATTAGTGGGTACACTCGCCAGCGTAGAAACGACAAATATATCATAATAAACCAGTGTGCTTTCTATGATTATGACGCTTGCTGGCGGTCGACCTGATAAGTCTGGCGCATTTTATCAAGCGACCTGGCTTCTATCTGACGGATTGCTTCACGCGTGAGACCCAGTTGGTTACCAATATCCTGTAACGTTCGAGGTGCACCGTCTAGCAAACCATAACGAAGTGAAATAACAGTTCTGTCTCGTTCGCTTAAGATTCGTAGCCGGTTATGTAAGTCTTCCTTATCAGATGTAGCCATGGCGACGTCTTCGGGGGCGGGAGTTGTTTCGTCTGGAACTATATCCGCCAATGGAGCATTCCTTGATGCGTCAAACTTACTTTGTATTGGTTCGTCGAGTGAGTGAGAGTGAGTAAAGCGCCATCTGCGAAGCGCGGTTTCTTCAATCTTTTCTTTTGAAAAGCCAGTTTGTTGAGCTATCCGTGAGGTAACTTCAGTTTTTGTGAGCGTTCCATCATCCACCTTTTCTAAGACTGATAGTATCTTGGCTGCATCCTGCCGGAAATGAGCCGGGAAACGTACTGGCTCGAGCATACTATTATCAGGGTGTCCACGCTGGATGGCTTGTCGAATCCACCAAGCCGCATAGGTAGTGAAACGAAATCCTTTGGCTGGCTCAAATTTTTCTACAGCACGGCCGAGTCCAATATTGCCTGCCTGGACAACATCAGACAAATCTTCACTTTCAGTTTTGTGAGTATGAGCAAGGTGAACCACTAGGCGGATATTATGTACATATAAACTATCGTATGCAGATCTACCGAGTTTTTTGATCGTATCAAGTTTATTAGCCTCAATCCGTGATAGTTCTTGGCCAGAGTCTAACTGTATCGTAGAATCTCCCCGCTCAACAGCCTGCGCTGCTTTCAACTGTTTGCCGAGTGAGGCTTCTTCTTCTGCAGTCAGTAAATCATGCCTACCCGCCTGAGCCATGTACAAGTCTAGTGAATCTACGAAAAGATGGGAGTCTGAAGGCATCCTGCGCTGGGTTTCATCTCGTACTTCAATGCTGTTTTCGATAGAACTGTGACCGTTGTTATTCATCGAACAATAGTAGCAAACCTCCCGAGCAAGAAAAAGTCCTTATGTATTAATCGAGGCATCGAGTGATATACATATGGCTCTATCACCCCTGGGTGTCGCGGTCTATTTCAGCGATCGTATCAATATGAGCATCGCGGACAGAAAGCCCAGGTTTTTCGATTGGGTCACCGTCAGCATCTACTTGTACAACTCTCCCCGACGGATAGTCTGGCAAAATACCTGCACCATACGTAAAGTGAACTACCACGTTTGGCTGCAAGAAGCTCGAGAATGATCTCGTATCTCCATCCAGTGTTTCTCGGGCAATCCTTATAGATTCTGGCCGGCTGCTGATACCCTGTGCGTCTATACAAGAGAACAAGGCATACATGTTTGGATGAACAGCAGAAGCCGCTGGTTTCTGATCTTCGTCAGAGCACGCAACCTCTAGCTCCCACGACCCTTCTTTGGTTTCAAAATAACCGCATCCGCTCACAAGCAGTGCTGATACGCCGATACCAGCGGCAGCTGCAGATAACCGGATCCTTTTTCGTGCTTCTGTGCTTTTTGCGGCGAGCTTGGGTAGCATATTTCGGTTTGTCATGATTCTTATATCCTTTTTTAGCTAGTTAATTTCGTCCACCATAACATCACACAGTAAGGAGCGACCTGGGCGCAACATTCTCCGACTATGCCCGAGACCTTCATACAGCAACATACGAGTAAGCGTTCTTTCTCGCTGTGGCATTTCTGCGTAACCATGCTCCTCAAAAGCAGCTATCCTTAGTGCCTCATCATCAATTGTTTCCCAAAAAACAGCGTGTGACGTAAATGTATCAGGTCTTGGCTGCGGTAACTCTCTCACCTCCGATACCTCATAGGTGCTGCCATGTCGAGGTATCAAGAATGATAGTGCCGTTCGGGCGAGTTCATAGTGGTGAGGCTCCAATTGGGTACCTTTATACTCAATGTGTAAGCGATGGTAATTATAACCATCTATTTTTCCACGAGGAGAATCTACGGCCTCACCGGTTGTGTTTACGTCGAGCTGAAACGTCTCATTGGCACCGATACACTGTGCCGGGCCTTCTGACTTCATGGCATCAACCATATCCTGAAGCAAATATGCCGTGCTGTACTTATCCAGTGAGGCAGCCTCAATTGAAAGTGAAACGCGTTCAAAGTTATTCATTGTGTTGTTCCTCTATCTGAGCTGATAGCTCGCTTATCTGTCATCGATTGGGTCGAGCAATACACCTATCCCTTCAAGCGCACATTGGAAATATAGTTCTGATTGGTCTTCACTAAAATAGTCCGTATTCCCATGTATTGGCTCAATTCCCATAGATATTGACGTATCATAGGCAGCAACTTCAGTTTCAAGCACTCCGATAATTTGTTCTAAGCGGACCGTTGGATCATCGCGTTTCCTGTTAAATTTATTTTTTAGGTGCGTTCCATTATGTTCTCCGACGATAGTGGTAGAACCTGAAGTAAGTTTGTTATGCACATCTATCCCAGCTGAAATAATCATTCTTCCTGGCACAATATCTCCATCTTCATCTATGTATTCATCGCATTCGAAAGCAACGAAAAATTTCAGACTTCCATCCGAATATTCCGAAACACCGATATCCGCTAGAGTCGATGAGTCGTCAGACAAGTCAAGCCCCCTCACCTTGTGAAGCTCGCCTTCGTCTTCTGGTAATACCTCAGATTCTACTCCATGGTCTTCAAATAATGTAGCGGCCAAAGACCTTAATTCAAGCGCAAGTTCACGTTCTTGCATTGTTGTTGACTCTGCGTCATATAATAAAACTTCATTTCGCTCTCGAGCTAATTCTCGGTTAACCATTTCTCTTACCTCACATATATTAAATATTGATTAATGCTTGGGATTATTGCATAGTTTTTACATACTGTCAACACTATTTTCACATATTTGAATATTTTATACATTTCACAAGGAGTTATAATATATTTTGTGAAATTAATATTCACAAAATAGGTAAATTATGCTATCTTTAACGTATGGATATATCTCAACTTGAAGCCATCGGTTTATCACAAAGGGAAGCTGCTGCCTATGTGTATATTCTCGAGAATGGCGACGTTTCGCCTGCTATAGCCGCAAAAGAACTTGACGTCTCTCGTACAAATGCCTATAAATTGTTCGACAAGCTTGTGGAATACGGCATCGTCGACAAAAACGACCACGATAAGAAAATCACCTACAGTATCAATAACCCAATGTCACTAAATGATTACGTCTACAGCTTTCGAGCCGAAGCCACGTCGCGCGAAGAAGCCGTCAATAGTGTCATGAAGGACCTATTACAAAAATATAATAAACACTCCCCTCCCGCTGCGGTCACCACACTAAACGGAAAAGAAGGTGTTTTGCGGGCATTCAAGCAGCAACTCAGCCTCAAAGAAGATCTGTACTTTATACACTCGCGGACAGATGTTGCAGCTATGGGATGGGATACGATGCACGCAATTCGGACTGATCCAGCGCGGCACGGCCTGCAGCGGCACGGTATCATGAACAAACCCTCACGTGACACACCCGTTAATTATGCAACTCACGAGCGCAGTAATCTTGCAATATCCTGGATTGACAAGGACAGCTACACTATGCCAGTTGAGTGGAGCGTGACCGAGTCCTCTCTGCTAATTGTTGTCTACAGCGACAATATGCATGCTGTACTGATTCAGGACGAGCTAATCGCGACCTCTTTCCTGCAAATATGGCATATGGTCAAAAACTACGCGGGTAGCAATAGCCACAAGTAACACACCTATATCTAGTCATTATCCCGTAATGCGAAGAGGATCCCGTTGGAGCCCCTCTCTTCTCTGGTCCTCTGAGATCGGTAATGTGAAAAATAGTCCGTATTCGCAATGGTATCAATCGGGCTAACGCTCAGTGATTCTGGTAGCACGCCGAATGATACAAGATCATCGATAGTTCTTTGGTGAAAGTCAACGTGCCAGACACCGGATTCATCCTGACATACGTAATCCGCCCAACTATCCGCAATCTTTTGAACAGGATCTATGTCATCGAATGCGTAGGATTCCGCCCGAGCTGATGGTGACATAGTAACCCGCATACTTTCGGGTACTACGTCGTAGATACTAGCCATGTAATCAAGGGCCTTGATATATGTTTGTCGCTCAACTGACGCACGGCTGGCGTGGAGCAGAGCTATTACTTCTCTACCAGAGTCCCCGCAGCCATAAACCGCTAACTCACCACAGTCAGCTGCGTTGGCATTGAGCACAATGCTCCGGTCAGTAGTAATAAGGCCTTCAGCAAAATATCGATCCATAGGTCTGTCAACATAATCCAGGTCAGTGAACTCAGTATCGCCTGGGCTTACACGAGCAATAGTCTGAGCGCTACAGTAGCGTCCAATCATACTAACGGCTTGAGCTCGGTTAGACTGCCACTCGGCACTACGCTCCGGTATGAGCGCCCCAAAACGACGGTTTGTTTGTAGCCAAGCTACCTGCTCGTCCGCATAAAGCTCATAGCTGTCAGACATGTCACGGTATATCTCTGCCATAATGTCATTATTATAGCATAATATACACTATTTAGCAATATATTGCATGAGTTTTCGGGCACGCTCCTCAAATGTAGCAACGTCGGTGCTGTTTTCGATGATATCGGTGGCGTTTTGTTTGACGTAGGCGACATTCATTTGTGCCTCTTCGGGAGCGCCGGCTTTCGGTCGCCACTGAAGCTTTTCGTGGGCGAGGAATGTATCCATATCTATATCTTTCATTTCGCCCGCTCGGGAAAACTCCAGTGCACGAGCGTAACGAATATCGTCACTCGCCTCTACCCAAATTAATCGTCCATTGTGTTTTGTAATAAAGTCGACTTCCGTCGGTGTGCGAACGCTATAAAGCACAAGGCCAGTGTATGAGGATTTTTTGCTGGCTTTTGTATACTCTTCAACAGCTCGTTTCAGCACCACATCTGCGCCAAATTGCTGGCGAAGATGATTGGCGGTTTCAGTCATATTCGCGACAGATATTGGATCTGGTTTATTCGCGTGACGCTGCTTGGCTGCTTGGCGCACAATATCACCCAGCGATACACCATAATAACCGTCAGCCATGAACCACTCCGCAAGCGTGTCTTTGCCGCTGCGAGGTAAACCAGCGATTCCAACGATAGTGACTTGCTTCATATTCGCGACCTATTTGATGTAGTCTTGTAGCCGTTTGCTTTCGCGGTGCTTGCGTAGTTTTGCAAGTGCCTTGGCTTCAATTTGTCGGATACGTTCACGGGTAACCATAAACTCTTGGCCGACCTCCTCAAGCGTGTGGCTCTTACCGTCTTCCAGTCCAAAGCGAAGCTTGAGTATCTTTTGTTCTCGCTCAGTTAGTGTTCCGAGTAAACCTTTTACGTGCTCTTTTAGCAGTGAGCCAGTAGCTGATTCTTCAGGGGTAATCGTATCTTCATCAACAATGAAGTCACCCAAGACTGAGTCTTCTTCATCATCACGTACTGACGCATCAAGACTCGAGATATCTTGCTTAATCTTCATGATGTGTTCAACTTTTTCGACTTCGAGCTCCATCTCTTTGGCGATCTCCTCGTGTGTCGGTTCGCGGTTGAGGTCTTGCGTCAGGCGCCGCTGCGTACGGAGCAATTTGTTAATGGTCTCCACCATGTGTACGGGAATACGAATGGTACGAGCTTGGTCAGCAATTGCGCGAGTAATAGCTTGACGAATCCACCAGGTTGCGTAGGTACTAAACTTAAAACCTTTGTCTGGGTCAAACTTCTCAACTGCTCGCAGCAAGCCGGTGTTCCCCTCTTGAATAAGGTCAAGCAGATCAAGACCACGACCGACGTAACGCTTCGCAATAGAAACCACCAAGCGCATATTTGCCTCAGCCATTTGATCTTTTGCGCCTGGCTCACCGGCGACAACTTTGTTTGCCAAGATAAGCTCTTCGTCTGCGCTTAAGAGAGGAATCTTACCAATTTCTCGTAAATACAGCCGCACAGAGTCATCTGAAATATCATCGAGATAAGAGGTGCTCTGTGGAATAACTTCTTCAGCATCATCTGAGACCCATTCGTCGCTGAGCTCTTTTTTATCAATCTCTGGCGGAATAACAATCTCAACGCCACTATCGGCTAGTTCAGTATAAAGCGTATCGAGTACCTCTTCGTTATCAGGGGTATCAGGGATAACCTTGAATATATCTTTCTGGTCAATTTTTTTGTTTTTTTGGGCGGTATCAAGCAACTTCATAACCGCTTTCGGGTCAAGTGCGTCCGGAGTCTCATCTTCTGTTGGTTTTTGCTGCTTCTTATTAGACTTCTTTGCCATGCGCGTACTATCTGCTCCCTTAGTTAGTGTCTTAACAATGAGTTTAGCTGATGCACCTCTGTAAGTAGCTCAGCTTGTTTGTCTTCATCAGCGTCTTCTAGCTTAGCCAAAATCGCTTGTTTTTTGTACTTCACGTATTGTTCAACGAGGCGAGTCTTTATTCTGCTGGCTTCATCACGAAGCTCAACCAGGTCCAGATCTTTATATAATTCCTCAAACTGCAATTCTAGAATTTTAACATAATCTGCGTGTTCCTTCAAAGTTGGCTCTTTGCTTAACTCATCTGCTGGGGCAATTTTATCAATAATGACATCTTGAAATTTTCGGGCAGCACCATCCTCTAATACCTCTGATGGTATCGACAAAATACTTTTACGAATAGCTGGCTGGAATAGCGCCAATGCCATCAAGTGATCTTGTATTTTGTTTCGCTCTTGGCGGGCTTTATCTTCTACCGAGGTGTCTGTGGTTTGGGTTGGTTTTTTACGCCGTGGTGAGGCCTGCTTGCTCTGTGATTGTCGCAGTTTTGCACGCAATGAGTCACGAGATACCTCGAGCTTCTGAGATATAACACCTAGGTAATGATCTTGTTCAACGCTATCTTTGATTGTGCTAATCATCTTCAGCACGACATCACTGAATGCTCGCTTCCCTTGAGCGGTAGAGATATCAAGTTGCTTTTCGTAGCGCTCAATCAACCAGTCAACCGCGTAAACTGGCTTGTCCAGGATAGTTCTCCAGGCTTCAATATCTGATTTGATAAGATCATCAGGGTCTTTGCCAGTTGGCAATGGTAAGACACTCAAAGAAACGCCAACTTCTGCGGCGACGCCAATCGAACGCTCAATAGCATTTTGGCCGGCGCTATCCTGATCAAAACATATGCGTAAATCATCGGTAAAGTGCAGCATTGACTTCAAGTGATGAGTTGTCAGCGCAGTACCAGCGGTTGCCACAACCTCACGAGTACCAGCTTGGTGCGCAGCAATAACGTCAAGATTACCCTCGACTAATACTGCATATTTCTGCTGCCGAATCGCCTCTTTAGCCAAATGGAAGGCATAAACATGTCTGCCCTTGTCATACAACAATGTTTGCGGAGTGTTAATGTACTTCGGTGCATTTTTGTTATCTTTAAGCTGGCGCGCCGTAAATCCAATCACCCTGCCCTGGCGATCCATCAGCGGAACCATCAGCCTGCCGCGAAACATATCGCTTGGTTTGCTGTAACGCGTGGTGACCAAACCAGCAGCTTTTAGCTCGTTGTCCTTGAACCCTTTTTTACTCAAGTAGTTATATAGGTCGCTACTGTTTTCTGGAGAGTAACCCAACCGGAACTCCAGTGCTATGTCCTTGCTGAACCCACGCTGTTTTAGTACGTATTCAAGCGCAGGCGTGTGCTTGGTAAATTGCCGTTGATAAAAATGTGTCGCCGCCTCCAGCGCCTCATGCAAACGTTCTTTGTGCTTGGCGTTCGAGCCGGAACCGGAGCTACGATACTGGTCTAGGTCAATGCCAGCTTTGCGAGCTAGTTGCTCGAGCGCCCCCTTAAAATCAAGCCCCTCGACTTCCATCAAAAAGCTAAACATATCACCACCTCGCCCAGAGCTGAAGTCATGCCATATCTGCTTCTCTGGACTAACCATGAAGCTTGGCGTTCTCTCGTTAGTAAACGGGCTTAAACCCTTGAGATTTCTGCCGGAACGCTTGAGCTCAATAAATTCACCCACCACATCTTCTATATCCAAGCGACTTTTAATATCATCGACAGCGTCCATATACACTAGTGTACGTTTATTTCGTCATTCGAGAAAGTAGTCATGCTTTAGTTTTGGCTTGCGAGACTGTTTGAATTACTATATATGGTATATGCTTCCAAACGATTCGGTAGACCCCGGTAAGAAAAAACGGATTATGATAGCCGCTACAGGTGGTGGCGTGTTGCTTATCGTCATTATCGTTTTTATGAGCATCATATTCTCTGGCCCAAATATAGGCGATAACTTCACCGCTATCGCTCAACGACAAGAAGAAATAGCCAGGATTGCAGACATTGGCGCAGATAAGGCACGCAATAGCCAAGTTAATTCTACCGCCACCACGATCCGCGCCGCTATAGCTTCGTCACAAAATAGTGTTATCAGTCGGCTTGCGCAAAGTGGTATTAATCCTGATTCGTCTCTCCTACAGGCACGTCAAAACGCTAGCACAGACCAGGAGCTAAACTCGGCTGAGCAAGCCAACAAGTTTGACGAGGTGTTCGTCGGCATACTGAGCGTTGAGTTGCAAGAGTATCAGAGCTTGCTTGAGTCGACTTACAGCCTATCTACTACCAGGAGTGACCGCGAGCTACTTGATACCCTGCACAGCGAGGCGTCCGTCTTACTCAAAGCTATCGAAAAATAACTATTCGTTTATTTGCGGCGTGTCTGTGCCAGCTTTAGTTACTAAATCGTAGCTGTGTCGAATCAGCCCTTGCACCTCTTCCCCCGGGAGCTGTCCAGTCAGGAGTATTGTATTCCAGTGCTTTTTGTTTAGGTGGTATCCCTCAAGTACTGTCTCGTACTTCTTGCGTAGGGTTTCGGCAAGGAGGGGGTCACATTTGAGGCTCAATCTCACCGGATCCTTACCTTCAGCAATCAGCGCGAACATCTTCCAGTCGCCACGCACCTCGATATCCTGCCTTCTATCAGAGATAGAAGCACTGCTATCGTTTGCTGGTGATTGCGGCGGCGCTGGCTTGCGATGCTCGCTCTCCGTACTCTTATGTACGGTTCGCTGCGACTTCTCAGCCGCTACTTGCACTCCCTCAGCATGCGAGACGCCTGGTTTATTTGGTATGAGCACCTTGTAGACGGCGACTTCTTCACCGAAGGGGTATTCCCGTTTGCTATTGGGCATACTCAGCACGTAATCTTCTACAGTTTTATGATCCATATCGTGCCTTAGTATATAGGACAGGACAATTCAGAAAAAGTATGGTAAAAAATACTTCGCTCGTGCTTGGGTTTGCAAATACCCGCATGTTATGATGATAGTAATCCAAATAAAAAGTGTGTGAAAAGTAGCCAGCGAAGAAGTGTGTTTTGTATATGGTCGCTTGAAACACACGGAGCCAATAGCGAACCCACGGCTTGTTGAATAATAAACAAGTAATGGGAGAAATGATGAAATATTCGCTTTATAAAAATGAAATAGAAAGCTTTATAAGTAAACTTAGAATATTGACTATTGCATTATTATTTTCGCTGGCAACGATTGCACCCACATTAACATTTAGAGTAAACGCTGCATCTTTAGACGTAAGCGGCTGTTCATTCACTAAAAATGGCACGACATGGTCACTAGATAACGACTGTGATAGCACCGCGCAAATAGACGTTCCCGCTGGATATACACTTGAAGGTAACAGCCACACAATCTCAGCAACTTTCGAAAAAGATGGCAACTCAAACAACTCTATACTTCAAGTATCAGGTGATGGCACCACTATACAAGACGTCACAGTTGATGGTTCTGAGGGCACTGATTTGCATGGAATAAATATATACGTTGCAGAAAATGTCAATTTGGACAATGTTACTTCTTTGAATAATAGGAGTGGTGTAGTCGTTAACGGCTCGAACGTAACGGTAAACAATATAACCACTGGTGGAAACATTTGGCACGGCATTAATGTTGACCTGGGGGATGGCGTGACATCACCAGCAGCCCTTACGGTGAATGGTACAAGTAGTCATATCGACGATGCGCTCCACATATTTTCCGATGATGTAGTCGATCAAAGCATTACATTCGACGATACTAATTCACAGTACAGTACTACAAAAGTAGGCGATGCTCGAATATGGACGCTTACACCAACAAGAGTTGAGGGTCTTCAAATACGAAAAGGTCATGCAACAGATTCACCGATACTTGGCTGTGAAGCATACACAAACTCTACCCAGATAAGAATCGAATGGGATGCCAATGATGCTGATAATATTGACTACTATTGGTTCGGCACAAAAAATAACTCTAAGCACGCAAAAGTAACTGGCGGAGACACGTTCTATAACGGCAACATGACACCCGGAAACAACCCATACTACTACACAGTCATTGCTGTGGATGTATTCGGTAACGAAAGCCCAATTTCTGAGCAGTGTGGTGTAACGCTAGACACTGCTGCTCCATCCACGCCTGAAATTACATCACCAAATAATGAGCAGTATTTTACCTCAACACCTATATTAAACGAATGGTCAATCTCAGAAGACGAAAATGATATTGAAAAATACCAAGTTGAGTACGTTTATGATGATGGACATACCTTCTCGAATGCCCCATATCGCGAAATTCCGGGCAATCAAACATCAAGAAACCACACACCAAACACTAACGAACAAGGGGGAGTAACTATTCGAGTACGCGCTTTTGATGTTGCTGGCAACGTTAGTGACTGGAGTGAGTCAGTGCACTACTACTACGATGCTACTGCTCCTAGCGTACCGACTCCAGAGAATCCACAAGGAGACACAAGTCCATACTATACAGGCGATGGCTTTACGCAAAGCTGGTCCGACGAAAGCGCAAGCGGTGCGGTCAGTTACGAATACCTGAGCTGCTATCAAAGTGTGGAGCCTGTCGGTAATGAGTGTCCTTCAAGTTCAACCACATGGCCTAGTAGCTATACAGGCACCTCGAAAACAGTCGGCGCAAACCAATCTGATAGCCACTTCTTCTGGCATGTGCGCTCTGTAGATGTTGCCGGCAATGTTAGCGATTGGAGTGAGTGGCGCGAGATAGTCATAGACAGCAGCGTGCCTTCAGATATTACGAATGTGACAATTGAGCAGCTATCAACTGGTTTTGATGTTACGAATGACTTCATTGGTTCTGATGAGGCCGGTGACCGTGAAGTTAGGATTGAGTGGGAAGGTGGCGAAGATGATAATTTCAAAGAGTTTGAATACGAAACCTCAACGGGCTTTACCACTACTGTAGTCAACAAATTCAGAGTAGGCACGATTGCGCCTGCTGGTGTTGCTCATGGAGACACATACGAGTACCGTGTCCGAGCTATAGATCAAGCCGAAAATACTGGCGAATGGTCTGATTGGGTATCTGTAACTTTCGATCTCGAGAACCCAACGTTTGATATAACTCCTGCTACCGCTAATGTTGAGACTGGTGATGAGGTGACGCTAACCGTAGTGAACCTTACTGGTGATCTTTCTGGTATAAATGACTATAGTTGGGTTGTTACTGGTGCAAGTATCATCGAAGATAATGATGACACCATTACGATCGCAAGCGCTGTTGAGGGCGCGGCTAACATTACTTTGACCATAACTGACAACGCTGGCAACAGCTCAACAGAGACGGCTACAGTGTCCTTCAGTGACCCGGTGGTAGCTACCACACAAGGTGATGACAATGATGAAGATGACGGTGACGAGGAGATACCACAACTAGCCGTTGGTGGTGGTACTGGTGATGAAGAAGTCTTCTTTGCTCAAGTCAACAACCAAGTCGATGGCAACGACAACGACCAAGGCGAAAACCAGAACGATGATGAAAGTGAAGAAAATAACGGCAATACCGCTGGAACAAACACCGATGAAAGTGCTGATGGTGAAGTGCAAGGTGTAACTGACGAAGCCGGTAATGAAGCCAGTCTGAGCTGGGTATGGTGGCTGCTGATAATCGCAGCTATTGCAGCTCTCTACCTACTCTTCGCAAAGCGACGCGCCGAACAAGAATAAACACTTCCCTATCTTGTATCTAAAGGTGATGTCAATAAAAGCCCCGCAGTAAAAGCGGGGCTTTTCTATTACCAAAAAACACCCCGCTAAACCCGACAATCTATAGTCTGTCGGGTTTAGATGAAGCCCAATCAGGCTAAGAAAAACCGATGCCAGGGAGCCAGAGTTACAGCGAATCAAGCCGAAACTTGCCCCGAATCATCCGATAGTAAAAATACGAGGGGATGCTTGTCATTGTTTTAGCGCGCTGTAGACTCTGAGATTCTGGCAATAGTGTTTTTCGTTCGCCTGCGGCTCTTTTGCATACTTTTGTAGCTGCTGATAAAAGTATGTCGCTCGATAAGAGCGGAACCTTATTACTGATTCCTACTTGCAAGTTCCTAGCTACAAAACTCTATTTCTGGACCTTCAGCCAATCCAAATAAAACTGTAGCTCTGCTACTGAGGCCTGAATATCATCGAAAGCCCGATGGACTTCCTTTTTTTCAAACTCAACGCCGTATTTGCCCTGCATGAGTACTTTAAGCGCACTGACATCAAGCATGCGGTAGTGCAATTTAAGATCAAAGTTCGGTAGCCAATATTTCACAAAGTTTCGATCATTATGAATAGAGTTGCCGGCCAGCACTGCTGACTCGTCACCAAAGTGTTTTTTAGTAACAGCAATGAGCTCTTTCTCTATCTCATCCAGTGATTGGCCTTCGTCAAGCTTGTCGACAAAGTCATCTCGGTTCTCGGGAAAATCGCGCCACCAAATATTCTTCTGCATTCTATCCAGAACTGTTTTTTTATCCTGCTGGAAGCGCGCTTCATAACTATCGATTGTCTTGAAGTTAAAGTCAGTAATCTCTACCGCAACCTCGAGTAGAACATCCTTCTCTGGCTCTAGGCCTGTCATCTCTAAATCCATCCAAAGCAGCTTGGTTGGATGCTTCTTTTTATCAATCATAGCTACAGTATAGCGCGTCAGATACACAAAACCATACGCACACTTTCCAGGCACGCTATACTGTAGACATGAAGACACGAAAACGATGGGTTATATTACTGCTAGCGCTGCTGTTTATTGTCGGTATGACGGTGTTTATCGTAGCTGAGCGGGCTGGCGCTCCAAGTAGCGAAGATACACTAGAGCCAACTGAACAAATAGAGGAGAGCGACAATACAGAAGAAGCCGGCTTTGATAAAACCCAATACTCCGTAGACCAACCTGGTAGCTTGTGGTGGATTGTAAACCGCGACAGGCCTCTACCTGACGGCTACACACCGCCAGATTTGATAGTGCCAAGCGTTCGGTTACGACTCGGCGGTGGTGAGGAGCAAATGCAGTTTAGCCAACAGGCTCGGCCATCGCTAGAAGCCATGTTTGAAGCCGCAGCTGACGACGGCGTGGAGCTGGTGTTTGGCAGCGGTTACCGCTCTGAAGGGCTGCAGGCTCAGTTTTATAATTCCTACGCTGCACGCGACGGCCAAGCAGCAGCCGACCGCTACTCTGCCCGCCCAGGTACCAGTGAACACCAAACCGGCCTAGCATTCGATGTAACCTCACCAAGCGGCGCTTGCCACTTAGAAATATGCTTTGAGGGCTTACCAGAAGGCCAATGGGTACAAGATAATGCCCACCGGTACGGATTTATCATTCGCTACCTTGAGGGCAAAGAAGCCATTACCGGCTACCAGTACGAGCCATGGCACCTACGCTACGTCGGTGATGAGCTAGCGACCGAGCTACATGAAAACGGCCAAACCATGGAAAAATTCTTCGATCTCACTGAATAACCCTTGTTCTAAACCCGACACACTATAGATTGTCGGGTTTAACGCCTCCTGTGTCTCTCAGGCTTTGGCCGAACTGATTGGTGCGACGCTGAGACAACAGTCATGTTTCGAGAATGTCTGACCCCTCACCATCTTTCAGGGAAACAAGCCTAAGGCTTGCTTTCGCCTGAAGAGTGGTGAGGGGGAGTTTCGCAGAAACTGATTGTTGGCTGAGTGGCACACTAGTCACGTGAGGACAACCGCCTGTGGCTTTTTTGGTTACTTTTACAGCTACTGGTAAAAGTAACTCGCCCAACAAGGGCGAAACCCTGGGTCTTGGTTCCTGGTTGCTATTTCCTAATTCCTAGCTACTAATTGCTAGTTGCGCAGATAATCGCTTGAAGACAAAATAGTTACCTCAGTCATGCGGTTGAGTACATTTGTCAGATGCTCTCGCTCAGTTTGAACAGTCGTATCTAGCTGATTGCGCTGAAAGTAGCTATCGTCAACTTCATCCAATGCATACATCTGCAGATTTTCGCGGGTGAGCAAGTTCTCAACCACCGCATCATCGGCTGACCATTCGTAGTGTGAGTACGTCGGCAGAAAGCCGAGAGATTCCAGCTTAAGTGTTTCAGTATCTATGTCCATGACGGCAAAGCCACCGACTAACGTCTCGGCGGGTATTTGTGTGTTCAGGAAGTTTCCGAGTGAATACCAAACAACTGTCTCGCGCCCGTCATCAGTGTTAATTCGCTCAACTGGCTGCAATACATGTGGTCCGTGACCGAACACATAATCTGCACCAGCCTCAGCAATAGTACGTGCTATTGTGCTATCGCGTGCATTTGGCTCCTCGGCATATTCATCACCCCAGCGCATGCTTACCAGTACAATATCAGCGCTATCTGCTGCTTGACGTATCTCTCGAGTTGCCGTCTGTTCATCATATTGAACTAAACTATAATCATTGGGTACTAGTTGGTTGCTGTATGTACTATAGGAGAGGAAGGCAAAGCTCACGCCGTCTAGCTCAAAATAAGAGATTTGTTCACGCTCAGCCTGCGATTGATGAGCTCCGGCAGTTGCCAACACGTCGCGTCCTTGCCAGTCTGCCACCATGGCGTCAACCAGGGGTTCACCCTTGTCGTAAGTATGGTTCGTGCCCAAATTTATAACGCTACAACCAACCTGCTCCATGCCGTCATGCCACTCGAGCGGCGCATTGAATATCGGATAACCTGATATACCAAATTGTTCACCACCAGCTGGCGTAGCTTCATTACAAAAAGAAACGTCCGCTTGCGCAAAATATGGCTGCATGTTCTGCATCAACGAATAGAAGTCATAGCCACCGTTTGTTTCTGCGTTGGCAATTACTGAATCGTGCGCAATCATATCTCCCGTCGCCACCAATCGAAGCGTGTTGCGGCCTTCACCTTCCGAAGAATCAGCCTGGTTCTGTGTCGCGTTCGTTTCATCAGCATTATCACGTTGCCCCAAAACGTACCAGCCAGTAGCAGCCAAAATAACTACAGGTAGCAAGACGATGAGTATGCTGCGATTCTTTCTATTCATCCTTGTTGGCGCCTTTCTCGAACGAGAGCGCGCATGAGTTAATACAGTAGCGCTTACCAGTTGGCTGATCAACGGCATCGTCAAAAACATGGCCAAGATGACCGCCACAGTTGGCGCAAACGACTTCTACCCGCTTCATGCCTTGGCTGCTGTCATCCTGCAGTTTGACGTCGCCATATTGTGCGACGTCCCAAAAACTCGGCCAACCCGACCTAGAGTCAAACTTATGCTGACTCGAAAAAAGCTCTGCTCCGCATCCAGCGCACGTATATGTACCTGGTAAGTCATTGTGCACTAGCTCGCCAGAAAATGGTGGCTCAGTTCCCCGCTTACGCAACACCTTGTACTGGGTTGGTGTTAAGTGCTGCTTCCAGTAGGCTTCGTCTTTCTCAGGCATTCTATCTACGACTTATTCTTGTAGCTAATCACTAGTTTCCGAAATAAGATAACGATACGAGCCAGAACCTCTAGCACCGCTACTTGCAAGATAAATAACATAGCTGGCTCGAACAAAGATGCCCGCCAGTCATAAATTGAACCGGCCTTAATGCCGATTTCGCCGTTGATAACAGTAGAAAAAAGTGACGATAAGCCAAGGGCTACCACTGACATAAACTGTGCTAATGCCAGCCCAAGCGCAACCGCTACTATAACCGAAGTTGCGTCCTTTCGCTGCAATATCCGAATAAACACCATAACTTACTCCTTTTTCTTGTCCAGCTTATCCAGCTTTAGCTTATGAGCTACCAGGTAAATGACCAATGCAGTGGTGAGCAATACGATGATACCGTTCAGCGCTAAGCCCCATGAAAATACAAGATCTTCGCCGTTGCGGCTTAAGCCAGTGTTCCAGGTAATTTGCGTCAGGTCAGTTCCAGCAAGCAAAAATCCGATAAGCGGACTAACCAAGCCGTCTACGATATTGCTAACTGCGCCAGCTGCAGCCACACCGATTGCTAGGCCAACTGCCATGCCTACCACTCCTTGCGAGCGCACGAAATCCATAAAACCAGCAAGCTCTTTTTTGCTCCGCTGTGCTGCCATACTAAATACCCTCCGTTATATCTATCCTCAGTGTATCAGTTATTATCAGTATTGAGGCGCTTTAGCGCAGTGATGAAGGCTGCCTCTTTCATGCAAACATTGTATTGATTGGCGACTTTGATGACATCGTCAACCGCAGAACGTAGGTATGATTCTAGCGAATCAAGTACTCGCTGCTCCTCCCAGTGCTCTCCGGCTCGGTTTTGTTGCCACTCCAGAAGACTGACAGTCACACCACCAGCGTTGGCGATAATATCAGGAATGATAATAACGCCTTTTTCGGTTAAATAATCGTGCGCCTCGGCAGTCAATGGGCCGTTCGCGAGCTCGAGGATGTACTTAGCTTTTACGTCCTTCATATTATCTTTGGTAATGACACTGCCAACGGCTGCTAAGACTAACACGTCGACTTCTTCTTGAAATAGCTGCTCATTACTAATATGGACTATCTCATCACTCTGGTAGCTGGAGAATTTTTGTTTGCTGCGTCGTAGTTGGCCGATTTTATCTGGATCAAGCCCAAAACCTGAGCTAAGGCCACCGCTCGAATCTGCTGCAGCTACTAACTGTAGGTTAGGCAACATATGCTTTTCGGTAAACATAAAGTGCAGACCGACATTACCTACCCCCTGGATAGCATACGTCAGCTGGTCATTGTCTTGCTTGTGTAGCTTGAGTACCTGATTGAGTACAGCGGCACCACCATACCCAGTAGCAGCTGATCTCCCCTCAGAGCCACCATTCTCAAGCGATTTACCAGTGAAGGCAGCCTTGGAAGAATCTCCAGTAATCTTTTCGTACTCGTCAACCATCCAATCCATAATCTTGGCATTTGTATTCATGTCTGGTGCTGGTACGTCTATATCAGGACCAATTTTATCGGCTAAGTGGCGGACGAAAGCTCGAGATAACTCCTCTAATTGCGATTCATCCAGCTCCTTGGGATTGACACGCACGCCGCCCTTTCCGCCACCAAACGGCAAATTTACAGCAGCGTTCTTAATCGTCATGAGTGTTGCCAGCGCTTGGACTTCATGCAAATCGACATCTGGGTGGTATCGAATACCGCCTTTGTAAGGACCTCGTTTATTGTCATGCTGTACTCGAAAAGCTGGATAAGTTGCACCGTCCTGCAAGGTTATATCAAACTGATGCTTATGATTCGGCTCAAGAAATGTATCAATTGTAGTATCGTCAATACCGATATGCTTGGCGGCTCGGCGGATAAAAATTTGGGCGGTTTCTAACATACAAACTCCTTATCTGGTGTACTTCTTTAGGAAGTCTTCGGCACGGTAGCTAATAATGCGCTTGCGATCAGGATCAAGTTTATCTAATTGTGCAGCCATCATGCGCATACGTGGATTTTTGGCAAAGGGCTCACGATGCTTCTCTATAAATCGCCAATACAATCCATCCCATATGTCAGACCATTCGCCATGTTCGTAATGACTCATATTTAATATGTAGTTACTGGAGCTTACGTATGGTTTTGTCACAATAGAGCCGCTGTCGACAAATTGGCTCATGCCATATACATTCGGGACCATCACCCAGTCATAGGCGTCAACGAACAGCTCACTGAACCATCGATAGACATCATTAGGGTGAATATCACTTAACAGCATGAGGTTACCAGCTATCATCAACCGCTCAATATGATGCGCGTAGCCGTGCTTTTGGACCTTGAGCACCATATCGTCAAACGGCGGTATACCCAGCGTACCGTCATACCAGGCATCAGTCAGTTGACGAGTATTTTTTAGCATGTTCTTAGTGCGCATTTGACCACCACGAGTTACATATACTCCTCGCATAAACTCACGCCAGCCCAACACTTGCCTGATAAAGCCCTCTAGACTTGCCAGGGGGACTTCTCGTTTGTGATGTCGCTCAAGCGCCGCGGTCACGATTTGATTCGGCGATAAAAGGCCGATGTTCAAAGCGGGCGTCAATACGCTGTGATAGACCCAAGTTGCATTTTTATCTATGGCGTCTTCATACGGACCAAACGAATCAAGACGATGCTCGACAAAGTCATCCAGCCAAGCGCTGGCTTCAGCGTGATTCGTCGGCCAGATAAAGTCAGTGCCGCCAGGATTATTTGGGAAATTTTGCTCCACCCAGCTGGTTGCCTCGGCTACGTAATCATTGCTGCCAAACACTTCAAAACTTGGCAGTTCATGCTCTTCTGGCAGCTTTTTGCGGTTTTCAGCGTCAAAGCTCCATTTACCACCAAGTGGTTTGTAGTGGGCATTAATCAATATATTAAACCGTTCACGCTGCCACTGATAAAAGTCGGCGAATAAATGTTCGTGCGCCTCACCGAAGTAAGATCGCACATCTTGGTCTGAGAGAAAAAAGTTTGGCGAGGTTAGCAACTCGAGTTCTGAGTCTATGGCATGCTCTCGTCGGGCTCGCAGAAGCCGCTTCAGCAGTACGTCATCAACCGGATCAAACGCGTATATCTGTTGGGCCTCAGAGACTCGCTGCATAATATCTGTGGTTTGTAATAGCGGATCAAGCTCAATGTACTCTACTTTGTAGCCAGCTGGCCACAACACTTCTTGGACGTAACGGCGCATGCTAGCACGATGCAATATAAGCTTTTGCTTGTGCATACGAATCGGGTATTTATTGTCAACGCCAAAATAAAGCGGATCTTCTACTAGAAATACGCTGTCAACGTCTGGCAAAAACTCGACTGGAAACAGTTGATGTGGATATAAAATAAGTGCTGATTTCATAGTTAGACCTTATTGTACATAGTTTTTATGCCTTTCGTAATACTAATAGTTACATCTTTTCGATGGCAGTTATGCCCAGTAGTTCTAGCCCGTCTCGAAGAGTGTCGGCATATTGCTCAACTAGATAAGCGCGAGTTTTTTCACGCGGGTCATCTACCACCCGGTTTTTTTCATAAAACCGGTTAAAACTCTGGGCAAGCTCGTATAGATACGTACAAATAATATGTGGTGCGAGTTCCTCGATGGCCTTTTCCTGTGTCTGTGCATAATGACTCAGCTTACGAACCAGACTGCGTTCATCAGAGGTCAATGCCTCGCCGTCCGGGAAAGCATCCGGAACCGTAGTTTTAGCAAGGATTGAGCGAGCGCGGGCGTGCGCATATTGCAGATATGGCCCAGAGTTACCGTGAATGCTAATAGACTCTTCAACGTCAAATATAACGTCACCACCAATTTTGACCTTCAAAAACTCGTAGCGAATTGCGCCCTGGACAGCTTCTTCACTAACAGCGTCGCTCCGCTCCTGCAGACCTTTATCGATTTGCTCGAACAGCCAACGGACCTCTACGACGTCACCGGTACGAGAGCTCATTTTACCGGTCGATAGTTTTACCAGGCCAGTGGGTATGTTCTCCGTTACACCGTTAAGCTCGGGAAGGCAAAGTTCTGCTGCCTTAATGACGCCGCGGAAATAATCTCGCTGCTCCCCTCCAGTTACCATGTAACTTTTATCTGGGTGAAAATCGTTTTGTTTCAGCTGCATTAAACCAAGATCACGCGCGCCATACAGCGTTTTACCAGTCGATGATACAAAAACATTATCAAACGCACCGTACTGCTTTCCAGGGAAAATAATCGCCCCTTCACTTTTCTCGAATACCTCGCCTATGTTTTCTTGTACCGTTCTAAGCCCGGCCGCATCAGCTTCGCTCTCCATGTATCTTTTCTCTATTTTTTTATTACCAAGACGAGCAACTAAGGCATCAATATCGGTAAAGCTCCATACCTTGCAGAGCTCGTAAACTTCTTTAAAGAGCGGGTCGTCCAACATGAACGACTGCTTGGATAGTTCATCTATTTCTTTTTTGGCATTTTCGTTTTCTTTATAGGCACGACTGCCCTCAATGTACATCTTGGACATGAACGAGTTTCGAGCCTCGGGCGCAATATCGTGAAGCTTGGTTACGTCGCCCTCGATGTACTTCAAAATACTGTACATACTTCTTCCAACGTGAGCACCGACATCGCCGTGATAACTCACGCGGTGCACGCCAGCGCCGGTTCGTTCAATAATATTGGCGATTGCATCAGGAATAATAGCGTTATAGGCGTGGCCAATGTGCATGGCCTTAAATGGATTGGGGTTGTTCGTTTCAATCACGACAGTCTGATTAGCTCGAGTTGAAGTTGACTTGGTTTGGACAAGGGATAAAAGCGCTTCATCTCTAAGTGAAATATTTATAAAACCGGGGCCAGCCACAGATACGGCAGCAATGTCGGGGTGGCTGATGGCGTCAACCAGTTCCTGCGCCATCTCGCGTGGATTTTTACCTAGCGGCTTGGCCAACCGTAAAGCAACGTTTGCAGCATAATCACCAAACTGTTCTTCTGGAATATCTAATACAACATCGACTTGCTGGTCGAATAACTCCTCTACAACCTCCGCTATGTGTTTCTGTATGTCTTCTTGCATGCGATATACTCTAGTATATCAGTTGCGTAGCTTATTTTCTGCCACTACAAAGATGATGTTACTCTACTACTATGAAGAAAGCGGAGGTTTCGTGAAGATTTTACTCATATTTGGCAGCACACGTATTGAGCGTCATGGAGAGGTGGTTTTTAGCTGGGTGCAAGAACAGATAAAAGCACGTGAAGATATTGAGCTAGATGCGGTAGATTTGCGGGATGTGCCACTTCCATTTTATGACGAGCCAAAATCTATTGGTTCACTGAATGGTAATTTTAATCATGAAGTTGGCAAACAGTGGAACGAGCGTGTGGCTAAAGCGGATGGCTTTATTATGATTACGCCAGAATATAATCATGGGACGTCAGCGGTGTTGAAAAACGCGATAGATTATGCCTGGGCCGGCTGGAACTATAAACCGGTTAGCTTCATTAGCTATAGCAGCGGCGCTATTGCAGGAGCACGAGCCACCGAACAACTTCGATTGACTGCTAGTGGCGTAAATCTTTTACCTCTACCTACAGCAACGCACGTACCAAATCTTGGTGATGCGTTTGATGGCAACGGTCAACCGACAAGCGACAAAACCACTCAATCACTCAACTCGCTGCTCGAAGAGCTCGCCACTGTCGGCAAAAAACTGGCTTCCTAACCTGCACGAATACGTCATAGTCATATATACTGTTAAACAATGAAGTGGATACACCGCATTCTAGACAGTGCCCGAGATACGATTCGCGGCTGGATGAATCATGTTGCGAGAGCGCTCGATAAACTATCTGGAGGTTCGCTCAAGCCAAATACTATTACTTATATTGGCTTTTTGATGCATATTCCCGTGGCAGTACTAATTGCGACGAATCAGTTCGTATTAGGGGCTTTGACGCTCGTTATATTTGGTCTATTTGATGCCCTTGATGGTGCATTAGCCCGCGTACAAAAGAACGATTCTGCTGGTGGCATGCTGCTAGATGCTAGCACCGACCGGATGAAAGAAGTGTTGCTCTACATTGGCGTAGCGTACGTACTTATAAACAGTGGCGCCGAGTTAGCTGCAGTCTGGGCAGTCGCAGCCTGTGGTGCCAGTATTTGCGTAAGTTACATTAAAGCCAAGGGGGAAGCTGCCATTGCCACCCTACAGACTGTTTCTGCTCAAGAAGTAAATACTCTGTTCAAGGACGGTCTACTCCGTTTTGAGGTGCGCATGTTTGTACTGATTGTTGGTCTTCTCACGAACCAGCTCATCATTGCGCTAATTATCATCACCACGCTATCTACCTATACTGCGTTTGATAGGTTGCTACGCATTCAACGCACGCTAGATGAGGCGTCTCGTGTTTAAGGTTGACCTGCATACCCACTCAACTGCTTCGCATGACGGTGGCATAAAGCCAGCACAATACAAACAGGTGCTCGAATCAGGACTACTGGATTGTGTTGCTATAACTGATCACGGACGTATAGATATAGCGCAGCAACTGCACGATGAGTTGGGCGATAAGATTATCATTGGCGAGGAAATCATGAGTCAGCAGGGTGAGATTATCGGCCTATATCTCGACAAGCCAGTCATGGCTGGCCTAAGTGCACATGAAACCATCCAAGTCATACGAGATCAGGGCGGCATTGTCTATATTCCGCACCCGTTTGAAACCGTCCGAAAAGGCTTGCACCCCGAAGTACTTGAAGAGCTTGAGATTGACATTTTAGAGGTTTGTAACGGCCGAGCTTTTGCCCAAAATCGTTCGCAGCAAGCAGTGGTATGGGCACGACTAAACCACGTATCTGGGGCTGCTGCCAGCGACGCGCACGGCATAAAAGGTCTTGGCAAAACTTACACCCTGCTCGCGGAAGTACCGACTAGAACCACGCTACAAACGCAAATGAGACAAGCTCGAGTTATCACCGAACGGCCAGCACTGCGTAGCCTGCTCTACCCCAAATATCATCGCCTACGCAAGAAAGTGCTCAGGAAATAACTATATGTGGGAAGTATTTTGGTTTTTTCTCCCAGCTGGTATCGCCAACATGGCACCAATATTTGCTGTACACATGCCGTTGCTCCGCCACTGGAATACGCCACTTGATTTCGGTATGTCGTTCCGAGGAAGACGTATATTTGGCGATAATAAAACCTGGCGTGGCGTCATTTTTGGTGTGTTTTGCGCTATATTGTTCGGCTTATTCCAATACCGAGGCATCGCCTACTCCTCAGAATCAACTAGTTTTATTATCCTTGCCTCAGGTCTACTTGGCTTTGGCGCGTTGGCCGGAGACGCAGTAGCAAGCTTCTTAAAACGACAAAGAGATATCCCGGCCGGAAGTAGCTGGATTCCGGTTGATCAAACTGACTACATTATTGGTGGACTTATTATGATATACCCGCTTATCCCAGACCAGCTAACGACGACTATCGCGCTCTTGACCATAGCAATTTATATGCTGCTGCACGTTGTAGTTAGCTATTTTGGCTATTTGCTAGGGCTCAAGAAGAAACCAATCTAAGCGACGAGCTCTTCCTTCAACTTCTCTATCATGTCAACGGGGGTAGGATCCAGGCCGTTGAGTAGCGCCACATAGAGACTGACAAAATCACCCGTCACAACGCTCCAGAGTAGCTGTTGCAGCTCATTATCTCCCTGCACTTCAACGACAATCGGCGCCGGACGCTTTCCAGATAGAAGTTTTTCAGAGATAGTAAAGCGCTTTTGTACACGCTCATGCTCAATTGAGCTGCGCAGATCGATTACTTTGTAAGGCTTATTTTCTGGGTGACTGGTCCAGCCAAGAAATTCATTGTGGTTAAACTCAGGTAACTGATTGCACCAAGCTATATTTTTGGCATTTTCGTTAAAACTTATCTTCCATTTATAAGCCGCTGGGAATAGTTCTGGTCCAGCGTAGACAACAACCGAACTGCCGGCTACGTCTAGGGCTAGTTGCTTTGCCAGGTTATCACTAGTAGGCACTGTCGGTAGTAACTGCTCAGCCTGCTGGCCAAGCCAATCAGACACAGCACGTAGCTCTGCCAACTTGCCTGAGCCTATCAGCCCACTCGGTTCGAGCAAATGAATAAGCGCCGTATAATTAAACAGCATCGCCATGCGTGGCTGATAACCAGTCGGTATTGTAAAGCAAGGGTAACCGGCTGATTCAGCCCGCTGTTTTAGAGCGCCACCTGAGGTCACCACCGCTATCTGACAACCTCGCGCTTCGGCTGCATCAAGTGCGCTTAACGTTTCTTCAGTGTTGCCTGAGTAGCTCGAAGCAACAAACAAGGTTTTGTCACTGGCGTAACTTGGCACGTCGTATGATCGCCAAACTTCTAGTGGCACAGAAGGCTTCGGCCAACTTGATAAAAAAACAGCTGCTAAAGCAGATCCACCCATGCCAGCAACAACAATGTTTTGCACAACGCTAAAGTCAATTACAGAAACATCTACATCGCTATAGTCATACTGTAACTGCAGGTGTTGTTTTTGGGCTATGCCAAGCGCATCTTCGCTATCACGGTGATGGATAGCTTTTAAGTCATCGAGAACTGACATGTTATATATCTCCTTTTGGGTATCAATACTTCCTAGTGTACGCATAGAGGAGTAGACGAACAAGCAAATCTGCTTGCACTTTTGAGGTAATCCTCTTATGCTATAGGGTATACAAGTAGCAAATTATATAGGGGGTGGCATGTTCGATCAACAGAACGGTCAGGATAATCAACAGCAAAATTTTCAAGACGTGAACGCGCCCGGACAGCCCGCAGCACCGGCAAATGACCAGGTGACTGATGCGCAACAGGCACCAGCGCCACAAAATCAACAGTTTTCAGCGCCCAAACCAGCCTATGAATCAATCTTTGATGAAGACAGTGCTGCCGTAACAAACGACGGCTCCCTTTCGTCTGACGATCAAGCATCAGCTACGACGCCACAAACAGCTGAACCGACAACCCCACCAACGCCAACTGCTCCAGTTGCAACCTCAGCTGATGACAGCCAATTACTCGACATTAAAAAACAAGCGCTTGAGCACTTGAGCCCATTGGTTGGCCAACTTGAACAAAATCCCGAAGAAAAGTTTCATACGACCATGCGTATCATTCAGGCATCAGACAACCACGGCCTCATTAAAGATGCCTATGAGGCTGCTCAAAACATCAAAGATGACAAAGTCCGCGCCCAGGCACTGCTAGACATCGTGAATGAAATAAATTACTTCACCAAAGAGCCAGGACAAGAGGTTGATCAGCCAGACCTAAGCTAATTAGTGTAGATAAAATCAAAAAAGAACGTTACAGATTATTAGAAGGGCCGGTTTGTGGCAATTGTTCGACCGTCCCTGAAGAACCCGAGTTGACCTCTTCAGAATTTGTATCATCTGAGGTTTCTTCAGTTTCCGGCTGGTCGTCTTCATCGGCTGTTTCATCAGCTGAACCATCGGTTTCATCAGTCGTACTGGCACCAGGCAGTTGCTCATCGTCAGTTAATTCGACTTCACTTGTCGTCTCATCACTCGAGCCGGAGCTAAAAATGCCCTGGTAAGCCCAGCGGCCAGCAAGGAAAAGCCCAAGGATAATTGCTACTGTGAGGATAAATGCCCCAGCAGCAAGCAACCAGGCAACCCCCATGCGATCGCGCTGCTCTGCCTTGTAGTAATCTTGCACTTCTTCGGGAAGTACTTCGTCTTTGTTCCGTCGGTTAAACCATGCCATGTGCAGCTCGCTCCCTTAGTTAACTAATACAATACTACAATGTGGCGTAATTATCAACTATTATGTCTGTTATGCTTGCCCAGCTGTCGATTTATTAGACCATCCGGCACACGACATCATATTAAAAAAGAACCGAGAAGTAAGTTTCCGGTTCTTTTTCTCCTCATTGAGGGGGCGGCCCGCTCCCATATTCCCTAGATTAAGTTAAATAAAGACCGGATTCACTCCGGTCTATTTGTTATCCATTGCGGGGGAAGAGCAGACCGAGCGGTCGATTTATTCGACTGCTCGGCTCGATGAGAGAAGGAGTCGCCTCCTCTTTTGGGTCTTACATCATGCCCATGCCACCCATGCCTGGCATACCGCCACCGCCACCGGCTGGTGCAGCTGATTCCTTTTCAGGAACATCGACGACAAGTGCACCCATGGTCATAGCAGTACCTGCAATAGAAGCAGCATTTTGGATTGCTTCTTTGGTAACGCGGGCTGGGTCAATCACGCCAACTGATTTCATATCAACTAGCTTGGATGGGTTATTGACGTCAATTCCCTGTCCAGCCTTACCAGTACGTACTTTTGGTAGCCACTCATCAGCGTTCAAGCCTGCGTTGGTAAGCAAGATACGAAACGGCTGATCGAGCGCGTTCTTGAGCAGCTGCGCGCCAGCTGCCTCAGCGTCATTGGCGTCAGCCTTGATAGTATCTGCTAGGTTAATCAGCGTGACACCACCGCCCGGAACAATGCCCTCGTCCAGCGCTGCCTTAACGGCTGCTACGGCATCATCAACGCGGAACTTCTTTTCCTCGATCTCTGTCTCTGTTGCACCACCAACTTTGATGACTGCGACCTTGCCAGATAGAGCAGCTCGGCGCTTCTCAAGATTTTCTTTGTCGTACTCACTGGTTGCTGCATCGGCTTGGGCAGCAATTTGCTTGATGCGAGCATCAACTTCAAGTACATCACCATTACCTTCGATGATGGTTGTCTCATCTTTGGTAACAATAATCTTGCGGGCCGATCCAGCCATATTAAGCTCAGCGTTTTCAAAGCTGTGGCCTTGGTCTTCTGTGATGACAGTCGCGCCGGTCAAGATAGCAATGTCCTGGAGCACTTCTTTACGTCGATCACCAAAAGCTGGCGCCTTCACTGCGACACAGTTAAAGGTACCTTTTAATCGGTTCAGTACGAGGTTTGCGAGAGCGTCACCTTCAACATCTTCGGCAATTAAAACGAGGTCTTTCTTGCCGCTTTGGACTAACTTCTCAAGCAACGGCAAAATATCCTGAATCGAGCTGACTTTCTTATCTGTGATTACAACCGCTGGCTTATCATAGGTTGCCTCCATACGCTCGGTATCAGTTGCCATGTACGGGCTCACGAAACCACGGTCAAAGGTAAATCCTTCCACCACTTCGCTTTCAAGCTCGAGGCTCTGACCCTCTTCTACAGTAACAACCCCGTCTTTGCCGACTTTTTCGATAACTTCGGCAATCAGCTCACCAATCTTATTATCACCTGCAGAGATGGTAGCGATTTCTGAAACACGCTTCTTGTTTGCCTTAATGTCCTCGGCTTGTTTTCCAAGTTCGGTGATTATATCGTGGGCAGCTGATTCAAGGCCTTTGCGCAATTGCATCGGGCTATGACCAGCAGCAATAAGCTTATTGGCCTCGCTGAGAATGTGGTAAGTCAACACCGTGACCGTGGTGGTGCCATCACCAGCAACGTCGTTCATTTTATTTGCAGACTGCTTGATGAGCTCTGCGCCAACTTTGTAGCCGAGCGTCTCGTCATCAACGTCTTCAATGTCAACGCCTTTTGCGACGGTAACGCCGTCGTGTGTAATAGTCGGGTTGCCATAGCTTTTACTAATAACTGCATTGCGCCCCTTCGGACCCATGGTTGTCTTCACTGCGTCATAGAGTATCTTTGCACCCTCGAGTACGCGCCGCCTTGCGTCTTCGTCATAAAATACTTTGTTTGCCATAAATAAATTTCTCCTTGGTTTGGTTCTTACTTAACGGTTGCGAGTATATCTTCTTCTTTAACGAGAAGATATTCGCTGCCCTCGATCTTTATATCGCTCGTGCTGTAGGTTTTATAAATAACTCTGTCGCCTTTTTTTACTTTTTTTGCATCTGTGCCAACGGCAAGTACCTTGGCTATTTTTGGCTTCTCTTGAGACTTTTCCATTACGTAAAGACCGCTAGCGGTCTTGGCTTCTGCCTCTTCTTGTTGAGCCAGAACGTAATCTGCAAGCGGTTTAATATTCGCTGCCATGTGTTTCCTCCTCGATTATCTGATTTTGTGGATTAGCACTTCTCGCAAGTTGTCATTTTGGCACTCACCAAAACAAAGTGCTAATCCATTAGCACTCACTATAGCCGACTGCTAATTACGCTGTCAAGTAGTTCTTATTCTTCAGGAGCAATTGGCCACAAACTCGTAGCTAAATCGTGCATAACAACTCGACCGATAAACTTTTCACGTAAGATATCTTCACTTAGTTCAGTATCATTTAGAACGTATGGTGGTTTTTCTTCCTGTGTCCCTATCGTTTCATCACTGGCAAAAAAAGCATCAGGATTGTGTAGTCTCTCGAGAGTATTTGCGAGCTCTTCGTCAAGGAACCATTGCTTCGTTACAATAGTCAAAAAAAAGTCACCGACTTCGGCTATACGAACCTCAATATCAGCACCAACCCAATGGTCTGCGGCATCAATCTCGCGCCCAAGTACGAGCATATCGTTGATTTCTTTTCCAACGACGGGATTTACTTCTCCGAATTCATGGTATGTCATAAGTTATATACTATAACACTATTTTAGTTATGTTTCAAGTTACATTTTTAATCCGAAGAGTTGACGATATATCGCTTTCTGCGCATTCGTATCATCTGGATTTTCCCCTAAAATTGCAAAAGTCCGAGGGCCATTATCTTCAGGGGTAATACTAGCCCAATACCGACGAGCTTTGGTTCGAGCACCAGCACGCGAATAATACACACCGCTGACGCCCTCTACTACATTTTTGCGGCCGACACCATGCTCTGCCAGCATCTTCATATCCTTATAAAATGCAGTTTCGACTTTTCCCTGGTTGTGCGGGCGAATCTGGCTCCCCTGTACTGCCTCAGACATGTATGGCCGCAAATCGCAGTACTGTAGCTCTGCGCCTTGATCTGTCACTAGTTTGTGCACCGTCACATCCATGCTAGCGCCCCTTGGCACAAAACCCGGGATGCGGTCGGCAAGATCGGTCGCGTCAAAGCGCAAGCCATTCGGTACAACCTTTTCAGACGTATAACCATCCGGTGGATCAGTGTCTGTAGGCGGAAAAATATCATCAAGGGTAAGTGCTTTATAGCCTAGCTCCTGGGCCAGACTATTTGCAGCCTGTAGGCTTTCGTGAAGGTAGTGAGATTCTGCGGGTAAATCCGCAAGATCTTGCCACAACTCTCGTGGCAATGGCTCTTTCTCGACAAGGGTGTCACTATGTTTTTGTGCCATGTCTGCGCTGATTTTGATTTTTATTTTTTATTGTTTTGGTTTTTCTAACCATGAACATACATTAACATATATTTGCTTTTATAGCAAGTTCTAGTTATTAATCTGGCCAGTCGAATCCTTGCTGAATACCTTTGAGGTATCGAGCTTCCTCTAGTTTCATCATCACCATCTGGTCATATGCTCGGGCCAACGGATCGCCCGGTCTAATGCCAATCCGTAGCAGCCTATCGTAATACGGCAAGAAGAGATTGCTGAGCATAAAACTATATGTTTCTAGTGGCTGCTTCTCATTGTTTTCGTTCCAAAACAAATACCCAATATATTCGTCTATGGACTTCGCGACATAAGAAAAGTCTTCATTCATCTTTTCTGTCAGAGCCTCGATATCATTCGGGGCATCGCGGTAGCTACGGGCATATTCAAGGTCAATGACCCGCAGCGAGCGACCGCTATCTGCGACCGCTATATTGCGAAATTCAGCATCACCGTGAAATATGTAGTGACTATGGAGTAGCGCCATGGTATCGAGAACATACTCCATCCTCTGCCCTGCTCTCTCGATGTCCATACCTGACCATCTGAGGCTATTCAGTGTCTCCATGTCTGGTTCAGTGCGGCTCACGACGTAGCCGTACGGTTGATCGCTCGCTTCTTCGCTGTCACTGTCAATATGTAGTTCAGGTGTTTCCGCACCTGTTCGGATAATTCCAATGACATCCAGCGCCGGCAAGCCATACTGCGATAGATACTGGTGCATACCTACCTCATGCAACACCTTATAACGATCTTTGATATTGTTCGGTATCGGCTTAATAGCAACATCGATGCTGCATGACTGCTGCTCGTGAAACCACTGACCTTCGAGTCGACCGAAAAATACTTGGTGCCGTGATTTTTCACGACCAAGCCGATCAAACGGCTGCACCTCAAACGATAATCGATCCGGATAACGATAAGGTGTGTCCTCGCGGAAAAAGCGTGGAGAAAAAAATACCGTATCACCAGAGTCTTCTAACGTATGATTCAAATTACGTGATGGTTTACCGGTGTGGTCAACATATTGGGCAAAGCTAGGCAATTCAGCAAAATGACCTTGTCTGAGCGGCTCGAGAAGCTGGCAGAAAGTCTCTTGGTTTTGTTCGTCGATGAGGTTCCGGTTTTCAAAATAATAATCATCCAGAAACTCAAAACCTATAACTTCACCGCTCTCGCCAACCATAGCCGACTTCCTCTACGATGTGACGGGCCAGCGATTCGGTACGAATAGGCGCTTCGCCACTCATTAAAAATTCTGCGAACTCAGCAAGCTGTTCTTCTGGTGGCTCTAGTTCATCCGATAGGTGATAAGGCGGCAAAAAGAAAACTCGTGCGCCATGCGGTGAATCCCGGACAGGGCTGAAGGCAAACTGCTGCAACCAATTGCCAGATGGCGTACCAAAACCAGCCTCATGCAACTTGCATAACTGCTGCCCGAGCATACGGAACACTGAAAGATACTGCGTCGTGTCGTAATGTTCTTGGTGGGCGTCTTCTATTAGCGCAGCCATCGATTCAATGCTGCGAGTATTTTTTGGCACTGGGAGTACAATCTTGTCATTGATATGCGTCTTCTCCAGCACATCAATGCCGTGAGTCTGTAAATTATCATGGATTGATTCAAGCGCAGAACCTTCGCGAATAACAATAATCCGCTCACGCAATCGGTCGCTATAAAGCTCGTGCGCATCAATAATTGATGTGTCAGTATCAGCGAGCAACGCGAATGTATCTTCTATCGGATAGAGATCACCGTAGATGACCTGTAGGCCTTCGTAATCGAATCGTTCGCTGGAATGAGCGCTATCAAACTCCGTCATAACGATATATTATAGCACTTTTTTAGATATTTATCAAAGGGCTGATTCTTTGTTATTACTTCTTGAGTGCTTTTTTAATGACGGCAACCTCATCCCACTTGACGAGCTTACCGCCCATGTTTCGAGTATCTTGGTGTCCAATACCAGTACACAGCACAACGTCGCCTGGTTTTGCCTCTTTCAGCGCGGCTTCAATGGCTTTTTTGCGATCAGCTATTTCAGTTGTTTTCTTCGCTCCCTTGCCTTGCTTGATACCCTTCATTACATCTCGACGAATATTGGCTGGGTCTTCGGTGTAGGTTTCATCATCAGTGAGAAAAATCTTATCAGCCAGTTCCGCAGCTACCTTACCCATCTTCGGTCGTTTATCTGTATCTCTGTCTCCTGTAGCGCCAAATACCAGCAAAACTCGCTTTTCAGCCAGCGCTTGCACTGACTGCAGAGACTTTTCGAGCGCATCTGAGGTGACCGCATAGTCCACCAACACCGTGTAATCAGTTTTTGCATCAACTATCTGCATACGGCCTGGCACTTGGTCCAGCGACGCCAACCCTTTGGTAATGTCCGCTGCAGATAGGCCCAATACTGCGCCAGCACCTGCGGCAGCGGCAGCATTATACGCATTAAAGTCACCGATTAGCTTTAGATTGCAGGCTGATTTTTTACCGTCTACTCGTAAGCTCATGTTGGTTCCACTAACATTTGGCTCAACTCCCGACAGCACAACATCTGCGTCTCGTTTTACACCGTAACCATTCACCAGCCCAACGCTCTGCTTGGCAAAGTAGTTGTACTTGGCATCATCTCGGTTTAGCACGCAGTACATCGGCTGCATATAGCCATTAAACAAACGTGCTTTCATAGCAACGTACTCTTCCATAGATCCGTGATAGTCAAGGTGGTCTTGAGAAATATTCGTCAAAACTGCTACCTCTACTGGGATATCAAGCACTTTGTGCTGGTGCAGGGCGTGACTAGTCACCTCAAGCACAACATAATCAACCTGACTGTCTTTGGCTCGCTTCAAAAAATGTAATAAATCAGCCGTCTTTGGTACGGTTGTGTGTCGTGTATTGAGCTCTGATACGCCAGCCACCTCTACACTAGCTGTGGTAAACATGGCTGTTTTATAGCCGGCTGACTTGAGCATGGCGTTTATGAGCATACAGGTAGTTGTCTTGCCGTTTGTACCAGTGACCGCTATGACTTGCAGATCTCGTGCTGGGTAACCATAGCGTATTTGCATAGCGCGAATCCTACTTTTGCGGTAGGTTTCTTCAGCAGTTTTAATACCGCTAGCAGGGAGAACTTTTCGGGCGAATTTCTTTGGATTCATACCACTATAATACCGCAAAGTTGTCCAATAACCGCCAGTGCTTTTTGTTGCGGTTAAGTTGTCGATCTATTTTTCTACGTTATCCTTCGAAATAGTTTTACGAACAAACGAAATCACCGCTGTGCCGCCAAGCGAAGCGAGCAATAATCCGCCACCAGTAACAAAAGCTCTTGATTCTGAGAACGCACACGATACAAGCTCTGGCGCCTCGCAGCCGACTGTGCCGCCATATAGATACACGGCACTGGCCGGCAATGCTAATGTTGCGGTTACGACATTACGAATCCTCCCACTTCTAACGTCTGGGTTCCTCTCATCGTCAAAGGATATGGGCTCATGTAGCTCGACTAATCCCTGGATAGTATCTTCGGTGGCTGTTTCTGGGTTTCTTCGCATACCAGCTTATAATGAAACATCCTTTCAATCAGAGCAATAGCAATCAGCAACATGCTATCATCACTAATGATGAAAATACTCGGCATTGAGACTAGTTGTGACGAGACCGCCTGTGCAGTAGTTGCCGATGGGCGCACGTTGCTAAGCAATGTGGTCTTTTCAAGCATTGATAAGCATGTAGCTTACGGTGGTGTCGTGCCAGAAATTGCCGCGCGTAGCCACATAGAAGCAATGACACCAGTCGTCAGCCAAGCGCTGAGCGATGCAGGCTGCTCATGGGGTGATATTGATGGCATCGCCGTAACCTATGGTGCTGGACTCGGTGGATCGCTGCTCATAGGCGTCATTACTGCCCGAACCCTGGCTATCGCGAAACAGTTGCCACTGTATGCCTGCAACCACGTCGAAGGACACATTTATGCAAATTTTATAACATCTGGTGATTCGCCGGCAGTCAACGACTATGCAATGCCAGAAAAACAGCCGGAGTTCCCAATGCTCGGCATTATTGTCTCTGGCGGACACACCCAGCTCGTGCTCTGGGAGAATCACTTCGACTATCAGTTACTCGGACAAACTCGAGACGATGCCGTCGGGGAAGCGTTTGATAAAGTTGCGAAGATTATCGGCCTCCCCTACCCTGGTGGCCCGAGCATCAGCCAGAAAGCCAAAGAAGGCGACCCAGAAGCGTATAATTTACCGAAAGCAAAACTATCTAATCCCTACGAATTTTCTTATAGCGGACTCAAGACAGCCGTTCTACGACTTGCGCAGAAAGAAATCGGGCAAGATTACAGCTTTCCATCGTTTAAGCTCGCAGAACGTCTATCTGAGGCGCAGAAAGCCAACATTGCAGCGAGCTTTCAGCGAATTGCTATCGAAACACTGGTTGATAAGGCGGTACTCGCTTATGAAGAATATCAGCCGAAAAGTGTCGTTATCGGTGGTGGTGTTGCTAGTAGCCAAGAATTACGCAGGCAACTATCAGGGCGACTCCCCTTGCCTGTTAGCTACCCTGATGCACGACTGTGCACCGATAACGCCGCCATGATAGCCACACTTGGCTGTTTTCAGGCAGCGCACGAGCAACCAACCGCTGACCCGTACAGCTTGAGTATTCAGCCAAACCTATCGATGTGACAACACATCTACGCAATCAGCACAAAAACCAGCATTTGGCCGATCGAGTAACTGACGAGTTAATCGTATCGCCTGAGATGTCGTAGTAACTTGCTGCATAGTGCATGTATTAGCACAATGGCCTTTCCTGACAACGCCGCCGTTATCCTGTCGTTTTATTGTTGAGTCATCGAGACCGAGCATATGACCAAACTCATGACGAGATATATGCCGGATTACACCAGTCAGCGTAGACGGATTGGAGATATCTCGAGCAAACCGGGCTATCGATTGCACGCTTATGCCTGATTCACTAACGGCAAAGCCAAACACAAAGTTAGTGGTTGCGGTTCTTAAATCTTCTGATGTGTAAAGCACGAACGGCATTTCGTATCCGACACCGGCCTGTTCGAGTCGGCCATACAACCTATCGGCATTGATTTGGTCATTGGGTAACCGGAATGCGGCCAACATTTCATCTGTTGTTGCGCTCGCCTCTAGAGCATCAGTATGAAATCGTGCCTGTCGACCACTTACTCTGGTTGCATCATCTATCCCTGATGCAGCCGCACGAATTACTGCTTCACCATAATTTAAAAATCTACTGTCGGCAGCAAGCATTACTTCTTGGACAGGCAGCTCCGCCTCCAAGCCAAGCTCACGATGTGTCGATTGTTTACCTTCACTCATATAGTACCTGTTTACTCGGAGTGCTGGTTTATTGCAACTCGATAGGCAATGCTCCGGATTAAACCATATACTAGCATATTTGTATATATATGTCAATGGTTACCCCTGTTATGGCTCGTGGTACAATGGTTATGAAAACAAAAACCATGCCTGAGTCGGGCGACGACTTGCACCTTCGAATAAAATGACCAGCAACATCAATTGTCTAGAGGGTTTCATGTGAAAACCTTTGAGATAGTTTGTGTGTTTTTCACGTGAAAGTTTTGTCACGCTATCAGTGGTGAAGTGGTGCTATTTATGCTATGCTACGGCTATAGTTACAGGTATAGGTAATCTTGAGATATGCATGCACAAACGCATCTGGACGTACAAACAATAATCGAATAACAGGGAAGTGAACGAGCCATGAATCTGCCAAAAATATATGAACCCCATCTGTATGAGTCAGATATATATGACTTGTGGGAGCGAAGTGACGCCTTTACTGCCGACCCTTCTTCTGATAAAGAGCGGTTTAGTATTGCTATGCCGCCGCCGAATGAAACAGGCACCTTAAGTCTCGGGCACAGCCTATTCTTAACGCTGCAAGATATCATGACTCGGCATGCACGCCAACAAGGTAAAGATGCCCTGTGGCTGCCCGGCACCGACCATGCAGCACTGGCCGTAAACGCCATTGTTGAAAAACAACTCGCCGAGGAAGGGAAATCTAAACACGACATTGGTCGGGATGCTTTCTTAGAGCGAACGCGAGAGTTTGTTGGCAACAGTAGAGAGACGATGGTTTCGCAAATGAGAGCCATGGGTGCAAGCGCAGATTGGTCGCGACAACGATATACTCTGGAGCCGACTTTAAGCCGATGTGTGAACGAAACGTTTGTCAAGATGTACGGTGCAGACCTAATCTACAGGGGTAATCGTATCGTTAATTGGGACCCGAATCTGGAAACAAATGTATCTGATGATGAGATGGAACACGTCGAGGAGACAACGACATTTTATACGTTCAAGTACGGACCGTTTGAGATTGGTACAGCTCGGCCCGAAACGAAGTTTGGCGACAAGTATGTCGTTATGCATCCTGATGACGAGCGCTACAAAGACTGGCAACACGGAGACACCTTCGAAGCAGAATGGATAAACGGTCCTGTCACAGCTACAGTTATCAAAGATGAGGCCATAGATATGGAGTTCGGCACAGGGGTTATGACCATAACTCCGTGGCACGACCACACCGACTTTGAAATTGCCGAGCGACACAATCTTGATAAAGAGCAGATTATTGACTTCCACGGCAAGCTGCTTCCGATTGCTAAAGAGTTTGCTGGTATACCCATAGATGAAGCTCGCCCAAAAATAGTTGAGAAGCTACGCGATAAAAACCTTGTTATAAAAGAAGACAAGAACTATACCCATACGCTCGCTATCAATGAACGTGGTAAGGGTAAAATAGAGCCACAAATTCGCTTGCAATGGTTTGTTGACGTAAATAAACCAGCGGTTAAATGGAAAGGGAAGACCTGCAGCCTTAAGCAAGTCATGCGTCAAGTGATTGACGATAGCGACATCACTATTACGCCAGCACGGTTCGAGAAGACCTACTTTAACTGGATCGATAACTTGCGTGACTGGTGTGTATCAAGGCAGATCTGGTGGGGGCATCGTATACCGGCCTGGTATCGAGAAACTGAAGACGGAACAGAGACACACGTTGGACTGAAACCTCCTGGTGACGACAGCGAGGGTTGGCACGAATGGACACAAGATCCAGACACGCTTGACACCTGGTTCAGTAGCTCACTGTGGACCTGGAGCACGCTGTTAAATGCTGAGGCTGCGCAAGATGAAACACTGGATTTTGAAGAGCTACTGAAGCGTAGTCCGGATTATCAGGCGTATCACCCGACAAATGTCATGGAGACTGGTTGGGATATTATATTTTTTTGGGTTGCCCGTATGGTTCTATCAACTACCTTTATGACCGGTGATGTCCCCTTCAAGCAAGTGTATCTACATGGCATGGTTCGCGCCGAAGACGGTAAGAAGATGAGCAAAAGTCGCCCTGAATCGATTATCGACCCAATGAATGTCATACCAGAGTACGGCAGTGATGCGCTACGTTTGGCACTCATTTGGGGCATCAGCCCAGGAAACGATCAGAGCTGGAGCTACGCTAAGATACAGTCCACGCGGAATTTTTGTAACAAGTTATGGAACATAGCTCGCTACACAGAAGGGAAGTTGGGTGACGACTTTACCCAGCCAAAGAAAGTTGAGCCAGTCACCCCAGCAGACCACTGGATGTTGGATAAATTACAACATACTATTAAAAAAACAGGTTCCAGAATTGAAGCAATGGAGTTCAGCGAAGCCTTCGATGAGTTGTATCATCTCGTTTGGGATGATTTTGCTGATTGGTATGTCGAGGCAACAAAAAATGAGCTCAATCCAGGGGTACTCGCCTACTGTCTGGAATCTATCCTCAAGCTTCTTCATTCGTTCGCTCCGTTCATAACCGAAACAATCTGGCAAACGCTTGCCTGGGAGAAGGACAGCTTACTCATAACCAGCTCGTGGCCAAAGGCAGTAAAAGCCGACTCAAAAAAGGCTCAACAATTTGATGAAGTAAAAACCATTGTTGGCGAGGTTCGCTACATTACTGCGGCACTGCGAGTTCGGAATAACTTAACACTGTATTACAAAGAGAATGACTTCCTAGAAGAGCAGGGCGAACTAATCAAAAAACTAGCTCGACTTGGAGGGGTTCGCTCAGTGGAAGATGGAAGCGGCTTGTTTCTCACAGAGACAAAGCACACTTGTTGGCTCGATATTGATAAGGCAACTGCCAAACGCTACAGTAGTGAACTAGCTGGTAAGATTGCTGAGGTTGATGGGCAGATACAATCGCTAGATGCCCGGCTCAACAACAAGAGCTACACCGCCAAAGCGCCAAAAAAGTTGGTTGAAGAATCCAAACAACAGCGAAAAGAAGCAACTGATAAACGCGAGAAGCTCGTTGCGGAGCTTGATCGGTTTCGGCTAGATGACTAGCAGTTAATCTTTGAACTTGAGCGCATCTCGGACACGCTGAACGCTTTCTGAGGCGCGGTAACCATCAAACCACAATACACGCCAGCCAAGCCTCTCTGCGGCCATTATATTAGCTCTCGCGTCATCTATAAGCAGGAGCTCGGCAGGCTCGAACGTCGTCTTGGCTTGGGCTAGCTCAAAGATTTCAGACTCGGGCTTGATTGCACCAGTCTGAGGCGAGTCAATGATGCTGTGATAGGGTACTTTTGGTAACAAACCTTGCTCGAGCATCTCCGTGATAAGCCCTGGCATAATGTTACTCAATAAACCCACGTGATAATGCTCCGCTGCCCAGGTGACCAGTGCGTGCATTTCTTCAATAGGCTCAACGGCTTCTAGATAATAGTCTTGCCACCGAATGTTTGGTGTCTCTAGTTGCTCACTAAGGATCTCGTTGAAGTCTTCCATGCTCAGTTCGCCCCGGCAGACTGCATCATTATGCCGCCAAAAGGTGGTCTCTATCATGTCAGCTGACTTACCAGTATCTTCTGCCAGTGCTGTGAAGGCGCGCTGAAAAAAGCGCACTAAACAACCGTTGATATCAAAATAAACAAAACGAATGCCGGTCAATGATGTCTTTTTGTGTGGTTTTTGCGGAATAATACCACCTAAGAGCTCTTGGAAAGATAAGTCTAGCGCATCAGCAATGGCATGAATAGTAAAAATAGACGGCGCCTTAATAGCACCCCGTTCGATCTTTGCCAGTGTCGAGTAGCTTAAGTTTGCCTTATGACATAAGTCTTGTTGGGTTAAGCCAGCTTTTTTACGCGCAGACTGCAGCGCCTTCCCCAGAGCCTCTTCGTTCATACACCATATCGTACTATTATCTAAGCAAAAAACAAAGAGAAACTAGCACCAAATGGCTAGTTTATTCTGGTATAAAGCCGAGAAGGGTAAAGGCGATGATGAACACCAGGACGCCAACAATCGCTGCACCTGTCACCGCTGATTGGTTGTTGCCACCAGTTTTGCGGTAAAACTTACTATATACCCATGCAGCTGTGCCGATGGCCATTAAAAATGCGATTACTCCGTTACCCATATTGCCTCTATTCTACTCGAATGCGAGTAGTTTCGCGAGCTCTGCTTGTTTTTCTGCGTCTGGTGGTAATGATTGGTCTGGCTGTTCACGGTACTGTGAAATTGTATCAAACCCGACTACATGGACATGTGTATGCGGCACCTCTAGTCCCTCCACCTTGAGGCCAACACGTTTTGGATGAATTTTTTCGTTGATACGCTGGCCGACCTTCTTCACGGTCGCCATGACCGCTTGATAGTCGTCGTCTGACAGGTCGATAAAGTGATCGACTTGTGTCTTTGGTATGACCAACACGTGTGCGAGCGCGATTGGATAAAGGGGGATTATTGCGATGGTTTTATCATCCTCATATACTTTATTTGCAGGCAAATCACCTTTGATGATCTTGGTAAAAACAGAATCTTCCATGGCTACATTGTACACAATTCGCCTAATTCGTATCGTGTAGAATAAGCGTATGCATATACTGAAAAATATTCTAACGGCAGTCGCTATACTACTATTACACTTAACACTTCCATTGCTTGTGCTTGCCAGCATATTTACCCTTCTATTTGCGACACCTGATGTACTGAAGCAGTCGTTTCGCGAGGCAGACGTTTACCAGGCATTTGTCGACACAATTTCTGATGAATTAGCTCAGCAGACCCAAACAGATAGCTCCTTCGATGTCCCGCAGGAAGAGATGCGCCACGCCATAGACCAAGCAGTAAGCGCGGAAAATGTACAGACTCAAGCTGAGCAGGCGGTTGATGGAATATATGCCTGGCTGGATGGCGCAACTGAGCAGCCGGAATTCGTGATTGATTTTGGTCCAGCTCGAGAGCAATTCGCTGAGGAAATAGCTTCGTATGCAACAGAACGGCTCCAGGCATTGCCAACCTGCACGTCGCTGGATCAGCTGCAAGAAGAAATTGATCCATTAACAGTTGAGTGCTTGCCGGCAGGTTTTGATCCGACGGAGGAGACGTCTACCTACGCAGATGAGTTACTCGCCTCTGACGAATTTATTCCAGACGTACAGTTAACATCTGCCGAATTGCTTGAAAATATCGAGGATCCAGACGGAAAGATGTCTACTATCCCAGATGGATTTCAGTGGCTAATACGCAGCGTGTGGATTATGGCTACTGTCATTTTTGTACTTTCGCTCGGACTATTTGCGCTCGCTTCGTCAAAACGAGTTGGCATCCGACGAGTTGGCATACAATTCTTTGTAGCTGGTCTGTGGCTTGGTTTCTCCACATTAATTGTATGGTTTCTACAGGATGGCCTATTTCGAAATAACCTAATGGCATCTGAGCTTCAAAATGCGCTTATGAGGGTAGGGGAGCTGCTCGTTAGCGAGATACTGCTCATCATGGCTGTTGGTGCAGGTCTGTATGTATTTATTGGCCTAGTGTTGCGGTTCGTGCTGACGCGGATGTTTCACGAAAAAATCATCAACAATGTTACTCCAGATCCCGGCGATAAGTAATAAAGCTCTGTGCGTGCCTGACGGGATGAAATCGTAGCTTTTCACTTCATGCTCCCCGCCAGCCGGCGGACTGTGCGCGAAGCTTAATCACCGAACGCCTCGGTTCGTATTTTACTCAGGCAAAATACCCTCGGGTTCGAACCCCTCAGCAAGAAAAAAGACCGACAAAAGTCAGTCATTCTTCTTGGCGGAGAGAGAGGGATTCGAACCCTCGGTACCGATTGCTCGGCACAGCTGTTTTCGAGACAGCCCAGTTCAACCACTCCTGCACCTCTCCGTACCTAAAATATGCTACCACATACTGTCAGCTGACCGCCTGGATAGGTCGTTGCTCGGTGTACACGATAGCAATACGACGCCACCAATGAATGAGCCGCGAACCTTTTTCTTGGCCAAACGAATTGCTTCAATCTCGTCAACCGATGTGCCGTTTATCCCAGCGAAGCCGTATACACATTCAAGTAAACCGGCAAGTTTTTCGAGGCGCTCGCTACTGCTTGGAGTGGCGGCTAGGTCTGCATACAAAATATTGAAACGCTCGCTTAAATCGTCTACTGAAGCACCCTCTAGGTTCACGATCGAGCGTTGCTTCCTTTGAGTAGTTTGAAGATGATGTTCAGTGTAATCCTCGAGTACGGTAAAGCTATACAAAACCTCCGATATATCGCTTAGCTCTTCGGCTCTATGCTCAGATCCTTCAGCTTCAGTAAACTCAGCGTATTCTTCCTTGATTTTTTCCAACAAGAGTTCTCTGTGCTCAACTTGACCATAAACATTTCGCCACTCCGACGATTGGCCGTCATTAGCATGTATTGTTTCTGGTATATTGTCGCGTACGAGCTTCATGGTATTAACTCTAGCTTAATCTGATAAACAGTATACCTTGCCATGGCCAGGAAGGCACTAGCAACTACGAGCTATTGAGCCTTCAACCGTAGGTTCAAAAATTATATCGGGTCAAACAAAAAGACCGTTCATAAACGAATGGACTCTTTCTTCGGTACACCCCTGCCCGATGTGATGCATCGTATCAGGCGGGCGGCAGGATTTGAACCAGAAGATTATATACTCACAAAAAGCTAAAGCATTTGCTCGGTCAAGCAAGGAAAACATACTGCGCCACTGGCGCAGTATGCCTACGGTCGTAGGCTCAAATCACTGGAGTATATATGCAATAAAAAAGCCCGAGGCATTCGCCTCGGACCTTTTTATTGGTACACCCGGCAGGATTTGAACCTACGACCTTCTGTACCGCAAACAGACGCTCTATCCAGCTGAGCTACGGGTGCTTATTTTGTATTCTAGATAATAGTACTTTTCTAGCGTTGCCACTCTTTTTTACTTGTCTTTCTCTTTTTCGAGCTTGCCCTAACTCCTTATAAGCTTCGTAATATAGTAGCTCGAGAGGCAATCTTGATTTTGTTGAGACAACTTTTCCACTCTGATGCTCATACAGCCTTTGTTTCAAGTTTGATGTTGAGCCGTAATAAAATTTATTATCACTAATAGAGCGCAATATATAAAAGTAGTACATTTATAGAATTATACATTTTAAAGTTCTAGCTGACCCGCCTGATACGATGTATCACATCGGGCAGGGCTACGGGTGCGTATATATGTCGTGTAAATGAGCTGACTTTTTGCTCTGTAAACAACAAGAGCAGAGAAACTATAGCATATAACAGAGGTTATTGCTAGAAACGTATTTTGCGCATCAAACTATCTATAGCGTCTGGGTTGCTGTCATCCATGGGCAAATAATCAGAGAGTGTTTGGACAATTTGATCTTCTTGCTCTGGTGGATAATATACACGTAAGTCAGGCGTAAATCGCTTAATCGGCAAAAAGAATATAGATGAAACGGCGCCTTCATCGTGCACAGCGAAAGATTTGAACGTATCAAACTGGTATAACCGACCGCTTATTTCGATACCGCTCGGCGTTATATCGTACTGTCTGACTTCTGGTTGACGCATAGCCAACACCCCAAAAGAAGCGCCAGCAATCAAAACGACGGCTAGAGACACTATGTCTCGCGTCAGCAGATAGACTAGTACAGATAACAAGGCAAGACCAGATCCAAATGATACATACCAGGACAAACTTTTGTGATGGGCTATAAACTCGGAGGCCGACCAGCTCACCAGGGGCTCTCCTGTGCCAGCAGGCACTGTCTGATTATCTTGGCTATTGATATTCTTCTGGGCTATCTGTTCTTCAAGCTGTTCGATTGTCGGCTCTTGCTGATCTTGCATGTGCTTATTGTACCTGAAAACACTACAACACAGAAAGTCACCAACCCTATTAGTCGCGTTGCGAGTAATTGTTTGCTATAATCTTCATCTGTTACGGTCTACTCTTATTGTAGGTTGTGACGAGGAGAGGTACCCAAGTGGCTGAAGGGGCGGCTTTGCTAAAGCTGTAGGGGGGCGCAAGCTCCCGCGAGGGTTCGAATCCCTCTCTCTCCGCCAGGAGAGAAGCGGTCATACCTTTATGGTATGGCGGTTTCTCTTTTGGAGAAAGGATTTGAACCCGTATCCCGCCTTAGGCGGAAGGGTTCGGTGGAGCGAGGTCACGCGCAGATGCTTGCATCGAGCATGACCGAACGGAAGAGGCGAAGACGATATCCCTCGCCAGAAGAAAACAAAGAAGCATAATCTATCATTGAGTGTTCATCCCTCTCTCTCCGCCAAATAAAGAAGACTGGTTTTTGCTGGTCTCTTTTATTTGGCAGAAGGCTTCGAGCCCGAGCGGCACTTCTTCACCGGAAGAAGTGTGAGCGAGGCGTTCGGGGATTAAGCTTCACGCACAGTCCGCCGGCTGGCGGACGAGCATGAAGTGAAAAGCCACGATGTCATCTCTCTCTATTCTGTAATCCATATATATTTGCTATAATCACACCCTGTTGGAAGGGTGACCGAGCGGTTTATGGTACTTGTCTTGAAAACAAGCGTGCCGGAAACGGTACCGTGGGTTCGAATCCCACCCCTTCCGCCAAACAGAATGCCCACCTTCATGGCGGGTTTTGTGTTTGGCTGGTGGATTTGAACCCACGGGTGGATTGCACGAAGTGCAAGACACATACCGTGGAGTTCGGCGTAGCGAAAGCTTACGCAGATGCTTGCATCGAGTAAGCTTGAGCGGAGGAGGCTTTGGCCGATATCCCACCCCTTCCGCCAGGAAGAAATAGCTCACTTTTAGTGGGCTATTTGTTTCTGTTGAAACGGTGCGATTGAACCCAATGCGGTTCGATTACTGTCAAATCTTCGATTTGTACAGTAAATAACGAGATGATGGACTATGCGGAGAGGCATAATCTATCATCGAGTGTTCATCCCACCCCTTTTTTGTTGCTGACACATACCGTGGAGTTCGGCGTAGCGAAAGCTTACGCAGATGCTTGCATCGAGTAAGCTTGAGCGGAGGAGGCTTTGGCCGATATCCCACCCCTTCCGCCAAACAAATAAACCCGACACACTATAGTTTGTCGGGTTTATGATTAGTCCTTCTGGCAAAATATACTAGCGTATATGTTTTTATAACCAGCGCGGCGCAGCTCTTTCGTTGCCGATATTAATGTACCTCCCGTGGTCGTCACATCGTCTACAAGCACTATCGGCGTGTTTTTATCAGCGTACCTTCTGTCTGCTAGAAACGCTCTTTCTAATTGCTGCAGACGAGTCGCCCGAGTTGCGCCAACTTGGCGTACGTTACTAATGCGTCGAAGCAGGGGACGATAGCCCCGACCAACATGCTTTGCTATCGCCTGAGCAATGAGCTGCGCTTGGTCATAACCCCTTAGGCGAATTCGGCTCGGAGCAGTTGGTATATGCGTGATGACAGCTTCTTCCGGCAAGTGCGGTATCGCCTCAACCATAAAATCTGCGATGACATCTGCTGTGGCGCGCTTACGAGAAAACTTCATACCTTCAACTAACACCTTAGGGGTGCCCGTGTATAAGCTGGTAACCCATACTTGTTTCGGCGGGTTGTATCGTTTTGTGCAGCGTTCGCAGGTACCAGCATTGTCACCCCAAGCCTTACAAAGAAAACAACGGTCGGGAATTGGCTCAGTTGCATCAGGTCGACACCATTGACAGATAATACTACCGACGCGGCCACAAACGGAACAATGGTGCGGAGCGATTTGTGCTATCAAGAGTTCTATTACATGCATGTTGTTATTAGTACTGTTGTAAATATAGAGCCAAACTGTTGCCCTTATCTTATAATGTAAGCTATACTTGCTAGTAACAAAAATTGCAAACCTTAGAAAATAAATTCTACAAGTGGAGGGTAAGACGTATGGCGCGCAAAAATCGCGATGAAGATCTATTGATGGAAGATGAACTAACGGCAGCTTTTTTAGATGATGAAGAATTAGCGCCCGTAAATACATCATCCGATAGTAAGCCGGCAGATGCAGGCAATGATGACTGGGACGAAGAAGAGGCTGTACCAGGTCAACTCGCAGTTGACGTGTACGAGACAAAAGAACAGCTTATTGTGAAGGCGCGCACAGCTGGCGTCAACAAAGGCGAGCTAGATGTTAGCATTGCAGACAACACACTCAGCATTCGCGGTACACTCTCAGCCGGAACCGAAGATGGGGTAGAGAACTACTTTGTGCAAGAATGTTATTGGGGCGAGTTCAGTCGCAGCATTGCGCTTCCAGTTCCAGTAAAGGAAGAAGAGATTGACGCAGTACTGAAGGACGGCGTACTGACCATCAGCTTTACGAAGGTTAAGCAAGATACGGTTAAAAAGATCGAGATTAAATAGCAAACAACACATCCGATCAAACGAAAAAGCGCGGTTTCATCACCGCGCTTTTTTATATGTCATTTCGATATAGACGCAGAGTAGAATATACTAAAAACGACCAGTGGTTATTACACGCTGGTCGTTTTTAATAGTGTTTGTATAGCCGATGCTATACGTCAGCTGCCGTCGTCAATACGAACCGAACGATAACCTGAGCGAGAGCAACCACTACAAGGCCGATGACCGCGTAAAGAATGGTGTTCTTCGCACCAGTTACATTACCTGAGTCACCACCAGATGTTATGTACTTGAGTCCACCAATGATTATCATGATGACAGATATCACACCTACTACGAGAGAAAACACGTTAATTGTCGTGGTGATTATGTCCTGAATTCTCCCTTCGGCATCTGGATCAGCGTCTGGGTCTGTCGATATTGCTCCAGAATCAAGGTTTCCAGAAATACCTCCGTCTGGGTTAATAAGCTGCGCTTCTGCAGGACTTACGAGCGCTAACGGTGCAACCACCCCAATGATGAGCGCCATCTGTAATGCGACTGATTTTAAAGATTTAAACATTTTAATTATTTCCTTTCTTACCTGTTATTTATACACCGAAAGTCGGTTATGGTCAACAAAGTGTTCACTGGCAACAAGTGAAGCACTGAACAGTCTACCGGCACCTTCCTATGTTGTGGTGTCTAACACGAATAAGACAATGATTTGCGCAAACGCAACTATTACCAAGCCTATGATTGCATACAGAATGGTATTCTTGGCGCTCGTAACGTTTGATGCGTCACCACTAGACATGATGTACTTCAAGCCACCAATGATAATCATGATGACAGCAATCACACCAACAACGAGAGAGAAGAGGTTTATAGTTGTTTCTATGATGTTTTCGATACTATTCTTCGCTTGATCTTGAGATATTTCATCTCCAGTATAGTTGATACCTTCCCGGACTGAGTCTGCTTGAGCCGCCACAGATTCAAAGCCTGCAGCTGCAACAACGCCGGCAAGCAGCATCACGGATACTAACAATACCGTTAGTGGGCGTCTTAATAGGTGTGTAACATTTTCTTTCATAATTTGCTGTTCCTTTTTTTCTAACTTTATATAACTCTGTTTAGATTCTATCCAAAACAAAGAGAATAATCAATCGAGACACAACAGCTACTACTAATCCAACTAGAGCGTATATGATTGTGTTCCGTGCACTATTTGTCTTGGCTGGATCACCGGTTGACGTAACATATTTGAGACCACCAATAATTATCATGATAACCGCGATGACACCGATGCCGATCAACAAGATATCAACAAATTCAGTAACAAAATCTAGAAACGAGCTGTCGGACGCATCAGCTCCCTCGGTTTCTTGGCTTTCGCGACAAACCTCTGGTCTTTCATCGTCTGGTCTGCCCTCGTAGAGCTGGCACTGCGTATCCACAACGGACTGAGCATGAGCAGGCGCTACGTTCACAAAAATTATTGGTAGTACAAGAAATGTGATACCTAGTAAGATTCGTTGTACAAGCTGCTTCGACATAGCTATCCCGTTTGACCTAACACGAAGCCGACGATTACCCAAGCGCTAACCGAGATTACAAGCCCGATAATGGCATAAAGTATTGTATCTTTTGCTTTTTTTACTCTCTGAGGGTCACCAGCAGATAGGGTATACCAATAACCACCAATAATAACCATAGTGATCGATACGATACCTGCGGCAATAAACACAAATTCTAGAACAGAAGCTAGCTCTGAGTCACCCAAACTCCCGCCCTGATTTGGATGATCGACATCAGTAAACACTCCTTGAATCTGCGAAATAATATGGAATAGCTTCATAGTTTACAGTAGTATACCTGTTATTAAATTAACGATAGCGACAGCAAATACTGCTATAACAACACCGATGAGTCCATTTATGATGGTTTTTCGGCCCATAGCTAAACGCTCTGGCTCACCCTGGCTTATAGAATAAAGTATTCCGCCGTAAATTACATAACCTACAGCTACAATGCCTGCTACACGTAGTAGTATTTCAATAACCGCGAACACAACAGCGCCTACAGTTGCGCCAAGGTCAGGTTGTCCTGGATTTCCCGTATCGGGGACTGATTTCACGTTACAGCTACCGTCTACATACTCTGTTTCAAGATATTTATACCATGTCGGAAGCCCAAGAAATGTATTTGAGCCAGATGATTCACAGTTCGCTCGCCGCTCAGCTTCCGTTGCCTGAGCGTGTGTAATAGTTGACTGAGTGGCCAAACCAAAAAGTGTGATGATTATAGCGGCAAGCGAAAGAAGACTAAGCAAGCGAACTGCACTTATCATAGTAGCCCCCCTGGAACAATCCACTGTAGGAATGCGAACATAAATACATATATTGCGAGTGCTAACAGTGCGTTAGCAATATGCTTTTTGGCTGAAGAAACAGCTTGAGGATTAGCGCCTGCTGAAGAATAGCGTATTCCACCGACCACCAACATGGCAATGACAGTCACACCAACCAAAACGGACAAAGCATTTGTAAATATTTGAATATACCTTGTGATACCGCAGTTTTCAGGGTGGAGCGCATCAACTGACGTGTTTGTTCTACCCTCCTCAGAACAGTCTGCACTTGAGGGGTGGTTTTGTTGAGTTCCGCCAGGATTTTGGCGAGCGTGCTCACGACATAAATCTCTATCATCAGGATCATCTATACGGTCACATTCTGCGAGAGTCCTGCCGTGATCGGCAAGTACAGCTTGATTTGATAAATATGCAAAACTAGTTATAGACGTGAAAAATATCATCACTATAAGTATAGGTATGTACCTGTGTTTAATTTTTGCATTATAAAGCATTCGTTTCTGATTATATGATGGGCTTCCAGTCAATGCAATGCAATGCAGTGCGTATGCAACAAATCTACATAAAAAAATACAGAGTCTTCGCAACGTTTCTATGGGCGTTTTACATTAAAATAGACGCCTTGAGTACATTATGCTATAATATTTTTATAAACAAAGGGATTTTATGTCCATTCATGAACAAGAAGTAGCACCAGACAACACAGGTTTACCTCATGAACATAATTATGAGCCACAGTACAATACAGATACTAAGCGTGGCTGGAGTAGATTACCCAAGCCTATCCAGGGACTACTTATTGGTGGCGTTGCAGTCGGCATGGGTGGCAGCCTATACGTACTGGGTCTACAAGAAGGCGAGAGCACACCTGCAGAACAGCCGTCGACCGACCAATCCGAGCTTGAAAATGAAATAGAAACAAATGACGCTATCGAAGCTCCGGATGAAAATCAACCTACCCCTAATGACAACAATGCTGCTGAAAGCCCTGAAGAAGAAAACGAAACAGGGACGGATAATTTTGACAGTATCTATTGGAAAACTATGTGGGAAACCGAGTCATCAGTAATACAAGGACCAGAAGGTGACGCTGCCACACACAGTGCCATGGAAAACGTTACGGCAGACCTTTTGGGTAGAATTGCATCCACCAGACAAGCAACGACAGAGCAAGAAGCCTATTTAAGTTCTCGAATTCAAAACATTCACGGGGCTACGTATTTTATTGAAAACGAAGATGGGATTTTAAAGATTGAAGATCCAATCGTCTATGGCCTATTATATGAAGGTGGCGGAACACTTAGTTACGTATGGCAGGCAAACAGAGAAGAGAGAGAGAATTTCACAATACTCTACATGGATAATGGTGAGTGGCAATCTTTTGTTATAAGCGAGTACAATGACGTCCGATGGTTTAGCGACCGTACAGCTGAACTTGCAGGAGTCGCTTACCGAAACGATGGACCCATCATCAGGGAAGGGACAATGTCTCAAGCTTCACTCCAGGAGGGCTCTGAGCGAATTCTAATCGATACCGAGCAGTTCGGTGCTATTACTATTCCAAAGGATCCAGCGCGGTTTGCAACCATCGAGGATGCGATCGACGCCACTATGGCAGATCCGGATTATCGCTTAAGCGGACTACTCGAAATAGCTGACGACATACAAAAGAGTTAACCCAATCAAGGCTAGCTCGTAAAAAATTATGGAAATAAGCGTTAGCTATACTATAATGCCAGCAACGTGCGTCTTATATACTATATATTAAAACACTTCCCAAAAAAGGCAGCATCCAGGCTTCAACTCATAACTCTAGGCTTGGTCTCTTCGGTATTCGTTTTAACCAGTTTGGTATCATTTTATTCTCCGCAACGGGCATTCGCAAACCAAGCCTGTAGAGACGACTATGAGGTAGAGCGTTTAGACGATGGATTTTTGGGCATAGGCGGTGATCGTTACGATTCTGACAGCGACAAACCACACACTCTTGGCTATGTTGAAGATACTGGGGGAGCTGCTGGCACACAACCAGTATGTGGTGACGATATCAACAATGATGGTGTTGATCTAGCGGTTATACGATGGGACCGAGATGCGAATAGAGAAAAGCTTTGGCGCTACATAAGCACCGATGATGAAGGGCGCCACATATTTGTATTTACCGCGATTGATCAAAGTTCATACCCTGATTCATGGATACAAGACAATATAGAGAACGGAAATACTTTAATACTAAATTCCGACCTAAGCGCAGTAACTGGTACCTCTAGTCTTACCGTAACAGACCCTTTGGGAGCTTATAGTGATATAGCTAGCGCAGAACAACAAGATATTGGATTATCCGATGATGTAGCAGATTCTGTGGCAAGTACAGAGGAATCGGCTGAACCACAGACTACCTGTGAAGACGGCGGAGGTATGTCCTGGTTGTTTTGCCAAGTATTGAAGGCGGCATCTGGGATACTTGAATTCATAGACAATCAAATGACTGGCTTGCTGTCGATGAGACCAGGCTTCTTCGACAACAAAGCGCTCAAAGAGTCATGGACTGTACTCAGAAACATTGCTTACGCAATACTAGTTCCAGTTATATTGCTGATGATTATAAGTACCGCGCTAGGGTTTGAGTTTGTTAGTGCCTATACCGTGAAAAGCGCTCTCCCACGAATGGTCATTGCGACAATCTTCATAGCTCTGTCGTATGAAATAACTACGTTTTTTGTTGAGTTCGTCCAGGTGGTTGGCTATGGTATTCATAATATTCTGCTTTACCCTTTTAGCGACGTCTATGGCTTGAGTTCGACTACTACATTGGTGGAAACGCTGCCTGCCCCTGAAACATTTACCGGTGGCGTTGCCGTGTCTGGACTCGTGGGCTGGGGCGCTGTTGCCGCAGTTTCAGCTGTTGCGGGTGGAGGTATCGTGGCTACTCTGGCTGGATTTGCGGGAGTCGCAGCGCTTGCTCTTCTGGCAGTATTAACATTGCTACTTTTTCGGCAGACTATCATTGTGTTGTTAGTTCTAGTCTCACCAATTGCTATCATTGCCTGGATATTTCCAGGTAGAACTACAGTTTGGAATGTGTGGAACAAGACATTCTGGCTCATGATGTGGTTTTTCCCGATTATCATGGCGACTACAGCTGTCGGTAAGATAATGGCAACCTTGATTGCAAATAGTGAGGTTTTTTAACGATGGACATTGTCTCAGAAATAGTGAAGGTTGTAGCCGTGATAATCATGTGGACTGGGGGCTATCTAGCTGCGCCTTTGATATTTATGTCAACACTCGGGGTATTTAGAAATCTTACGGGTATGGGCACTGGCTCCATAAAGGCACTGTCCGGAAAAATGCGCCAATCCGGGCGCGAGAAACGAGCATGGGGTCAAGCATCTAGAAAAGAACTCAAGCAGCAAAAAGGCACTATGAAAGGTGCGAGAAATTGGGGGAATATACGGAGCTTCCGAGACAGCACTGTTCATGAGGCTGGTAGAACTGGTCGCAGAGGTCTCAGAAAAGCTGGGTTCTCTAATGTCAATGAAGAAGGCAAACAAAACAAATGGTCTGAATTTGAAAGCGCGTTCCATAACGCAAAAAGCTCACAGAATGACCCGAGGGTTCAGTCTGGTCATCTAACAAAACAGGCTGCGGAAATAGAAGCATCTGCAGGAGCGATTAACGCAGACAAAACATACACTCAAACGTTTAATGCAAGAGTTAAGGTTGTTGGCGCAGAAGAGGCCAGGAAGGAAGCGCTCGAATCTGTAGCTGAAGAACTTAACACGAATATTGATAACGGCTCTGTTACGCAATCCCAGATGACTGGTACGCTTCAGTTTCTTGGTCAGCAAAAATCAGCATCAGCCCTCAATAAGGTTCAGGAGCACATTGCTAGCATGGAAGAAGGTGATGCTTCTGCAAATAAAGCAACCCAAATGTACAGCTCTGCGCTTGGTAACGCGGGTACCTATGCTGCACTTACAAAAGTTAGTCCTGGCTATAAGGCCATACCCGAAGCAAAGGGTGAAGCTGGTGCACAAAACATCAGAGAGCAGCGTGGTAACCTGGTTCTAGGTGAGGCCCCCGAGAAAGTTGCTGATGCAACCAAGAATGCCTGGAAAGACGCTATTGCGGTCAATGCAACAGCTGCGGCTGAGCAAGCAGCAGCTATACAAAAAATGGGTGGCGAGGCTGCCCTAAAATTAGATATACCCTCGCCCCCAGCTACGACGCCTCCAGCTACTCCCGGTACAGATGCTAATGGCAAAACGTGGTCTGCTGATGAAATTACTGAAGCAAACAACACTATCGACTTTATTAGAGAATACAGAAATCGTATATAGACGGGGCGGGGCATAGAATAATGGCGACATATAAAGTAATCCAGGACATTGAAGCAGAAGATAAACTCTTTGGACCTTTAACGCTAAAGCAGTTTATTTTTGCTTGTATTATGATTGTGTCTGGATATTTATCGTTTTGGTCGATAGTGAACGGCCTTGCTTTGCTGCTGATTGTGTTCTTGCCACCTACACTTTTTTTTGGGGCTTTGGCGTTTCCGTGGAGCAAAGATCAAACCACAGAAGTCTGGATGATGGCCAAGCTGCGCTTTTTCTTTAGACCACGAAAACGCATATGGGATCAGTCTGGCATACGACACTTAGTGACCATTACTGCACCAAAGCGGGAATATCACGAATACACAGACGGCCTCGACAATACTGAAGTAAAAAGTCGCTTACGGGCACTAGCTGACACTATCGATAGTCGTGGCTGGGCAGTAAAGGGCGCCAACGTAAACATCCAGGTACAACCGTCTTATTTGTCGGGTCAATCTGATAGGCTGGTGGCATCTGGTGGTTCACCTCAGCAGGTAGTGAATTACGATGTGCGATCAACGGACGATATGCTTGATGAATACAATAATCCTGAAGCACAAAAGCTTGACCAACTTATGAAGCAGTCGAATTCAAGCCACCGAAGCAAAATTATCGATAGTCTTACCAGCAAACCAGACGATCAAACAACATCCACCGCACAAACCGACACTAACGACTATTGGTTTATGCGACAATCAGACACTCCACAGCAATCGAGCCTCGCTACCTACGGGGCGAGTCCAGTCATAACACCAGGGCAAAACAATACAGATAGCTCTACAAACGGCAAGACCTTGACGGCCGAGGAACAAGCAGCCCTTGATAAGATACACAAACAAAAACAGAGGCCAGACCCAGAAATAAGCCACCTAAAAACTATTAAGCCTCTCGCTGAACAAAAAGCCGAAGAAACAACCAGAAAAAAACAAGCACAAACAACCCAGAAAATTACAGCAAAACCACCTGCGCCTGCAGCAAAACCACCTAGCAATCAAACCGCTAAAGCTGATATACTTGGACTTGCACAGAATGATGACCTTAATGTGGAAACAATTGCTCGGCAGGCAAAGAAACAAAGCGAGCCTCCGACTGATGAAGTAGTAGTTTCACTACACTAACATTCCTGTTTGGTCACAGTTATAGAAGCAGGTGGGCACAAGATACACATGAATCCGAACACGAATAATACGCAGAACCAAACCAATGTCGCGCCTCCGCAGCAGCAGTCTGCTGGTCAATACGGCGCCTACGGACCACAACCTGCAGTAGCGTCAGGGTCTGGCTATACCGACCCACAACAGGTAGGCCAGGGACAACACATCCAAACCAAGTCAAACCCAAACAGCACCCAAAATACACTTCAGATTGCGGAGATTCGTGATGGCATTGTCATTATGAGTGATGGTTCTTTTCGCAGCGTGATTATGGTAAAGTCAATCAACTTTGATTTGATGAGCCCGCAAGAACGCGAAAGCGTTGAGTTCGGCTATCAAGGTTTCTTGAATTCATTGTATTTCGATATACAAATTTTTGTTCGTTCACAAAAAGTCGATATGCGGCCCTACATAGAAAAACTCGACAAAATTCGAACCGAGCATGACAACATGCTGCTCGCGCTTCTCATGGATGATTACCTAGGCTACATCGAGAACCTGGTCATGCAAACGAACATCATGGATAAGAAGTTCTATGTAGTCATACCGTACTATCCAGTGACCACCATGAAGAGTGCAGTGGCCTCAAGTAAAGGCTTTTTTGAAAACATAAAACGAAGCATTGCTGGTGACACCGAGCACCATGTCGAGGTGAATGAAGCGGACCTGAATGCAGCCAAAGATGAGCTACGCAACCGTGTTCAGGCCACCTTGGCCGGCCTACAAGATTGTGGTGTTGCCGGACTTCCATTAGACACACAGGAATTAATTGAGCTGTATTATGACACCTACAACCCAGATACCGCCACCAGGCAACAACTCAAAAACTTTGACGACCTGACGTCACCTATAGTCGGAAAAGGCCAAGGTCAAGCTAATCAACCAAACCTCAATAAGGAGCTCCAGTAGATGGCTTTTGGTAAAAAGAAAAAACAAGCTGTAAATGACCCGGTCGCGATTGCGCAACAGCAGCAGGCGCGCGAGCAACAAGAAGTAAGCGCTGCTTTCCAGAAGGGCGTTACTGCACTGCGCGATTTTATAGCGCCTAGCTCTATTGAGCTTGAGTCAACTCACTTTCAGCTCGGTACCCGCTACGCTCGCACCTACTACGTATACGGTTATCCTCGTCAGGTGTACACCGGATGGCTCAGTAATATGATAAACCTAGACGAAGTCATGGATATGTCTATGTTTATTTATCCAGTAGAAAGTCAGGTTGTATTAGAAAGTCTACGCAAGAAAGTCGGCCAGCTAGAGGCTGGGATTCAAATAGAGGCAGAGAAGGGTCGCGTCCGAGACCCGGGCAAACAAGCAGCTATCCAGGATGCAGAAGAAATGCGAGACAAGCTACAAGTAGGCGAAGAGCGGTTCTTCCGCTTTGGTTTGTACTTTACCATCTATGCTTCTTCGATGGATGAAATGGAATTCGTTTCTCACAAAGTCGAATCAATGCTGGGGCAACAACTGGTATATTCTAAGCCAGCAACATCTCAACAGGAACAAGGGCTCAATAGCACCATTCCTCAATTTACTGATCAGCTACAAATACGTCGCAACTTTAGTACCGGCGCTCTCTCAACCAGTTTTCCGTTCACCTCAGCCGACCTGACACAAGAAAACGGTATTCTCTACGGTGTTAACATGCATAACTCTGGGCTAGTAATATTTGATCGTTTCTCTCTCGAGAACGGCAATTCAGTTGTATTTGCCAAATCCGGTGCAGGTAAATCGTTTACCGTCAAGCTCGAGGCGCTACGGAGCATGATGTTCGGAACCGAAATATTTATCATCGACCCAGAGAATGAGTATCAACGTATGGCAGAGGCAGTTGGTGGTGCCTACGTGCAGCTGAGCCTTAGCTCGAATGTGCGTATTAATCCGTTTGATTTGCCAGAAGCTATCGACAGCGATGAGGCAGAAAATGCCTTACGAAGCAACCTCATAACCCTACACGGCTTACTTCGACTGATGATGGGCGGAGCACAGGCTCAGATGACTGGTGGCGGTGCTACAACAATGCCAGCGCTCACACCAGCCGAAGAGGCAGACTTAGACGCAGCACTCATAGAAACGTACTCAAAAGCGGGCATCACGAACGATCCACTCACACACAAGTCTCCGCCCCCTACCGTTTCTGATTTATACGACACACTACTACATATGGGTGGGTTTGGCCCTCAGCTTGCGCAGCGATTAAGAAAATACACAACTGGTACCTTCGCCGGGATTTTTTCACAGCAATCAAATATAAATATTAATAATCCGTTAGTGGTGTTTAACATTCGTGACCTGGAGGATGAACTGCGGCCAGTTGCAATGTACATCGTCTTGAACTTTATATGGAATAAGACAAAGGCTGATAAGAAGCGGCGCATGTTGATAGTTGACGAGGCCTGGCAACTCATGAAGTATGAAGACTCAGCCAACTTCTTATTTAGTCTTGCTAAGCGAGCTCGAAAATACAACCTTGGCATTACCACCATAACCCAAGATGTTGAGGACTTCATGGGGTCACGCATGGGGCGAGCAATTGTTGCGAATGCCTCTATGCAAATACTGCTAAAACAATCAACCTCTGCAGTTGATGTGCTATCAGATACCTTCAAGCTAACAAGCGAGGAAAAAAAGCGTCTCAGCCAGTTCCCAGTTGGGCAGGGCTTATTCTTTGCCGGCCAAAACCACGTACATATACAAATTACCGCTAGCCCAACAGAGACTGGGCTCATCACCACCAATCCTGATCAAGTCAAACAAATTGAACAAGCCGGTGAAATGCAAGGCTCACAAGGCAGTGTTGATTTAGGCAACCGCCTCACTCCAGGTGTATAATTAGGCTTAACTTATGTCAAATATCGACCTTAAAGACAGGGAAAACTCAACGGGGAGAGCTGGTGGTGTTTATGATGATGAAAACCCTGGCTGGTTCAGTGGCTCAGATGAAGCAAAAAAACTGCAAAATATGTACGATGCGCCAGCCGCAACAAAAGATGACCTACCAGAAGACCACCCAGACAAAGATAATAATACCAATCAACCCACGGATGACACACCAAAAGCCAAAGGGAAAACTTCAAAAAAACGCAAAGTAATCACTGGTGGCATTATCGGACTACTGATTGGCGGTGGATTTGGATTGTTTGGTCTTATATCTGGACCACTGCAGTTCTTGCACTTTTCTCAAATTTTACAGAAGTCTCAGTTTGGCACAAACGAAATGTTTGGTAGGGATCGGAGTGGCAAACTGATCCGAAGACTAACCGCCGGGAACTCGCCGGAACGAAGAAACATGTCATTCCTAGGAAATAGAGTGGCTGATAGGTATCAGTCGAGATTAAGGCAAGCAGGACTTGAGCTAAACTTTCAAAATCCAGACGGGAGTCAAAGTAGAACACTTCGTTCAGTACGGGTTGACCCAAACACCTCTCAAGGTAGATCCTATATTAGCACTTTGCGGGCCAACGGCGTAGACGTAAGTAGCCTGCAAGCAGTAGATGGTTTGCTTGATGTTCCGTTAGAGGGGTCTGGTCGCGCTTCGCAAGGCAGACGAGCCGTGAATGCAACGATTGATGCAATCAACCTAAATAGAGCTAGTAGTGCCGTAGGCAAAAGAGTCCTAAAGATACGAGCGAATGTCAGCTTCAGGCCCTTAAGTAACACTGCGAGGCAAGCTGGTGAAAATATTCGAGCATTCTACGACAGAAGAAACCAAGATGTGGCCGAGACGAGAAGGAGGGGAGCATCAGCTCCAAATGTTCGACTAGAAGGCGAGCAAACACAGACGGAAGATGGCGAAATAATAACCGATGAAGAAGCCCAACGACGAGCTAATCAAGGTAATGATATAGGCGAAGAGACGAGGACCGACCTCGGCAGAGGAACTAGTAGGATTCGTCAAAATATAAATCGTGGCGGTGGACTTGTTGGCGTATTGTGTTTAGTAAAAGGTATTTATAGCCTTAGTGACAAAATTCAGTACACCAATGTGATTCTTCCGTTGATGCGAATAGGAGTTGAGTTTGCTTCTCTGGGAGACCAGGTACGTTCAGGAGATGGATTCTCTCAAGATGAATTAAGTCGTGTATCAGATCTCTTCTATGACGAAGAGACTGAAACCAGTGTTTTTTCTGCAGATAGTGTTCGGGTTGCGCAGGGTGAAGAGCCGGTTGGAAACGAAATGCCAGACGTAGCCAAGCCTGGTAATGTAGGTGAAAAACCAGAAGTAGTCGAAGCAATTGACGACAGCGGAGTTGTTTCAGGAATCTGTAGTAACCTTGGCCAGATTGCCCTTACTATTTTGGGTGGCCCAATCAATATTGGAATAGAAATCCTCCTGCAAACACTGAGCGCCGCAAACGTTAATCCGATTGATTACGTGGCTGAGCAACTTGCTCGAGTGCTTGCCGGTGAAGAGATAGAGGGCACACCAAAAGGTGCCCAACTGGGCAACTATGCAATGTACGGTGCACGTCTTGCCTCAAACGATGCAATGATAAGTATGGGCGGTCGTAAGCTTACCGAACAAGAAGAGGTGACGCTCGCTCAGGCCACAGAAGAAATGTATCGTATCGAGAATAGCCAAAAATCATTTGCTCTGAGAGTTTTTAATATTTATGACGTTGACTCGGTTGCTTCGCAGGTTGCTATCAATTCATACGATTATTACAATAACACTCCTAAGGCTCTTTCTACGGTTGCGCAACTCCCTTTCACTCTGCTGAGTTCGATGGCTGGTGCTTTTCCGGTTGAACAGTATGCAGAAGCAAGTGGGCACAACGGATATGACTACGGCTTTCCAAGATTTGGTTTTAGTGTTGCTGAAATGGAGTTACCAGAATCATACGACCCATTCGAAAATGCTGCTAATGTCGAACCAAGACTTGAAAGTTTAAATGATAAATACGGAGAGTGCTTTAATAGCACTATAAACCCAAACAATGGCAGGCTGGTTACAAACCCTGAAGGGTCAGTTAACTATATCGAGTTGGATGAAGAGTTATGCGCGGATGCTGATGATGATGACCTGCTTAGGTATAGATTCTACATTGCTGACATGGTAACCGTGAAGTCATTGGCGTGCCTGGAGATGATTAGTGATGAGGCCTGCAAAGATATAGGCATGGATGCTGGTACGTCAAGTGGTGCACAGCAAGGGGCAGGTGAAGCGATAGTTGGTGATCCATATACTGACGGTGTTGACGTTGCTTGTGCGGAAGGCACAAATGACCTAGGCATTACGGAAGGATATACCGGTGGACGGCAGTTTAGTATTCGGCTTTGCTCGGTTACTAATATTCCAAGTAGTGGACCAGCAGATAATGCTGGTGGCACGTGGGCAACTGATGGAGCCGAAGGCAATGCAATAGTAAACTCCCGAGTATCTGGCGCATGGTATGCACTTACTGAAGCAGCTCGCGCTGATAGTATTAATCTTCAGGCGGTCAGCTCATTTAGAAGCAATGAGCACCAAACATCACTTTACAATAATTGTCTTGAGCGCAACGGAGGCACCTGCAATAGTGTTGCGTCTCCCGGTGGTTCAAGTCATCAAGCCGGAGTAGCAATAGACTTCACGAACATGAGCTTTGGGACAGAAGCTGAATACGGTCGAACATGCAGCAACCCGATGACCGCAGATACACCCGAGCATCGTTGGATGCGCCAAAACGCCTACCAGTTCGGCTTTAAGCAACTATCGTTTGAGTCCTGGCATTGGGATGCGCTAAATCTAGAGAATAGGTGTGATTATCAATGATCTATTCATCTCGTTTTATCAATTATCTAAAAACTGGAATGAACGTATTGGTACTATTTGGATTAATTGTAGGCATTCTTACCCCACAGTACGTTCAAGCGATATCTGAAGAACAACGGCAACTAATCCGCTCAGGAATATACTATTATGACCTGGAGGAAAGTGATTTTGGCTCATGTTACGGGCCGGTGCAACTTGTCGGCTCAGACAACATAGAGCAAGGTTATAATTATTTTATAGACAGAGGTCTTGAGCCAATATACGCAGCGGCACTTATCGGTAATTTTATATTGGAATCACAAATGAAACCTGACGCGTTCAATTCGGCTGGTGGTGGGCAAGGAGCGTACGGTATTGCTCAGTGGCGATCCGGTAGACAGGCTGCGCTTCGAGAAAAACCAAATTACGAGACACTTGGAGCGCAACTTGAGTTTGTGTGGGAAGAGCTTCAAGGAGGTGAGAATGCAGCTTATGAGCAAATCATTCAAACCTCAAATGTAGAAGATGCCGCAGTTGCGGTAGACCAGTACTACGAACGATCAGAGCAAGATCACCACGCAGAGCGTATAGAATACTCACAGGCAGTTCTGACGGAATATGGCTCAGGTTCTGCCGCCAGTTCAGGAGGTTTTTCAGGTAGCCAAGGTGGGTGTGCGGCTGGGCTGCCTGATGGTGAATCTCCAGAATTAGCCGAGGCGTTATTAGAATCTTCAAATGTTTCATCCGATTATGAGGATCAACTACAAAATATCGCAGCCGGACTTGGCCCGTGCCCTTCTGTAAATAACGGTAACTACACAGTTGATGCTGAGCTTTTACGAGTTTTGGTTGCCTTGGCCGAGAACAACACATATACAATATCGTCACTACACAGAGGCTGTACATCCGATACATCAGGGTCCGGTTCACAGAGTCGTCACTGGCGTGGTAAAGCTGTCGTCGATCTTTCGGGTTCACGCCCAATAAATGGCGATACCATGGAAGGAAGTTTTGGTAGCCACTCAGAAAACATTCAACAATTAGTCAACCAAGCAAAGGAGCTCCTCAAGGACAACTGCGAACTTGGCGTGCCTAATAATCAATACATATCTGGTGCAAGTCAGGTAGAGTCTGAATGTACTAATGTTTTCTTAGACACCCCAGAAACAACTGGCGCAACTGGCCCACATATACATATAGGAGTACCATAATATGGAGCAAGCAAAAACAAGATTTAAAGTTAAAAAATCACATATTTACAGTGGACTATTCCTGATTATTGCGTTCTTACTGTTCTTATTTGTATACAATTATTCATTCGTTGAAGTATCTATACCTACAGAAAATGAAAATCAGCATGAATTGCAGTTTATAAGTAACCGTGATGGACACGTAACAGAAGAGGTAATTGGTAGCTCATCAAAGAAGTTTTTATTGAGACGGGGCAGCTATTCAATCTCGGTGCGTGACGATTCAAATAGCTACTTTGGAAGTGCGATGTCCCCCGGACTCTTGCGAACAAACACATATTCGGCTGAGCTACAGCCCGAGTTGGCGCGAGAGTTTGTTGCGGTTGAACCACTTAGCTGTATGAACTTTAATGCAGAAACCCTTTTTAGTTGGATTTGCAACGATACCATTGACTCTGGTGCAATGCACTTAGCTGGAACGAGAACAACGCCGCCAACCATAAATCGCTTAACTGGTTATGGCGGTGCTGTCATTAATTCGTCTTTTATTTATGATGGTTCGCTTTTTGTGCTAGTCAGAAGCAGCGCAGAGTCTGAATCTGCGGAAGCAATTCACGCAGTTTACCCCCTCACGACAGCGGGGCGAGTAGATATTAGTAACGGGAGGGTCCTTGATGACCTTTCTCGAAATGGGTCCTACTACGCTAGTGAATACCAGGATGGTTTTCTCGTGTTTGACCGACTCGGTTCAACTGTATTGTATTACCCGTCTCCGTATGACAACCCCATAGAATACACGGTTAGTCGGCCGGAAAATCAAGAACTTACACTGCAAGATGTAGCAACAAGAGATGATAGTTATGTCATGACATATTCTCAGCCTGATGTGCCATCGTTTGTCCGAGGTAGTGATTATTTGGCGCCCCAATACATTAGTGATGATAGACCCGAGGCTACAGAAGGCGGCAGTTCAGAGATTTTTATTAGCAAAAACAACTCTGAGAATATACGATTATCGTTTGATTTTGCCGTATCGCAGGCAAAGCTCTGTGGAGATGGGTTACTTTGCATAAATAGATCCGGAACGCTTGCGATTTATTCATTTGATAATAGTGAGACTGTTTTACTATATGAGTTTTCTGATGTCTCACAAATAGAATTTACTAGGGGCAGGATTATAGCTGTACTTAGTGATGGCATAGTCTCAATAAATCCCTCGTCTGGCGTTGGCCACTACAGCTACTCATTTGGGTCCTATGTATTTTGTGGTATAGAAATTATTCAAGGTAGTTCTGAGTTTGTAGCTTGCGTCGAAGATCATGCTGGTAAATCATATGGATTGCTATTTTCTAGCGCAAATCTAGCTGGTAACCCCATAGATAAGATCGTTGCTAAGTTTTCAGAGTCATATCTCGTTAAAGCCATTTCTCCATACAAATCATTTATACACGTGCTCGGAGAATATAACGACCCAGTCCAAAGAGAGACAGGATTCTTCCTAGATAGAGATAATGTAGGTAGCGTTAATCAATCGATACAAGAACTAGCAGTGAATACAGGAATTAATAATGACGAATATCAGCTAATATTCACAGTGGATTAATCTGTTGAGCTCAGGGGAATAATGTTGCATTTTTGCATGAAGTGCTGCACGACGATGTCAGCGTCTGTTGTGGTAATAAACGCTTGGTAATCTTGCAGGAAGTCCGTTAAGTGGCGGCGACGCGAACCATCGAGCTCGCTAAATACATCATCAAGTAGCAGGACGGGCTTTTTACCGAAAGCTTGTTCGATGAGCTTGGCCTCTTGAATCTTGAGCGCTAGGATAGCAGTACGCGCTTCACCGCGCGAGGCAACCTCACGAGCAGGGTAGTCATCAAACCGAACTTCGATATCGTCACGGTGTGGCCCGATACTGGTAAACCCCCGTTCTACATCACTGCGGAAGTTCGCCTTTAGTCGCCGCAGCATATCATTGCTGTAGCCATCTACTTGGCACGGTGTTTTGTACACAAATGTAAGCGAAACCGAAGAGTCAGCAATATCTGTATACGCGTTTTGAGTGTCTCCAGCCAGTGACGTTAACAACTTTTGCCGAGCCCCAGCTATAGATCCACCAAGCTCGCTCAGGCGTACATCCCAGACAAACACATTATCTACGGATGCATTGCCGCTTTTTAATAGTGCATTCCGTTGCGCTAGAGCCCGTTTATAGTGGCGCCGTTGTTGCAGAAAGTTCGGTTGTATCTTCTCTAGTAAAGTATCGAAGTATTCACGGCGACCATCTGGGCTACCGTGCAGCATCGCAAGGTTGTTTGGCTCAAAGATAACAACTGGTAAAAACCGCTGTCGACTCAAGCGTGATAACGTCGTGTCGCCTATAACGAACTGTTTGTTGGTTTTGCTATTTTGTCGCCGAAGCTTCAATATGCGACTTCCGTCATCAAGCTGTATATCAACTCGACCCCATTCGGATTGGTGTCGTATTAAATCCTCGTCGCTGTTCCGGTACGACTTTCCTTGAGCGCTAACTAATATAGACTCTAGTAAGTTTGTCTTACCGCTCGCATTCGGTCCGACAATTATATTTACAGCGGGGTCAGGCTCAAAGCTATCATCCTGGTAAGACCGATAGTGTTGCAAACGAATTGAATTAATCAAAGTTTTTTCCTATACCTACTTATCGCTACTCGCCAACTACGTATTGAGCCCTGTAGCTCGACATCCCTAAAACTTTTTATACGCATAGCCTTATTCTACAGAAGCTAGTCGACGGATGACAGACGGCAGGTGACTTGCGACCAACACTTAACTTTTTAGCGGCATGATGACATGTAAGTAATCATCTTGTTTTGGATCGCGAATAAGTGATGGTTCGAGCTTACCGTTAAAACAAAACTCCACTTCATCACCACTAAGCACTGAGAGCACATCTATAAGGTAGCGCGAGTTTAGGGTAATCTCACCCTCTCCAGTAACCTCAGCATCTGCTTTAGAGGTATTTTCACCAAGCTGCGAGGCGACCGATCGTACCTGAAGTGCTTTATCTGACTCATCAGTAGACACGACGATACTACCGGCACTCTCACGAGCAAATAGACTCGCAACTTTTGTAATACTGGCGAATTCCTGCTTTTTTAGTTTGGCTGTCGTGTTAAAGCTCTTTGGTATTAACTTACGGTAATCAGGGTAGTTTCCCTCTATCAAGCGAGTCACTAACTCCACCTCGCCAACAGTGAACATCACCTGCTGATCATCATGCAGTATCTCGACATCTTCGTTACTATCAGAGACGATACGTAGCAGATCTTGCATCGCGTTTGCTGGTACCAGCAACGAAACATCTTGCTTTGCCTCACCGAGTTTTTTCTCTGCTAAACGGTAGCTGTCTGTTGCTACCATAAACAGTTGCCCTTGATAACTGTGAATATAAACTCCTGTTAGGACCGGTCGCGCTTCGTCATTTGAAGCAGCGGTTACGACTTGCTGGAGTGCTTCTTTGACAGTTTTGGCTGGTAGTTTCCAGGCGGTTTTATCACTGATTGCTGGCATAACAGGGAAGTCTTCTGCGCTAATGCCGTTTATCGATGAGCTGTATGAACCAGACTTTATGCGCAACTTAAGCTCATCAAGCTTGAGATCTATGACGCCACTCGGTAGCGAACCGACAAAATCTTGAACTAAACGAGCCGGCACAGTAATAGCACCCTGCTCGCTAACTTTTGATCCGATATAGCGGGTAATGGCGATGTCTAGATTAGTAGCAGATACCGCAACTCGGTTATCAATAGTTTTTATGAGTACGTTTGCTAGTACAGGTAGAGTACCTCTATTGGTTGCTACTCGTCCCACTGTACCGAGTGCTTTTGAAAGGTTTTCTTGAGTTACTTGTAATTTCATTGTGACGCTCCTTTATATATAGAAATAAATTTATTTAAGAATAGTTTTTGTTTATATAAGCTGTGTGGAAAATGTGTATAAAGGGTAATATAAGAAGTTATTTTTATAAATAAGTGGCGGATAAGTCGAGTACAAGACTTGTACAAAACGCGGATAAGTCGCTGACTTATACCCAAGGATTTATAAGTGCCTGCGACCATGTTGATAAGTCGCTGACTTATACCCGTTTGTATACACAGCTTGTGCAGAACGTATACACATGTTTTACGCATACAGCCGCTCCTTAATCGTATCAACAACGTCTTTAATTGACGGGTCGAATGATATCTCACGTTCGATTTTTTCAACCGAATGGATAGCAGTGGTGTGATCTTTTCTGCCAAGTTCGCGAGCAATCTTTGGAAAGCTCAAGTGTAGCTCACTACGAAGCATGTACATTGCAATTTGTCTTGGTACGACGATGTCTCTGTCACGTTTCGGCCCCAATATATCCTCAATAGCCAAATCAAAATATTTTGCGGTTCGCTCGACAACTTGTTTTGCACTTATGTGTTTTGGCCTTGATGTTGTTGCACCAAGTAGAGACTTCGCAATTGGTACATCTGGCGTCAGTCCACGCATTTCACAAAAAGCCAACAGCTGGTTGAGGACACCCTCTAGCTCACGAATATTTGTCTGTACCAGCTCAGCTAAATAACCAACCACTTCTTGGCTTAGTTCTGCACCACTGTCATGTGCCTTGGTTTGAATAATTGCACAACGAGTTTCGTAATCTGGGTTTTGCATATCTATAGACATACCCCAGGCAAAGCGACTCTTGAGTCGATCTTCTAGTGTTGGTATATCTCGCGGTGGCTTATCACTACTTATAATAATTTGTTTATTAGCTTGGTGTAGCGCGTTAAAGGTATGGAAGAACTCTTCTTGAGTCTTATCTTTGCCGGCAATGAACTGCATATCATCAATAATTAGAACATCTGCATTGCGGTAGTAGCTGGCAAAGTCGGTATTTTTCTTAAAGCGTACTGCGTCAATAAACTCTTGGACAAATTGCTCAGTCGATACGTATACAATATGGGCGTCTTTGTTGTTACGAATAACCGCGTTTCCAACCGCTTGTATTAAGTGAGTTTTCCCAATGCCAACACCACCGTAGAGAAAAAGCGGATTGTATTTTTGCCCAGGATTTTGTGCAATCGCCTGACAGGCTGCATAAGCTAGCTCATTACCAGAACCAACGATAAAGTTTTCGAAAGTATAGCGCTCATTGAGCCCTTGCCGATATTTGTGCGCTAGTGACGATGTAGCAGATGAGGTTGTATGAGATTCTGGTGTTTCAATATGAAGCACCGGCTGATCATTGAGTTCTTGTTTCTTTGGTACAAAGCCAGAGTGAATTTTATATTCAATTTCACTGGGTGCAAGACCGTTTTTCTCCAATGTGGTTTTTATAAGGTCATTAAATTTTTTCTCAAGCTGCTGTTTTATGAACACGTTAGGCACACCGATAACGATGCGGTCATCATCCTGTTGAAGGAGGCGAGTGTTTTTGAACCACGTGACATAGCTCGCTCGAGTAACAGATAACTCTATTTCTCCCAGCACTGCTTGCCATAGGTGGTCTTGCATATAATCCCTGTTTCCTTACCCTCAAATTAACGCTTGGTTAGCTACTACTATAACAAAAGATTGGAAGTTTTCCACAACTACCAGACAGGGAAATTTTTTATCGTCTGCAAAATACTAAAACAGGGGCAAAGTTATGCACAGGTTTCGAGAACACCTTAGAAACTGTGGATATATCTTGAATAAATGGGTATAAGTTGTTAGTATTGGTGGGAAAGTATTGTTAATTTAACGATTTAATAAACTTCGGCTTGCTCATTTCGAGATAAGCCGTGTAGGATAGAAGACTATGCCAAAGCGAACATTTCAACCAAAGACTCGTAAGCGTGCCCGCGTTCATGGTTTCATGAAGCGTATGTCAACCAAGAACGGTCGACGTATTCTCAAGCGACGTGCCCTAAAGGGTCGCAAGAACATCTCAGCTTAATCACAGTCAGTACATAAATATATGTACGCTCTTTTGACGTGTTCGTGACGTAACCAATCTCACCTGATAGGCTTACAATATGATAAAAAAGCAGTACCGCTTCCACGGCTATAACAGTCTCCAGTCTGTGTACCGTCGTGGCAAGACAGTTCGTGGCCCTTTGACCTCACTGAAATATATGCGAAATGACCGCCGCCAGCACTACCGCTTAGCAGTAGTAGTAAGTAAGAAGGTGCACAAATCTGCCGTCAAGCGCAATCGAATTCGGCGCCGCTTGTATGAGGCGGTTCGCCTGCTTGAGCCACGGATAACGCAGCCGTATGACATAGTTCTGACGGTTTTTCATGAAAACGTCGCCACCATCCCAGCAGAGGAGGTGCGCAAGCTCGTCTTCACCCAATTGAAACAAGCTGGCATCATTGATCCATCAAGAAAGAGCACTACTGCTATACAGAAACCAAACAAAGATACTTAACATGTTAAGTATCTCAGCAGGCGACTGATTGAGCTTGGCCGTTATGCTATGATAGTACGAGTAAATATATATAGAAAAAGTAGGTATTTCTGTGTTTGAGTCGCTTATTGTTCAGCCAATTTTTAACTTGCTCGTATTCATATACGCGATATTGCCGGGTGGCAACTTTGGCTTAAGTGTCATTGTATTCACCGTTCTGGTGCGATTCTTGATCCTGCCATTGGTACGCAAGCAGTTACATCAAACCCGGGCGATGCGAAAGCTTCAGCCTGAGATTAAGAAGATAAAAAAGGCCGCCAAAGGCAACCGCCAGCAAGAGTCAACCATGCTTATGGAGCTATACAAAGAGCGTGGTATTAATCCGTTCTCATCTATTGGCACGCTCATTATCCAGTTGGTTGTATTTATCGGCCTGTATACCGGGCTGGTTCGCATCATCAACGATCAGGCAGAGATAGTGAACTTCGCCTATAGCTGGCTACAGGGCCTTCCAGCACTACAGGCAATCGCTGAAAACCCGGACTCATTCGACTTTACGTTATTTGGTTTGGTCGATCTGTCCCGGGCTGCCATCGGCTCGGCTGGCTTTTACATACCAGCCTTTATCCTGGTAGTTGGTAGTGCGGTTACACAATTCTTTCAGAGCAGCCAACTTATGCCGAAGGACGAGAACGCTCGTGGACTCAAGCAAATCCTCAAGGACGCTCAAGCTGGCAAGCAGGCTGAGGCCTCAGAGACAAACGCGGCGGTTGGGCAAAGCATGAAGTACTTCATACCGTTTATGATCTTTTTTGTAACAATTGGCTTAGCATCAGCCCTCAGCTTGTACTGGTTCACTAGTGGTTTAGTGGCCTACTGGCAGCAGTCGAGAATATTGAAGGAAGACGAGACCGAGATGGAAGCTATTGGCGCTCAGCCAAAAAGCGATATTATTGAAGGGGAAGTTGTCAAGAAACCAAGTAAGCAAACAACTGCCAAGCAGTCGAACAAAAAAGCCACCGCCAACAAAAAGAAAAAGAGCTCCAGCAAGTCAACTAAGCGGAGGAAAAAATGAGTGAACCAACCGAACAAAACCAATCAGTTGAGGAAGCAATTCAGTTCGCGAAGCGTTATTTAGAGGACTTGTTATCTTTCTTTGGTCTAAATACTGATGTTTATGCTACCACCGAAGACGAGGAAGTTATTGAGCTACATGTGCCGAGCACCAATCTTAATGGCTTTTTAATAGGCCAACGCGGCGACACATTACGAGCTATTCAATCCATCGTTAGCACCGCACTCAAGAACGGTGATTATGCCAAGAACCGCGTCAGCGTTGATATTGCTGAGTACAAGAAGGCCCGCGCCGATCGTCTAGCGGAGAAAGCTCAAGCTTGGGTCGATAAGGTCAAAGAAACCGGCGAGGAAATGGCGCTAAAGCCTATGAATGCTGCCGATAGGCGCACTGTGCACAAGCTAGCTATTGATGAAGGCCTAGAGACTGAATCGGTTGGCGAGGGCAAAGACCGCCATGTGGTTCTCAAGCCAACCGGCGCGCCACAGCCACCGGTGGTTGAAGAAGAGGGCGAAGAGGCCGAAGAGATTGAAAAAGCCGACACAACTGAATCTTCAGAAGAATAAATACTCAGCGTTACTTGCGGGCAACCTTATAAATTACGAAGCTCAAGCCAGACAGCGTTAGAAGAATCAGTAAGGCGCCGAGCCATGTAGTATTGGTCGCATCAGCCTCGGTGGTGTCTGTTTGAGCTACCTGCTCTGAAGAATCAGCTGTATTTTGCGCAAGACTCTTATTGTCTGTTGCACCTGCTATTTGCGGTTCGGCTTCAACTTCAGTAGTCGCACTTGAGCGAGCAGCGTTTTCTAACACAACTGTTGTGGGTTGGTCTGATTGAATTGTGTTGGCACCATCTTCTCTAGTTGTTTCGTCTTCTGGCGCATCATTTTCTGGCTGTTGTTCGTTTGATTGCTCTGCGCCAGCTTCAGTTTCTGGACTGTCGGTTGGAGGCTTCGGGTTATCAGGTTGAAAATCCGGCTCCGGCA
>Ga0306906_1000031_pt1 | contig 115434 bp, 145 predicted proteins | sample AntRauTorcE11897_FD_190405 | JGI IMG/M metagenome (GOLD analysis project Ga0306906, IMG submission 190405) | Saline lake microbial communities from Rauer Islands, Antarctica - Metagenome Torckler E11 #897 (v2) (version 2) | ecosystem: Environmental > Aquatic > Non-marine Saline and Alkaline >...
TGGCACCAAGACCAGCATAAGCACCCAAGAAGTTGGAATTATAAGCATTCGTGGCACCCAGACCAGCACTCAGACCTTGGAAGTTGGAACAACTAGCAGTCGTGGCACCACAACCAGCACCCTGCCCCACAAAGATGGAATTGTTAGCACCCGTGGCACTATCACCAGCAAGTCTACCTATGAATGTTGAGTTATTAGCATTCGTGGCATTATAACCAGCGTGTCTACCCAAGAAGTTGGAACTATTAGCATTCGCGGCACCACAACCAGCAAGATAACCCAAGAAGTTGGAATTATAAGCACTCGTGGCACCCAGACCAGCAGAATTACCCAAGAAGTTGGAACTATTAGCATTCGCGGCACCACAACCAGCATACTTACCCAAGAAGTTGGAACTATCAGCATCCGTGGCACAAAAACCAGCACGACGACCCAAGAAGTTGGAACTATCAGCATCCGTGGCACAAAAACCAGCACGATAACCCAAGAAGTTGGAATTATTAGCACTCGCGGCACCATTACCAGTATACTTACCCAAGAAGTTGGAATTATCAGCACTCGTGGCACCATTACCAGCACGATAACCCAAGAAGTTGGAGTTATTAGCATTCGCGGCACCATCACCAGCATACTTACCCAAGAAGTTGGAATTATAAGCATTCGTGGCACCATTACCAGCAAGATTACCACCAAATAAACTTTCAGCCACAGTCGAAGACAATGGAAATGATCCAATATTAATTGAACCAGTTCCGAATGTTTGATTTACTGTGAAATTATTATCAACGTTGGTATATGCCCAATCAGCGGAAAGCGTGTTGACAGTGTTTTTACTACTCTCCCAATCAGCGGAAAGCGTGTTGACATTCGAATAAACACTATCCAACACCGAACCATCATCAGAAACGTCTCTTCCATCGACAGTTCCAGATACGATGATATTACCATCGACACTAGCATCTCCAGTCACACTAAATCCTGATAATTCATATTGTGTGATGTCGATTACATTGATCGTAGCTGAAAGGGCGGTGAAGTTACTCGCAGTTAGAGTGTCTGTATAAACACTACCAGCAGAAACATTACCAGTGGTATCGAAGGAATTGGATCCGAGATCGACATCTTGTGTTGCTCCAGTATAAGGAACAAAGGTAGCAGAATTCACAGAATAAGATGTGTGTGTAGCTTCCCAATCAGCGGAGAGATCTCTCATCGTGGTATCATTACTACTCCACCCAGCAGATAAGGCATCCACTATGATATATGTATTCTCCCAATTGGCACTTAAAGCAGTGATATCTTGTTCACCACCATCTGCATATACCTTAATATCACTGAGAGGAATGGTGTATGTGACCCCATTTTGGTTCAACAAAACAGTCTCCAATCCTGATAATGGAGTAATCGCGGGGTCTATTTGAGAAATCTTCGGCATATTATTATTTACCACAAAGATACCGAAAACCCCTTGACTATTGCGAAAGAGTAAATAATTCAAATAGGACAATGAAAAAAAATACAATATTAAAAAAGATAGATTTCTACGAAGAGAAGCTAACGAAAGTTACTGACGAGTTCCTAGATTTCATAGATTCTCTTGATGATGAGGAATTATCCGTCATGGGAGAAGGTTTATGTGACCAAATAATTGACATCATTCATGAGAGTGGTAATGTTACTATTAATGAAATACGAGAATTTGTTGAATCAGAATATGAAGCCGAGTAATGTTTTAATTTTAGGTGATGGATACGTTGGTAACCATCTTTTCGAACATCTTAACGAATCTGGCCATAAAGCAGTTAAGAAATCTTCCAAAGAATTGGATTATCATAATAGAGGGGTGATTCATAAATTTTTGTTGAATAATGATTTCGATACTGTTGTAAATTGTTCTGGTTTCACTGGAAGACCAAATATCGATGAAGCAGAGGATAAGAAAGAATTGTGTTGGAAATTGAATGTCATGTCACCGTTGGGTGTTAATGAATGTTGTCAACTCGCTGGTGTGAATTATATTCACGTCTCCTCTGGTTGCATCTATGATGGTTATGATAAAGATTGGTCAGAAGAAGATCAACCGAATTATGGTATGTTTTCCGATGCGAGTTCTTTTTATTCCAAATCAAAACACGCATTTGAAATCTTCTCAGAAAGATTTTTTAATATAATTTTAAGAATTAGGATGCCGTTCTCTCCCGATGATTCAGAGAGGAACTATCTTTCTAAAATTAAAAATTATAATCATTTAATTCAATACAAGAATTCCAAGACTTATATTCCCGATCTCTGTGGTGTTGTCCAATCAATGGTTGAAAGGGTCGGTGATAAGTTACACACCAAGAGGGAAATCTACAATGTGGTGAATCCAGAACCCCTATGGACTAGTGAGGTTTGTGGTGTGATGAAACAATACGATATTGAAAATCCTGACTGGAAGATGGTTGATCTCGAAGATATTGACATCAAAGCAGGTAGAAGTAACTGCATCATGGATGGAAGTAAATTGGATGAAATTTACAAGATGCAAACCGAAAAAGAAGCTCTCAACAAGTGTTTTTCCAAATAAAGCAATTTTAAGGTTGCAACACATGGCTCTCTTTGTATATATGTAATATGAAGAGAGCCATTGTTTTATCTGGGGGTTTGGGCACGAGACTATACCCATTAACAAAAACCACTAGTAAGCAATTACTACCACTTTACGATAAGCCTGTTATCGCTTACCCTCTTCAGACTCTGAAGAGCATGGGTTACGAGGATATCCTCATTATAACCGCAAATGAAGAACAACAGAGTCAATTCCAGAAACTTCTGGGTGACGGGAGTTTGTTTGGATTGAAGCTTTATTATAAAGTTCAAGGAGAACCGAGAGGACTAGCCGATGCTTTCCTCGTTGGTGAAGATTTCATTAAAGATGCTGATGAGATATGTTTAATTCTGGGTGATAACGTTATTATCGGAAATTCTCCAATCAAACCGATACCAAACACGATTTTCACATATAAAGTCAACAATCCCCAAGATTATGGTGTCGTGGTGCGGGATGACAACGGGAATATTGAAGAAATTGTCGAGAAACCGAAAACCGCCATATCGAATGATGCCGTGATCGGTCTTTATGTTTTTGATAATACTGTCATCGAAGAAGCCAAAAAGCTTAAACCATCGAAAAGGGGTGAATTGGAGATTGTTGATCTGATTAAAGCGATTGATCAACATGATAATATCCGAGTAGAGGAATTGGACGGTTTCTGGTTCGATGTGGGTAGTTTCGACAGTCTTTTGGATTGTGCAAATCTCATAAGAACTATTGACAAAAGGGCAAACCATGATATTGGTTTAGAAGGAATATGAGTGAAGACAAAAATCTATGGGTTGAGAAATATAGACCAACAAAACTGGATGACCTAATCCTTCCAGAGAGAACTAAGAAAATCGTTAAGGATTTTGATAAAGATGTTCCGCATCTTTTATTGGTGGGAAGACCAGGTGGTGGGAAGACCACTTTAGCTAGAATCCTAGCAAATGACGTGTTGGGATGTGATTGTCTGTATATTAACGCCTCAGACGAGAATGGGGTGGATACGATAAGGGACAAGGTAATTGGATTTGCACAGACAAAAAGCTTCGACGGTAAGATAAAGATCGTCATTCTAGATGAGTGTGACTACCTCTCCAAGAACGCAATGAGTATTTTGCGTAATGTCATCGAAACTTACTCTGCAACCACTAGATTCATCCTCACTGGTAATGAAAAGCATAAAATCCTAGAAGCACTCGATTCCCGTTGCCAAAGCCTTGCTATTTCACCCCCATTAAAAGAATCGAAGAAACGATGCGCTGAAATATTGAAGAAAGAAGGTGTGAAGGTTCCAAAACCACAACAAGACCTCTTCATAAAGCTAATCGAGAATCACCACCCCGATCTCAGGAAGTGTATCAATGAACTAGAAAAGTTCAGTAAGTCGGGAACTCTCGATATTGAAGAAGATGAGAATACGGACACTGTGTGTGATTTAATATATGAAAATCTAGTGGGCGGTAAAACACTTGAGACTAGAAGATATCTCATAGATAACGAATCAGCATTCAATTCCAACCACGAGAACCTATTAAAGGATCTACTAAACCACTTCTACGATTTGGATATCGATGATTTAACAAAAAAACAGGCGATCCTCATTATTGCGGATCACCTGTTTAAAATGGTTCATGTATCGGACAGAGAGATATGTTGTATCGCCTGTCTATTACAGATAGAGGAAATTATTGCTTGAGAGAATCCAAAGACTTCAAAACGGAAGTCTTCAGACCTTTGGCAAAATTCTTATATTGGATATTGTCCAGTTGGATACCCAACTTACTCATATCGTTTTGTAGATCAGTTAGGAATGATTCAACATTACCTTCCACACTTTTCTTGAAGGAATCGATCTTTGCATTGTTGGCTTGATTACCACCAGCTTCGACATTATCATCACCAGCTTGGCGCATTTGTTGACCCCTTTGTGCTAACGCAGACTTATCCACATCACCACCAAAAGCCTTTGCACCAGCGGAAGCGACCTTACTAGCAGCGGAACCAGCGGCTCGTTGCCCTACGCCTTTGAGTTGTTGTCCTGCGCCTCTAGCAGCACCGACAGCTTGTGAGCCTCTGGCTTTCATTCTGTCCCACAATCCTTCTTCGAGGATTTCATCAAGGGACTCTTCCAACATTTGTTGATCTTTATTAGTATAGTTTGACATATTATTATTTATCTTTTTTTCAAATTTTCCTCATATAACGAAGAAATGTCCTTCGTATAACCCCAAGATTTGGCGGATTCACCAGCAAGTTTCAAATCGGTTGGTGTATTCTTACCATCACCCTTATCAGTAACGTTAGTGATGATGTTTGGGTCTTTTTCGAGTTTCTTAGGTTTGAGGATCACTTTATTGTCTCTCACCCACTCCTTCGGTGTTTTGACTTGGTCTGGATCAGCGATGTCTACCATATCAGTGGTGACAACCACTCTACCATAAGTTCTACCACCACCATGATCGGCAGCAATAGTAAGGACAGCGTTAGGTGCGGTGAAGAATTGGTTACCAGCGGATTCATCGGAAAACTGATCTCCTATTTGAACCACTTTAATATTCAATCCACATTTAGCGAGTTCATCGACATCCTTCTTCAGGTTCGATGGCATATGCTTGTAGACATTGGATGCTCTGTAACCAGATTTAAATACAACAAAGTCACCAGGAAGATACCCCCCAGCCTCTGTTCTACTAACAACTGATTCATAAATTGCGTCAAATTTTTTACCCATGATACTATTTAATACAATACTGTTAAATAATAACATGAAGTTTGATGAATTGTGTAAAATGGTAGAAGAAGCGAAGGGTTCTGCCAAGAATACTGGTGGTGGTAAACTTGAAAGAATGAAGAATTCTGAGGGTCCTGCTGGATTCAGTAAGACCAGCACAGTTGGCGGTGACAATTACCAAATACCAGAACCAATAGACCAGAAAAATCGAAAAGGTTTCGATCCAAAGGCCAATACAAAGCAAAAAAATGCTAAAGTTGAAGATACTAAAGGTAATAAAAGGAAAAAGACAACTAAAGAAAAGGATAGTGTCATGAACGCTATCGGTAACCGTGATCGTATGTTGTTCAATTCATTCGCTCTTTTGAATAATAATGAATCGTTCAAAAAGAGAATGGAGACCATATCCACAAAATTTAATAAAAAACTCAAATCGATCAATGAGAAAGATGAGAAGAATCTGGAAAACTACAGAGTCCAGATAGCTAAACTGAGTGGACAGGAAGAAGAACAGAGGGAAATCCTCAAACATTATAAATCCACCGTGGACAAGGCTTTGAACAATGCTATTGAAATGGATGTGGATGACCTAGACCAATACGAAGACTCGATGGGTGCGGATTACGATAAAGAAAAGCTTTACAAAGTCAGAGACAAACTCGCTAACATTAGAGAAAAACTCGCTGATGTGACCAATAAAAACAATATACTCCTAGATAAAATTGGGAGAATAACCCAACACAACGAAAAAATAAGTGAACAATCCATAAAATGGTTTAAAGATACTGTCAATGTCTCTGCAAAAGAAATATTAATCGAAAAATTCGATGATGATGAATTGGAAGGTGGAGAGGTTGATTGGGAAGCTGTCGCACCAGAAAGAGAAGACATCCAAAAAATGCTAGTTGGACTCGCATCCAAAAAACGAGAAATGAATCCTATCTTCTCCTTTATTGCTGGGTTAGATAATGAATATAACTCAACAGACGGTGAAAATATTTCAAGAGGTGTTATGAGTCACGATTTGGATCGTAATTCAAATCGTAATGAGAATATTACGATAATGAGAGATTTCTATAGATTACCGTTCAACGTTATTTCCCATTACTACAATACCACTAGAATATCGATGATGCCAATCGATGCTGCGATTTACGAAGAAAAATTCAAAAAAGCATATAAACAATTTTATAATATATGCACGTCCAAGATGAGCAACCCAGAAAAAAGGTGGGAAGGTAAGTTTGGTTTAAAACTCAGACAACTACTCGGAATCTACGATAATGATGAAAAGATTGAATCCGCTGGTGTTAGTATGAATGATGCTATTGATGATCACATGAAATTGAGATATGAAGATATCTTAAATGATAATTATAAGGAACGTAGGGGATCTAACTCATTCAAGAACCTACTAGGTGTCGTTGATTCAGATCTTAGAGGAAAATACCCAAGAAGGTTCCACTCGGTTCGCCAAAAATTGGTCAGTAATTTACAAGATGATAAAAAGGAGATCAAAGAATCGAAAAGTTTCGATGAGTATGCCAATGAGTATGCTCAATCTTCTATGAATATCGATATGAATGATTTTTACATCGATCTATTGGAAGTTAAAAAACTTCTAGATAAAAGAAAAGCGAAGTAAGTATTATTATACATGAATATTAAAATTAAATCTCTTGAGGTATCTGACCTCGAAAAAAGCGGAATTGACAAGGACTATCGTTATAAAGATGTCTCTTTCGACTTAGAACCAACATATTCATATAATAATAAACTGAATAAAAAGGAGAACTTGAAAGATATTCAAGCCATTTACGATATAGAAGCCATACAGACGAGTGTATCCAATGCGTTTTTAACCGCACCGGGTCAAAAAATACTAAACCCAACATTTGGCGTAGATTTGAGACGATTCCTCTTCGAACCAGTCAGCGTTTATATCGAAGAAGAAATAGAAGACACTATTACCGCCAAACTCCCAAGAGCCGAACCAAGAATAGAATTGGAAGGTGTCACAGTCAATGGTGATGAAGATGCTCAAGAATACGCCATTACACTACAAATTAACGTCCCTTCTCTAGGGATTCGTGGATTATCAATAAAATCCAAGCTGAATAGTAACGGTTATACCATTCTCTGATTAAATATTTCTAATGAGCGATTCATTAGAATATAATCTACCGAAAAACGCATACGCCAATTTCGATGCGTTGTCTTTAAAAGACTTCATAATTCAAAGGCTAAATGAGAACCCTAAATTCACTGACCAGAATTATGAAGGAAGTAATTTAGCGTCTTTCATCGATATCATAGCGTATAGTTACCATGTCCTACTCTTCTATTTGAATCAGACGGGTTCTGAGAGTTTATTTTCCCAAGCTAGTCTATATGAGAATATGAATAGGATCGTGAACCTGATTGGATATAAGCCAACGGGTAAACAGACCTCTATTGTTCCTGTCACCTGCACAGCGACCGCTTCACTAGCTACTGGAAGCTATACTCTGAAGAAATATGGTTACTTTCTAGTCGATGACATCCAATACACAATCTTGGAAGACTTTATTTTCGAAAAGAGTGTGGGTGGTGTAGAATTGATCAACAGTATCGCCAACAATCTAATCCTTTATCAAGGAACAGTCCAAGAGTATCCACTATACACGGCGGAGGGGGTCGATTTCGAGACTCTACCTATCGTGGTCGATAATAGAGTTGATGACACTGACACCAGATTCGTTGCCGATGGCACTATAAGTGTTTATGTCAAGGAACAAGCAGATAACACTTGGTATGAATACGAAGAAGTGGATAATATATTCCTAACTAAGGACTCCGATAGATACTACTCTATTCGTCTCAACGAGAATGGTCACTACGAAGTAAAATTCGGAGATGGTGTATTCGGGCAAAAACTGAAAGAAGGGGATGAGGTTGCTATCTACTACCTCCTCAGTGATAACGATGCTGGTATAATCAGTAAAAATGCCATAAACGGTAATAAGCTCTTCAATTACAGCACGACACAGTTCAATCTGATATATGATGATATCAGCACCTTGGATGAGGGTTCTATAATCAATCTAACTAGAAGTGCCTTCCTCACATTCTCCAACACATCCAATTCAACCATCATCTCAGAGCCTGAGACGGTGGATCAAATTAGAGAAAACGTTCCGAAGTATCTCGGTGCTCAACTCAAACTCACTACTGAGGATGATTATGAAACATTTTTATTAAAAAACATCCCAAGTATTATAAATTCAGTAAAAGTTGTGAATAATAAGACGTTTATCAACGAATATATCGATTATTTTTATAAAATATGTGTCGATCCCAATAAATCGAACAGAGTTATATTAAATCAAGTCAATTTCGCAGATGCATGTGATTTCAACAATGTGAACATCTTCTGTGTTCCTAAGTTTGAGGTTCAAGTCGATGAGGATTACCCACAATTCCTCTCAAACAGCTTAAAGAACCTAATCGTCGATATCACAGCGGATAAAAAGATCCTCAGTCATGAGGTAATACCCAGAGACCCTATATATGTGGCGTTCGATATTGGATATTCTGCTGGTGAAGCCAGTAGGGAAATCGCTGACACTAGTAGGTTGGAGATCGTTAAGAACGCAAACTCCAAAATCAACAAAGAAAGCTTAAAACTCAAAGTTTCGGAATTGATCCTCAACTTCTTCAAAACATCAAACAATAAATTGGGACAAAGACTGGATCTCTCGGCTCTTTCTTCTGATATATTAAGCATGGAAGGTGTTAGGTCGATAAGAACCAAAAACGGAAACCAAACATTCAACGGAATATCTTTCGTGGCGTGGAATCCTGTATATGAGGGTGTGGATGAAGAGTTCATAAATCAGACAACCACTCTACCATTCTTTAAGTTCCCTTATTTTTATAGACCACAAACACTAGCCAACAAAATAAGTATTGTAGATAATGAGTAAGTATGAATACATAGGAATTGACGTTTATGACTTCAAAGGGGAAAACGTTCTAAGTTCATATGCTTTAGAGTCTACCCCTCTAACGTTTATACCGAATTTGTCGGGTTTTGATTATGTCGAGGTGTTGTGGGACTTCGGTGATGATACGAAATCATCGAGCCTAACTGGTAAAAAAGCCTATACCGAACCCGGTAGATATGTGGTCAATTTGACCGTATATGACTGTTATTCCAATGCACTATTATCAACAGAATCGAAAATAGTGGAAATTAAAAACTATCTGGATAACACCTTTACTGTAGATTTCGAAAATACTGATTACTATGATACCATATCTTGGGAAATTGGTAAAATAAACGGTCCCATCCTCATACAAACATACTACCCACTAAACGTCGATACCACCAACATCTATTATAGAATTAGTGGTAGTGATAGTGAATATTATTTCGAAGATACCCCATACAAATTTAGACATCTTGAGAAGACATATTCATTTTTCGAAAAGTTTGACAATAACTTCCTCCAAACCCCCCAATTTAGAGAAATAGATAAAATAGAAACCACGAATACTGAAGTATACGCTAAAATATCTGGCGGTGAAATCATAAACGCTATCGAGAATGATAATAATTCATTCTATGTTGGGTTATCTGGTTATAAAGAGGTCTATTTCAAAGACGATTCGATCAATAAAATTAATATCGACATCTTCTTCGATAGATCATATAGGGTTCTCAACGGTGTCAATAATACGAAGGTGTCGCTCTCCGCCGACATCATAGATAATGGTGGTGTGAGTGATTTAACCATAACTTCGAATGGTATGGATGGTGAGTTCTACGCAATCGATTCTTTCAACATTGATACCCAAAAATTCGTAAACGTGAAGATACCTTTTGTCGTAAAGATAAAGGACGATGAGAATTATTCGGTTAAAAACTTCCCATCACTGACAGCCACTGATATTTCATATATACTACTTTCCAGTGATAGTTCAGGATTAATAGACTCCTCTTACTATACCATAAATAATAGAGATTCATTCTACGGATCCACCAGAGGAACCATCATCTTCTCCGATATCACCACAAAAATGAACGATGTCCAGTTGAGTGCAAACTTCACTACTATCAATGATCAAGGATCTTCGTATAATTTGGCTGGTATCACAACCAAATTTGACATATTTCCACAAAATTACCTCTCCATCCAAAAGAAAAACGAGGATTTCGATGCCAAAGAGACCTTTAAGGAATTGAGGTTCCAAGAATTCTTATTGGATGATGAAGTTCTATTTGAAGACTTCATGGGTTCCATATTCGGAACGCTTAGTTCTTCTTACAATACTCTAGGTAAAAGAATTTACGAGAAAACATCAAACTTTGTTGAAAATATAAGAGATTCGGATAGGAACGAACTTAGATCTTTGATCTCACAGTTGGATATGACTGGAGCAGAGAATAATATCTTCGATGTCGATGACTTCTCATCTCCAGAACAAATAAAGAGATATTTAGACCTTGGTTCTATTAGTAGAAACAAGCTGATCGGTGTTGCCAATAAATTCAGAGAGAATTTTGATCTGAATGGTGAGACCACAAAGACTAGATACGGAACAAACTTGGGAGACGAGATCGATACCTCTACATATACCATAACCGCTGGTATCCCGATCGTGGCATTGGAGAAATTTAGTAACAATTACAGCCTTCTCAACACTGAACAGCCAGTGGAATATACAACAACCACAACATTCAGTTTATCCGAGTATGTGAGTGATTGGGGGTGGCCTTTGGTTCTTCCAGATAATTATACTTACTCTGAATTAGAAAAATATTACATATTCTTCGAATATGTGGACGGATGGGAAGGGACAAGAACTGATTTTAGTATATTATTCGATTCGTCTATATATGATACCCTAACATCTGAAAGTATTATCTTGGATGAGAACGGTGATACAATATTGTCAGATCCAGACGGATTACCACTGTTTATCGAATTCGAATACAACTATAAAAAATATATTTTAGACATTTCTCTAAGAGATACACTATATCAGGGTTTATCTTTAGTCCAACCCTCCTAAATAATTGTGATGTCAACTTCACAATCAGGTTTCCCAGATGTCCCAAAATCTATAACCAATCCAAATGTAGAAACAACATTCGCATTGGATAGTGGTGAACCCCTTTCTTTCTTGGAATTTATCAAGATTGTTAGTGTCACCTTCGATTCAGAAAAAATCCAAGAATATTACAATAACTATCTAAAGGCTTGGAATAATAAAGTAAACAGTAAGGATAGTGACACACAGGCTATCATTGTAGAGAGGTATAGACAATTTATAAGAGATGTCAACCTGACATTCACCACAAACGAAGAGAAAGTATTCCTCACTCAATTAGATTTCAATGATCCTCTCGATTTAGAGGTTGCCATCCCATTCTATACGAAAAAATTAATAGAGATAACCGATTATTATAATAGAAAAAGGGAAGAAGTAAAGTTTCAAATAAACAGAAACAAATTAAAGGGAACAAATTTCGGTTTCAAGAAAGATGTTGTCGATGTGACACTCGATTATCTAGAAAATTTGGAAAGTGGTCAAATTTTATATAATTTTGGTGATCTCCGAGGCGATATTGAAGTGGAAATCGAAGAACTCTACGACAACTACCCAAATTATTTCAACCAAAAACCGAACGAGAATGTATATGACAAAAAAGATATCGATTATGGGTTGGATATCTTCCTAAAGGATAATGAAGACATAATTGAAGATGTATTTTCTGATATATCTGACGATTTGAGGGTGTTGAAAGAATTTTCTGTTCTTTTCGATAACAAAAGAAAACTTACAGAGAATACGATAACAAATGATTTTTATTATCTTTCCACTGGATCTACTGTATATGACTTCGTTTCAGGAAAAGCGTTTGATTCAACCAAACCAGCAGCCAATTTCATAAACAACAGATACCCAACCACCGCGTCCACAGACCAAAAACAGTTAATTTCGCCGTATTCTTTGGGATTTTTCCGACCACAAAAGACATCGATCATTCTGGTCGATGGTGAAAACTCCACATATTCATTCAATTTCGAAAATCTGGAACCCAATAAAATATATTATTTTCCAGATCCCGCGATTCAGGGTCAGAATGGTGATGTTTTAACATTCACTAGCATTGATACCAACCTCAAAAGAGGTGACTCGTCTGGTAAAGCGAAAAATCAACCCACGAGTTCCCAAACCGACAGTAAATACTATGGATATATCTCTCAAACTGAGATAACCCCGTCCAAATACTTGGACAAAATATTTGATTCTGGATATATACAAGATTCCAAGTCCGATGTCTTCGGTAATCTATATGGATTATTCAAAAACGATGGGGACTTCACAAAAACCATCACCCAACAAGCAGAGACAACTCAACTCTATCAGATATTAAATGGTCACACCTTCTATGATCGCTTATATAGTGAAGCGTATTCTTTCGATTACTCAACATTTGATGATACTACCTACGAATTCACCACAAGATCTGGTCTATCGGCATATACCCAAGGTTTCGCTACCGATTTCTCAAGATATAATCTGATTTATGGTGGAACGTTCAATAATAATGAGTTCTATTACTATGATGGGTATGAACCCTCATATCAGATACTGGATGGGGCGTTTATACTAAACGGTAATACCCCATATGTGGATACGGTGTCTTCAGACCTAAGTTCTTTCGAACTAAGCGGAACACATTACTTCACAAGACTCATTGAAGGCGGTATTAATGAGGATTCTCCTCTTCAACGTGCTTTACTGGATTCCAGTTACCCCACACTGACAGCAGATGCTACCCAAACTATCATAACAGATGAAATAAGCGCATTTTCGATAGATGGTGGTGAAATAAATGGATTATTCATAGATTATACTGGAGATAAAACGAATACCCATTATGACCCAACAGTTCTAGAGACTAGTAATTACATCCTCTCTTCGGATGAAACCAAAAATTACTTCGATAGGCTTGATATTAATGGTAGTATCTACATTAGAAACTCATATAATAAAAATGTTGATAGATTGGAGGAAGTGTTTGATTACTTTTCTTCAACATTCCCATTATCGGTATATACCGAATTGATTTCAGCAGTAGAGAGCTTCGAAATTGTTGATGATGTGATGTTCATACAAACCGAGAACAATCTAACCATAAGCAAAATCTCATACGCTGATGGAGTGTTCTCGGATCCAAAAACACAGGTGTTTACAACAGAATTTAATCAAAACCCGTTCAATAAAATCTCCGAGAGATATAAAATAGGTAACTCCGTGTATTATGCCACGCTAAACATCGTCGAATATCCACTCCCAGTGCTCACTAACGATTTCGTAATATACCCCATCATATATGAAATAGATTTAGATAGTTACAAACAAAAAACATATATTCCGAATATAAATGAAGGAGATTATACTGTATATGGCGAGGATCGCACATATATAAAAGCAGATAACCCGACATTCACTTACAGTAAAAGGAATGGGTTATGTAATGTATCGTTCCTCGTAAAAGATGCATCGAATATGTTCAGCTTGAATGAATACGATTTCGAGTTAGGACCTTTCAACATGTTAAGCCACGCACAATTCAGACAAGACTAATGAACATAGAAAATATATCACTATCATCAGAGAATACAGGAGTAACTACAACGTTGGATATTCAAACACTTAATGATTACACCAGTCTCACGGTTTACCTATCGGGGGTGAGTGAGAAATTATTACCAACCAATTTATCCATCGATTGGGGGGACGGTAGTGATGTGGAAACTTACGATAACGATATCGCACAGACCAATCTAATCATCGAGGATAGGTTTTCTTCTATTTTCATAGATACATTCACCCACGAATACTCCCCATCAAACACGACAACCACTCAAAGCATAACCGCAACCTTCACTGTTGGTTATGTTGATGGAAATCCGTCTACCTTTTATATACCGATAAGTGTGGTCAATTATGACTACCAAACCGCTATCGAGGATATGTATCTAGTGAATACTATCATCCTACCCAACACCGACAACGAAAAAATACATCAATTTGTAACAAAAACGGGTGGATATATGGTCGAATTGAAAACTTCAGCTAAATAATTTAGTGGTATCATATCAGAAAAATCTCTCAACAACCAGAACGGTAGTATTATCATCGGATTTAGATAACATTACCTTCAAAAGCTATACCAGATACTTTGATGGTGGATATTCTCTTACCTTCTACAATGCTCTATCTGGCGTTAGGGACTATAGTTATAAAAACTATACCAACTTCTTTCTAACCAGAGACACACAACTTTCAAACATAATCGAAGGAAACATAGACGTGTTGAAATCCGAATCAGTTCTTACGACGATGGACTTCGGTGGTAAATATCTGACTTTCACGGATCCAAATATGAGAAAGTTGGCTCTGTCGGGCATATATCAAAATTATGATGAGTATGGTGCGTATACATTCACCGATGCTCCTTCTGGAATAGCGAGTAACTTTGTTATCACGATTAAAGACAATAATCTATGTAACATTTATCACTTAAACGACTATAAGAAATACTACCTCACCGTCGATTCCAACGACATCCTCAACTTTTATACCGAAAATGTTGGGTTGAGTGTTATAGATTTTGATTACATCTATTCTAGATCAACCAAATCAATATATCTATTCTATAAAACGGGTGGTGTGTCGTATCTCGTGAAAAAGCAGGGTAGTAACCTCACTCTCAATGAGATGACATCTTCAAATAAGATTTCAGTTTATAATAATTCAATAAATATCAGCAAAGATTTATATACCGATTTAGTAAACAATAACGATACGACATATATCGAATACAGTGACGATAACACTATATCAGAAGATGGTATTCAGAGGGGTCTGACTAACAACTATCTACTACACCGAGAAGATAGTACCACCGACATCATGGTATTGAAGAATCAGTTAGTTCAGGGTGGTGTGTTCACTTCTGGTAATAATCTATTATCTTCCGAGACCCTAAAATATTTCGTGGATGGTATGAGAGATTACACATCGATATTTGATGATGTGAAATCCGAAAAAGACGAAGAATTGAGTCTAAACTATGTAATATACAATAAATCCTACCACATCAAACCCGGTCAAAACACCCTAATAGCACCCGATATCATGTCACCATATATTCAATTGAATATAAATGATAGTAAATTCATAGATTCTGGTGCTTTCGGATTCCCGACTCCTATATATGCTGATAAAGTCTTCAGAAAGGATACTAGAGTAAATTATTCCGACAAACAAACCTACTTATGCACATGGTTATCGGGAACCCCACTGAGTGATAGTAAAGTTTGGGTGGATAGATATTACTACCCTGATTACATCAGTAAACAAGAGGCACTTTTCGATGATAACAGCTTCAACGTCACATATGAAGATCAAATAGAAGTATTGATAAATCAGAATAGCAACTTACAAGACAGTATCACAGGATTTAACGTATTCGACAAGAAAAGCGATATGGTATTCATTCCAAGTGAGACATATGTGTATGATCGATTGGATAGTGTCACCATCCAAGACACTATTTCCGCAATCCCCCTAACCCCCTGTGATAATCTATTGAGAAATGGTAATTATATCAACTACTTTAGAGGTATCAATGAGAGTGGGAAAATGAGCGTTAGTTTTTACTTCGACGGTGATGATAGAGATTGGGTATTCGAAAGTAAGAGAAATAATATAGATGGTGGTCTGAAAATAACAAAACGAGGGGGCTTTATCGATATCGAACTCAATCTTTATGATCCGAGTGTTTCCAGCTTCGTGGTCAAGGCCAAGACGGTTGAATATAAACCCCTAAAGCTCAATTTCATTTCAGTCAGTGTCGATACTATCGCTGGTAGTGGATACTTCTTCTTCAATAATGAGGTTTCGAGTGAATTCGGCTTAGATGAAACTAGATTCACGATCAAAAAAATAATTTTCGGTGATTTTGTGATAGACGATGATAGCGTATTCTCGGACTCCCAAGATAAGATAAGAAAAATCAGAATTTTGAATGATTACACCACGAAAGAGTTATCTTTCATCACTCCCATACTGGATGGTGAGAGTAAAATAGATGATTTGTATATTACGTTACCGTGTGGTATGAGAAATAGCACAGATAACGTCGAATATCTCCAAAGTGTTTGTAATAACCAGACATTCAAATCGAATCATATTAATCTATACATCAAGAACATCAATATAGATACTGACACCCAAGCAGATGTCAAAAATTTATTAAATGGTGGGTTGGATCGCTTCACACCACTAACAACTGAAATAAATAATATAAAATTTGAGAATTACAAATGATAACATACTTCAAATATACTGCTGGAGAAGCTTTCGAATTGAATAATACCTCTTATGTTGGCTTCTTTAATGTGGTTGGTGGTGTTGCTTATACTGGGAAGGTGAAAGGTGACGCTTCCGAAGCATTGACACCCAAAAATACATTTATTACTGATTTTCACTTGAAAAAGTTAGAATTTGATAATCAATTCGAATCAATCGCTGAAGTCACACCCACATACTTCAACGTTTTCGATAATTTAAATAAATCTGATCTCGATACCCTATTCGACACTATAAACCTGAATAATCTCTTGGTCTTCAAGTCTTTAGTGATCACAAATCCTCAAATTGTGGACTTCGATAAGAATGATTGTTTCTATTATGGACTTTCTTCTGCTGAAAGGGACGAAAGAAACGATGATTTGATGATTTCCAAGAATGTAATGTCTCACATAGACCCATTCGATTATAAATCCGAGTGGGCATTTATGGAAAAAATTAAATTTTCATCGATGATCGTCCAATCAGATCAGAATTTTAAATATCTATGTAGCACGGGGTCTGAATTGTATTCAGTATCTGGATCTTTCGATACAACTGGTGAGTTGACATATGAAACACTCGATATATTGGGGGCTACTGAAACTATTAGTGGTGTATTTTATGACGAAATTGAAAATACCATATATCTCGCCATAAATGAAGAGATTAAAGTGTATGATGCTAATAACTATATCGAATGTGGTGTTCTTTTACAGATCGATAACTACAAATACACCGATCTCCAAGAACTAAAACACAGTAGTGAAGTCGAAATCGATGAAACGTTTGGTGCTCATAATCGATTTTTCTTCGAAGCGGGTGAGGAGTCCTCTAGATTCGTCAATTTCGGAAGAAATTATCGAGCCGTCATCAAAAACAATGTCCTACAATTCCTCAATAAGTATTCTACCGAGATCGTATTCCAATATAGTTTATCGATTTGGGATATTGATAATATTATTGATGTTGCAGTCAGAGTAGAAGACGATTTCGTTGGAATAATGCATAAAGAAGAAACGGATGATGGGGGAGTTACCTATAAAATATCTTTCTTCGACCCACTAGCCGTGGACGATACGATCAAAACATATGAAATAGAAGATATCGACAATGAAGATTGTTTGATTAGATTCTCTGGTTATGATTCCAACATTTTCTTCTTAACTAACAGTAAACAAACACAGACTAGACACGTTTCAAACCCCACATACCCAGCAGGTAGAGCTAGAATGAAGAACTTGAAGTATCCGATAGTGAAGAATCATGTTCATAATATCTTTTACCAGAAGCATGGGTTGTCAGTGATAAAACATGGCACTAAAAACATGCTTTCGAACCAATATCATAACCTATTTGTGAATCATGTTACTAGAAAAAATAGAAACTATGTATTAATACACAATTCTGGTAGATTATATCCTCTAAAACATAACATCATCGATGTTTATCAAAATTCAATCGACCTAAACATAACCAAAAACTTCGACACCATCAATTGTTCCAGTGACTCATTCGGTTTATTGTTCAATAAGACCATATCCAACATTCTTAAAGATACTTTAGACCTCTATAACAAGGCTACCAACTCATATAGAATAGAGAGGGATGATGTTTTTCTCAATAAAATCGAAGAAATAACATACGAAGTAGATAATCTTTATATAAACGGTAACGAAACAGTGAATATCACATGTCTTCAAAGGATATTGTTCCTATTAACCGACATCCAGAAGAAATTGATTGGTAATCTAGTTTCGTAGAATAAATAAACCTATGGCACTTCCAAGTTTAAAAGACTCATTCATCGCAGATAGCTACTTAGGGTATTTACATACAAACAATGTTCCCGTTAGTGGTAATAACCTCGCTTGGGTCTATGATGGAAGAGGTAATAAATCCGCTTTGAGGATAGGTGGTGGTAATAATGATGGGACTAGTGGTGTGAACCCAGGTGTATCCATTAACGGTACACTCTCAGCAACGGAGATATCCTTTCCTGGTTTTGACACTATAATCGATTTCCTATACCCCATCGGATCAATATTCTTTTCCGCCGATGCAGCAAACCCTGAAGATAGATTCGTAGGAACTACTTGGGAAAGAGTGGGAGAAGGTAAATTCATAGCTAGTGTCGGTGAAGGGACAGATAAAAACGATGCCACGTTCACCGTCCTATCTGGTAATGATCTCCTCGATGGTGAGTATACACATGAGCTATCTGGTGAAGAAATGCCAGAACACACCCACGATATTCGCACAACATATGTCAGCGGGGCTGATGATAATGCTGGTAATAGTGGTTATTTGGGTAGTAGCGGCAGAGCATTGCGTTATTCAGGTCAACTTCAATCACAAAGATCACTAACTGTCCTAAATGCTGGTGGTAATACTGCACATAATAACACGCCCCCTTACATGGGTCTTTACGTCTGGAAAAGATTAACTTAAAAAAATGTTGGTTAATTCAAATTCCCTGAATAAATAAACCTATGGCACTCCCTAACTTAACAGACCTATTTATAGCAAATTGTTACCGTGGATACCTCCACACCTCAAATACTCCCTTAACTGGCGAAGAATATGTGAGAGTGTATGACGGTCTTGGTAACCCATCGGCTTTACAAGTTAGTGGTGGTGGGATAAAAGTCAATAATTTTGTTTTTAAACCAGTAGGGGGGGAAGCAAAGGATAAACAAATCCAAAAAATCAACAAAGATGGTGAGAGTGTCTTCGATTATCTCTACCCAATCGGTGCAGTATACTTGAGTGTGAATAGCACCAACCCTAGCCAATTTTTTGGCGGCACATGGGTGAATGTTTCCAAAGGTAAATTTTTAGCTGGTGTCGGAACAGGCATCGATTCCATAGAAGGGGAAAAAACGATACTCGTAAAGGATAATAATGGGGGAAAATACAAACAAACATTAACAAACCAACAAATACCCCCCCACAATCACTTCACCACTGGTGCAAGAACTGGTGATTATCTTAGTAGTGATCCATCGAAATCCATCGCTATCAATTCCAACCAAGCATCGGGGAATAATGACTATGCTCTTTTCCAAGGTGGAAACGCAACTGCTGGTGTCACATCGACATATGGGCAAGGTAATGCATTTGATGCAACGCCACCAAGCTTCGGTGTATATGTTTGGGAGAGAACAGCTTAATTTAAATTATGTCAACAGAAATCTACATTTCAAAAATTAAACCCAGACGGGGAACAAATGATCAAAGACAACACGTTGTCTTTGATCAAGGAGAACTCATCCACACATTGGACACCAAAAGACTTTATGTCGGTAATGGTGTTCTTAGTGGTGGTGTCGCAACATCAAATAAATTCCACCCACCTCTCAATAACTACTATAGTTTGAGTTCCTTGAAAGCGGAGATTGGTGATGTGGTCGCTGTTGATTCTATCTTTTGGCAATTAACCGCCAGTCCATATAGCGAAGTGAATAATTGGGGTAATGTTAGTATCAAATTTGATACCGAATTTTCTTATGATGAGCAATCGATGATCAGCATTGCCCTCAGTAGCCTATCAGCCAATAAAATAAACCCAGATAGTGTTTCGAACGGTCTCGTAATCAAAGATTCCATAATTCAATTGGATTATAACACATCAGTTTTCGAACTTTCCTCAAATAATAAACTTTTCATAAAAAGAGGTGGTGTGACGGAGACTGAAATCTTATCGAGTTCTCTAGCTACTGGTTTGAGTGGTGGTAGTGGTGGTAAAATAGGTTTGAGATTGGATCCACGACACTTCGGATATACATCTACGGGTAATCTCACCCTCACGGGGGCGGTTTTGAGTGCTGAAGGTAATAAAATCTTCCCACTGATCAATAATGTCGGTGTGTTATCTACTTTAGATGCTGACATGGGCGATTTGGCTGTTATTAATAACTTATTTTATCAACTAACATCACTATTACCTTCCACGGTGAATGATTGGGCTAAGATTAGTCCCGATTCGGGGGCAACTTTCCACGATTCCGTTTCGGTTTTCGAAGCTTTATCGGGTATTACATCTGCTCTTGATGGTGATTTCACAACGATCAACTCCAAAACGTATAAACTCTTAGCTACCCCAGCGACAGATCTCAATAATTGGATCGATGTTGGAGCTAAGACTTATCATCCGCTCTATATAACCGATGATGGTTATATTGGTCTTTCGGGTGTTGAATTATCAGCCACACAGTTTGGTAGATACACTTCAACCTCTCCCCTAACCTCCACTACCCAACTAACGGTTCAGAGTGGTGCGGTGATTGGTGATGTTGCGAGATTAACCAACACTAAAACCTATCAATTGACTGGTGGTGTCCCTGCTGGTCTATCCAATTGGGCTGATGTGGGTATCAAACCTAGTAATCCACTTTATTTGTCTGATAATGGGTTTTTGGGTATATCTAGTGTTCCTGTTACATACGATGCTCTGTCCGTTACGGATACGTTGAACTCCACTAGCCCACTTTCGTCCATTTTCAATGGATCACCCACACAAGTTACCGATGGGCGCATACCCGGCTTCGACGTAACTAGAATCGAAGCCATTTCTTCAAATGGATCAACAACAGACAACATAATCCTATCCTCCGCTGGTTTCATCACCGTTGAAAGTGGTTTAACCACGTCATCTGGGAAAGTAATAGATAGATTTGCAATCCCAATCTTCACATTCTAATCATGGCCATTCAAATACTAAATGATACTCTAATTAAACTAATCGTCAGACAAGGAACCGACTCTGAACGGCAAAATATTATATTAAATTCTGGTGAAATAGGATTCACCACCGATACTGAGCGTGTATTCGTTGGTAATGGCACAGATTCTGGTGGTGTGTTGGTTGGTAACAAGTTCAAGGGGTCGGGACCTGATATTACGATTTTTTCACCAGCGGAAGTGGGCGACACTGTCTATAATAGTGACACTAGAATCCAATATAGACTAGAAAGTGGTGATGGTAGCAATCTAGACGATTGGGAAGCTATCGGTGGTAGAGGTATTAAGAGCGATACCACACAAGCTGGAGGAGGAACTGTTGTGGATAATATTGTCACAGTCACATCCGTGGAATGGTCTACCCTATCGGCCAGTTCCGATGTGGATACATATTACATAATCCAATAATCGGAGTCATTAGTGGCTTTTCGGTATTCGGGTTCTAAATAATAGAGGTAATGGCTAATATTCAATATACGATTAAAGCAGAACTCTTCTGGGGTAGCGGCGATGAAGGTATCGATTTTGATTTATATGGCTATTCTTACGTTTTTGACCCATATGAATCACCAGTAGTCTATTGGAGGAATTTACAAGCTGGTGGCTTAACTCTGGCTGGAGATGCTTACCCAAACTGCACATTGGCTGGTGGTGTGGCAACACCCGAAGTCATCAGCGGGGATTATGATGTGCCATGTGACAATATGCGTAGGTTTCAATTCTTTTGGAACCACTACGCATCATGTGAACCAGAGGGTGGTATCACTGAAAGACCAGTCCCATTAGTAACAATCACCAATACGGGCAATACTTCGATATATTATCGCGGAGGTCCCGCTGGGGTTGATGGGGTGGAGTTGTTACCCGGTGAAGAAGTTTTATTTTCCGAGGATAGTATCGTGTTCGTGGAAAAAGAGGGCGAACTAACGGAGGAAGATCTTCTTGGATATGAACTTCCCTACTATATATACGGTAAGTGTGATGATGATCCTGATGATCCTGATGATCCTGATGATCCTGATGGCCCACCACCACCACCACCACCACTAACTACACCCGGTGGCCCACCACCACCACCACCACCACCACCACCAAATACGCCAGAACCTCCGTTCACGGCAGGTCCACCCCCACCTAGTCAACCACCACCACCAAGACCCACCATACCACCGTTTTCAACGGTGACGTTACCCCCTGTGACGGTTCCAACACAAGCACCCCCCACAGATCCACCTTTAAATATCACCATATTTACAACCACAACATCGACAAGCACAACAAGCACAACAACCACTACTACGACCACCACAATACCACCGTTTATATGTGATGAGAAGTGTAGTAATTTAGGATTCTAAAATGGCTATTAGATTAGTAAGTGAAGTAGGTTTCGACGGTGGTGTTGCAGCGAAAAGGAGTGATGGAAGTGATACCCTACCATGGCAACCTGCCACAAATGCTATCAACACAATCGATACGGACGCTGGTGGACCGGGTGGTATTATATTCATTGCTGATACTGAATATGGGGGAAATGGACACGTATTTGAATTATCGGAGGATTTCCTTATTCCCGATCTCACCAATATCGATACTGCGGTGCTCCATTTGGCAATAGACAACTTCGGAACCGCACAGGTCAATGGAAACTTTTACGATGGAACTGGTTTCCACGCCCTCAAAACACACAACATCCCAAAGAGTCAGTTGGTGGAGGGGAATAATAATTTTACCGTTACTGTTGGTAATGAGGGTGGTCCTACTGGTGTTATTTTCAGATTATTTATAACGTTGAAGGTGGAAACATCATCATCATCATCATCATCATCATCATCATCATCATCATCATCATCATCATCATCATCATCATCATCATCATCATCATCATCATCATCCACTACTCCAAAACCCACTGGAACTGGCTCACCCACACCGTCATCGACAGGTACAGGTAAACCCACGGGAACTGGAACTGGCTCATCGACAGGCACGGGTAAACCCACTGTGGCGGGGACACCAACAGGCTCATCAACAGGCACAGGCAAACCCACAGGAACGATTGGTGGTAGCAGCAGCAGTAGCAGCAGTAGCTCACCACGTCCAAAACCAACAGCACCGACACAAATACCCACACCACCACAACCCCCACCATCAACACCACCACCAATCACAACACCGACAGATACTACGGTTTTTGAGAGTGGGGGGTCGTATTATTGGTTCCCAGCAGCTAAACCAGGTAGAAGAATCCTACCCACCATACAACAATTCACAACAGAGGAGATACAACAATTGGGTATGGAATATGACCCGATATTGGAATCACCACCACTAAATTTTGACATAACAACGACACCCCAACCACAATAAAAATATAAATAAATGGTTGGTGGTAGTTGCAATATTCCAAAATTTCGATAAATCATCATATGAGAAAACTTACAATCGGAATGGCAACCCATAATGATTATGACGGGTTATACTTTTCAATCCAAGCTCTTAGGATGTATCATCAAGAGGTTATGGATCAAGTTGAATTTGTGATTGTCGATAATTCCCCCAAAACAGACCACGGCGAGGCCAATAGAAAACTTACCGATTGGATCAAAGAGCCTTTTCAGTATCTACCATACACAAAGTATGAATCAACTACGCTCAAAAATAAAGTATTTGATTTATCGGACACTCCATACACCATGTGCATCGATAGTCATGTTATGTTGTATCCCAACGCAGTCAAAAAATTAATAAAATTCTATGATGAAGGAAAGGATAAGGGAAATCTTATTCAAGGACCGATGATCTACGATGATCTACAAAATTACTCATCCCACTTCAATGATAAATGGGGTAGTTATATGTGGGGATCTTGGCAAACTGATAAGAGAGCTATGAAAGTGGATGGTGCTCCTTTCGAAATCCCAGCACAAGGAATGGGTTTATTCTCATGTAGAACCGACTCTTGGTTGGGTTTCAATAAGAATTTCCGTGGATTTGGTGGTGAAGAGAAATATATCCACGAAAAATTCAAAAGAGCAGGTAAGAAAACTCTCTGTCTACCATTTCTCAGATGGCTTCATCGGTTTGAAAGACCCAACAGCCCATCATACCCCAACAATCTACAAGATAGATACCGAAATTATTTGATCGGATTCACTGAACTTGAGATAGATGAGGTAGAAAAACTAAAAGAAGTTTTTGATGGGGTAGTGGATAAAAATCATATGAAAAGAATAGACGAAGAGGTGAAAAGAATGTTTAAAGATTCCCCATCTTATGCTCGACGTTAATATCATGCAACATACTAAGATATCTCTCGTTGATATACTTTTCTATTGCTAATGATTTTACCATATCAGATGAATCGATGTTTAATTCGTTAGATTTCTTCTCAATAAAATGAAAGGCTTCCACTAGACACATCCATCTGGAAAACTCACCCATGGACATCCACTCTTCACCCTTTTTTGTTTTTACTTGTATCATGTTTTTCTGTTTCTTTTGAGATTAGACCACTAATATTAAGATCTTCTGCTGGTTCTGATACCAAAATGCTATCAAAACTCACCATAACTTTGTATTTTGCTTCGCACTTCTCGCATTCCACTAAAGTTTCCTCTCCTGCTGGGAAAATACCCTCAAAGGTATTACCACCACAAACACAAGGAAGTTTTACAGATACTTGATCGAGAAGACCCTCATAATGGTTGATGACTTCCTCCATTTCGACCATATTTTTATCAGCATCTTCTAAAATACCTTGTAGGGTGAGTATCTTTTCACTCTCTCTCACCTTAAATGATAGTAGCCAATAGCCGATACTACATCCGATAGTCGCCAACACACCAATCTTCAAAAACTCGAAAAGTGTAGTTGAGAATCCAAATGCTATACCAGCGGATATAGCTAAGATTGTTATTCCTATTTTTATTTTATTTTTGTTCATATTTATTTCTGTAAAATTCTACGATTTCTGTTGCCAAGTCGATATCGAATTCATATTTAATGGTGGAATTATCCATTATCTCATTTAATTCCTCGTATTTCGTATCGACCATGGTTTTCAACATATCTTTAGTGTATCCTTCGGGTCTAGTTTTAATATCCATCAATAGTTTGTAGTAATCCGAGTCAAATTCCTCGACATTAACCATATATCCACCATCTCTAAAGAATTCGATACCAACTTTACAGAGTCGGAGGATTTGGACAAAGTTTTTCGGACTGAAACCGTATTTATCAACAGCGGCTTTTCTCGCTCCACCCAATCTTCCCCTTCTTTCACCTGTGGCTAGTCTCAATTCAGAATGGACATACCCCCTCAGAGAGTGTCTGAGATAGTTAGAATCCACTAAACGGTATTTTTCATCTCTGAAAACATCAAACATTTCGTCTTTATATGTGAATGCACCGTCTGGGGCAAATAAGATCTCCATTACTTGGGTGTTACTCTTCCTCAATAACTTCAGAAAGTGGGTGATTTCGTAAAACGTAGCATCGACATCGCCAGTTCTGACAATGGACTCGATTTTAGTGAACCCTGTGGTGTATTTTTTATCAGCCGCCACAAATAGACCACGATAATCGATATCACTCTCTGGAGTATTCAACCCATATAAGTTGGAACCACCAACGAGTTGACATATCAACCCACCCTTACAATCTTTAAATGCTTTTACTTCTTCTATATTCATTTTTCGTTTATTTTATACTCACCGTCTTCAACTCCACACTGTATAGCAAATTTCAATGTCCATTCAGCTAGAAATCTAAACCAGAATTCACGCCTCACCATCAATTTACCTTCATCGTTTTCAATAATGTATTTTCTCATCGCTTGACTATATTCTTAATTCTATTCTAGCCCCAATCCTTTGGGGTTCTGAATAGTCTATCCAGATCGAGGAAAGCATTTTCCATACTTTCTTGAGATAGGGCGATGTGTCTTGCAATATACATCCTATTGCAGAGGCTTGTTAAAATATCCAACTGTTCCGATTCGGGATATTCGTGTATATATTTATATTTTTCCTTTGGGGGTTTGTTTTCCATCCCCCCACTATAATCTTAATTCTATTCTTGGTTTTATTTTCCAAGGGTGAATTTGGAAAGAACCGAATCCCCATTCTTCAAGAAATACATCATTGTCTTCTCAAGATTATTTTTTAATTTCAATAAGTCTCCGTTGTCTTTGTATTGTTCGGTTTTTAAAAGGTTATCTAGTGTAGATGAAGCGTTGAAAGCTGAGTCCACGATTTCAGCTAATTGTTGTGGTAAATCAGCAAACTCAAACGGTAGAGCGTGGGGAGCCTTGGCTGCTTCCTCCTCTGATTTGTATTTCATCATTTGCTGAGAAGGATTAAGACCGCTTTCGGAGTCAAGATCGATAGCACCTGATGCTAGTGCTGTTGAGTATGGGCTATTGCTGCTATTCATATAAATATTTAATCATTTAGGATAAATAGTAGTATGACCAACAAATTTAAAAGTAAATTTATCAAAATTCTCAATGAACAGGACGATACAGATATCGATCTCGACCCAGAAATCGATGCTGGTCTAGATCTCGACCCAGACGCTGAAGCTGGTGCAGCGGAAGATTATTTGGATGATGGTGTTGGTATGGATGACTTTGCAACCGATACTGAAGTGGATCCAAGTGACGTTGACGAGGTTAGTGATGCTATCCAAAGACAAAACGAACAAATGAAAGGCGTTATTGATAGCTGGTCTGGTAGAATCGATGAATTTCTCAATTTCCTCAACGGTGATAGCTCAGAAAGTCTCCAAAGCGTTCTCGCTAATGCCAGTGATCAAACAGCAGTTGGTGATTTGAAAAACCAACAACACAAAATTGGTCGTATCGCCTCTGAATTGGCTGCTCTACAGCAATCATTCTTAACCGCTAAGAAATCTAGCTAAATTCGGTTATCAACTTCATCTGAACAGTAGCAGGGAGTCCCTTGCTACTGTTTTTTGTTATAAAGTCTGAAGGAATACCATCAATCTTCTCTTTCATACACATCTGATTGATGTCTTTATACTTCATACCCTCTTCTCTTGGCCATATAAACACGGTTTCTCCCATTTCGATCAATTTTAATGTCTTCACTTTAGCCGTATCATCCAACCATTGACTATCCAGAACCCAAATCTTCTTGAAAAACGGTAAACTATCGATTTGTTCCTTCTGGAGTGGTGTGAACATGTGTTTTCCCTTATTAATTCCACCCAAACCAAGGGAATTCTCGACAAAACACGCATCGATGGGTCCTTCCATCAAACATACGTGATCTAGGTCGGGATTCACCCTTTCGATCCCAAATAAACTCTTATCTCCATCAAGTTTTGATATATAATTGCATTTGTCATCGGAATCTAGTAGTTTTCTACTCTGATAAAAGATTATCTTACCGCTTTGATCCTTAAATGGGAGTATTAATCGATTTTTGTGGGTCTGATCTTTAATACTGATATAAAATGCGTCTGGTGAGTTAATCGCAGTGTCCAATCTTCTCTTTTTGATGTAAGACTTCGCTAATTGAACCACTTTGTTGTTCTCATAGAAGTTGATTTGTCTCTCATCGGAGAGATTTATAGAGTCTAAGGGTAGGGATGGTCGTTTTTTAGTCTCTATATTATCGTCTTCCAAGTCTAAAACGTTAATTATACCAAATTCACCAGCCTCGATCTCCTTTTCGAGGTCTTTGTGGCTCATTCCAGAGACTTCTCGGATCCATCTATATGGTTTACTAGACCACCCACAGTTGTGACAGAAGATTAAATCGTTATCTGGAACAAAGAAGCACCTCTTCTTCCTCCCCCAGCTTTTACCCTCCCTACATACGGGACAGCAGCAGTTGTAGGTGTTATTAGACCTGTTGTGTGCGACCTTGTATCCAAACTCATAGAACTTGGAAACGGTATAGTCAGTCGGGATCTCTAAGAACGTTGTATTGCTTTTTGACAACTTTGAGAGTATTTCTTGGGAGAATTTCGACATACTCGATAATATCATATTGTAAACCGTTGTCAAACTCGTCTATAGGGACTTCACGTAATTCCATTTTGGGCATCGACAAGAAATGGTATTTTTCTTCTATCGTTTCCATGTAAACGAACATCTCACCGACATAATCCCCAGTTTGAACTGCGAATGTCTCACCAAAGTTTATTTTTTTCTTCTTTATTTTATTAAAAATCGAATTTATCATCTCTCATTCCTCCTCTATCAGCCATAAAATCACCAAACTTTTGAATAAATAGGTTGTCCATAGCAGCTTTTTCCATATTATTGGAAGTTTTTTTAATCTCAACCAAGTTTCCATCAAAATCGTAACCGAATAATTGAAAACAACTAAGAAATTCATTAATCAAAGCACCCAGCGTTTCATTTAGATCGTGGGGTGATAGGTCTTTACCTTCTCTGTTGGTTTTCTTATCCTCGATTAGGGCTTGTCTCAGGATCTCTAGAACATCATCATCAATGATAATCGGCTCTTCTGGGTCTCGTTCTCCATCTTCCATACTACCTATTTAATCCTTTTTCATAAAAGCGGAATCAACACTGACTTGATTCACGTTTTTCTCGATTAAAGTAGTAACGATAATTTCCATACTTTGTGTCTTTAGATTGTAGTTTTTCGGAAACCTGCTTCCACCATCATTCAACTCATAATAGAGTTCTCCCCTATACTCATTGTTCTGATAACAGGTTATCATCACAGAGCTATTTTCTGGATCAACCATAACAGTCCATTTTCGAGGATCGTGTTGGGCATATTTATCAAACAATTTGATGGTAATAAAACCACTGTCTCTAAGACGCTTGATGAAATAACCTTGTGTTGCTATCGAATTCTTCATTAATGATATTTACATATTATGTATCACTTGTCAATCTCAAAAAGCTCTTTGATTATTCGCTATCCTCCAATATACATTTACCAAACCCAAGACATTCGTTTGGTGTTTTACAGTTCTCACCGCAATCGAACATATATTAAATATTCGTAACTTCAGATTTTTCCAATCTTTCTAAGAATTCCTTATATTTGATTGGAGTATCAAGAGTGACCTTGTCATCCCACCCATCGGAATTGATTAATTGTAGCTCTGGTTTAAGTGCCAACCATTCGTTTGAAGACTTTGTTGCATAGATTAAATCTAAACGATCCCTATACACCTGTGTTGGTGGATCCGTTTTGATTACCCTACCCGTTATCTCATTTCTTGCTATTGTTCCCATAATTTTTTATTCTCCTTTATAATCTTCGAAATCTCATTCAAAGCTTTATCATAATCTTCAATCGTTGGTATGGCGTAATAATACGCTTTATTCAACACGGCTTCTATCTCTTTGGTCATTTTATCTAACTCGTTCATTCTTGTAATGATGAAAATATATATTCTAGTTCAAAATCCCCAAATTTGGAAACTATGGATCCAACACCAATGTCTGAATTTATTTTGAATACGTTATCATCTTTAGATATTTTAGACAATATCTTTAGGTTGTCTATTCTCAATATAAATGGCTCATCCAATTCGAACAGCACCTCTTCGCCCACAACACAGAAATTATTACTATTCGGAACCGATTCATCACCGAGTTTCCAGATTAGTTTTTCATCCTCTGTATAGATATACAGTTTATTGGTAGATGTCATCGATGAATTCTTCAATAGTGTGGATAAGAAATCGAAATCTAAATCGAATTCAATATCGTATTGAAAATTTCTGATCTTCTCCAAGGTCACTTTTGGTTTTGTGATGATACCATCCTCGTGTAGATGATACTTGAACTTCAAATCATCTCCTCGATACTCAATATGGTTATTTTTAACCATAAGATCAATATACTCCTCCTCGACCATATTCAAAGCCTTTGAAAGCTTGATCAAAGAAGGAAGATTGAGAGCCATCTCATCATAATCACCACCCAAACAAGCATGAACATACATACTATTATCTTCCGAAGAAGTTAAACCGTGTATACCATCATCCTTGATGTCTAGGATGCAGGAATCATTTATCTTTCCCAGACTTGCAAGTAGTAGTCGGAACTCTTTCCTTTTTAGGTTTAGGTTTTTCATATATATCTTGTAACATGCTATTCTGTTTTTTCAACTTTAAAGATATATCTTTGAGTAAATCAATGATAACGTCTAGTTGTGTTGGTTCCAAATTGAATTCCATCTGCCCCTCATCCACAGGCTCTTGCGATGGCAAGAACGTTTGTGGTTGGGGTTGAGGTGGAAGTTGCATCTGGGGCTGAGGTGGGATGTCCATCTGTGGTGGTGGGGCGTTATCCACTTGCACGGGAGGTATTTGTGGGATTGGCGCGGGTTGAGGCGGTTGTCCTTGTGCTCTCCTACTTTCTTGGATAAACTGATTCAAACCTTGTTTAAGAGTGTTTGTATCAGTCACCAAGTTGGGAGATCTCCCCATCATCATAGAATCTATCTGGCTGCTCTCACCAATGAGAGCAGCGATAGTTTGAACTTCTTCTGGTATTTGTTGTCTTGACATGATTAGTTATCCAATTCAGACATGAGATCATCGAGTTCTTCATCGTAATCATCATCATCATCATCATCGTCCTTTTTCTTTTTGGAAGATTTCTTGGAAGATTTAGTTTTCTTCTCGTCGCTTTCATGCTCCATTGGGATTTCGTCCTCTTCTTCAACATCTTCTTTCTCTTTCTTGATCTTGGTGAGGGACTTGCGCTCCTCCTTCTCATCACCAACGAAGTAGTGTTCATTGAGAATTTCTTCAAGCTCTTCAGAAGACTTGACTGGATAGATTTGTTCAAGATCGTGGATACCTTCGTAGATTTCATCGATCTCATCACCATCAAGCTTTGTTTTGCTCTTGGTAGTGAAGAATGAAGACTTAAAGGATGTGTATACTCCACTCTTCTCGGCCTTGATTTTGAAATCGTGTGGCTTGGTTAAGTCAAAAATATCAAACCCGAGCTCTTCGGCACGATCACCTTCCAAAGCATCGTCGATGATGTCTTTGATTTGAGGACCCATGCGGAGGATCTTAACGGTTCCATTATTCTCAGGGTTGGATGGATCATCGACAACGTATACGTTGACTAGCCATTGCTCTCTCTGAGAGATCTTACCATCATACTCTCTGTTATCGACACCTGGATTCTCCTCTTTCCATTCCTTGAAGAGTTTCCAACGGAGTTCGTTGATTGGATCTCTCTCACCGAAGGTTTGGAGACCAAGATAGCTCATATAAGAGCCAGTAGCTTCACTATTCCAGCCATGAACCCAGTGATTATAGAAGGTCTTTTCAGGATCTTCGACATTTGGGATTAGACGGAGGGTGTAAGTGTGACCAGCGGGGAATTTCATGATATTTGAGAATTGCCCAGAGGATTCGCTACCTTTGTTTAAAGCTGACTTGATCGAATCGAACATTGCAGCATTGAATTTGTTTTTAGCCATAATTATATTTTGTTTTTTAGTTGTGTTTGTATTTTGTGTGTTGCTTTCTTCGCAAGTTTTTTCATCTTTTTCGAAAGGAAGAATTTGTTTTTAGTCTTCTGAAAAGTGATCCAAAAATCACTGAACATAAAATCTAATATTCTATTTTCGACTTTTAATTTAGAAACTCCCAAAGAATGTAACGTATACATATTGATATCGTGATTCTTTAAATGTTCAACCATGAAAGGAATCTTATGCTCAATATATAAAGGGTATTTATCTAAAGTCAACTCCTTTTCTTCACAAAAGTTCTTAATAAATTTCAAACTCTTAATGAGTCTCTTCATACTATCTTCGGAGTCGGGATCTTCGGTCTCCATCCTTTTCATATAGAGAGCATATGCCTTTTTCGCTCTCTGTGTTGTGTAAAATTCTAGAGGGAAATAATCCTCATCTTCGAAAGTTTCATATGGAGCTTTGAAGAACAATTCGATATTGATCGTATCGTAGCTCGTAAACATTCTTTCGAGTTTATCCAACGCATTAACCTTATCTTCATCCATCTTGTCGAAGTTCTTCCGTATTCTGAAAGGTTCTCCTTTAGATATTCTAGATGTAACTAAGTGGTCGTTATATATTTTCTTCTGAAAACTTGAAATCATTTCTTCTTCTTTTGACTGTTCAGGTATTTCGTCACATACTTGCTTTTGGCAATGGATGGATCGAAGTCCAAGAACACTCTAACCAATTCTTGGTCAGAGTCAAGGGATAAAAGAGTTTTAAGTATCCTTTTTAGTCGTTCTTCCTCCAGAGTCGTTACAAAAACGTTTTGGACGGAGAGTTTTTTACCTTTCAGGGTGTTCACAAAGGTGCAATAGCAGATGAACAATCTTCTGGTTTCTTTTTTTATTATATCTATTGATGAGTCGAACATAAAGCGGATTATTATTTAAAGGTTGATGAATATATTATCTTGAAGGGTTTGTATCCATCTGTGGTTATGTAAATTTTATTTTTATGTGGAAGATCATCAAATAACTCCCAGATATTTCTATCCATACCCGAATTATCGAAATGGAAATGTGTGTCTAACCCGAAACCGTAAGTATTATGAGTAGTCGCATTAATAAATTTAATATCCATTTCAGTTGAAGGGATATCAATTCTTTCACAATTCCTATTGAAGATATTTTTAGCGTTTTCACCTGTGATATAAGAAGAAGAGAGATGAACTACCTTTTTTCTATTTAAAGCTTCCCAAGCAGAAATAGTCACCAGTAAAGTAGTCATACCATATTGTCTTCCAGCAGTAATGCAATTATTTCCCTTTTGTATATTTTTGTATGTGAGTTTCTGTTTACCGTTTATCGGAAAACCATTGAACTTCTCGAAAAATTTATAAAACTTCTCTTTATCGGAAAGTTTTTCTATTTTCGATGAATTTTCGGCTTTAGTGATACCGACACCAAATAATCCCACGAATGCTGCTGTTCCTTTGATAAAATTTCGTCTTTTCATAATTCTTCTAGTTTTTGGGAGAAGGCTAAGAATTTTTTAGTCATTTGACCACCAGCAGCCCATTCACCACCACCACCTTCACACAAATCTTCTGCCATCTCCGCTATGTTTATCTCGGATCCAACACTTTTACGGAAAGAGATGAACTGTGTGTCTGGATTCATAACGATAACAGCGTCTGTTTCATAATTATCCATGATTGAGTGAGCCAATTCGTTGACGGAGAACTTGGAAATGGTCGATAATACCTTATAACCCTCCCATTTACCCTTGAAAAGTTGGATTTTTTCCAATTCCCCTTCCAATTCTTCGAAAAAGCCATCTGCCACATCAACTTCCGTTGATGTGAAGCCATCGAACCCATCCCAGAAGCGGTTTACGAATTTAACGAACCGTCTCGGACCGCTCCTCCTATAGAGTGCGTTCAAATACTTAGTTTCCTCATGTTTTAGGTCATATGAGTTGTAATCATTAACATATACGAAGAATTTCTTCAGGTTTGGTGGAAATTCGACTTTATTTTTAAATTTTTTATAAAGTAACTTGGTGCAAGACGAGCATTCCTCTTGAATTACAGTGGAATCCCATGTCTTAATGTCTTCAAGACGGTCAGATACGAACACCAAACGGTGGTCATCGATGTTTCTGACCATCATTTGATCTAATACCATCCCCACAATGAAGACTTTATCGTAATCTTCTAGGTTTTCCTTTGCCCATGTGGTGTATTGTTCCTCGAAATTACCGAAAAAACAGTGACGATACTCAAAATTTGGACATAGATTACCCAATAAGATGGCACTTCCCACGCCATCTAGATCAGAGTTCACCCATGCGAATACTTTAGACACATTATAATTACAATTTTCTATGTGATTGTCAAATTCCATAATTTATATATTTTTAACTGCTTAATTTCTCCAATAAGTCAAAATCTTCATCCTCCATCACCTCTTCCTCCTCATCAGACTGGGTAATTGTGAGTGTGGAGTAGTCGATCTTCATCGTTTGGACAGTTCCCCTAGAACCAAACCTGTTTTTCATCATCCCCAAACGAACTATACCCAATTCTTGGTCTTCTTCGTTCTGAAAAATGGATACGATCATATCAGAGGTCATTGCAACCCCCAAAGACTCAGAAATACCATCCATACCAGGGTTGTTTGTGTCATACGCACCACGATTCAACTGTGCAGCAGAAATGAAGGGGCATTTGAACACATAAGTCAATGCTCTCATCTGTTCACAGATGTTCTTTCCTCGCTCATACGAATTGTCCCCAGAGGCTGTTAAGAGTGTGAGGTAGTCAATGACCACAGCATCGATGTGGATGCCTGATTCCTTCATCTTCTTGATAAAAGCACCGATTTGTCTCGGTGTCATCGTTGATGGTGGGAATTCCTTGATATAAATCGCACCACCAGTCCTTTCACCCTCCTCTTTTAGTGATTGTCGCAGGGTTGGGATGTTGGCTCTAAAGTCCTTCATCGGGATTTTGGTCACATTGGACGCAATTCTCTTCGCATAAAGAGTCTCAGACATCTCCAACGTGATAATAAGGACGTTTTTACCCTGTTCTGCCATGTTTGCAGCGACATTACCCAAGAAAATACTCTTACCGATGTTGGATTGACCAGCAAATACATACAATGCTCTACCCGCTTCATTGAATCCACCATCCAGAGCGTCATCGAGCCATGACCACCTACTAGGAATCTTGTTTTCGTCGCTGAGAATGTCATCAATGATACGTTCCCTGTCTCTATAAAGCTCAATACCACGATCAATATTGAGATTGATACCCGCAACGCTCTCAAACTTATCAACTATAAGCCCAGCATCGATGTTACCTTCCGATATATCCTCGGCAGATTCTAGAATTGCATGATATGCCCCCCTCTCCTTGAGGAATTTCTCAGTAACCTCGTATAATTCGTCCTTATTTTGCTTGGAATCGAGTTCTTTGAACGATAATATAAGCTTTTTGAAGTTATTTCTAAGCTCATCGGTGGTTAGATAGGTCTTAACTTCGGTGAATGTGGGTAAATCGTTCCTCTTCTCGTAGAAATCAGCCACAATTTCGAAGTATTTGGCAATATTCTTGTCGGTGAAGTATTTCGGTTTAACATAATCAGCTATGGATGATAGGTAACCACCATCCAACATGGCGTTTTTCACCATCACCTTCTCAAAATGATCAAAATCTATTTCACTCATACTGCTTCAAATAATACTCGTTACCAACCTTCCACTCTTCGGTGAATTCCCTCAATCCCGGTGACTCATGTATAATCATTACATCACCCACGCCAATTTTCAACCCTTTATCTTTAGCATTCTTACAATAAAGGAGATCGTAGAAGTGAAATTTGGACGGACATTCCTCATCGAAGTAAACACCACTATCAATAGCCTTCTTACTTAGAGCCATGAATACACCATCGATCATCACTACTTCGTGGGGATAGTTACCAAAATTCGTCATATGCTTATTATCGCCCATTTTATGGGCTACAGCACCGTGTAGGTTACCTGAACCGAACCCTCCACCCATTATGTGCCACAATGCTGGTGTCTTGATCTCAGCCCTTGAGCATCCAGCCACCCCAACGACATCAAACTCCTCGAAAAGATCGTATAGGTTGGGTCGGGGATCATGTTCCAGACAAACATCATCATGGACAAGGATTATACCGTCACATTCAGTGTGTTTACTACTTGTGATAGAATAATTATAAAATTCAGCTAAACTATTCTTATTTTCAAGAAAAAAGACACATTCGATGTCCTCTGCTATCCCCAATTCAATTAAACTTTTCCATAGGGACGTGTCCTCCTTCCTCTTTTTTTGTGTGGCACAATATATTACCAGATCCCTTAACTGCATACTTCATATCTACCACACCCCCAAATATTTTCAACCCCCAAATGCCTTTATCTTAGTATATTTCGCTAAATATAAATATGCAGAAGATAGATTTTAAATTTTTGACTGAAAGAGCGGAAAAAGTTATCGTGAATGAGATGGCTAGGCTACCAACTTGGACAATGCCTGAAGGGTATAGTGAAGAAATCACCAATTTCTTGGATAGAGATCACACTAAAGGTATGAGAGATCAACTCAAATCTGTATACGGTGGTAAAGACGTAACCCGAAAAGTTTTCCAAGATCATGTGTCAAAAATTGCATACAAGATCCTGAACGGTAAACCCCTCATTGGAAGTTCTACACCATATAAAAATGAATTACTCCAAGATGGTGTAAATAGAGACGAATATTTTAATTTTATTTTTGGTGATAACTATGAAGCAGCCACCGATGAACAAAAAAAGAAAGCCATGAGAGATACGGGTAAATCTTCTACTTGGTTGCTTCTTTATCTTTTGAACGAATTGGAGAATAAAAAGCCAGGATATATCATGAGCAACAAGTTCACCAAAACTATCTTGGATCCAGAAATTTTCAAAGGTGCTTTTGAAGACATTAGAAATGTTGATAATGCCTCAAGAGCGAAAGGGAAAGATAATCAAATCATAGATAATTGGGATATGTCACCGAAAGAGTTCTATGATATGACTGCTAAAATCTACATTCCCATGAAGAAGATACGCAAAGAAGGTAAAAAATTCATGTCATCCAAAATGAAAGTGGGGGAAAAACAAGCAACTCAAGATGCGGTTGATCGTGCCGCTGAAGGGGGTAAAAGTGACTATATCACCGATACTATAACTGGAACATTGGAAGGTGTAATCGATGATATCGAAATGGGGGAACATGGAAATATTTCGGAAGAAATCCTCGCTGAATTGAGAGTTTTATATAAAAAATATCTAAAACTTAATAATAAAGGTGTTGAAATGTCTGTAGATGATGTAAGAGGAAGTGTTGAAGGGAGTATTAGTAACGCTGGTGTTTCAACATTCATAATGCAGCAGTTCAACGATGCCTACACGGACGCTGAAAATATTGACACTCAAACTGGTGAAGTTGAATCGATAGATGCCGCTCTCCTTGCAGATAGAATGAATATTTATGGTGATGAATTCCTCCGTAAACTTGTCGAAACTGGTATTATCAGTGAAGAGGAAAAGGATCTCGTATCATTCTATAAAGGAAAAACAATAAGTGACTCAAATTATGATGATAGTGGTGAACCTGTCGATAAGTTCACTGATGCTAAAACCGCCATCAACAAATACACCGACAAGATGGATGCTGATGCTGGTGCAAAAAAGGCTAATAAGCAAAAAATTTCTGATGACAATGCAGCGGAGATCGAAGCACTCGAAAACGAATTGGAAGATTTAATGATTGACGATGATCCAGATCAAGCTAAAATCAAAAGAATAGAAAACCAAATCAGAAAATTGAAAGGCGAGAAACCAGTCAATGAGGGTATCATGGGTTACATGACCGAACAAGCAGGTAAAGATAGATTCACCCACAAAAAAGGGGAATTTAAAGACCGTGGCTTTAAGAGATTCCCCAATTATGCGATGTGGATGGAGGCTAACCGAGATTAATCGTCGGCATTCGGCTCAATCGACTCCTCTAGTGTAGCTAGATCATCATCCTCTGGCGCAGTTCCATATGCCCAGTTAGTTTTGATGCGTTTCTCCAACTCTGGAAGAAGCTTATCCCATATATTCTGATCTTTAGACCAGACTTTATAATATCCAAGCTTTTTACCTTCCCAGTCTTTGTAAGCTGCACCCTTATTAGTAACAACTCCCATATTTTTCATGATGTCGAGGAGACCAAAATACTTATCCAACCCTTTACTGAAGGATAGATACATACGTCCCTTGATGTATTGTTTCATGAAGCGGTTCTTCACCATTAGAGCGTTGATAACAACACCAGAATAGTTTTCTTGGGATGCTGAAAGCTTATCATCGACTTGAGTGTTCTTCTCATCTTTGATCAACTCTCTAGCCAACTGAACGGTAACAGAAGGTAGATATACAGCAGATTTACCACCAGTCATATTCTTCTCAAGAGAAGGATACATCTGACTAGGATCATCGTAAACGTGATTCGTTATGATGATCGGTGTCTTAGTTAGAGTAGACATATTAGTGCAAGTCTTCAAGAGACTCTTGATCGACTTGGCGAATGTTCCCATGTCGGCAGAAGCCTTGTCTTTATCCATTCTAGTTAATTCCATTTCGGAATTCAAATTGGCTAAGGAATCAATGGCGATAATGAATTTACCAGTCTGTCCCTGCTCTCTAACTTTCTTCAAAAACTTATAGATAGCATTTCTAGTCTGTTCAACTGATTCACAACCGACATACTTCACCTTACTGGTATCTAGACCAAATGTTGCAGCGGTTTCTGGATCAATCGCTCCCTCGGTGTCAAAAATAACAGGAATCATCCCGCCCTTCTGGGCATTGGCCAGAATTTGAAGAACGAAGAATGATTTGGCAGTTTGGGACGGTCCTGCTAACTGTGTGATTCTGCCCTTCGGGACTCCCCCATAGAGGGATCCCGAAACTAGGGCATTTAGAACCATACTTCCTGTATCGATCCAATCGTCAACAGACGATAGGGTATTCTCATTCAGGAACGCCGTATACGGAGACACGTCATCCAACTCTTTCAATGAGCTGAATAGTTCATCATCTATACCATGATTTTTTGCCATACCTTAGATGGAGACCACTTTAGGATTGCTATCAGGAGTAGCGATTTGTGGTTGCTGATCCTTTGGAGTGTTGATCTCGTTGTATTGATCAATGACTCCTTGGTTGACTTCGATATCACTGATAGTGATCATATTCTTACTGAATGTCCAGTTGTTTTGATCTCTATGATCTTTGTCAATTAACTCAAAGAAGAAAAGAGGGATACTCTGGACTTGAATTTTGCCACCTTCTTGTGGTTGAACATACATGATGATTGGATTGTGTAGAGTGAGGTAATTTTCATCTTCACTCACGAACTTACCAACAATATTGCGTCCAACGGAATCGATTAATGTAATGTGTTTTTCTTTCATCGTTTTAATATATACTATATGTTTTACTTAATGCAAGGAATTTATCCTAAAAATACCCTTTGTTCTTCGATTTTTTTGACGAAAGACTTCCCCATGTTGTTATTTCTTTCTGCTAGGTGATGGTAGTAGTTGGAACGATCCTGTATAATCAGACGAACCTTCTCCAATTCTGGGTTTGGAAACGGTGATTCCACTCGATCATTCAAGAGTGATTTTAAATTTTGGATAACAGCGGTTTCAGCATCGTCCAAACCTTTATTATAAGCTTCATGGGGTGTCATATGAAGATTTATTAAAACTCAACCCAAAGTCAAGTATCTTCTCCAAATAATTCATCCAACTCGACACGAACATTCTCAGATGGTTTTCTGAGGTTCCACCCCACCGCATTGTAGAATCTTTCTATCGCAACGTAGCATATCTTGGTGAACATTTCTTCGTAATCAACGACGAACATATCGTCGAATTCTTTTGGCCATGATCCTTTATATCCAATATTTTTAATATTATATTTATTGGTTTGTTTGACGTATACCGATTTAACTTTATCACCAGATTTAAATTTTTCGTATCTGGATGACAATCCATTCTGCTCCATGATAAGATCGTGGAAATATGCAGCTTTGACGTGTGATGGCATACCCTTCACGGTGTTTATACCATCACATTTAGCAGAATATTCCTCAAATTTGTTCATACCAGATGTTTTGGAGATCTCTTCAATCGGTAATGTTTTGAATGTCTCATATAAATTTTTAAATTTATCATTTGCCTCTTTGAGAGACTTGGAAATGATCATATTCTCGATCACATCCTTTACAAGTGGCTTCACTTTCTTGGGCATTGTTGTTTTCACAACATCAACACCCTTATATTTAAACTTTTCAACCTCCACACCCTCATCATCTAACATATGTAGTGCGTAATACTTCTTACCCAAGAACACCCCAGAGTCGCAGATGGCTTCTCTCTTGAATACAAATCGAGGATCACTACTTCTGAGGCTCTTTCTAGCCCAAGTATCCATCCCCTTATTGATATGGTTCTCTACTTCATCACAAAGATCAAAAAATTCTGGAGTAATTTTACCATCTTTAACCATCTGTATCCCCAAATCTTCACAAAACTTAAATGAGAAGTAATCTGAGTCGGTGTCACCATACACAAAAGCCCTATCAAGATCTACTTTTGATATATCTGGTATTTTTTCCTTTAGATATTCATCAAACAGATTCTTGGAGTGTTTAATAGCTGCTTGACCCGTTAATGTGACTGATGTTCCAATATCTTCATCACCCATCGGAGCATATTTGTTGAGCATATAACCATATAGTGAGTTCAAATGGATCTTATATGCAAATTGGATGGTGTCATACTTCTGTTCTCCCGCTTCATCACCATTCTTCCTACATTCAATCATTTTTTCCTTCATCTCCGACCTCTTTGTGTAAAGATTATCCAAGAACTCGGGAACCAACCCTTTACTTTTCTGAGAAAACAGAAAACCAGCCTTGGTAATAGCAGCCTTTTCTTCGGTGATATACTTTTTAAAGTTCTTCATCGTCATTTCAAACAATCTACCAGAGGTGTGGTGAACCATTACCATGTCATCGACCTTCTCGACTCTTCCAATCTTCGTCTCTGGAGAGAGATTCATGGAGATCATCACACTGGGGTATAGAGAATTGGCATCAAAGGATACAATATTCTCCGAAAATCCAACCTTTGGTTCAGCAACGTAACCCCCCGGTGCTTTATAATCGGATTGGGGACGGATAAATGTCGGAATATACTCACCCCTATGCCTAGCCCTGATTGCGATTGCACCGTTCATACAAGGAACGGTCTTAATTGCTTGTTCTAGGTTGCACAGTCCCGTATACGCGAGGAAGCGTAGGAGCGAAATGTAGCCAAGTTTTTCATCGAGCTTGTGGACAATCTCAACGTCCCTAATATTGTAATCCACATAAGTATACCAATCGTCTCTAGCGAGATCCCAGAGATTACCAGTGTGTTCAACCTTGTTAATATCGAGTTCCACCTCACCGATGTTATCCAACTTATATGAATCTCGTTTTTCCATATTAAATTTCTGATAAAGAATCATATAATCAACACACGAAACACCTTCGATAACATATTCCTTCGATGGTTGACCGAATTTACCAGTAGGATTGACCTTTTCATAAATTCTACCGATTGGTGACATCTTCTTAGCCCATTCATCACCAATTTCGAAGATGGTTCTATTGATGAAGTATGGAATATCGAATCCTGAGATGTTCCAACCAGTGATTATATCAAATCCCTGTTTCCTAAAATACTTAATAGTGGATTTAAGGAGTTCATGTTCCGATTTACATCGGTGATAAATCACATCATCCCTAATCGTGTGGAATTCCTTGAGACCAAATACATGATATTCCTTTGAGAAAGAGTTATAAATGGTTAAGAGGTTGATTGTCGCATCTGCTTGTTCTGGATTTGCGAATTTATCTTTGTGGGGACACTCGATATCGAAGAACGCCACCTTTAGAGGGTGTTGAGCGAAGTTATCATCCTCACACACCCCCCAATAATTGTCGATCAAGTATTGTTGATATGGTGGGAGGTTTTCGAATATCTTTTTGACATTACTATCCTTGATGAACTTGTTTCTATCGTAATTGTTCGAAAATTCCTTCTTTGACAATGAAGTTCCATAGATAGATTTCTCCTCACCTCTCTTATCTTCAAGCATGATATAGGGTTTGAAATCCCACTCTTGTTTGACTCGCTCACCATCCGAACTCCAAGTCCATAGATGGATTTTTTTATCCTTATTGTTGTATATACAGTTCCTATACATAATTTATTACACACCAAATTTACCACCCCACCGAGGATTGTCAATCACCTATCAATATCCCCACCACAATTATCACACCTATGATCCTTCGCACCCCACCCCCCACAGTGACTCCAACAGAAGGATTCCCCACACTCACCACAATACCCAGCGTCTGATTGATCCAAGAGATCACCACAAACGCCGCATTCACCACCATATTCGAAATCCTCGTCTATATCTTCTAATTCCATAATTAATCATTCCAATATTTGAGGAATTTTCTATCTGGTGAACCAAATGGTGTATTCATAGACTCCAAGAAAGCACCGATATTCTCTGGTCTTTCCAAGAATCTACTCTCACCGAGTTTTCTCAACTCAGGAATCAATTTGAAATACTTGGATCTATTTTTCCAGTTCAAAATAGCTTCAACCTTCTCTTCCAGATCTTCACTGGTTTTGAATTTCATGAAATCTGGAGCATCCTCATAGGTGACCATATCTTGGCACATACAAGGAATACCTAAAGCACTACCCTCGATAAATTTAATATCAGATTTGGATCTATTGAATGGTATATCCATTAGAGGTGCTAATAGGAGTTGGACATTCAAAGATGCAATGAATTTGGGGTAGTCTGTTAGCTTTTGCCAAGGGTGGAATTCAATCTCACCACTATTGACATAATCTCTGAGTGGTGGTGGATAAGCACCGATGAAAACAAATTTATATTTTTGTTTATTATCAATGATGAACTTCAACACATGGGAGAAATCGTCTTGTTGATTCGTCTTGTTATTCACATCGAAGTGTGCTCCCGAACCCGAATAGAGGATTCTCGGTTTTCTTCTGTGTGATTCGTAGTTGCTGATGATGTTCTTGTAATTGTAGTGTGGTCCAATCCACCATTCGGGTGGAAAATTCGGAACAACCGTGATTTCTTTTTTACCAGTCTTCTCGGTAAAGAGATCCCTCATATATTTACAGGTGAGTGTGACCTCATCACACATATTGATCATATCTACACAGTTTTGTCGAATCTCATCAGTATCAAATGCGTGTTTATATGCGTTAAAATCTGGGATTTCTTCTCTAAAGACCACATCATCCACCTCATAAACGATTTTAAACCCATACTTTGGTTGGATACTTTTCAAAAACTCTACAAATTTCTTCTGATGGGTGGATGCCTGTCTCTGTATTTTAACGACCTTATAATCTTGATACCATCTTTCGTCTAATATCATATTGGTAACTGAGGTGGATTCACCGAGACCATTCATATTAACCAATAATTCTGGCCAAGCTACTCTCCAACTACCACAACCACCCCTATCAGCCAAAAAATTTATATATTTGTTTTGTGGTTGATTCTGTTTGGGTGGTTGGGACGGAGCCTGAATATTTGAGTGGACATTCTGCAAACTCCCGAACGGATTCTTTGGAAATGGGGAAGTGAATGGAGACGGAAAAGGATTCTGCATATCAATAATTATTCATTTGTCCACCGAAATCAATCAAAAACTCTACGTGTTATACCATTTTCTTTCTCAAGAGAAATGATCTCACCATCAATATGCTTTACAGTCTCCTTTCTATGAGAAATCGCATACATGCTCATATCATTATTTTCGATTCTCTTCTTGATCACCTCGATCAACAAATCCAACCCTCTTTCATCGAAAGCTGAGTCGAAAATCTCATCACACCACTCAAGATTCGAGGATACACCCGAAATTTTCCTTTTGATGTCTTTAAAAGACCACGAACAAGCCAAATCGATAGTTTTTCTTTCACCGCCACTCAGATTCCAGTAAGATATTTCCTTCCCTTTGTCGTTTGTAAGTTGCTCATCAAAGTATTCATCGAATTTACAGCGAATAGTCATACCAAGACTGTTGATATACTCCTGAATACTGGTGTTTAATATCGTAAGAAGTCTTTTAACAACAAAACTCTTAACACCTTCCTCACTGAGGACAAATTTACACACCTCATAATCATCAGATAGTTGTTGATACTCGACACACTTCGCTTCTTCGTCATCCTTTCTTTTCTCAGTAGCTTTGAATTCTTTATCGAAGTCTGGTTTCGGGATGTCATCGAGCTTCAGATCTTTCAAAGACTCCTCATAACTCTCCAAGGACTCATCATAACCCTTTAAAGACTCATCATAACCCGTTAAAGACTCATCATACCCCTTTAAAGAATCGTCATAACCCCTCAAGACTCTCTCAAGACTTTCGATTTCTTTCTCTTTGATTCTAGCTTCATCGATCTCTTCCTTAATCTCTGTTACTTTCTTTTGAACCTTACCTTTTTTGTCAATGAAGTCGGCTTTACTCTCTTCAAGCTTCTCAACATCTTCGATGATGGTTGTGAGTTCTTCCTTATGCTCTTCCTTAACCTTATCGAGATGTTCGATGTGTGTATGTGGGATCTCCTGTAAACAAGATTCACATTCGACACCACCATCAACAGATGATGCCTTTTCTATTTTCTTTTTGACGATATTTTTGAGAGCATTTTGTGAACTGATTTTAGAATTGATATCACCAATTTTTCCATCAATCTTAACCCAAACACCTTCGTATTTGAGCTTTTCTTCTCTCAGATCAGTGACATCTGGAATTTCGATTTTAGAAATTTCATCTTTAGTTTTCTTGATCTTACCTTTGGTTTCCTTGATCTTATCTTTAGTTTCACCGATCTTTACTTTAGTTTCACCGATCTTACCTTTGGTGTTCTTGATCCTTTCTTTGATCCCCTCCCCCTTCTTCTCAAGAATAACAACCCTCTCTTTAACCTTCTCTTCGTATTCTTTCTTCTGTCTTTCGATGGAAGCAAGAGCGTTCTTGATTTCCTCGATTTTAGTGGATGAAATGTTGAGATTATTCTTATTGTCTCTAATAAGGGTTTTTAACTCATTGATCATCAAGCCGAATATCTCAAGAGAGAAAATATCATTGATAAATTTTCTCTTTTCTTCGGGTTTCTTCGCCATGAATGGTGTGTTATCAGAGAGAGATAGAATATCACAGCTTTTACAAATCACTGGATTGGATCCAATAAGCTCATTAATGAATTTATCAGTATTTGCAATACTATCCTTCGTTATATCCTCATCACCTTTGAGTAATGTGACCTTACTAGGCTTCACTTGTCTCAGAACTGTATAGGTTTGAACGCCTGTATCAGACTCGACATCGAATTCCAATTCTAGATTACCCTTACCTTTGGTGATATTGTTGATGATGAACTCTTTCTTGATCTTACGGATCATTTCCCCGAACTGAGCGAAGAAGAAAGCCTCCACGATAGCAGATTTACCCACAGCATTGGCTCTTTCGGGGTTGTCGATGTTCTTACCATTGATCAGATTCAACCCATTGGCGAAATCAATCACCAATTCTTCGTTTCCGATACTGAGAAAGTTTTGAACTTTCAGTTTTTTATAAATTACCTTTTTCATCCTTTACACTTTTCGTATAGATTATCGTTTATCTTCTTAACTCTTTCTTCTTGGGCTTCTTCTAACTCCATCTGATCGTAGAACTCATCAAACATCTCTCTGATATTGATCGCATCCACATGTTCAACGTCACCGACAGTCTTCGATACCACATTGTATTCAAGCGAGAGTTGGAATGGTTTGAACTTACCTAGTGATGTTTTGAGTTTTTCGACCTTAATATCATCGATGTCTTTGTCAATGATGAGTTTGATGATGTTACCTGAAATAATCTTCTTCAACTCATCCTTTATCGAAGCAATCTCCGAAATCTTGATCTTTATAAACTTGGGTGATACTGGATTCTCGATAAACTCAAGACTCTCATCTTCAATATCTAGAATGTAATATCCTTTATCATCACCAGCATCGTTGAAATCTTGGGGAAAGGTATTTCCAATATAGAAAATTTGTCCTTCGTTGTATTTCTTCTCATTTCTGAGATGAAAGTGTCCACTGAAAACGTGTCCAGTTCTAGTAGCCAAGAATTCCATCACATCGTGTCCACTAGTGCAGACTTTGAAGTTGTTCATCTTGAAACTTTGGATCTCAAAGTGACCAAAAATGTAATCAAACTTACCCTTCGGTAATTCTCCCTCCCAAGGGACAAACAAAAGCTTTCTATCAAACGCTTCGAACTCTAGGTTCTCATCGATAATGGTGATATTATCATGTCCCTTCAAGAATCCGAGACTATGGACATCAGCCCTGTTCTTATAATAGGCATCGTGGTTACCGATAACCATGAATACGTTGAAGTCCTTGAATTTGGCTATGAGATCACTCGCAACATGAATAGTATCCACTGAAATTTCAGATCTATTATGGAAGAAATCACCGAGAAAGAAGATATCTGATATCTTATTCTTCTTGAGATCTTTCACGATCCAATCAGCCCAATCCAAGGCGATTTGATGCCACTCCTTCGAGTTACCATAAATCCCCAGATGGAGGTCAGTAAACATCGCTACTTTAGGTTTCTTTATCATATGCTTCGAAATAAAATATAATTGGATTAGTCTTCGTATGAACCATCCTCTTCATCTGCTTCGAGGATGGGTTTCACGTAGACGTGTCCCTTTGATTCAGGACCCGTCATCGACTCCATGTATACCACATCTTTATAGTCTGTCAACCCGGCGTGTTGTTTTTTTTCTCTCTTAATTCTGTTGGAAAATGCATTCCAAGCGATCATGTTAAAATAGGAAAACGGGTTATATTCGGATTCGATCTTGAAAGATTTCTTCTCCAGTGCTAGATACATTTTCAGTATCGCATCACCGACCATTTCTTCTTTCCAGCTTTTTGTATAATTGATAAACCGCCAGTTGTAAGACAACCCCTCGGCAATCTTTACAACATTGGATGCCAATTCATCGTTCATATTATCACTCTCGTAATATTCACTCAACTGTCTCCTAAATTCTTTCGAGTTCACATAATATTTCTCTTTTACTTCTTTGTTTGTCAGCATAATTTTATAAATCTATTTCTTTTAATCTGTATTTTATCTCTTCTTTATCGTAGATTAGTCGGCGTTTCTCTGAATGTGTGGTTGAATATTTTAGATTATCAAAAATATCGAATATATTTAACCTATCCTTATTATCATGGAGTCTGAGTCCACGACCAATCGACTGAACGACTCTAATAAAGCTCTTACCAAGACCCGCAAATACGATGTTTGGTATATTTTTCACGTTGATACCCGTCGAAAAGATCGATGACATGGCGATACAAACGATATCGTCTCGCCCCTCCATCAGAGTAATGATCTTTTTTCGATTATCCACCGCAACTTCACCTTTAACGAAGAAAACCTTCTTGTCAGTGATCTTCTTGGCAGCATCCATCAGGTTTTCACCATGAATGAGGTGATTAACCATGATCAGGACGTTACCCGTCATCTTATCAGCCACTTTGGATATGAATGCGTTTCTTTTCTCTGAGTTGTAGAGGTAATCCAGTTCAGTTTTATAATCAGTATTGCTCTTATTGGGGTGATTGAGTTGAAGTGCGGTGACAACTACATCTGTCAAAAATCCTTCATCTCGTAGTTCCTTGGATTTCTTCTCATATACGATAGGACCGAACGTGCCGATGGTTTTCCATTGATCCAACTTATTATCCGATAGACTCCCAGTGAATCCGAACCGATTCGGGGTCTTAATCTTGCTGATCAATTTAGTAATGTTGGAATTGTTGTTGACTTTGTGACATTCGTCCACGATCAGCAAATCAACATCCACGATCCATGGATTGTCAATAAACTTGGCTGTGAAGTTCTCGTTGTTACAAATCACTACACTGGTATCTTGGAGAGGTGATATTGGGTTTTTCTTCGTGTCTACCTCACCCGTCCATCCAGAGTAATCGAACCTGACACCATAACTTTTGAAATCATCTTGAAGTTGATACACCAAGGTAAGACCCGGCACCAAGATCAACACCTTCGGGTTCCAAGGTAGATGCTTTTTGAGATTTTCTATCAGAAAAGCCTGTGTCAAACTCTTACCACCACCAGTGCCGATGACGATTGTTCCCATACCCCGTTTAATACTTTTTTCAACGGTTTCCTGTTGGAAATACCGTGGATCAAATGTCAAATCCCCCACAAACTCTGAGTTTTCGAAACCACATTTACACCTAGCCTTGAATTCATCGGTGAGTTCGATGTCCGTGATTTGCTCATCCCGCAGATACTTCAATATCTCGTGATAGAAGCCAAAACTAAACAAACCAGTCGGTGTTATTGCATATTTTCTATCTTTGAGGAACCGTTTTTTAAGTTCAGGTGCGAATTTCTTCTCCTTATTCGCAACAGAAAAATGATTACGGATCGTGGCGAGAATATCAGAATCACATATGATCTGTCCCTGCCTCTTTCCAGTTTTATAATCAAACTTGATCATATTAATGCTCTTCAAGCTTCTTGATCTCAACAATATTCTTGATGTCCTGTGCGATAAACGATACCTGTTGAACCAGACGTTCAAGATACTCGACAAGGAAATCCTGCTCTCTAATCTTCTGGTTAAGCGTCTCCAACGTGGGAGATTTTTCCAAATCATCCATGATTTGTTTATTTAATTTGACTGGTGACTCCTCCAACACCTTTCTCTGGAGCTTTTCCTTACTCTTGGATTTTATTTTATAAAGTTTATCCTTTTCAATCTTGGCATCGATCAGTTTACAGACCCAGAAATGCTTCTCGGCTGGGACACGCTTCGCTCGTTCTTCGATATTGAAGTCATCGATCTTACAGAACTCTTCGTAGAGGGATTGGTATTCTTTTAGTATTTCCACTAATCTACATTAAATACAAATATGCGAAAGTCAACCGAAAACAACGAAATAAATGACATTTATTCAAATATTTTAAATGAGGACATGACTAGTGGTGAGGTTTATGGTGGTGATATTGGTGGACACGCTGGTATCGAGAACACCGATTGGTATGCTCCTGGTGATGCGCGGAACCCTTATGGTCTCGGTATCACAACGAGAAAAGGTAAAGCGAAATCCAAGAAAAAGGAGAAAAAAGAACCAAAAAAGAAGAAAAAATCAAAAAAGAACAGATTTACCGCCATTTTCGATGAAGATGAGGAAGAAAGCAACGTTAAAAAGGGGTTTGCTGAATACTTTAAGTCGGTCAATAAAGATTCAAAGTTCGATTCTGATGAATTGGAGAAGGGTATCAATGTTGAAATGGAACACACCACTGATTCGGATGTAGCGGAAGTTATTGCCAAGCAACATTTGGAAGAAGACCCAAAATATTACTCAAAATTGGAAAAAGTCCACAATGAGCAGTAAAAATCGAGAGTTCATTTTTTTCTGAACAAAATTTTTTCGGGTTAAATTTAACTATATTTATATATATATTATTATCTATTCCCTCCCTACCACCCTTCTATTTAAACACGATAATAAGCATTGTCAATAGCGTTTGTCATCTTTTTTTCATTATTTTCATTAATACCATTAATTATATAATTAATAAGATAATAACGTAATAATAATGTTAATAAACGAAATAAAAAAGAAAAAAAGCGATATTCAATTTGATATTCTTTTTAACGATTGTAATTAACTTATACAACATAATAACGAAATTGTCAAGCGATTAATACTCTTTCTATGCCCTTTGATTAGATGATTAATTATAATTAAATATAAATCCAAAAAACGAAATGTCAAGCACAGAATGGAAAAATCTCCCAGAAGAAAAAGAAGATGCCATGGGGTTCGTATATCTCATAAGGAATAACCACCCTGATAGCGATAAAAAATACTACATAGGAAAAAAGCAACTTCTCAAAAGATTGAAAAGAAAACCCCTAAAGGGTAAGAAACGTAACAGAATTTCCTATGTTGATAACAAAGTTGATGATTATTGGGGAAGTTCCAAGCAACTATTGGAGGATATGGAGAAATACGGAATTGAACACTTTTCAAGAGAAGTGATAGAAATGTGTGGTTCAAAATTCCATATGAGTTATGCAGAATTGGAATGGCAGATGAAATGTAATGCTTTGATGGACGATAAGTTCTACAATGGAGTTCTCAATATTCGTTTAGGAGTCGTTCCGAAAAATTACGTTGACATTAAGAGAGATCCTAGTATTTTGAATTTGTGAACATCCAAATCGATATAGAAAATACATGGAAATGCATCATTTTTCCAGAATTTAACAATCGAATGTATGATATCGACATTCTTTTCGGACAAGCTAATCGCAAATATTGCGAACTTCTACACGATTTAGGGCTAGATCCCGATTTTAATTTCTCAAAAAGGAACAATAAAAAACTCTACACCCACGAGTTTATCAAGAATTTCGTTGAATTCTTGAAGACATGTGATCAACGCCACACCCTCTCATTCTACTCAAACCCCACCAACAAGGATAAATTCCGAAATCAACTCATCAACAAATTGAAAAATACGTTCAATATTTTGGTGTGGGAATATGATATGGATTTAAAGGATTTTTATTACGAATTGAATCTGAAGGGTGCTAATCTGACGAGTAGATTGGAATTGTTCTTTGAAAAGAAAACGAACCCATCATTTAAAAAAATAAAGAAAAATCTCGAAAAAGAGGGGTTGACAAATCTCAATGAGGTATATTTTAAGAACATTTATAACAAGATGTGCTTGTTTAAGCACTAAATAAAAGTATGAGTAAATTTCTTAGATTATGTGAAGAGCACGATCCCGAAAATTTAGAGAACAAAAATGCAGCATTCGAAACGAAGTTTCTATTGAGAGATCAAGGAATCCTAGTTAGATCTGAAGGTAATTTAGTTACAATCAGAACCGAGAGCGGTGATGTTGTCCTTGAAGTTAAGGGGTTTGCAGAGCCAAAGGCTGATAGTGAAGAAGATGAATCAGTAAATGCTGGTGTTGGTGTGTATAGTGTCGATGGTGAAGTCGAAAAACTCGCTGATAAAGCGTCTTCTGGTCTGAAGGGGTTGGGTGGTAAAATGTTTGGAACCAGCGCACAAAAAGCTAAAGGTGCAGTAAAAAAACGCCAAAAAGTTGCCAAGGATGCCGTCAATGCTTACGATAAAGGAACTGAAAGAATCAGAAAATCTCTCAGATCAGTGAAACAAAGTGGGATAAATAAAACATACTAACCATGAAGTCGAAAACATTAGAATTAATTGAGAACAGAATGAAGCTTCTGGAGCAAGATGAAGATATGCCCGTGGAGGAGATGCCTCCCGAAGGGGGTGGTGATGTCACAGAGCAACCCGTCGAGGATCCAGCACCAGAAGAAACGATACCACTTAGCTCCCCATCGGAGTTGAGATATATTGAAGATGTGGTCTTGGCTGCATTGATGGAACCACCGAGTGGTGAAGATAGAGTAAATTTGGAAAACGTTTTGGATCTCCTGAAAACACCAGATAATATAGAAAGACTACAGGGTGGGGGAACGACCGCTAAAGATTTCTACCAGTCACATATCTTACCGATCATCAGACCCGCTCAACAAAACCAAGATGTGAGAGATATTTCAGATCGAATGTCTCAATAAACTAAATAATACTATGAAGTTAAAATCTGACGAAAACAACAAACTTTGGGAATCATATGCGAGACCACGACCAGAAGATGAATCATTGGTTGATGATGTCATTTCAATGGATGATGGTATGGAAGATGAGGGCTTCGATGATTTAGGCGATGATCTAGATGTTGAACAGGACGTGGTGATGGAAATCGAACCAGTGGAACCAGTGGAAGCAATGGAAACTAACGAGGTTCTTGTAGCAGAATTAAAGAAACTCGCCGAGTATTCACAAAGATTAAATGATTTAGAAGGCGTGGAGTTCGAAGATTGGATGGCATCTGCTATTACAATCGCCTCCACATACGTTTCAGATGTTTGGCATAGATTGGATGCTAAAGCCGATTTCGCCAACACTGGAGTCGATCAATCAGACTACTAATAACCCTAAAATGAATGATAAGTTTCAAAGAATTCTTTGTAGAGAAGCATATATTAGGCTTGGAGGAAGACATCATAGTTGATGGTGTCGGGAAGGTGTCTGCTAAATTAGACACTGGAAACGGTGCTTACAATGTCCTACACGGAGAAGAATTTGAAGAAGGATTCGACAAAAAAACGAGTGAACCACTCGTAAGATTTACCACAATGAACGGAATAAGATTAGAAAAATCAGTAAAAGAAACTATTACCATTAACCTTGGTGCTGGTAACCAAGAAGAACGTCCAGTGTGTCTTTTTAATTGTGTCATAGGTGATAAAAATTTTGAAAATGTGCCATTCAGTATAGGCAATAGAGCGGATAACGATCATAAAGTTTTAATCGGAAAGGTGTTTATAAGAAATGAACTAGATGCTTTGATTGATGTTGCGCTGAAAAACGTAGCAGGAGAGAATATCGTAACCCAATGAATAAGTTTACACAGAGAGATCTTTTAAATGAAGGCTTGTGGGATAAGTTTAAAAATTCTAAAGTAGCTGCCCTCGGTAGGGGAGTAGCTGAAACGGGGAGACAAGTCGCTAAAGTAGTAGCACCCGAAGTATACGAACCATTAGCGAAAGCCGCTGATTGGGGGAGAAAGGCTAAAGCCAGTATCCAAGATAAAAAATTACCTTGGCCTAAGAGAATCGAAAGATGGGTCAAAGAACAGGGTAAATTTCCCATTAGCCAAGTGAAAACATTAGGAAAATATCCAGATGGTAGTCAACATTTTGCTGTTGATATTTCTGAGAAGGGTATAGAGAGAAAGAGTGGTAATGAAGTTGCTGGTAAATTATATAAAGATCCCCATTCGGTAGTCGCTTATAATCCAGCCAAGGATCAATATCGTTGGATCATCAAGCCTAGAACAGATAGTTATCAAAGAGTGGGTGGACGAATCAGGTATGGTAATGAAAATGCTAGAAGAATGGATGACGATATACCGATGTCTAGCGGTGGGAAGAAAAAGAAAAAGAAAAAGAAAAAGAATAGGAATAAGGTTTAACTCCTTGACAAACGATTTTTCGTGATTAAATCGTTTTTATGAGTAAATTTAAAGAAGAACTCGAAGAGCTTATATCCCGCCATATCGATAAAGAGGGGGATGATCTAGTCTTAGTTAGTTACATCAAAGAATGTTTAGGTAATTTTTCTGGTGAAAATGTCGTAATTCCCGAAGCTTTGAAAGAAGCTTTGAGTGATGTTGAACAAGGTAATCTTGTCGATCTCGATACAGCGTTGGAAGAAGAACCACCACCAGAACCAAATACCACACCCCAACCACACCCACACGCTGGACCCACCAATCCGAGTGGACATCGCTGGTTTGACGGCACTTCTTGGGGTCAAAATTAAGAACATATGGTTCACGGTATTAAAATTATTAATGGATTTGCTACTGAGCTTCCAAACTTTCACCCGAATATTCAGTTTGAATTCTCACCAGGGTTGAACATCCTATCTGGTAGTAATGGTTGCGGTAAAACATCCATTCTCAAGATGATCAAATCCTATTGTGGTATACCCAACGGTTATGGTGGATGGTCTAGGGTGTCTGATAAACTAGCACTTGGAGCGCAAAGTAGATCTCATTTCCCGTTTGTTTATAGGGCGTATTCACCGGGACAATCCGATTGCGCCGTCCTATGGGATGGAACCCCAACATTCTACAATGAGGGGGATATCAAGACCGATCAATGGCAATGGTTCACCCACAAATCCATATCATCGGAGGATGGTATGACATCTGAAGCAGAGCATATGGATTCCATGATGGAAAAACCATCATCTGGTCAGTATCGAATGAAGAAGCTTAACAAGCTTTTCAGTATGTTGGAAAAGCCACCCGAATTGACTAGGCACATGCCAACACATCCTGCGGAAGCAGCGGAAGTCGAATACCTTAGATCATTACCGAATAGTGGTAGGGTTACTCTTCTATTGGATGAACCAGAAAGAGCATTGGCACTGCCGAAACAGATGGAATTGTTCCAGCTTATCAATAAAATGTCCAAAGATTATCAGATCATTATTGCGACACATTCACCATTCGTTTGTCTGATGGATTTGGACGCTAAAATCTTCGATATCGAAGAAAATTACAGTGATTCTTGTGTTGAGATATTCAAGGATCTGATGAAAAATAAGGTATAAACGTTAAAATATATTAAATAATAGTGTTATGAGTGAATATTTCACAGAAAAATACGGAGGAGCCGCTGGTAAAATACTAGACACCTGGGGTAGAAATCCCTTAAACAAAGAAATGGGTGACATATACGAAGAAGATGTCCACGGACAACCTAGTTACGATGTCGAAGCCGCATTATGTGAGTATAATGCAATGAGCACTGGTGGTCGCATCGACTACAGAAGAGATCTCGCAAAGGCTAAAGAGCGGGGTATTATCCAAGGATGATGATAAATCACGATAAAGATTGTGAGCTTTTGGGTGGGTATCACGGATGTAAATGTGAGATCCGTGCGAGAGGTAGACACCATGTATTAGCCGAGTTGGATTCATATATATGCGACCAACATCCCGAAGATTCCCATTACCTTATGGTATTATCAGATAAGATGAATCAAGCCCTACATGAAGTAGATATGGAGCAGGAGCGTCTATCGTCTAGATTAAAGCCAGATCAAACACCCAATACTTGAGTGATGTGTTTGAGTATTTCCGATCTCACGATATCACTGTGATCAAACTTGTAGCAAAGAATATCATTCTTTCTTGAAAAATCCGTGTCGAATTTGTCGAATACGTGTTCAAAACCAGAATCTTTAATGTCTTGTTGATCAGAATCTCCTAGAATGAAATACTTACTGTTCCTTCCGAATCTAGTTAGAATAGTTGTTAATTCGGATTTGGTCATGTTTTGAGCCTCATCGACGATAACTGCACATCTATGGAATGTTAATCCCCGAACGAAGTTCACGGGAGTCGCCTTCACATACTCGTTACCGAGTAATGTGGTAACGTCACTTGGAGGTAAACACTCATTTAATTTATCTAACATCGGCATCATATATGGCATGAATTTCTCGTGCTCATCGCCTTTAAGGAATCCCATAGATTTCGATGAACTCTCAACGACAGATCTTATATAGATGATGGAATCGATGTGTCTATCTCGCAGTAATTCCAGTGCGCCATATACAGCCCAGTATGTTTTCGCGCTCCCTGCGGGACCGTCCACAAAGGCCATGTTAGTCTCTGTTCTTTGTGTTGACCAGTAAAATTTTTGTTGATTATCCGTTGGTGGTAATGGTTTGTGTAGTTTTATACTAGCACAGTCCGAATTCTTCCTCATGCTTTCACCGTATTCGATGGTCACATCCAACTCCTTCTTCTTACGAAGTGCTTTTTTAGTAGGCATTAGTAATATTTAATGGTTTCCCCTTGATTTTACAAGACATGGTGATTAAATCTTATGTATGAGAATAGCGATATCAGGAACAGCGGGACAAGGTAAATCTACACTGATTAAAACCTTCATCCATAAGTGGGATATGTATAGAACACCAGCCAAGACTTATAGAGATGTAATTAAGGAAAAGGAACTCCCACATTCAACCGAAACCACCACGGAAACTCAATTAATGATTTTGGATGCGATGACCAAGGCGCAAGAAAAACATAAAGACGAAGAGTTCCTTATTTATGATCGTTGTGCTTGGGATAATCTCGCGTATAGTTTGGAAGCTAATGAGAGAGATGAAATTGCTGATGAGGTCATGGCTGTTATAATCGATGTCGCCAAAGCTTCCTTCAAGAATATAGATATTATCTTTTGGTTAAAATACGATCCAGAAACTCAGGTTGTTGATGATAGTCTTAGAGAAACAGATATCGAATATATCAAAAAAATCGATAGCATCTTCGAAGATCTTTATAAACAATTCTTGGATCATTTGGGGGAAACACCATTTTATATTCCCGAAAATTGCCCCGCGATCATCCCCATCGAAGGTAAAACTCTCGACGATAGAGTGAACTGGGTCGGTGAGTTTGTGGATTCTCAAGGTAATTTAGTAACTACTGATAAAAGCATTCTCGATCCCGAAAACATCGAAATGATGGAACAGATGATCAAGGAACAAGAAGTCTGGACTGATAAAGACGCTGAGTATAATAAGGTGGTGGATAACATTAAAAATATAGACATCGATGCTAAGTAAAATAGGAGTGGGTGTTGTTACATGTGGTAGAAAACACATGTTTGAAAAATTATTCGAATCTATGATCCCCTCCAAGGGTGATATAGACCATTTGTGTATTGTCGAGGATACTATCCACGAGAATCCAACATATGATAATTATATCAAGGAAGTAACTGAAGACAAATGGAAGGGTGATAATACTATGATGAATATCACCACAGATGAAAATATGGGTGTGGCGAAAGCTAAGAACCAAGCCTTTACTCATCTTTTGGAGAAGGGTTGTGACCATATTTTCATAATCGAGGAAGATATGTTGATCAAGAGAAAAGACATCTTCCACGCATATATCAAAGCTTCAGAGAAGAGTGGTATCGATCATATGATGTTCGCGTATCACGGTCCTGCCAACAAGAACGGTATATCTGGTGGTAAACCTTGTCCAAGATTGGTTCTAGATTATGGTGATTTTTCTCTTTCTTTGAATCAAAACTGTGTCGGAGCTTTCTGTTATTACACTAGAGAGAGCTTGGAAACGTGTGGTTTGATTGATGAAAAGTTTAAAAATGCGTTTGATCACGTTTCTCATAGTTATGATTTATATCTGAAAGGATTTTCCACACCCTATTGGTGGTGGACGGATCTAGCAAATTCCCTAGATTATATCGAAGAACAAGAATGTTCAGAGGACTCGTCTTCGATAAAAACACCCGAAAATTTAGATAAGTGGAGAAACAATATGAGAGCATCATACGAATACTTCAAGGAAAAATTCGGAGTATTCCCATTCGGTTCAGAGGGAGTTAAGGATACACCAGAAGATTTAGTGATCGAATTGATAAAGGATAGAAAACAATGAAAACAGATTTGAATGGTGTTGGATTAATGATCCATTTTAGGAGAGATATCGATGATCGTTTTCGTAATTTGAAAATGGTTGTCGATTTTTATCGTAAACATTCAGATAATCTTGAAATCGTCATCGTAAATGATGACTCGGAAATGGATAAAGATATCAAACAACTCTGTGATGATTACTCATGTAAGGGGTTATTCATGGAGAATACCGATATCTACTGGAGAACCAAGGCTTTCAACGAAGCAGCGAAGGTGATACAACATGTGGACTGTTTAATTGCTGGTGATACTGATGTGATCGTGGATCCAGTCTTCATATTGGAAGCGAAGGGAATTTTCGAGAAGAATGAAGAGGTTGGTATCGTTTATCCATACAATGGGATGTTCATCCATCTGAAGCAGCCGATGTTTGAATTATTCACTCGAAATCAACTCCTAGTTGATCTATTGGAAAAATCTCAAACATTGAAACCGATTCCATACGATCAAGATGAAAATTTCTTGGTGGCACATCCCCACAGTAAGGGTGGTATGGTGATGTTTAGAAAGACTGCATATTTCTCGACCAACGGATACAACCCCAATTTTAGGGGATGGGGCTACGAGGATGATGAAATTTTGGCCAGATTCCAGAAATTTGGATGGAACATATTAAGGGTTGAGAATAAGGACGCTATCGCGTGGCACTTACCTCATGAGAACACTGTCAGAGAGCAGCATCCCTATTACGGTAACAATAGGAAGCACTCCGACTTCGTCTGCGAGTCGCAAGATATAGAAGAACTCAAAAATTACGTCAAAACTTGGGAAATATAATGGATCCTAAATTTTCTATATGCATCCCAACATGGGAGCAGGGCGGAGCGGGTAGGAGACACTTGGAGGATTTGATTCTTTCCATATACAAACAGACGTATAATAATTTTGAGTTAGTGATTTCGGATCACAGTAAAGACGATGAAATAGAAAAATATGTTTTATCTTTGAATTGTGATGTGAAATATAAGAGGAGTGATAGAAAATACGGCAACGGGGTTGCTAATTTGAATGATTCTCTGGATATGGCTGATGGAGATTTGATAAAAATAATGTTTCAGGATGATTTCATGTATTCAGAGCATTGTCTAGAATATATCGTGGAAAATTTCGATTCGGATGTGAAGTGGATGGTGTGTGGTTGCAACCATACTTTGGATGATGGTGTATCATTTAATAGGTTTTTCACACCATCTTGGAGTGATGATATAATCGAGGGGAATAATACCATAAGCTCACCATCAGTATTGACTATACGTAATGAAATCGTGGAACATTTTGATGAAAATTTGGTTGTAATGATGGATTGTGAATATTACTATCGTTTATATTTGAAATACGGAGCACCCAAAATTCTCAACGAGTTTTTGATCACTAATAGACAACATCCACACCAAATATCCAATACTCACACATCAAACGAGGAGGATGAATTTTTGTATTTAAAAAAATTATACGGCCATGATAGTAACAGAAATTTATAATGGGCAGGGATTGGGAAACCAATTGGCTTGTTATGTCACCACCAGAGTAGTGGCGAAAGATTTGGGGTATGATTTCGGAGTCATGAACCCCCACAAATTCAAATGTTTGGATTTCATGGATCTGGATTTTGGGTTGGAAGTTACTGGTGGATCTGGGCGCGAGGGTGGTCCTCCCGACACTCTACCAGATGGTATCGATCACTATTACAGAGAAAGATATAATATTTTACCCAACGGTGCAAATGTCACCATTGATGACCCCAAACTCCTAAAAATCCCCGACAACACGAAGGTTGATGGTATATTTCAATCTGAGAATCAGATATATCACCGTAAAGATGAGATTAAAAAGTGGTTAAGAATTAAACCTGAAAAAGAATTTTATGAATACTCTAACCCCAATATTTGTGTTATAAACTATAGGGGAGGTGAATATGCTAGTGTTCCCCAATTCCATTTGAGGAATGAATACTGGCGCGATGCCATCGCTAGAATGTTGGAAATTAACCCAAACTTTGAATTTGTGGTGGTGACTGATGATGTGGAGAGAGCTTTGGTGACTTTTCCAGATTTTAAAGTGTGTCATAACGGCATAGCAACAGACTTCTCGATCATCAAAAACGCTCATTATCTAATATTATCCAATTCAAGCTTTCCGTATTTTGCCACATTAATGAATGAGAATGTGAAGTATATCCTAGCTCCAAAATATTGGGGAAGACATAATGTTTCAGATGGGTATTGGGCTTGTGGGTATAATATTTTTAGAAACCACAGTTATATTGATAGAGAAAATAATCTCTTTACATACGGACAATGTGTGAGAGAATTCATGGAATACCGACAACAAGACCCCGATTTTTGGAAATGATTTACGATATTTGTTCATTTAATAACGAGTTAGACATGCTGGATCTTCGTCTGAAGATTCTGAATGATCATGTTGATAAGTTTATAATAGTTGAGGCCAATACCACATTTAGCGGAGTAGAAAAACCTCTCAACTATCTCAACAATAGAGAGAGGTTCAAGGAATATGAAGATAAAATACTCTATTACACAGTTCCCGATTCCCCCACATCCTTCGAAGATGATAAGTGTGATCAGGAAATTCTTCAGATGGCTCTGGATAGTGATAATGTCACGCGAGAGCATATTTGTTGGTTAGTGGAATTCTATCAGAAGGAATACATTAAGAAAGTTTTGGGTGGTGTATTGGAAGACGATGACATTTGCTATGTCTGTGATTTGGATGAGATTTGGAACTACGATCTTAACTTCGAAGTGGGTGATGATATACACAAACCAAAGATCAACAACTGCTATATCGATTACCTAAATCTAAAAACGAACGAAAACTGGACATTTTTCACAGGTCCTATCGTAACGAAGTATAAGAACATCAAAAACGAATGTCTGAATCATCTGAGAACCTTGCGAAAAATGCAAGATCGATACACCTACCACGAAGATGGTGGTTGGCATTTTAACGCATTGGGTGGATCCGATAAAAAAATCGAAGATTTCCAACACCCTGTGTATCATAAAGACTACATGGAAAAGAGAAAGCACGGTGCTAGGGTTGACGAAGCGGGACTACCCGAGTATATACTGGAACACAGAGAAGAACTCAAAGAGAAGGGACTATTTTTATGACAAGAACAGAAATTATTAATCATTTGATAAAGAGGGGTGAATATAAAAGTTACCTCGAAATCGGGGTGAACACACCAGCACAACCGGGCTACAACTGGACTGGTGTTGAAGTTGAGACCAAACACGGAGTGGATCCAAACGTGGATACCACATATAAAATGCCATCAGACGAATTTTTCGAAAGTCACATTTCCCAAAAATATGATATCGTTTTCGTGGACGGATTACACCTCTTCGAACAAGCCCACAGAGATATCATCAATTCGTTGAAACATTTAAATGACGGTGGTATCATCGTTGCCCATGACTGTAATCCCGTTGAAGAGATCACTCAGAGAAGGGAGAGAGCATCGGACGCATGGCACGGTGATGTCTGGAAAGCTATCGTAAAGCTTAGAATTCAGAATCCAGAATTATCTGTCGTGACTGTCGAAGCTGACGAAGGTTGTGGTTTGATTTGGAGGGGTGGTCAACAATTATTGAATTTTGGTGCGGATGATGATCCTTACGAATACTCGTTCTTGGAGAAGAATCGAGTGGACGCTTTGAATCTAATAACACCAGATACATTCTTGAAAATGTTCCCGTGAGTAAAATTATAAATAATAATTTCGTTGTAGTCAGTGACTATAATTGGTTGCCAGAGAATCTTGAAGATTCTTGGGTCGATAAGTGGTGTGATAATTACCTGATATATGATCGATATCACAGATTCCCAGAATCTGATAAGGTAAAGCACCAGAAGAATGTTGGTCAGAATGTGTATGACATATTCCACTTTATTCTGGAAAATTACGACAATCTCCCAGATTCTACCCTATTTTGCAGGGCTTGTTTAATGAACCCGAAGGATACGGGAACACCTAGTCACGATGAAAACGGTAGAGTGATATCCAACGGTAATTGCACTGAGGAATTCTTTTTAAGTGTCGCCAACAATACAACGTTCACGGAGATTCAAGACTTCACATCCGAACCATGGAGGATTAACAACACAGCCAATAAGATTGGGGAAGATAACAGCTACATGGAGATCAATAACTCTTGGTATTTTGGTAAACACGCTGGAAAATATTACTCAAACATTAATGATTTCTTCAATGATATGTATGTGAATCCTGAGATACCGCAGTGGTTTAGATTCTCACCAGGTGTGAATTACATAATTCCCAAGGAATATATATTAAAATATTCCAAGAATTTCTACCAACGAATTCTTGATATACTAGGGTGGGATGTTATTGTTGGCGAAGCTCATATGCTCGAAAGAGCGTTATACACAATTTTCCATAATGATTGGGAAGTTAAAGAAGAATTTAAATGAAGAATGAAAATATTTTTATAACAGGTGGTGCTGGATTTTTGGGACAGCATCTCATCGAGAGGTTACACGAAGACAACCACATCACCGTATATTCACGGGATGAGGCTAAACATTACTATCTCAAGAAGCAATACCCGAACGTAAAATTTGTGATCGGTGACGTTGGGGATAGGGATCATCTAGTCAGATCTAGTGAGGGTCACTCGCGTGGCATTTTTGCTGCATCGTTGAAGCAAATTGAGGCTTGTAATGATAATTACGAAGTCGCGGCCAAGACTATCATTGACGGAGCCATAAACTCAAGAATAGCAGCAGAGGAAAATCGGTTCTTCTCTGCCTGTTTCATATCCTCAGATAAGAGTAGATCAGCGACCACCATCTATGGTGGTATGAAATATGTTGCTGGTGAATGTTTTATCGCCAATGCGGAATCCAGTAAATACACCACACATCTAACTACTGCTATCTATGGCAATGTTATGAATTCCACTGGTTCGATCATCCCCCTCATATGGAAATCGATTGAGAGTGATAGAGTCCTTACATTATATGACACGGAAATGACGAGATTTTTGTTGGATATTGACGATGCTGTGGATGTAGTGATGTATTCTCTAAATCTCGGAAGGAGTGGGTGTAATGTAATCCCAAAACTGGATTCATTTAGAATCGTGGACATATTTGAGATCTACAAAAAGAAGTTTGGTCTTCGATATGAGATTGGATTTCCCAGAACAGGTGAAAAGGTTCACGAAATCCTTGCTTCGGAGGAAGAAATGAGGAGAATGGACACGAAAGATAATAAATACATGCTACTCCCCCCGAATGGGAACAATCAAGATTTCTATATTCCAGAGGATTATTCGTCCAGAGATCACACAATTCCCAAAGAATCACTTGACAAATTCCTTGAAAAGAGAAATTACTACAAGCCATGAGAATTATTATATTTGGAAGCAACGGTATGTTAGGCACATACCTCAGAAAACATTTCAGTCAGAAGTATGATGTGATGACCCTTACTAGGGAACATATCGACTTAAACAGTTCAAGGGATGATATATACGATTTTTTGAAAGGTATTGTCAACTCCGATGATATTATAATCAATGCCGCTGGAGTCATTCATCAAAGAAATCCAGAACCAGAGGAGATGGTCAATGTGAATGGTGCGTTTCCCCACATTCTTCAAGATATAAAAGAAGATGTTGAATGTGAGGTGTTCCATATCACCACAGATTGTGTATTCACTGGTCAACAAATTGAACCCGAAAATTCATTACTTTCGTATGATGAAAACTCACACCACGATGCTTTGGATATATATGGTAGGACTAAGTCACTCGGAGAAGCACCAAAACTGTCTACGATAAGAACGTCTATCATCGGTGAGGAGGTGAGTAACAAGCTCTCATTGCTCGAATGGGCGAAAAGTAAAAAGGGTGAAATAGCCTTTGGGTATGTTGATCATTTGTGGAATGGTGTGACTTGTCACGAGTTGTGTCTATTAATTGACAATATGATATCCGACAATTTTTATTGGGAAGGTGTGAGACACTTCCATTCACCAGAATATGTGAATAAATTCTCCCTTTTAAATATTATTTCCGATGTTTATGGGCTGAATATACAAACAAAACCCACCACAAAGGGGAGTTGTTCCCGAGTGTTGAAATCCATACACAATGAGTATAGGGTAATGAAGAGCATTGAACAACAAATAAAGGAATTGAAAGAAATTAACATATATGAGTAAATGTTATGTAAAGGTTTGTGGGGGTCTGGGTAATCAACTCTTTCAGATCGCCAATGGATATGCATATTCAAAACGTTTCGATAAGGAATTGGTTATAGATTGTTCCACATGGAACGCATCGCAAGGGACGAATATCAAGGTTTATAAAGATACATTATTCAAGAATTTCCACTTCGGTGTGAAAGATGAACCGCTAACCTTAATAAGGGAAAGGGATAAGCAGAAGGAACAGGTAACAATTTATAATGAAATACCTAATGTGGATGGCTCTGTTTTGTTGGATGGTTATTTTCAGTCTTTGAAATACTTCGAAGATTATAAAGACGAGTTTATTTCTCTTCTTGAGTTGCCAGAAATAGATAGCGATAAGATAGAACACCCCAGCGTTGGTATGCATGTGAGGAGAGGTGATTATCTCTTATATAGGAATATATATCACTCTTGTGATACTGAGTATTTCGCATCGTTCTTTGATGTGTATAAAGATACCCATAAAATTTACATATACACCGATTCTCCCGAACACATATTGGAAGAGTTCGCGGATTTTGATTTTCAACTGGTTAGATCAGATTCAGAGTTAAAGGATTTCACCTCTCTTTCCAAGCACCAACAAATAATTGGAAGTAACTCCACATTTTCGTGGTGGGCTTCGTTGGTTGGTAATCCAGAAAAAGCGGTATTCCCATCTAAGTGGTATGTCGATAGACCACACGAGGATATTTTTAGAGAGGATATGATATTGAAAGATGTTTAAAAGTATAAATCATATGCTTTTCGAGGATAAGAAAGAAATAACCAATGAGTTAATTTCTGAGTTTTCCCCATATATGACAACAAGATATTTGAGTTTTTATGATAAAGATCTCCTCAAATACGCGAACGACACATTGAATGTGTATGGTAATCTTTTCGATACAGAGGAGGAGACATTTAAATTTTATAAAAACGTGATCCCCAAATTGAAGATAAAAAAGATAAATTATATATCAAAAACGAAAAAAGATGGCTGAACACGCTTTTATACATATACCGAAAAACGCTGGTTCATCATTTCGTGATGCGTTACAGAATACCCCCCAAATAAAATATTTTGGACATGATGTGATGAAGCGCAACGTGAGGACACTCAAAAAAATATTCATTCTAAGAGAACCGATAGATCGATTTACATCAGCCTTTTTTTATGCAAAAAATCATTTACATGAAGATTATCATAGAGATATCATGTTCAATAACCCCAATGAATTATTGGAAGGTATTATAAATTTTAATATGATTGCTTACAGATTCTTTGAAAATATGAAATATAATCACCACGTCGATGGAGTGAGGATTCATATTGATTGGGTATTTGAAAAGCAGTGTAAATGGTTTCATGACCCTTGGAAGGTTATTCTTTATGATAAGCTTGATGAGGGGATCGATGACTTGAATGATACATTGAACATAAACATCGAACTACCACACCGCAACAAGTCGAAGAAGAAAGAGTTTGAATATTCAGAAGAAAGTATCAATCTTTTGAATATTTTATATAAAGAAGATTTTGAACTTTATGAGCAATATACAAGAAGATAAAAAATGCTTAGTGGCTGTCCCCACATTCATGCGTCCCCAGTTCTTACCTAGAATATTGGCTTGTTTTGAAAGGTTAGCTTATAGTAATAAGAGACTGGTCATTATAAATGATGACCATGATACTAGATATTTTTATGGGGGTAAAAATCCTCATATAGAGGTGGTCAATATAGATAAGCAAATTCAACTATCAGTTAAAAGAAATGTGTTGGCATCGTGGGATTTCGATATATTATTTCCTCTGGATGATGATGACCTATTTTTACCCAATAGATTAATCAATCATGTTCGAAAATATAAGAAGCATCCAGACATAGACCTTTATAGAAATAGAGCCAAGTATACACTCGCGGGTGGGAGAGTGAAAGTCAGTGATGGTAATGATATGTTTCACAATACCTCCTTCACAAGAGAAGGGTTCTTCAAGGCTGGTGGTTACACGGGATTCGACCAATCCAACCAAGATGATATGTCACTACAGAGAAATTTTAAACATAATTGTAATCTAAAAATAGAAGACGATTTCGAAAATATCGATTTTTATTACGATTTCGATGGTTGGAGATACCACAATACTGGTAATGGAGACGAATACATTTCCGAAGAGTTTTTGAAATTAAGTCAAAGACAGAGGACACAAAAGGGTGACATAACACTCATGCCAGATTATGACAATTATGATAACATACATCGCATATGTTTGATGGCTAAAGATATGGAGGATGGATTATCCGTAAACGTGGATCCAGATAATAGGGCTAATATTATCACATTAGATACTTGACATTAAGATATTTCTCATAAATATTATCTATGGCAAAAGACATTGATATTTTAGCGACTCAGAAATCACACATCGATTTATCAGATAACGCGCTCCCCACTGATTTTGGTCTAGATGATTACAAACTTTCGAAGCTTTTCGATGATGTAATGTTGATTGAGTTTTGCGATTTAATCGAAGATGAGGAGGGTGGTGAGTTTATTGAACGTGGTGGAATCATTATCCCAGTCACACAAATCCAGAATGCGTGGAGAAAGGGTGAAGTGATTTTAAAAGGACCGAACGTCAAATTGGCTGAAGTTGGTGATATTGTGGTGTTCCCTAAAAATATGGGTATCCCAATCGCTAACGTGGAGGTCACTGACCATGGAAAAGTGAAGAACGGATTGTTCTTGAATGAACAGAGAATGTTTGGAATTTGTGAAGTAAATGAGAAAACTGAGGAGAAGTGATTTACAGGGTCTGTTGAAGACTCATGTTTGCGATATCTTCTTTTTGAGGAGGCATCCTGATAGAGCACCTGGAAGACCCGCGCACCGCCAAATGCTATGCACCAATAGTCCAGAAATTCTCAGATCAGAAAATGGTATTAGAATTCTTAACTATAGGGATCCGAGCGGACCAAAAAAAGTCAACACCGTTACCCACAACTTAGTAGTCACATGGGATATAATGATGCAAGATTGGAGAAATGTTTCCATGGATTTTTGTTTTCTCATCAACAAATACCCCGCCAATGAAGAGTTCTGGAAATATTTTAATAAAAATATATTCCCAATGAGCGCAAACGAAAAACTCCGTTACATGGATACAAAACTGAATTTACCGAAATGAATATGGAAGAAGATGTCGAGATATATTTGAAAGATTTAATTTTTCGTGATGTTGAATTTGTTTTAGATTCCAAAGTCCTTAGAAAAGGAAGGATCGAGATATACAACACGAAGCAAAATTTCATCAAATTTAAAATACAAGTGGAAGATAAATCGAAAGACTGGGAAATAACATTCCCATACAGAATAGAAAAAATCGAGAGTGGTTATCTATTTGATTATGCGTTGAGCGCATTCTGCCCACCAACACAGGAAGTGTATTGGACGATGAAAGCATTGGACAAATCCAATACTTCAAAGTTTTTCGACAATCACCTCTACGTGAACGTCACTTGACATAATTGAATGTTCATGTATTCTTCCCACATGGAAGATACAAAAAAGCCTTTACACGAGGAAATAATGGCTCTCATGTTGGAGAGAGCGAAGGTGGGAAATAATATAAATGAGTATATTAACCCAAATTTCTTATGTGAAATAGTCAACTCATTATATGTTTATTATGAATTGGAAAATGATGAAGTAGATGAATGGATATCTAATATGTGGGGTGCGTAATTTATGAATGATTTAATATTAAACTTTCCAGAGGGGTTTGAGCCGAGGAGCAAACAAACCAAAGCACTTAAAGCAATTGAAACCGCTTTCCAAAAGGGGAAGAAGTTTGTGATTGTCCATGCTGATACGGGTGTCGGTAAGACGCACCTAGCCAAAACATTAGGAAATGTCTGTGATGATGTTCCCGATGAATATAAGAAAATCGTTGATAATTATAGGATTTTTTCCGATCAGGGAGCCGATTTAGCCGACGAATTCGATCCGTTTGGTTGCTACGCATTAACCATCACCAAGTCTCTCCAAGACCAATACGAGAACGTATTCAACGACACTGGTGTTATGAAAGGTAAGTCCAATTACCAATGCCAAGTCGATGATAGCTTGACTGTAGATGTCGCACCCTGTATCTATCTTAAAAGCATGAAGAACGACTGTTGGAAATCCAACACCTGCCATTATTACAATGCTAGGAACAATATGTTGAAATCCAAATTCTCAGCGTTGAATTATAGTATGTTCTTCTCTCTTCCCGAACACTTGAAAAAGAGACAAGTTTTGGTCTGTGATGAAGGATCTGAGTTGGAGGAGCAATTGGTTGGGCAGTTCACATGTGAGGTGGATATAACATTCCTAATGAAGACAAAGACCTTGATTTCCTCCTTTCCGAACGAAAACAAGAAGAGTAAGATATTGTCGTGGATCGGTAATCTGATTGGTAATGTCGAAGAAAACCTACTAAACTACGAGGGGTGGTTTAGTAAGAACCCCACCAATAAAAACCCTGTCAAATTCAACAAGAAGAAGGGAGAGTATACTAGATTAACCAATCTAAAGAATTCTCTCGGTGTGTTAATGGAGACGTATTATGACAGTGAATACATCGTCGAACGACTCGATCAGAAGATTAGATTCATTCCTTTGAAGGTTGATGTTCTCTCGAAACATCTCTTCGATTGTGCAGAAAAGGTGGTTATCTTATCCGCAACCATCATTGATTCGAAGTCGTATTGTGATTCTTTGGGTATCGATAATTATGAATATATTCACGTTGGGACAGATTTTGATCCCAAAAATGCTCCGATACACATCATGGCAAAACAGAAATTAAATTATTCAAATTTGAAAAGTATGTTACCAAAATTGGTGGAACAAATCGAAGGAATTATGGAGCACCACTCCGACCACAAGGGCATTATACATACCCACACCCAATATATTACTGATTACATAAGAGATAATATAGACTCTGATCGATTATTGTGTAGAGAGGCTGGTGTCCGAAACGAGGATCTATTAAAAATACACGAGGAGTCAGATGAACCAACCATCCTAGTATCTCCGTCCATGACTTATGGGGTTGATTTATACGATGATCTTGGTAGATTTCAGATAATACTCAAAGCACCATGGTTACCGACTAAAGATGTTCGCGTGGAAAAAATGATGAAAATTGATAAGATGTGGTATGTGAATTCCATGTTGAAGACATTAGTCCAAGCTTCTGGTAGGATTATTCGATCCAAAGACGATAAGGGTGAGACTTATATACTTGACGGTGCGATTTATGATGCTATAAGTAGGAACAAGAAGAAATTACCAACCTTTTTCTTAGAAAGATTTAACTAATGGAAAGATACAACAATATTAAGGAATTATTAAAAGGGGCTATCGATAATGTGTATTGGGTCACTGACCCATCATTATATGATGGTCTCAACCCATATCCATCTCTATATGAGACCAAATTTGGGAACGTATCAACATCGTCTTTGAGTCTGAAAGATTATTATGTTGATCTTTCGAAAGTCGATGAATTACACGAATTCTTGAATGAGTGGGGTTTTAATAATGTGAAACAGGGAGCGGTGGCAGAGTATAAAAATGGTAATTATTTTAACGATGAACTCAAATTACAACTAAGTGTTGAGTTCTTTGATGATACCGACAAAGCCAAGAAAAAGGACGAAGATGATGAAGAAGAGGTCTATAATTTTCCCGATGAAGACGATAGGGCGTTGATCATTTTTCATCCACTCAAGAAGAATAAGAAGACCATTAAAGAATTATTCGCTAGTATGGATGAATCTGGTTTATGGAAAATTCGTAGAAACGAATCGAAGAAATTCTATATGATCGCAGAGGGTAGAAATGGTTTATATAAACAAGAGACTTCATTTAAAAATATAGAAATCGAGGATGATAGGTATGATCTATACTACGGGAAGAAATTTCCACACGATAAATTCAAAAAATTCATGGACGATGAAACCGAAAGTCTTCTATTGCTCCACGGGGATCCCGGCACGGGCAAGAGCAATTACATCAAAAATCTAATCGTTGATGCGAAGAAGGATGTCATCTACATCCCACCATCGATGATGAATGTTATCGCAAGTCCCGGTTTCGTATCCTTCATGAGTAGGAATAAAAATAATATTCTTTTGATCGAGGATGCGGAAGAGATTCTTTCCAAAGATAGGAACCAAGCGACAAACAATCTCCTCGGATTGACTGATGGATTCTTGAAGGATTCCCTCGGTCTCAAGATTATCTGCACATTCAACTGTGATCTGAAAAGTATTGATGATGCCTTGAAAAGAAAGGGTAGACTATACTTCGAATACAAATTCGACAAGTTGACAGTGGATGAATGTAAGGAGTTGGTGGAGTTTTCTGATCTGAATATAGAGGTCGAAGAAGATATGACTCTAGCTGAGATTTTCAACTTCGATAAAGAAATAAGTGTGGAAAACTCATTCGAAGAGAGGAGAATAGGATTCGGTGCTTAAATAATGGATAGTGAAAGACTATTCATATTTCTTTGAAAAATCTAACCTTCTACACCTTTTCGTTTCGGCTTTCGATGATGCGTTCGTAAAACGCTATGACGCTAATAGCAGAATATCGAAGGAACGGGTGGATGTGCGGTATGTTCACGGACCGAAACATAGAGTCCTACACGATCTCAACGATAGGGCAAAAACACTAACTCTACCCGTTGTCACATTCGAAGAGACTAGTCTAAGGAGAGACACCACTAGGATACATAATAAGAACCAATTCCTTTATAGGAAAGAGTTGGATAGCACCAATAGATTATCTAAGATACCGACTCCGATCCCAGTGAATATGGAGTTGGATGTCAATATAATAGCGTATTATAAGGAAGACATCGATCAGATAATACAGAATTTTGTAGTAAACTGTAACCCATATATCATCGTTTCTTGGAGAATACCCGATGATTTCGAATTACCTTTCTACGATGAAATTAGAACGGAAATTCAGTGGTCGGGGGATATAAATTACGACAATCCGAAGGATCTGAGTCCAGATGTTAAATGGAGAATTTCGGCAAATACTTCATTCACCGTTAAGGGTTGGTTGTTTAAATCTGAACCACAGAACCAAGCACCCATCTACGAAATCGATGCTACATTCATCGCTAGTCCGACCATTTCGAGCTTTTGTTTCGATACTTATTATAGTCGCGTTAGTGCGACTGGAGTAGAATCTGAGACCGTTTCGATCAGTGCTTACCCACAATTTACAAATTACTTCATCAATGGTAACCAATTTTATGAAGGTATAAACATAGATAGTTTAAATAATAAAAATCTTCTTTTCTATGGTAAGAGATTTGATTATAATAACACTTGGTATCTCAGTGCCAACCAGACAATACCCGAATTAACCTACACGGAAATAGATACAGCGGTCTACCCGACCATTTCTGGATACTTACTCCCAGATGGGTTGATCGACACCGTTGACGATAATATTGCGGTGATCAGTTTTGATATAAACTATTTCTCTAGTTTGAGTAGTGATGTGACGGTTGTGACACGAAATGATGCTGGTTGGGCATCCACTTTACCTTTATATATTAATAATACTTGATATTGGAGTTTTTTCATTAAATACTAAACATGGCAGGGACAGGAAGCTCAACGACACCATCCACTAATAGTCACTCACCAAGCAGTGACGGTAGGGGTGCTACTTACGATAGAAATATGCAGTCTTATTTGAAGAATAAGGGTGATTTCACCGTGACCCAGCCAGAGGAGGCTAAGAACACAAAATACAAATACTTCCAGAAGGTTGGAATGCGTAGACCCGAAGCTATTGCAAAGAATTCGGTGGCTCTCAATAACGACTGGAATAATACAGCGTTTTCTGCCATTTATCAGGATAAATCATTCACTGATATGATGTATGCTACCGCTTCCGAGGAGAAACCAGGAAGGCTACGAGACTACAGAACCATAGCATCCTTCTCAGAAGTCGCAGACGCTCTAGACGAGATATGTGATGAGACTATTAACGTCGATGAAAATGGTGACATTGCAACTCTTACATTCAGGAATACCGATCTTGAAAGTGATAAAAAAGAAGAAATAGAAAAAGAATTCAATAGATTCGTCTCACTTCTTGAACTAGAAGAAAACGGTTGGAACTACTTTAGACAATTTTTAATTGAAGGTGAATTGTATTTTGAGTTGATCCTAAAGGAAGAATATATCCACCAAGGAGTTGTTGCCATAAAGAACCTTCCAGCGGATCAGTTCGATCCAGTTTACGACAACATCCAAAACATGATCATCAAGGGTTATCTATATAAGAAGCCCATTTTTTCGTCAGTCGATAATAAAAAAGTAGAGAGATTTGATTATATACCCTTTGAAAAGAGTCAGGTTCTTTATGTGAATAGTGGTGGATTTAATGAAACCAAAGACTTCATTATACCATTCATCGAAAACTGTAGACGAGCATATCGTCAACTTTCACTGATCGAGGATTCTGTCGTTATCCATAGAATGGTTCACGCCCCTCTCAGATTCCTTTTCAACGTTGATGTTGGTAGACTACCCGTTCCTCAAGCAGAATCTTATCTCAGAAAGCTTCAAGCACAATACTGGTCAACCAAGACCTTCGACATGGATCAAGGCGACATTGTTAAGAAATACGCTCCACAATCCACTCTTGATAGTTTCTGGTTCGCCAAAAGACAAGGACAAGAACCTACCACAGTAGACACCTTTGGTGGACAACCAGAAACTGGTGGTATGGAAATTCTCGATTGGTTCATCCGTAAACTTTATCGCTCCCTCAAGACACCAGTTTCTAGACTCAACGAAGAAACTGGCTACAATGATGGAACCGAGATGTTGCGCGAAGAATTGAAATTTGCTAAAATGGTGATTCGCCAACAACAAAGTTTCGCGTCTGGTATCAAAAAGGCGTTTATTACTCACCTCAAGTTCAGAGAACTCTGGGATGATAACGACCTTTTCGATGAGAATATCCGTGTGGAATTTAACGTTCCTACGAATTTCTACGACATGAGAGAGAGTCAAAAGCTTAATCTCAAAATCGAAACCTTTAATAATATTTCCACAAATGAAGAAATATCAACTACCTTTGCGATGAAAAAATATCTGAACTGGAAAGATATGGACATCCTAGCCAACAGAGCATTCCTCAGAAATGATGCGGAGTTAGCATTCGAAATTGAGCAGATACGGACAAATGGTCCGGGTTGGAAATCAGCCTTAGTAGACGCTGAGGCTGGTGCTGAAGAAGGTGATATGGGCGATCTAGGTGGTGGTGGTGGTGGTGGCGGTGGTGGAATGCCACCAGACTTCAGTGGTGGGGGAGCCGCAGTAGATGGTGGAGAGGCTGATCTAGGCGTAGAAGAACCAGCACCAGAAGCAGAAGCACCAATCGAATAAGATTAGATTAGCGGTATATTCAATTTTTTAGCCACTTCAATAGCCACAGAATCCAATGGAATCATTGTCCCATGCCATAGATAATCATCCGCTTCGGGAATAGCACCCAACGGTCTCAATTTCACAGTCCAAGTTCCAATCGATTCATTGTCGGTGTTGATGAATTTTAAATTTCCTGAGTATTGCGAATGAGTATTTGCACACGCCACCCATCTTCCAATGAAAAGATCCAATTGGTCTTGGTCTTCGATAAAACTCCTCCAACCCAATTTAAGTAGACTTTCCGAAGAGGCATTACATAAATGACAATATGCCTCATTGACTAAGTTATTACCCATTTTAGTTGTCATCCTAAATGATGGATATGGGTTCAACCAAAAAGAAGCCTCTATTTCGGCTCTAACGATCCTCAGCGCATCCTTCATCGAACCACCACCGTTGGGCTTTATCTCCTTCTCCACCCTCTCTAAACGACCATCTATATCAAAAACCAATGATTTGACCTCACAAAGCATATGAGGCATTTCCCCATATTCCATTTGTCGTTTTTTTCTGTCCCTATACTTCTTCACGATAAAAGCTTTCACCCTCTTATATGATAGGAGAAAGGTGGTTACTGTGGTTACTAGAATAATAAAAAAATTCATGCGACCAATAAGAAATGTTTCAAATTGTTCCATTATAATATTTAAGATAAGCGAACAGGAATTGTTCTAAAGTTAAGGAGCAGTTGTTTTGTGAGGGTGATCTGATGGGAGTCTATCTTCAACCCCCACTTGTGAGCGAGGTAGCCTTGTAATCAGTGATTGTTGTTGTATCAACAGAATGAGACACAATTAAATGCTGAACTATAATAAAATGCTGTTCCATTATTGGCACTTAAAGTCCAATCCGAATCGGTGGGTCTTTCACATTCATAGAAATATTCATCAGTGCCATTATTAGCTGATGGGTGTATATATGTGTTATCCTGCCCCCATAGGATATATTCATTGGAAGATATACGATAGTAAGTAGTCCCGTTATTTGTTTCGGGAGCATCGGGAAAGGTGGATATTGATTCCACACCACAAGATATCGGATGATACTGTGTTCCATTATTCGATTCAAAGGCCATAAGTATATTTAATAGATTAAATATAAATATGAGTCTTTGCGAGGTAACACCTATTTCAGCTTTTCAATCAACCAATCTAAATTCCAAGATAGGATGCTATCGAGAATTGGGTCAAAGAATATTGAGAACACTTGGTCATCCCATGATTAACGTGGAACTCCACGCCGATCAATTATACGAGGCGATTTCAATTTCTGTTGATTTCTTCACGAAATATGCTGGTCATTCCAAAGAATTCATTATTTTCGATAGTAGATTATATATCCATAATGTGGGAATAAACATCGGAGATTTGTTTACCGTAGCCAATTCTGATTACACTGTATCCCAAAAGTTGGATGGTAGGATGATAGGTCCTGACCCAGATTTTGAGGTTGATATACCAGAACCGCTCTATGTTTCTCTTTCTGCCATACCGAACAGTTACTTCACGGCATCTTCAGCTTTGAGTGGTGCTGTTCCCACAGATGGTATAACAAAGATGCAGATCATTGATGAGACCACGTATGCGATGATGACATCATACAATGTCAATTTGGTGGATATTTTCCAACAATCATACCAAAAACCATTCACCGTCCAGTGTGAGAACGTTGAGAACGTTGAATCATTTAATAATATGTTCGACTATGATATCATGGATCAACGTAAAGTTATCGATGTGGTGTCCTTCGAGGAGGGATCCACCGCTGGTGTCAATACCCTATTCTCCGTCGAACAGACAATGGCTCAACAATCATTCCACGCATATTCACTGGGCAACTACGGGTTTGATATCCTGTCTTGGCACACCGTCAAGGAGTGGATGGACACGAGGGAAAAAATGTTTGCGACTAGACGAGATGTGCATTTCGATTCTAGAACTCAGTATTTGAGAATGATACCTCAACCAAGGAATACACAATTCTACGGATTACTTGAATGTTATGTGGAAGATCCTCTCAGAGATATCATCAAAGAAAAATGGGTTTATGAATACGCCACAGCAATAGCAAAAGTGATGTGGGGAAGAATTTTAACCAAAATCAATGGAGTAGAGCTTCTTGGTGGAGGTAACCTAAATGGTGGCCAAGTTCTTGAAGAAGGACTCGGAGAGAAAAAAGACCTTGAAGATATGTTGGTCGAAGGAGGCTTCGGAGACTTCGATCCTGTCGGATTTATCGTAATGTAATCATGGATATATCGATACCAGAGTTTGAAAGAGGAATACACTTCAAAGAGCAATCTCCCGATGAGGGTGGTGACAAATATCGATATAAAACCAAAAAATCCACGATAGTTTGTTGGAGTGGGTTTTTATATGGTGATAAAAAGATATCCTTCGTGGATAAAAATGGTAAAGAATGGCTTTACATAGACGCGAAACGCTTCATTATCGCTAAAAATTATGCTTGGGATGGTGCTTCCCCGAAAAAACATATACCTATTTTTGGATGGGTGGGAACCCCTGATACGGAAAATACCATATTGGGAACTTTAATTCATGATGCGTTTGCTCAATTCATGACAACTGAACATTTCCCCTTTGGTCAATCTACCAATAATAAAATATTCCGACACGTTTTAAAAAAAGAAGGCTTCCCAATGCCCCTATATTGGTTGTATTATGGGGGTGTGGCACTATACGATCTCGTTAGTGATCCGATGGATTATGGCGGGACCAAATCTATTATCTTGACAAATAAGTGACATATGGTATAAATATATATATGAAAAACATTAAAAGTCTCGTTGGTTGTTTAATAATTTCTTTACTCACAGTGCCGATTTTCGCACAAGATAGTGAGCGTCAAATGCCGATACTCCCCCTCGGATCAATGACAGCAACACCGACAGTTGTCCAAGTTGGAGTTACCCCGACACTCAACTGGGTGATTTACTTACCTCAAAATATAAATAAATCGATTACTATAAGACCACCAAATACGATTGAACAATTGGATGACTTTTATGTTTCAGTGAGAACAGTGGGTATCGATAAGGATTATACTGACGTGAGGATGAGTGTGGATCGTGGTTCTTATTTTCAGTTGTTCTATGGTTCTAAAGAAGATGTGGAACCCCAAAATCCTCTCTATATCAAGAAACTAAACAAACATAGTCAAATAAATTTCGGTGGTCGTTACATAAAAGACGGTGTCTGGACATCCCTTTTCACCACAAATAGTGTTAATGGAAGAGCTTTGATATTGTCGAATGGTGATGATCTACCTGAAGTTATCAAAGGTGAGATGGAAAAAAATAATAGTTATCTTTCTCCATATGTGAATGGTTCAAATAAAGTTAGAATCAGTCCATTATCATTATTGGTGTTACTGGAATTGGATGATAATGGTAGTTTCGATCATGATGATATAACACTTTTGGTCACATTTTCTAAACCAAATCCTAATAATGGTCATGGTAATAATATAGATGGTGTTGACTCTTCAAATCCTGGTGCTGGTGGCGGTGGACCGAATGGTGAAGTAGACCCCTCTGGTGGAGTCGATGACGAGAAAAAATGATTTCTCGTATTTTATTGACTGGTATGCTCCAGTGAGTAAATATATAAGATGAGATTGTTTAATGAGAAGGTGACTCCCACCTTGACTAATTCTTCTCTTAATATCCTAAAGGTTGAAAACTTCGAAGAGGTTTTTTTCGGTGTTTATGAGATAGAGTTAAACAAGAATAAATATCTAGTTGAAAAGATTTCCGACCACGATGGAGATCCCTTAGTATCTGTTCCAGTTGATGTCAAGGGAAAAAGGCGATTCATCCCCTTCATTTTGGTGGAGGGGAAGTTCGATGTTATTTTCAATGAGAGTTGTGAGTATATCGAGGAGGTTGAGGAAAATACACCCGACAAGGAGGATGAACTCGTTCAAATAATGGAGACTGTGGAAGACACAGATTCTCCAATTCTTGAGAGTAAGAGAGATAAATTACTTGAAGAAATAAGAAACGCGAAGACCTATAATGAGCAAGAACTCAAAAGGATAAAGAGAAAACAACAAAGGTCGTTACGTGAAGAATCAGAGAAAAAGGAACAGGCTCTGGAACAATATCTAGAAGAATCCAGAGAGAATCTAGTGGAGGAATTCCTTTCAATTTCCAATAGTATAAAGGAAGAACTATTCGAAAGTAATGATACCACGAGAGTTGAAGCCGAGAATCATATTTCCAGAAAGATACATTCATTATCACAAGAATTGAGAGAATCCCTTGAAGATGAAATACAACAGTCTTCAAAGAACTTCAGATCTTCTGCTAAAAAATTTCTAACCGAACTAAAAGAAAAGGATATCAAGCCGAATATTGATTCCAAATTGAAGGCAATCAATGATGATTTTGATTCTAAATTTGGAAAACTTGGTGCGGAGGTCAAGAAACAAATCCAAGAATCGATCAATCGATACGAAAAAAGTGAGAAGATACTATCAGAGAAAAGAGGTAAAGAAGACAAGAAATTTTTAATCGAAGGGTTATCCAAAGCTAAAACAACTCTACTCAAAGAGTTCATGGAAATATCCAATGATCTCAAGGGAGAGATAGTGGATAAGAAGGATGATCAATATAAGGAACTCAAAACCGAGATAACTGAGAAGGTTGATACAGTCACAAACAATCTCCAGAAATTGGTAGAAAATGATCTCAAGGAGGGGAAGAAAAAACTAAATTCATCCATCAAAAAACTTTTAGTTGAGTTATATGATGAGAATATAACAAAAAGAGTTGATACAGAACTCAAGGAGATAGCTGAAGATATTGTATCCAAAGTAGATGGGATCAATGAAGAAGTAAGCACCAGAGTCGATAAAATCGATAAAGATCTCAATAAAAAAATTAAAAATAAAATCAACAAGGAGGATATAACTTCCTTGGAGAAGCACATTGAATATAGATTTAATTGTTTGACTGAAAGTAATATTGAGATGAACGACAAGTTCAATCACAATATCAACAAAGCTTTATCTAGAGTTGGAAATGTTGGCACTGAACTAAAGGAAATTACCGAGGGTATCAACACGAAAATTGGGGATCTCAAAGATAAAGTAAAAGAAAATTTAAAAGAAAAGGTAGATAAAAAGGAAATCGAAGAGAGGATTCGCGTCCTCGTGGAAAACGATAAAACCCTCGGAAATAACCTCAAAAAGAATATCAATACGCTCGATGAGAAGATTCACTCCATGGGTGAAGAGGTTGGACAGGCGATTGATGATAAGCTAACTGAGATCGAAGAAAACGTTCGAAGCTATTATGATGATAGGTTGGAGATGCTTGAAGAGAGACGTTTCGACATTAAAGAAGATGCTCGACAGGAGATCACGGGAATTATAGAAGATTCCAAGAAGAAGTTGATAAGCGAACTCAGGGATTTTAAAAATGAGAAGCCGATTGAATTTGTAATAGAAAACGATAACGGTAAAAATACTAAAAGCTTCCACCAAATAACCGAAGAAGTGGAAGATAAGATACGTAAGAAGGTTGATGATGAAGTCACTAGAATGCGTAAGTTTGTTTCCTATAATAGTGGTGGTGGTAGTGTGGCTCAACAGTTTGCCAACGGGGGGACAATGAACGGTAGTCTGACTGTTCATGGCTTACTCAATAGCACCGCAGTCGCAAGTAAAATCAAAAGACACACATCGACCACCACTATAGATGATACGGCGTATCAATGGAACGGTAATACTGACGGTGGGGGGTTTACATACACCCTACCAGTGGGTATACAAGATGTTAATTATAAAATAGTAAATACTGGAACATCTGGAAATGCTCTTACAATAGTTCCAAACGGATCGGAAAAATTAATTGGAGCCGATTCCTTTGTCTTGATTGATGGGGAATCATTAGTAATTGGCTACGATACAATAGATGGATGGTATTAAATAAATAAACAAGATTATGAGTAGAGGATTTAATAGAGGAAGACAACCAGATGGAGATTATGTGGATATGAGAGCAGACGGAATTGCTTTTACTACCACCACTCTACTATCTAGCAATGGGGAGTATACATCTGATTGGATGGATAGCGATGGGTTTAATACTATTGAAATTGTGGTGAATTCTGATGTTTCCAGTAGTGATCAAGGATTTCGTGTGGATTTTACAGATGATACATCAGCAGATACACCAACAGTTAGATTTTCCAGATTTTATGATTTTAGTGTGGTTGATGTTCAAAAAGGATATAAAATTTTCAGAGTTCCCACATCTTTGGACGGGTTCAGAGTAGATTACATTAATGGGGTGGAACCACAAGAATCATTTTTCTTGAATACCACCCTCAGAGTAATACTACAACCCAATTAATATAATGGTGGCAATGCTTTGATCACGGCTGATTATAATACGGAAGTGGCTCTTGGAAATGTTAGTGGGTATTCCATTGACACGACTTTTGGAAGAAATCCGAAGATTGATGGGAACTCGACACCCGAAGACGTGTGGAATGGTGGTGGTTCATACACAGGGTTTAATGCCATTTCTGGTGAAAATTTACAAGTCTTTAGTAGTAACGCTAATGACACGGGAACTGTTATTCTATCTGGAACTGTAACTGAAAGTTCATATACGGATATTATTGATAGTGGAGCCACATTTATATCTAGTGGTGTGGTTGCTGGTGATATCATAGTTAATGATACTCAAGGTATTTGGGGTTCCGTTTTATCGGTTGTGTCTGAAACCGATTTAACTGTAACAGACATGCAGGATGGAGCCACAGGGGAATACGAAAACAACATAAACAACACATATAGAGTGGTTAGAGCTACTGGAACGGGGGCGGGACTACTTGAGATCACAAATATATTAGATTCCGATTGGAATAAAGTAGTTCCAAAATTTGTTGTCCTAAAAGGGACAACCCCTGTGATAACTACTGGAAATTTCTTTAGATGTAATAAGGCGAAAGTCATAACCGCTGGATCTAATAAAGCTGCTCTTGGAAACATAACTGGAAGACAAGCAACAACTACAGCAAATGTTTTCTTTTTCATGCCGTTAGGATTCAATTCGACACTCGTTGGTGTTGGTTCGGTTCCCGCTGGTAAAACGATGCTTATTAAAGGTATTAATATAGGTATATCGAGATCTGGTGGATTGCCTGGTTCTGCCACAATTTCCCTTAGAGTTAGACCGAGAGGGTCGGTATTTGATGCTGTGAGGGTATACGAGATATCAACCGAGGGGTTTCTTGTAGAAGATATTAAAGGGGTGATCCCCCTTAAACAAAAAACCGATGTTAAATCCACAGTGGATAGTGTATCAGATAATAACACGAAAGCACAATGCGATTACGAATATCTCTTTATCGATAATAATACTTAATAATAAAATGAGTCTACCCATCAGAAGGTATTCGATAAAACGACTGTATCTGGTGTTGTTCGCGTGATAGAGGAGTGGTAATCCTTGACAACGAGTTGAATAGTGGTATTATTCTAAATATACTAAATATAAGAGATAATATTATGAAAAACTTGTTTATATTCCCAATTATAGCTTTTGCTATTTTCATAGCAACCCCTTCATTTTCCCAAAATTTAGAAAACAATACACCTTTCACCAAAGGGGTTGGGGAGTCTGTCATAAAGAAGGTTGAAAAAGATGTCGAAGCAAATAAAAGTAAGGCAGGATATATTGTATATAAAGCCATTAGAGACACTAGAGCCGATACACTCGGGGTATATAAAATTGTAGCCGCAGCAATAAAAGCAACACCCTCCCAAGCCGCTAACATTGTGAAATATGCTAGAGTAGCTGCTCCCAAATCAATGCAAGAAATTTCTAGTTTGGTGAATAAATTAGTTAAGTTTAGTGATGGTCCAACGTCCGATACTATCAGGGTCGAATTAAAACCTTTCCTTTATCCCGTGGGGGATATTGTATCGAAAAATTTTGTAGCCTTCGACTATTCTGGTTTATCATTTCTCCTCAAAAAGAACCCATCTCTAATCGAACTAATATCATATATCGAGAGTGGTGGATTCCAAAGTATGGAAATTGATTATCTCACATCGACACTCCCAGCTTTGAATACTAAAAGTTTTGATGTGATTAAATCTACCACACAGACGAATGTTGAGTGAACTACCCACAAGCTAAAGACTTGTGGGCTTTCTCAACAACGATGGGTAAATAATGGGGTAGTGACATTACCCTTAAAAAGAGATAAAAGATTTAAACAAGGGAAATATGTCCCTATAAATCAGGATAAATTTCTTGGAACCGAGGCTATTTTTAGGTCTGGTATGGAATTAAAGTTCTTTCGGTTTTGTGATAATAATCCCAATGTTATCAAATGGGGATCGGAAAATGTTAAGATCCCATATTACGATACTCTCAAGAAAAAGAATAGGTTGTATTATATCGATAACTTCGTGATGATCAAAGAGGGGAATGATATCAAACGATATCTGGTGGAAATAAAACCATTCAAACAGACACAAGTCCCAAAGGAGAGTAAAAGAAAGAAGAAATCCAACCTTCTATATGAAAAGATTCAATACAAAAACAACTGCGATAAATGGGAAAGTGCTAAGAAATATGCCAAAAGAGCGGGTATGGAGTTTATTATTATAACAGAAAAGGAACTTAATTCCTGATATATCCAGAGCGTGTAGGGGTGATTATGAAACTTCTGGTGGATATCACTGGAAATATAAACAAATCCACTAAATACTATAACAAAGACAATATATGAGAACTAAGCTTAAATTGATCGCAGAAAATCCTGATGTTCTTGATGACTTCGAAATCGTTGAGGAACAAAGTAATAGAAACAGTGAATCGGCACTTTATGTTAAAGGACCTTTCATAGGTTGTAACCAAGTCAATAAAAATAAAAGAATGTATGGCTTGGATGACACCAGACAAGAGGTTCAACGATACATGGAGGAAATGGTCACCCCTGGTAGGGCTATGGGAGAATTAAACCACCCCACCAGCCCAGACGTAAATTTAGAACGTGCCTGTCACTTAGTTACCGAACTATACGAAGTGGATGATGGGTTCCACGGTAAATCAAAAGTTCTATCAACACCTTGTGGACAAATCCTTAGATCATTGATCAATGATGGAGTAAAGGTTGGTATGTCAACCAGAGCTTTGGGATCTCTTCAAGAAGATACTGATTACAATCTAGTTCAAAATATGCACCTAGTGGCAATCGATGCTGTTGCGGATCCATCTTATCCAAAGGCATTCGTAAACGGGATTCTTGAATCCAAATCTTTTGTTGTTGAAGATAATGGGAGATTCGAAGAAATATACGAAGATTTCGAAAAATCTATAAAAACTCTTCCGAAAAAGGAAATTGATAACTATTTGAGAGCGCAAGTAATTAAATTTATTAATAGAATATAATAAATATAGATATGTCAGTCATGAAGAAACAATCAAAACCCAAAAATGTTAAGTCTGCTGATGCGGATGAAGATGGGGAAAAAGCATCCAAAAAGATGAAAAAGGATGGGAAAATAACAATGGACGCTCCAAAAGTGAAAGAGCGTAAACATTTCGCACCCACAACACAGAAACATAAGACGAAAAAAGGTAAAGGTTCTTATGATAGAAAAGAACAAAAAAATATTTTTGAAAGTGAAAAAACCAAAATTTCTAAGATGATTGAAGCAATAATTCAAAAAAATCATGCGGAAGCGGATAAATATTTGAAGGACACAATCAATTCTAAGATAAAAACGAGAATTAATAAAGAAATTGATAAGCCTTTATTCTAAATAATAACATGAAGAACAATTTAAAAGATTTATTCAACGAAGATGTCAGAGACTTCATCACTGACGAAACTCTTGACGCTATCGAAGAAGCCATCCAAAACAAAACGGAATTGGCAGTCGAAGTAGCTCTTCAAGAACAAGACGAAATCTATGCCAATAAATTACAAGGCTTGGTGGGTTCTTTAGATAAAGACAAAACCAAAAAGATGAAAAAGCTTTTGGAGAATTCTGATAAAGAAAAAACAGCAAAGCTCGTCAAAATCATCAAGAAGTATGAGAGAGAGCAAGATCAAGATATTAAAAGCTTCAAAAAAGAAATCGTTGAATCTGTTGGAGTGTTCATAGATGAGTTCATCGCAGAAGCTATCCCCGCAGAAGATTTCAAAGTTGCTGTCCAAAACAAAACAGCTAAAGCCGTTCTCGAAAACCTCCGCAACGTGTTGGCAGTTGACTCAGTTCTTATGAAAGAATCCGTCTCGTCTGCAATTTCTGAAGGTAAGACTGAGATTGATGGACTCCGCAAGGAAGTATCCGATCTCAAAAAACTCAACAGAGTCCTCAAGGAGAATAAAGACCAGAATGATGTCCGACTCTACTTGGAAGGTAAAACTTCTAGATTCCCTACATCTAAGAAAAAATTCGTCACCAAGACTCTTGGTGACAGATCACTCAGTTTCATCGAAGAAAACTTTGATTACACTGTAAGACTTTACGACAAACAAGAAAAGAAACAATTCCACACACTGAAGGAAGAAGCTCTTGAGACTCGTAAACACAAACCCGACTACGTTAAAGAAGAAGTTATCGTAGAGAAGAAGGCAGTTGAGGATGATAAATCAGATCCTTATCTCGCAGAACTCCAAAAAGTAAGATTTAGATAAGAACTTAACAGTTTCCACCCCGCACCAATGAGGACTAATTTTTTAGATCCTGAACAATGTGAATAGAAAGTCAAAATTAATATGAATACAATTCCAGATATCGACATCAATAGCACAAGAACCGACAAAATCGTTAATAAATGGCGTAAGATTTTGGATTACAATAGTAATTCAATTCCTGAAATCCAAAACGAGCATGTCTATAAGGCAACTGCCATGGTTCTTGAAAACCAAGAAAAATGGTGCTTTGAAGAGTCGAACACAGCCTCATCGGGCGGTGTTTTCGGTGCTACAAGCTCCATTGGTAACAATGGTGTTGCTTCCGATGCATACGCTACAGGCGATGCTCGTCTCCCTAAGATTCTGATTCCAATGATTAGACGTACTTTTCCAGAACTGATCTCCAACGAAATCGTTGGTGTGCAGCCAATGGGTGGTCCCGTTGGTCTAGCCTTCGCGCTCCGTTATGCTTATCAAGGTGATACCCTTGGTGCTGATGGTGTTGACGGCAAAGCCTTCGCTTCCACCTCTCGTGGTAACGGAACCGACAACTACTCAGGTGGTGCTGGTCTTCCCGACGACGAACTCGGCTATCAACTTCTGGACACTCGCTTTACTGGAACCTCTGCTTCTTGGTTATCGGGTAACACCGAACACTGGGACTTTGCAGATCAAGACAAAGGTATTGCTGAACTTCTTGCAAACTACGAACTGACAGGTAAAATCCCTCAGATCGAGTTGAAGTTCGAAAAGACTGCTGTTGAAGCTGGTACTCGCCGCCTCGCCACTCGCTGGGCTGTTGAGTTGGAGCAAGACATCAAAAACATGAACGGCATCGATATCGATGGTGAACTTACGAATGCAATGTCGTATGAGATCCAAGCCGAAATCGACCGCGAAGTTGTGATGCGTATGATCCAAACTGCCTTCAATGCTGGTTCTGGTGCTGGGTTCTCCATATGGAGTCCCGTAAGTGCAGACGGTCGTTGGACTGCTGAACGGAATATTACCTTCTATCAACGTTTACTTATCGAATCTGGCCGTATGGCTGCTCGTAACCGTAGAGGTGCTGCTAACTTTGTTATCGCCACTCCTCGTGTTTGCTCCATACTTGAGATGCTTCCCGACTTCAAAGTTTTTGAAGTCAACGGAAACGTTTCTACTGCTGGTGTAGGTATTGCTAAAGTTGGTACTGTTGGTAGCCGTTGGACTGTTTATCGTGATACTAGAACTGAAGTTCAGAACACTACCCTGTATAGCCCTAACTATTACTCCAACACACCTAACGGTGGCGAAGGTGTAGAGTATGCTCTACTTGGTTATAAAGGTTCTGAATACTACGACACAGGTATTATCTACTGCCCATACATCCCAATCATGGTGCAACGCACAATCGGACCGAATGATTTCGCTCCTCGCGTTGGACTTATGACTCGTTATGGTATCGTTAATAATATCTTTGGTGCTAATCTTTATTACCACCTAATCGTTGTTAAAGGTCTTGGTACTGCGTTTACGCCAGGCACTGTCTCAACTTACCTGTAAGAACAAGACAAGCCGATCAAGCTAATCAAATCTGAAAGCCAGAGTGCCGAAGCACTCTGGCTTTCCTCGTTTTAAGGGGCTGTGTTTATCACAGCCCCTTTTCGTGTTTGTATTTCTTATATTTTCCCGTTTCCGTGTATGTTCCCATATCAAAGCTGTGGAAGGGATATTCTCGAAATTTCCCAAACAATTTCACGCTATTCTCATCAGGCCATATCGAAACCTTCCGACCAGACTCCTTATACGTGGATTCTATCCTAGTCATTAGCTCTTGTGCGTATCCATTACCCCTCTTTCCACTCGGTGTCCATATCGATAATTCTAGATAATCCTCGTGTTTATATAATAAATTTTGAGCAATAGCCCAACAATTCACGTTTCCAACACCATTATCATATCTCCACACATCACATAAAAAATCAGTCTTTTTCCACTCATTCCTAGCTCGTTCACATAAATCCACATACATTCCCATATAACCCCAGTCAGCATCGTAACAAAGTTTAGATAAGAAATCTACTTCTTCTTGGTGTAGATCACCGATATCACGGACACTTATTTTTGGATCTTTTGCCATATCCACAGAATAAACATAATATTTGGTTTGTCAACCATAAATAATACTATGAATAAAGATCTTGAAATGATATACGAGAACATGTATAAAGAGCCAGAGGAGGAGGAGGAAGAGACCTTGGAAGAGGCTAAAGGACACGGTGATAAGAAAGTTGTGATGAGACTGATGAAACAGGCAATGAAAGATGGGTTGGTGGACGTTCAAGACGTTAAAAATGGGTGGATGGTTAAATCGCTCGTGGATGATTCCCAAGAGTTGATACACCGTGGAGAAAAAGCTTTTCATTACCTTAGAAGGTTTTTGAAAAGAATATCCTAAATTTTTAATATAAACGACTAAATACTACTATGAGTTATTCATTTACTACTACTTTGCTTTCGGCTGAGAAACTGGGTCCACCAGAATCCCTCACCAAAACCCTATCAGCGGAAGGTGTTAATGTTATTTCCTTATCTACTAATGATATTGGTATTTCATTTACAGCGAAACCCCTTTTAACGGGAACCCTCACTTTAATCAACGTCCAAGGAAGTCAATTTTCTATTGACGGTGCTTATAGTGGTTCCGAGTTTATTCTATTGAAATCTGAGCCTGTCTCATCGGGAACAATCTTTACCTTCCTATCCTCGACTACTGCTGGTCTGCTCTCCGCAACTGGAGTTACTGACTTCTCGGACGCTGAAACCCGCAGACTATATCTATATGGATATCGTTAATTTTTCGTAAAATAGAGATGCGAAAAAAGAGCGTAGTGAAAACTACGCTCTTTTCTTTTTAATAAATCAGTGGATTAACCCATTTCGACACTTAAATAAGATAGAATGTTTAAACGTGGGAGTGGAGCAGGGTTAGAAGCTGGAAGGATAGATGAGTCCTTTTACAGGGGAATCGTGGTCAAAAACAATGATCCATCGAGGCTCAACCGTGTAAAGGTTTATATACCAGAGATATCAAACCAACCCTTTGAAGAATGGTTCGATGAATTCGATGAAATAAATGTAAAGATACCCGGCCTCAACAACGATACCGACAACTGGTCAGATACAAAGATTTTCGAGGAGATGTGTGCCATTATCCCTTGGGCAGAACCCTGTTACCCCTTATTGGGTGAATCTGGCAACGCTAGGTATTCTTCTGAAGATGAGTTGGCGGTGATAACAGATGGTAACTATAGTGAAGGATTTGAGAAAAATAATGATAGGATCCCTGCTCTCGCTGCATTATCAGCGGAACCACCACCATCAGCTTCTGGTAGTTTCGCACCAGCATTCCTATATGAGAATAAATCAACAACGATAGGAGACGGTTTCTTCGCTCCCCTAAACAATTATTCCGTAAATTGTAATCCATACGCCTTCCAATATAAACCAGATAAGTTCTCCAACAAAACCAAGGGTGCTATAGGTATACCAGAGGTTGGAGCCAAGGTGTGGGTATTCCATTATCAAGGAGATTTGAATTTCCCCGTTTACTTCGGAGTTATGCAAGACTTTAGAAGTTTGACTCTGGTAAATAACACAACCAACGAAAAATTGATTTCAAACACTTATCCATCCGATTTCGAGAATTAATATGGCCACAAAGAAATATAGAAATAAATTTATTTTTAATCAGCGTGGTGGATCTCTATCCATCGACAACACCACTGATCAAGAAAAAATCCAGATGTCCCACAGATCTGGTAGTAATATTGAACTCAATAACTTGATCAATTCAGAATTGGCTTCAAATAATAAACAGACATTTGTCACGAATGATGAGTTTAAAACTGTTGCCAACAATTACTCAGAGTATATAAACAAACACAAAACCCAGAGGGTCGCTGGTGATAGCTACAATCTCAAAGGATTTGCTGGTAAATCTAATATAGACGCATTCGAAGAGTGGAAAGCACTATTCACACCCTTCGCTCTCATCAACTCACAATTCAAAATTCTACGTGGTGGTTATTCAGATCCCAACGGTGGAGTGATTCCACAGTTGGGAGAACGAAATACAAACCCTGTCGTTGGACAATCAGTTTTTACCGTCCAAAACAAATGGCGAGGATACATAAACAGACCAGCATATCGAACATCGGGTGTTGATCAGGTTGCGTCATATCAAACAGTTCCAGACCATGGAGAAACGGAAGCAGCCAAACCTTGGTTGATTGAGGTTGAACATGTTGATAAAGCCGCTGGTGAGTTTGGATCCAGAGCGCCAGGTGTGTTGGAATTTGGTGCTGAAGTATCCGCTGCTACCGAAGGTGGTCTCTGGGAAAGTAATACAGCAGCCACAACATTTCAACTAGACGGAATTGGACAACTCCAACACCCAGATGTGCAGAAGGCGTTCACTGATGCTGAACTGAAGATGGGTGATGGTGGAGACGAGCATGTATTCGTAAAAAGAAATAAAATAGAAACTATTGGTGCAGCTTTCAATGATTTACCGTCCGTGAGAATCGATCCAAAGGGAAGAAGTCAACCCTTTGAGTGTTTGATGGGTGATCCCGGTGTTTTTAAAAACCACGATTACGCACCACACGTAGAAGAGGTAGACAATTCATCCAACTTCCCATGTGGCCAAGACGTAAAAATCGTTGGTAACACGTATGAGCGTGTAGTAGGCTCTGGTGGTATATCACTCAAAACCACAGGTCATACCGAATTGGGAGGCGAGACGCTTAAAACGGGGTTCGCAAAAATCAACATGAACGCCTCTCACGGTATCCATATCGCGTCCGAAAGTGGTGTGGAGATACAATCTCTCAAATCTATCGTTCTCAGAACCAATAGACAAGTCTATGTTGAGTGTGCTTTGGGTGTGAGAACCAATGCGATTATTGGTGGTGGTCTTGCTGTTGAAGGTGAAACCTACGTGCAACACATCACAGCACCATTGGAAGTTCAACAAACGGAAGATACTGTGGTGGCTGGTAAATTTGCAACTGACCGAGACAGGACATTATTCATAGGTGAGTGTGAAATTGGTGGGGATTATTATCCCGTATACGCACTCGCGGATCATAACTTGATGGTAACGTATCCACACAGCCATCACTTCAATAACCTTCCTTTAACTCTCTGCACATCGAATTTAGATGTTAGGAAGTTTGCTCAGAAGAATGGTATCAACACACATTGCGGTATTGCACAAGCAATTCCACAGATACATGAGAAGAAATTGGGTCAGGGATTTGTTCCTCAACCCTGACAAGACACACACGTAAGGAGAGATCTAGCCAAACTTTGAGATGGGTTGGTGCTTCTTTGGTAATATAGACCTTTTAGACCCTGTTCCCAAGCAAATATCATCAACTCGTTAATTTCTTTCGGTTTCGCTGTTGGGGGAATCATTAGATTCAATGATTGTCCCTGATCGATAAATTTCTGTCTTTGTGATGCCTGAATGACAATTTCCTTCTGAGAGATCTCACCAAACGTTTTGAAGACATCCTTTTGCTCTCGACTCAAGAAATCGAGGTGTTGAACACTACCACCATGTGATAAAATGGATTTCCAAGTCATCACATCGTTTTTATCCAACTCTGTCAATAGTTCTACTAGATAAGGATTCTTGTAGGTAAATTTACCCTTGGCCAAGTCCTTCGTGAAATAGTTACTATTCAATGGTTCGATTGATGGTGATACCTGACCCAATATAAATGAACTGGAGGTGGTGGGAGCAACCGCCAAGGTCGTGGTGTTTCTTCTACCATAACCTTCCAATAATGGTGGTTCACCCAAGAGTTCAGCCAATTCCTCAGTTGCTGCGTCTGTCCTTTTTCTAATAGTAGACCAAACTTCACTGTTAAGGGATTTAGCACTCATGGATTCCCATGCAATGTTTTTAGATTGTAGCAGAGAATGCCAACCGAGAACACCCACACCTAAAGCACGTTGATTGATTGCGAACTTTCTAGGAGCTTCCATGAACTTAACACCTTCGGTTTTGTTAATGAATTCTGTCATCACAGCATCCAAAAAGTAAACCAACGTTTGTATAGCGTCTGTTTCCACAAGCTCGTCCCATCGTTCCAAGTTTAGGGAAGATAAATCACAAACAAATGATTCCTCTTCGGAATTGGAAAGCATGATTTCATTGCAATTATGAGTTATAATACCATTACATACCCATAGATGTTCATTGCTATCTACCCCACAGCAGAAAACATCCTCCTTACCAACGTAACTAATTGATTCAATTTTATAATACTTTTTAGTATTATCTCTATATACCCTATCCTCTAGGGATATATTTTTTCTACTTAAAAATTTAGTATTCTTTTCAACTTGCAGAGCATCGTTTTTATTACCAATCAACAATCTCCAACATTTTTTAGTTTTATAAAATTTCTTCCCACCCTTCCCATCGGGTAGTGGGGATTCCCCAGCCTCCCTAAGCACCCGTATTGATGATTGTAATCCTAAATTCGTAAACAGAATCTGTAATTCCTGTAGAAATTCTTTATTTATATCAGCATAACTTATCTGGATGGGGTTGCCCCTACTTTCTGACATGTGAACAGTTCCATCTGCTACCAGTAACCCCCGAACATACTCCCACTGAGTCTTTTCATCAGATGACCATATCCAATCAGGAATATATCCCTTTTCAAAATCATTTTCCCAAACGTCCAACATTATAGTATCTTTATGTTGTGTGTCATCTGATTGATACAACCCCAACAAGAATGCTTCATCTTCATGAGATTCTATACCAAAAATTCCTTTATTTGTTTGGATGGCTACCCTATCCCCGATAGTTAATTCTTTACAAGACTTAGTGAGCGGATTTTCAATTCCAGTATTTTCATCTTTCGTAGAGGTTAAAACTTTATGATAGTCTGTTATTGTATGAGACATCCCGTTTTCCAATGTAATTTTATAGACATCAGCATCTCTCTCAATTAATTTCATGGGGGATGACTTAACAATTTTATTATTATCGAAGAGATCTAAGTCTCCACCGATTTCAAATAATTCTCTAGCTGTCATTAACCCATAATTGGATGGAACTCTCTGATCACCAGTAACGCATAGATTACTATTATGAATCGTCAATCCCTTATCTTTATAAACTTGAGGGGCTTGATCATTGGCATTATCACTGAAGAAAATGTATGGATAGCCTGTTTCTGATCTTTTCTTGATGACTTTAGCCCAAATACCGCGCTTACTCTTATCACCACCAATCATTTCATCCATCCATTGATTGCTGACGCAAACACCGATTGAAATATCCTGAATGGGGTTACCGTCTGATCTGATTTTTAAAAACTCTTCGATATCCTTGTGGTCAATCGGAAGATATGCAGCAAAGCTACCTCTACGGACATTGCCCTGTGATACAATGTTCATGATGGTGTTATAAGCCTCCATGAAGTGGACGGAGCCACTGGAGTGACCATTATCAGAAATTGGTTCACCTCGACCACGGATCTCGCCAAAATATGCACTGGTTCCACCAGCATTTTTGGTCATGATGGAAACTTCTGACAACTTGGTTCCAACGATGGATTCTAAAGTGTCTTCGATATAACTACCGAAACAAGAAATGGGTAAACCTCTTTCTCTACCGAAATTACACCAAATTGGGGTGGAGAGAGAATAAAATCCCCTACCCATATAATCCAAGAATTTCTCCGAATAGCCATCGATACCCAAGTATTCTTCGGCTTTATCGGCGATATTCCTAATCCTATCTTCGGGTATTTCCCCCTCCAATAGATAACCTCTCTCTAGGAATTTCCTAGAATCCTCGTTTAGCCAATAGTATTTTTCTTTATTCATTATATTTTTTATTAAAAAAGGTCTTCTTCATCGAAGGATTGATTCTTCTTTGAGTATTCCACTGGTCTTGAGTGGAAAAAGTCTGTCATGTTATTTCCAAGGAGTTCTTCTTCAAACCACATGGTTTTTGAGATCAATTCTTCATCGATTTCAAACACCTTCGGGAAATGGATTTGTTCCAAGGATTCGTTGATTCTGTTTTTGATAAATTCTTCGAGAATCGGTGCTGAGAGGTTTTCCTCATCGATACCATTAATCATCCAGTCCACGATTTTAGATTCCGATTCGAATGCTGATACGGCCTCGCTTTTAATTTTTTCCATCAATTCTTCATCAAAAAGCTCAGGCATCTCTTCTCTGATGGTATTAATGATCTTAATACCCACCAAAGCATGGATGTTTTCTTCGTTTCTGGTGTATTTGACTTGTTGATCGGTATCTTTCAAAACGTTCTTGTATCTTGCAAACCAATTTATCACATAGAATTGTGAGAACAAGGATACATTTTCAACGAAAAGAGTGAAAAGAATCAAAGCATATAGATACTGCTTCTTGGAATCTTTATAAAATCGGTGTGTATACTTTTTAAGATATTTTACACGACCCTGAATCCATTCAAGTTTCATGTTTTCTTCAAACACATCATTCAAATCCAAAACATCGAGAAGTCTCTCATAGGCATTATTATGGATAACCTCTACGTTTGCCATAACATATCCAAGATCCTGTAGAGATGGGTGGGGTAGGTTATCTCCTAGTTTAGCCCAGAATGTTTTTACTGCCACTTCGATCTGTCCAATGGCCGATAGGGTTCTGACGATAATTTCCCTTTGTTGATCATCCAAGACCACTTTGAATTGGTGTAGATCAGATCTGAATGAGAATTCTTTATCTGTCCAAAATCCATCATGCATTGCTTGGATGAATTGTTCTGTCCATGGGTATTTGTTTGGCTTTCTTGATACTTGTTCTGTGAATATGTTTTGTTCTAAAATTTCTTTACTCATGATTTTTCGATGGTGGTATATAACTCTGGTCGATGTGTTGACCTTCGTTTGTTAGATTATTTATAGATAAATAATCAGGCTAAAATGTTATAAAAAAAATGCCCACCACAATAAATAAAACCAGTCTCTCTCCGATGGGGATCGCATTTCTTTTTCATAATTCTGTCGATTATTTATCCCAGAATTTCTTTTATTTCCACCACCATAAAAATATGTTTGTTGGTATAAATATGGATCAAAGGATCTCGTCGATGATACCGTATTGTTTACATTCATCAGCATTTAACCATAAGTCCCTCTTCAATAACTCATCGAGTTTTTTCATTGGGAGTTTAGTATTCTTCTTGTAAAAACTCTTCAACATTTTCATCAAGTTTTCACAATTGAAAAACTCTTCTTCCAACTCGGAGAATTTACCATAAACACCAGAACTCAACTGATGAATAAGTAGATGGGCGTGTTCTCCCATATATCGTTTAGCACCGACAGCACTGATGAGAGTTCCCGCAGATGCCACACTACCATCGATATATGTATGGACTTCAGATTTCATCCTCTTGATTGTATCTACTGTGGAAAAGGCGGCATAAATACTACCACCGTATGTGTTGATGTGGAGATTGACCACGGGGTTATACTCATCACCTATAATGTTTCGTAACCCTTGAGCCTTTATATCCATATCGAACAACACCTTATTAAGCTCTGCCACGTTCGATTCATCAATATCGCTATAGTAAAAAACTCTGTTTCCACTGACCTTAATCCCCGCCGAGTAAATTTGGTCTGAACTTGCTGATTGTATGATAATCGGTAGCTGTTCTCCCTCGTTTTCGTTTTGCTCTTCGTTCATCTCGTTTCTGTATCTCCAGTTCGTATTCATATTGTTCACAAAATTTAACACCCGATATCGGAATGTCAAAGGGTATAATCGTTTTAAATTCATCACAATTAGTTAAATATATTATAATGGATAAAGATCTTCAAAACATGTATGAAACCGAACTCTTGAATGAATATTATCAAGGAGAGCGTAAAAGACCAGTTAAGATGATTCCAAATCAGGTATCACCCCAAGATGCTGGTAGTGGTTTGTCTTACAAAAAACAGACCATCGGTATGGCTCCAGCCAATATAGTGTCACACGTATATGAGGGTGAAGAGGAGTCCGAAATTTTAAGTATAATCGATGAAGTGGAAGCGGAATACAACGGAGAATCCCACATCAATAATGCTGTGAAGATGGCACTTGGCAAAATAAGAGCCAAACTGGGAGCTTAATCTCGCTCGTCGAGACCTTTTTGGAACAACGCAGCCTCTGCGTCTCTTCTCAGATGAAGACCCCTCAGCTTGGTATAAGACCACAGCCTCTTCATTGAACGTATATCAGAAGGAACTCTCTCCTCCTTGCCGATGGATATATTGTGTCGTATCCATCGCATTTCTTTCCGAGGCATTCCTTCCCGTCTACTATACATGGATGATCCTCTATTGAAAACTATAGAGGTTAAAGCACCGTTGGAGTGTGGGTGTAATCTGTCTTTATCTAGATTGAAGGCATTTGCTGTCAATTTAGTGAATCTTGGGAGACTATCTTTCTTAAAGATCTCCTCAGCTTCCTCGTAAGTCACATTCACAATGTATTTCACTTGTGGTAGACCGTTGTAATAAGCATCTCTACCTTTCATTCCAGCGACTTTTTTCAGGGCTTCGATTTCATTATCTTCCAATATCCCCTTGGTCGCCTTTTCAATCTGGGATTTGGAGTTATGACCAACGTCAAAACCAAACCCCACAGTCACACCAGATGCGGTGTCTCTCCATGCTGGGACGGTGGGTTTAGTCAATCTTGAATTGTAATACGATCTACCACCAACCTCATAATGGATTATGGTGTCTATGGACTCCTTTGATATAGGTAAAGACAATCCATCAGACACCACATTTTCATCCGCACTGGCGGTGAACATACCGAAAAATAATACTAATAATTTTTTCATTTAAAATGCGAATATTAATGCAACAAAGATCGCAATGAATACACCGATGATCCAACGGGTCTTCTCAACAGATGGCATACTCTTCCAACCTTTATCGAATACTACACCGAAATCTTTACCAAGAGTTCCAGCGAATACATATTTGATCAAAGACCATGCCAAAGCAGATACGAATGCAGCTTTAGCAGCCACCACATAGAAATCTACCATGTTGAATGCTTCCGTAAGTCCAAAGCTCTCGGAGAGCCAAACGACACCCTTAATCACAGCGAAGAATCCTATAGCTAGGATACCAGCGATCCACCAATCCTTTTTAATACTATCCCCGTCTTTTCCGAATAGGAATCCTTTGGTGCTAGTGAAGAATGGTGTGACCAAAGCTTTCGCCCAATAATATGGTTGCTTAATTGCCTCCATAAATAAATTTTCTTTTTTCTTTGGTTGTATCTTCTTCGTTGTTTTTTTCTTTGTAATTTTTCTTTTCGTGCTCATAGGTGTATATTTATAACGGTTTGTAAATTTTCAATAGGAATCCAGCAATAAAATAAAGCCCAAGAGCACCAACCAACCCAAGAATCCAGTTTCTATATACTCTAGCTGTCGATAACTTTTTCTCTATTTTTTTATTTTCTTTTACCAATTCACCCACTTCATGGTTCTTTAAAGCGAGATTATCGGTCAAAAATTGGTTTAAATCTCTTAATTGGACAACCTCATCTTCTTTTAATATTAATTTTTTCATCGATTCATCAGCATTTTTCTTAGCACTTTCCAAGTTTTTCTTCTGATTTTCGATCTCAAGCTTGAGTTTATCGTTGGCTTTACTTAATTTGGTGTTCTTTACCTTCAAGAGAAGCATACCATCCTTCACTCTTTGAATCTCGTATTCGTAAATATCACCATTTTCAGCGGCTCTAACCCTCAATTTCTCGATTTCTTTGATTATTTTATCGATATCACCACTTATTTCGATTATAATTTCTCCTTGATCATCGGCATTGTTCCCGATTCTATCAGCATTTTTGATACTATTATCGATATCCTCCCTCGTATTCTGGAGATTTGGTTTAACACTCTCGGTAGATTTTGGCGGTTCTGGTATAGGTATGGCGACAGGAATCTTCCCAGCACAAGACACCAAGAACAAACAAGATATAAAGGTTATGATTTCCTTCTTCATGAGTATATTTAATCTAAAAATGATACTTGACATCGGTTTTCGTCGATATAATGTGTGAGTATGAAAACTATTATCGCTGGAAGTAGGGACGGGGTTAGATTCCAAGACGTTGAAAAAGCCATGGAAATATGTGGGTGGGTTCCCACTGAAGTCGTTTCTGGTAAAGCTAGAGGTGTTGATACCATGGGTGAGAGGTGGTCATATGAGAGACAGATACCAATCATAGACTTTCCTGCCGATTGGGACGAACATGGAAAATCTGCTGGTTATATTAGGAATACTGAAATGGGAGATTATGCTGAAGCATTGGTTGCAATATGGGACGGGGGATCGAGGGGGACGATGCATATGATCAACATCGCTAAGAAAAAAGGTTTGACAGTATATGTGCATGACTTAAATAAGGATACGTATGATAAAAAGAATTGATAATAAGAGCGTTCGTCTCTGTTGTAAAGGAAAGGGTTGCCCCGTTGTTACCGAATTGGATAATGGTATGGTTGAAGTTACTGATGATAATGGAAACAAGATCATAATCAAAAAAGAGGAAGCACTCCTCATTTCGGACGGGGTCAATGCCATCAGTGATGAGCAACTTCTCCTTGAATGACTGAACTGATATTCCAGACTTTTACTTTGATGGGACTATGCTTCATATTGAAGTATGGGAAGATATTAAATCCTGTCAGAGATTTTTTAATTAAAAACTCTGAGTTTTCAAGTAAAATCCCAGAGTTTTTCAAGGATTTGTTTAAATGCTCCATGTGCTTGGGGTTTTGGGTTGGTTTGTTTTGGGGTGTTGTGTGGGATGGTTTCGACTTCTTTAAGATACTGTCGTGGGGGTTTTATTCGGCTGCCGTTTGTTGGTTTGGTGATTACATTACGATGGTTGTTGACAAATACATTGAGTAGTCTATGGTAGGGTTACATGAGCGATAAGATACTATTCCCCATTGAGAGACCCACATACGAAGACGCACAAAAATCTTTAAATGATTTAAAAGGTATCGATATTAAGAGTCTAGTGATGGATGGTGTTTGGCATAGTAGATCAGATGTCGATAAAAAAATAGATCGCTATATCAATATTAATAAAAGCGGATCCAAGTATTCAAACCACTTCCATTGGGGTTACAGAATGGCGTGTGATTCTCTGAATAGTCCATCTCCTCTCAGATCTTGGTATAATCCGAAGATCAGAAAATCGGTTGAGAATTGTAAGTTCTATGACGAAAATCCTGCAACTGCTCTAGCACTCAGGAAATATATCGCATCACAATTCAGACCATCGGCAGCAAAGGCCATATACACCCTCTTCAAAGGTAAGAAGATATATGATCCCTGTGGTGGGTGGGGTGATAGACTATTGGGTGCTGCGGTATTGGACGATCTGGAAATGTATTACACTCGTGATGTGAACACCTTAGTCTTCGCTGGATACACTGAACAAATAAGAGACTTGGGATTGGATCCAAAGAAATTCGTTCTAGAGCACAAAGGTTGTGAGGAAGACTCCCCAACCGAGAAAGATTTCGATCTAACATTCACATCTCCTCCATATTTCAAGGTTGAGAAATACAATGGACACGATCAATCATTCAGACAATATAAGAAATTCGATGAGTGGATGAATGGGTTCCTATATAAGACCTGCCACAACTGTTGGGATGTTTTAAAGGATGGTGGTTATATGATTTTCAATATTTCCGATGTATATGCCAACCACGAATATAATAAAATTTGTAATCCGATGATCGAATATTGTGTTCAAAATTTGGATAATTGTGCTTATATAGGAACTATGGGTTACAGGATGGGTAAACGAATGAATTCCAAATCCGACAAAGAGGGTGTTTTCTGTGAGCCAATAATCATTTTCAAAAAAAACATTAACGAATAATTCGATGTCAGTATTAAGTGCATTCAAATCATGTTCAAAAGAGTGGATCGAAACATTGGAACGTGCGGCTCGTCGTGAGGAGTGTATCAAGGGATATTACGAAAGAGAATATTCTGATTTGATGACGTATGATCGCTTCAAATTTATAAATCATTTACAACTACGATTAAATCTTGATGAAATTGATGAACACTACGTCATGGGTCTGATACGTAAATACGATAAAGATCACGAGGAAAAGAATTTAAATGATTAAATAAACTTATGTTCACGCAAAGAGATTTAATAGATCTTAACACTTTTTTAAATATTATATATGAAGGACGAGAAAAAAGAGAAAGATACACTCCTGACAGAATACCATCAGGAGCGAAACAAGGATATACTGGTCGTGGTGGAAAAAAACTCAAAATTGCCACCAGTGTCGCTTACAGAAGCCATGAATCAATACGAGACGATTCGATCCCAGAGTACACTTCAGAAAGAGAATACAAGAAAAAGGCATCTGGAAGAAATGTAATGGCCAAACGGGTAAGACCCGTTGAAGAGAAATGGTTGACTCATTGGGCTGAAAAGGTTGGTCTAATAATGGACAACGATGAGTTTGATCGTAATTGGAAGGATCAAGAAGAAAAGGGAGAAGCTGAGAACAACGTTTATTTCGATGAAGAGTCTCAGAGATGGTTCAAGAGAAACAATCTCTCTTACCATACAACGTTTCTAGAGTTCTTTTATAGATTGGCTCTCCACAATGCAACCTTCCCAGAAGCACCATACGCTTTGGAGGGATTTGTTATCAATGACGGTGAACTACAACCCATCATCTCCCAACCCCATGTGAGATCCAGTAAAGGAGCTTCAGAGGTAGAGGTGGAGAAGATGATGAATAAAATGGGCTATACCAAGATAGCTGGAACCAAGCACGACTATATCAACAAGGAGAAGGGTATACGTGTTGAAGATATGCACGATGAGAATGTTCTCATGGATGATGAAGGTAATCTATTTGTCGTAGATCCAGTCATATATCTGGATGATGAGGGTAAGAAGCATCGTATAACTTCCGATGAGCCACTGCAACACGAGCTTTAACTCATATAGAACTTATACATCTCGTTGAATTGATCATCCTTTAGGATACCAGAAACGATAGCTTTCATTTCTTCTTCGTCTGGTTCTTGATTTTTATTCAACTGTTCGAGAACATATTCTTCCAATGCTTGGGTAATATCCCTGAATTTAGATTTGTCTTGTTTAAGAACAGGGAACCATTCCATTAAAGTATTACCATCGAAGTATCCCTTCAATCTTTTTCTAGTATCATCCTTGGATCCACCGATATTAGCTACCTTTTGTTCAGCTTCTTGAATCCTCCTAACGAATTCCTCCCCATCAAAGAGTGGAGCACCACGAGAAGCTTCATCAGCATAACCAACAGCTTTGACAACCTCCCAAGCAGGATCTTGAACCAACTTGGTTAGTTTTTTGATTGTTAGTTCATCCAATTTATGGACAAGCATATGCCTACCCACGGCAGTGAGTATGTGCTTCTTGTCTTGTTGTGATAGTTCAGCGAATTTCATTCTTCTGAAAATATCCTCGACAATCGAAACACCAGCACCTTCATGGCCATGATAGTTACTGTGACCATTATCTTTAGTTCCACGAGTTACCGCTTTACCAAAGTCGTGGAATAGGATTGCCAGATTGATGACTGGATCCTTGTAAGGGGAGACCCTAAGAGTCTCATATATATGACCAAGGACTTGTGATTCACCTTCTGGGTGATGTTCTGGATCGTGATCGAATCCTTCCATCGATGTGAACTCTGGTAGAATGTCGTGTAGTATCCCCGTCTCTTGGAGCTTTTTGAGAAAGTTCGCTAGAGTGGGTCCAGTCTTGGCTGCTTTGTAAAATTCTTTGGATATACTTTCCTGAGATATCGCACTTGAATCTTGAAGGAGATCCTTCAATTCTATCGCTGCTTGTTTCGTTTGATCTTCAATCTCGAAATCCATCTTTGCAGCAAAACGGAAAACTCTCAAAATACGAGTCGCATCTTCGATGAATCGTTGTTTGGCATCACCAACAGCACGAACCAATTTATTTTTTAAATCTTCAAGACCATCTTGGTAATCCACGATTTTACCGTCAGCATCCAATCCAAAAGAGTTGATCGTCAAATCTCTTCTTTCGGTATCCTTTTCGAAGGAATCGGTTTCCACTGAAACATTATTCTGTCTACCGATGTCACCAGAGTCTGTTCTGAATTTGGCCAAGTCATAGGCATATTCTCCCCACAATATCGTGTAGACTGGTTGAGAATCGTCCTTGGAGATGTTTCTCATTTTGAATTCTTTCTCCAAATCATCCAAGGGGATGTTCGTAGCCAAATCGACATCATCGACTTCGTTACCCATGAGTAAGTCACGAGGAACACCACCAACGATGTATATATCACCTTTGAATTTGGATTTAATGTTTTTCATCAAATCCAGCGCGGTGCGGAGTTCTTCAGATGAATTTACAGCATTCGACCACTTCTCATTGAAGTCATCGACATACTCCTGTATCAAAAGCAGATATGATCCATCGAAGTTTTTCATTTTAGTTTGGGAATTCTCCGTTTTGTCTATGGTAATCGATTGCGGCATTGATTTCATCTTCAGTGTCGCCCTGAATCATTTGTGGCTTCTCTTCATTCGGTGGGGTGATGAACACATACACAATAGTGTTGTCGTGTTGATACTCCGTGTGGAATTCTATCTTATACCCATCCTTCGTCATTTCAACCTGATCTGACGATTCTTCTATGATTGAGTAGTATTGATCGGAGAGATTCTTTATATCTTTTGAATTCATAATAGTATTTAACTCTTAATTTTATTATCTATGCTCGGCTCGGAACACTTCCTTGTCCATTTGTTGTTGGATCTGCTCTCTTTTGTCTTCAAATTTCTGTAATTTATCGTCACGGATCACCAATGGTGATTTCTGCATCTCCTCTTGGTGGTGTGATTGCAACTTGGCCATATTATTAACCAATACGTTCATTCGAGCATCTATTGTCTTTTCTCTTTACCCCATCTCTCCCCTCAATATGATTACGTGTTCCTTGGCTTCGGACGAATTCTTAGCCATCTGCTGCCATTGTGAGATGATCAGTAAAGTGATTAAAGCACCCACTGCACCAGCAAATGAATTGACACAGAATTTTTTAATACTATCGGTAATGGACGTGGTCATATTAATATTTATAGTCACATAACCAACTAAATAAGAACATGATAAATTTTACGGAGTTTTTTGAGGAACGACAAGAGAATAAACAACGGAGATATAAATTTGTTGTGGAAGCATTCGACCCAAAAGTTGCTGATAAAAAAGGTATCGAATATACGACAGCGAATGTTGGGGGTGTTGATGTTGTTATTCCAAATAAAAGAAAATCTACGAAAGACGGTGGATCCACCATTATCATCAATCAATCCGATTTGATGGATGCTGATTCGTCTTTTTGTATGTATAATCCAAAAATTAATGATTTTGCTAGTCAAAGTCCTGAAAATTTATTTTTCGTTCTGAGTCTTGTGGTCGGAACCATAGGAACATCATGGCCAAGTTTTAGGAATTTATTCCCAGTATATGTGGCGTTTGTAAAGGAAACAGACGGTAAGGACATTCCAGTTGAGTATATCATCGGTCTGGACGGTGAGAAACATCCAGTTAAGAGATGGTTCTACCGTGGAGCGTCAAAATACATTAAAGGTATTTGGCATCAGAGAAATGAACTATATGACAACATCTATGGTAAGGGTCTAATCGAAAATGAATTTAATCTATATAAATATCTGATTAAAAATATTAGCGGTGTGTCTACTGTGAAGGCTGCTTTCTCGGTTCAATTACTTTCTGGTAAGCTTGGTTGTATCGACAATATCAATGCTGATATCTACGGTCTCCCAGTATCGATAACAAATAATGTAGGGAAACAGATACAATCACCCGGCTTCTCCAAGGGCAAGGAAGCTGAATCTGATAAATTAACACCTGGTGGGGAAAAGATAATAAGAGATTATATCGATTTCGTCGAAGCGATTGGTGATGTGTCCAATTCTCCCTACTCTCAGAGGTTGTGGGACGATTGGGTTCAATTGGCAGCAGCCAAGGCTGTATTTATGGATCACGATCAAATTCAATTCAACATGGTTGATGGACGGGTCGCAGTAATGCCCACATATAACAACGCCACCAATTCCGATCCAAAGTATACCCAATTCTTAAAGAATGTGAGAAAACAGGGGATCGATCCTTATGGTGGTTACGAAATCGGCAAGGAACACTATACCCTACCTAAAATGGGTGGTGACATAGACGATGCGAAATCGAGGGTCAGTTAAACTCCGTATATCCCCCCTTTGATCAGAGTCTCAATACCTACTTGCTGTTGCATCGATATCACCTCGATACCACACTCTTCAAGCATTTGCTTTGAATGGTTCTGACTTTCGACCCATTGGTTACCTTGGATATCTTTCCATATTTTGGACCACGGATCGTGAATCACGATTTTTTTGATTCCAGATTGGATTACACCCCTACAACAATCAGCGCATGGGATGTCTTGTGTATACATTGTAGATCCTTTTAGTTTGATTCCCTCTCTGGCAGCAGAATAACAAGCGTTACGTTCCGCATGTTCGAAGTAAACATACTTTGTTGGTGCTACGTTTCGGTCTTCTGGCTCGTCCACCACTCCACGACATATACCGTTAAACCCAGTGGAGAGGATCTGTTTATCCGAAACCGTCACTGCACCAATCTTAGTTGATTGATCTTTGGATTTACTGGATACCAAGTAAACCATCTTCATAAAATATTCGTCCCAATCCATAAAAGGAGATTAACATCGATTCATGGGATATCAACTCAAATTTTCAACACATGAAAATGGTGGGAGCAGAAGGGTTCGAACCTTCGACCCATTGGTTAAAAGCCAATTGCTCTACCGACTGAGCTATACTCCCTTATAAATCTAAACTTGTTATCGGAAATTTTCTCAATTTCGTCATCGGTATTTTGTATGCGCCTTTAAATACGCCACTTCTCTCGACCTTCTTCGGCAAATCATCGGTGGTTACCCATCCCATGATGTGGACATCCATCTGTCCATCTTCTCGTTTCAAAGCCAATGCTTGTAGATACGTCCAATCAGGATGGACATCTCTGGGTCTCAGCAGGAAGTTATATCTCGTTGGATCATCGGATGATCTCATATAAGAACATTTAATATCGATGTTCTTATCATTGATGTCTTGTCCACCGTCACCCTCATACGGGTTTTCATCTGCTAGTTCTCTGGCTGCTATGTATTCTTCTCTCCCTTTCTCCTCACCATACAGATATATACAACCAGCTAGGGTTCCAACTTGACCAATGAAATTAGATATCAATAAATCGATCTCAAATGCTCTCCTCCTCGGAATGTCGCTCCGTCCCCCAATGAGACAGTTCTTTGTATATTTTAAACAAAGCTTTAAATCTTCCTTACTTATAGTTAAAGTATCGTAATTCATAATCTGGAAATTGGCTGATCTGGTAGGGGTCGAACCTACAACCTAGTGATTAACAGTCACCCGCTCTGCCATTGAGCTACAGATCATTTTCTAAAAAATAGCATAAAATTTTGGAATGTCAAGTTGGTAGGGGTGGAGGGATTCGAACCCCCACTGAGACAGTCAAAGTGTCTAGTGCTACCATTACACTACACCCCAATTAAAATGGTGTGTGGGGAGGGATTCGAACCCCCAGCGTCCCGAAGGATCTAGATTTACAGTCTAGCGCAGTCCACCGTCTCTACAGCCCACACTTTAAAATGGTCAGGTATGCAGGATTTGAACCTACGGCTTCCGCAATCCAAATGCGGCACTCTACCAAACTGAGTTAATACCTGTGAAATAAATTGGAGCCTTCGGTCAGAGTCGAACTGACAACCCCTTGCTTACAAAGCAAACGCTCTACCAATTGAGCTACGAAGGCGATAATAAAAATGGTAATCCCGACCAGATTCGAACTGGCGATGCCTCCGTGAAAGGGAGGAGTGCTAACCGCTACACTACGGGATCTTGTGTTGAAAATTTTAGTAGACTTGTTTCATTCTAATCTCCCTATCGGACTTTAATACATACGGCTGTATAACCCTCGGACAACAAAAAACCCCATCTTTTCAGATGGGGCGCGAATTGGTTGAATATATTAAATTTGTTTACATTACACAATCATCCGCGCCACCATATTGTATGGTGTGGGTTTCTCCTGATTGTATGTCTCTTGTAAGCTCATTTGTATTATTTAGTTGATTCGTCTTGTTTTTTGAAATTGGCGCAACATATCGGATTCGAACCGATAACCATTGGATTTAGAATCCCTTACTCTACCGTTGAGCTAATGTTGCTTTGATTTTTTAAACTTAGCACATGTTTAACCATTTGTCAACCTCTTCGTCAAAATTTCTTTCATCTTTTTTATGTGCGAACTTTTTGACTAGACGTTTAACCTCTTTGACCATGGGATAAAACCTGTATATCTTCTCCCATTCTGACATATCTTTGGTTGTTTTTTCGATATTTCGGTAAGGAACATCACGTAAAAAGCCATACGCTAGTTGTGCTGCTCTTGCAGCGGGACGAACTTGGTGTCTCCTATGAACCTTCAACCCGAAGAACTCTTTGGACTTCTCATCTTGGTGATCATCCCAACTTCTATTCTCAGAATCCCACGTTATATATGGGGGTTTGATTTTTTGTTTAGTCTTTATTCGATTCTCCTCTATTCGAATAAATCTAGCTTCTTGTGCTAGTTCCTTAATTCTAACTCGCAAACCTGAAAGGAATGCCCTGTGTTCCGATGTTTCGGCATCGGATACCTATTGTTTTGTCATTACCCTAGTATTTAATCACAGATTCTGGCTTTGTCAACCCATTGTTTGTTAGTTGGTTCCGGGTAGGAATCTGTAGTATACTTCCAACATGAAAGTAGCCAAACAAGTAGCCATATGTTTATTGACTGGACCGTGTTTCATTCTTTGGTTCCAAGATCCATCTTCGGCTTGGGCATCGAGAAGTTTTTTCTGGAACATATCATTATACCACTCCCAATCATCCCCCCCAGCATTAATCATTGCCTGTGCGTTATAGTAGTGATAGTAAAGATTGGATGATTCATCCCCCCACTCAAACTTTGCATTCTTTCTAATGTATTCAACACCATCCCTAGCTTCTCTAGACCCTCCTTTATCCCAGAACTGGAAAGCTAGAACACCACCACCAGTCAATTCTGGGCTTCTTTTAGGATCATTCCTATAACCAATAGCCCCATTCTGACCCTGAACCTTTTCGAGATACGCTAGAGCATCCCTGATAGTTTTTCTGAATTTGGTCTTGTGCCACAACCCAGTGTGTTTACAGGCTTTCAATGCTTGGATTTGCCAGAATCCGACAGAGTTATCCCCCGCACCGTTCGTTCCATATCTATAAACCCATCCACCACTAGATGACTGTCCATCTATGATGATGTCTCCACCTTTCTTGGTGGATTCTTCTAGGTTTGGTATATCGATTTTTAGTTGTTTGCAAAATGTATATGCCTCTGCCAATGCATATGTGGCAATACCATGTTCATATACCCATTGGGTAGAATTAGCATTTAACTCTGTCAATCTACCATCATTCCTCATACCCACATTGATGAGATATGTGAGACCTCTAGTTACAGATTCTCCAAACTCTGGTGAATTTGGGTGTTCGCAATGACCAAGATATGCGAGGATGGAAAATCCAGTCATGGATACTTTAAATCTATCACCCCAACTACCATCCTTGTTTTGGGTGTTTTTAATCCACCTCAAGGATTTCATAACCGCCTTTTCGCTTTGAGGTAATCCACCAGCTTCTTGTAGTCTTCTTCTACGATCCTCTGGAGAACATCTCTTTTTCATCTCGCTCGGGATTCCGTCGAACAAACTACCATTTGGAGTAAACCCACTACCATTACCGAAGTCTATGGAGTTACCATATTCCACTGATGGGACATCCACATCGAAATCTGGAACGGGAACACTAACCTCCGTAAGTGCTGTAGTTGTAATAACCTTGGATCTATGAGATGATGGTCTCGCTGGTCTCTTCTGGATCGTTGGTTTGGGTTTTTCTTCGATCTTTTCTGGCTCTTCAGTTTTTTCTATATACGTTACAAAGGTGGGGGTCACGACTATCGTTCTCGGAATTAAAAATAAACTCAAAAGAATACCCCCCAACAAGAGAGATAAAAACGATATCACCAACGAGGTCATTGTTTCTTTTCGTTTCCTTGACTTTAGAGCCACTAAAGCATCGTTACTAAGATTTGCATGAATTGCCATATATTATATTTAATAATTTTATAGTGGGGATACAATATTATCTTCAATTATCTCAATCTCATAGTCGCTGACTTTATTACCCACCCCCCGTTTTTTGTAGTGTTTCTCCACATACTTTCTGAATTCTTTTTCTCGTTTTTGGTGTTCCTCAACCGTTTTTTCATTATAGTGATTGATCTCATATTGAATAAGATAAAACCCACCAACGAACCATATAAGTATTGTTGGTAGTATTATAATATAAAATTTCAATCTAGCATTCACTAGATTATTTAATAAAATGGTAGGAGGGATGAGATTCGAACTCACGACCTTTGGGGCATGAACCCAATACTCTACCAACTGAGCTACCCTCCAATTAACCTATATATACTACAAGTTAGAAGTTTGTCAAATCAATTAGACCGAACCGAACTCCGATATTGTGGGTAGTTCACTCAATCGTTGAAAAGGATCCATTGATCTTCATCGTGCGATCTAGATTGAATGTAACATATGCCAATCGATCAATACCAAATGGAGTTTTGGTGAGCAATTCGATTGTGTATACACCGTCTGCACCCAGTGATTGAGCATAATTATCTACGACGAGGGTGTGATCTCTAGGTGAGGGTTCATCGATTACTAGTGCTGAACCGGGAATAATTTTCCCAACCGTGCCAAGTATCGCTTCGCCTGTATATACTTGAGCGTATGTGGTCGATGATGGATAGAGATCGTTAAGTGTTAATGTCAACTGGGGAACTTGATATCGAACCAAGTCTCCCGTATTAATTCCAGCTATTGTTCCATTGGCAACAGGCCAAATTTGTATCGTGTTACCAACAATTTCAGACGCTGGTGCTTGAAAATCCTCAAGCGAATAAATCGTGAATCGTTCCTCGCCTCGTGCTTTTGAAATATCGGTTGCTGGAACTGAAGTCAAATTAAAATTTAAAGTGACAGCACCGTTCTCTGAAATAGTTGCGCTATCGACCAGAGTAGCATTGGCTGGAACTATATTTTCCCCATTACCGTCTTCACCATAGGATTGAACGTGCCAGTAGAGGTTTACACTCTTGGATGGTTTAGGGTCATCTATTCCATTAAGCAGACCTTGAACATCATACGTAACGGAGAAAGGACGATCAGCACGGGTTCGTGGATTTGATGAAGTCGTATCCTCGGAGGTGATGTTCAGAGTAGCCACTGGAATGTAAGTGCCTACAAACTTGGATGATAGTAGATAACTTGTGATAGTCTCGCCATTGGATGCTACCGTCCATAGTTCAAATCTTGCGCCCCCATCTTCAATCGGTAATGGTGAGGGTTCTTCTCCAACTTGTGGCACGGTCATGTCGTAGACTAACTCAGCGGGGTATTGCACCTGACGAATGAAATTGGTGAATGTGGTTTCCGATTGAGCTTGAGGCGCAAAGGCTAAGACAGCAGCTATGATTAGTAATTTTAATGTTCTCATGATCTTTTTCTTTTGAGTAAGAATAATGCGCCAAGTGCGCCAAGTAAAGTTACGGATGGTTCGGGGATAGCCACATAATCTACTTTAACGTTATCGATAATGGCTGCATTAGTAGATCCATCGAAACGGAGTGCTACATCTTGACCAATTACAGCCGAGTCATCATTGTCACCGATTGTGTAAGAAAATGAGACGCTTTGATAAGTGGTTCCCGTATAAGTTCCACTAGTAGATGCTAATATTTTAGTAGCACCATCACCCAAACCGCGTATAGAATTGCGTGAACCACCACTAGCAAATGTAACCAATCCAGTATTATAAACATTACCACCGTTATGTCCATCAACCACCACATCGAAAGTGATGGTATACTGGTCACCCATAGTGGCGTTGGCGAGTAATCCAGCAACAGTAGTGAACCCCGAATTAGTATAACGAAAAGCGTAAGCTTGTTCACCCACTGGGTCTGTGAAGTCACCATGCGCCTCATCAACCAATCCTTGACGATTAGATCCAAACCCATTGGAAGCCTTAATCCAAATGTTTTGATTATAACCACCCGAAGTGTTTTGATCACTCTGTGCGGCTGTCACATCATTTGTGTTAGTGTAGCCTCCCGTGGTTTGATTACTTGAAAAGATGTTCGTTCCTGCTTCAAAGTCATCGAGAAACACAACCGCACCAAAGGACACGATACTACTAAATGCCAAAAATAGAGTAGTTGATAGTAATTTATACATATCTATATTTATAGAATATATATAGAGTTTGTCAAGTTTTTTCCTTTTCTTCAACAATCTCGTCTAAATTGGTCAGAGACGAGCAATTATTACACACCACAACAACCGCAGTATACTCCTCTCCATCAAAATTACAGTTCCCGCGTGGAACGATTTCATACTCAAAGTATTTGTTGGATCCACATATACCACAGATCATGTGTATTCTCGGGTCTGCTATCGCCATATCAATACCATTCTTGTTTTTTACAGATGGAACATCTCCTACCAGTAGGGCTACTAGGATCCCCAAAGCTGGAATGGACATCCCCCCAATCGTGGTCACAATCCGTCTCCTTGGGTTCTTCCAACTGCTTCATGGCCGAAACAATCAACTCTAGATTGGTTAGATATGTATTTTTATCTAACCCGTCCAATAGAAAATCCGTGGACATACTCATCAATAATTCAACGTGTTTCTTCATCTCTATATCAATGAGCGAAGGCATATGGATCAACACAACATCCGACCAATGCGAGTAGGGCGGCAGTGATTAGAATCCATTTAAAATGACTTAATAGTTTTTTTCTTGTTTTCATAATTTTTTATCTTAGTTCTGGTTTGAATAATCTCCAACGGTCACTATCAATAGATTTAACACCAGTATCAATATTTGTCAACATCGTTTTCACTTCATCGAATGAGTTGTAGATATACTTATGTGGCATCATACCCATGATCCATAGGGGGGTGTATTGTTTACCACCCTCAACCACCAGAAACGTGGGACGCTTCATTTTTATTGCGGTTGTCAATTCTTCCATGGTTCCAAAGGTTGGTATCTTTGGGTTCACATATCCAACGATGAAGTCGGATCTATCCACCATACTCAAATCAAATGCACGGACTTGTTTGAAGTGGTTTGCTACCTCATCGTATTCACCACCAGCCATTAGCTTACCCATCCTGTCGTGGGTATCCTCGTTTTCGTCTGGAGCGTTGAGGAAGGGCTTTTCGTATGGGTTGAATACAGTGACCCCCATATCCTCAAGGAAGGGTGTTACGTCATCGCGCCAACCACGACCATCGGTATACTCCATGGCACCGATCAAATAGGTTTTTGTTTTATCGAGAATGTTTTCCTCTGCAATTCCAAATTGCATAATTTTCTTTCCAAACTCTTCCATTTCTTCTTCAGTCATATTGTTTGTAAAACGTTATGTCTCCATTCTCAGCGATCTTCTCATCCTCATATGGGGCTACCTCGCGGCGATAAAACTCTTGTTGCACCCCTTGAAGTGCTCCCATAATATCGTTACAGATTTGGTAGTTTTTACCGTGCATATCAATATATTCTTCTAGGAGTAAATGAATCTTGTAATTAAGCTCACCAGCATTTTTCGGGATACATCCCACATCTAGTTCTTCTCTGTCTTCTTGTTTAATATATGGCATAATTTATTTTCTTTTAGTCTACCAAATTATTGGGATTTGTCAAGAGGGAATTATCTTCGTCTTCTTATTAAGCCACACAAAAGAACCAACCCCACGAGAGCATTGGTGGGTTCGGGGACAGCAGACCAAGTCAAACTATTATCAGAGAGACTGAATGAACCCCTACTGGATGTGTCAACTAGAGAATAGAAACCGTTATATGTGTAAGTATTAACCGTAGCTTGAGTTAGATATGGAACATATGCGTTTGATGAAGATGTTGTAATTAAACTAGACCAAGTTCTATCAGTGTCCCAAAAGGCATCGCTCGTATCTATATTCACACCAAACACCACACGGAAGACTTCATCGTTCGATCCTCCAATGTTTAAATTATGTTTACCACCAGATTTGTGCGTATCAAATGACTGAGAATTGGCTGTATTGGAATTAGCATTAATATCCCATACAAAAATATCGGCAGATGTGGTTGTATTTCCCGATATCTTGGATTCACCAACACTACCTACACCATTGGGACTATAAAAAGTTTGCCCAAAAGCTGTGGATATTGAAATAATGAAAATTAGTAGTTTGATATAATGCACATTAATATTTACCATTATTGTTTTTCATGTTCCAATGCGTCCTCAATATAAAAATCGATTTGTTCTGTCACATGGTCATCGTGTGAAGCATCACCAGATGTGGTGATGTCATTGGTTTGGGGCATCTACCACCACACATGATCGTAAACGAGAGGGACTTTTTTCATTAATGTATGAAAATCGGATAGTTCCTTTTTGACTTGGTCGATATCGATGTTTCCATCGTCATCCTCCACGACATCTTTCCAAAATTCTTCGTATACTAGTTCGTAGTCTTTCATGATTCAATTTCTCTAATGATTTTCATTCTCTGAGCCAGTATCCATTTACCGCCCTGAGATTCTGGTCTTTCGAATTCCTCGTAATCTTCTACCTCTACCTCACACCAGATTCTATTCTTGGTGGTGAGGTGGGGTGCTTCTTGTTTGAGGAGGACGTGCCAACCGGGTCTATAAGCGTAGCCCTTCTTCTCATGAGCCTCCGCTACCATCCACACCCCAATGGGGTGTCTAGCTCTAGCATTGATGAACAACGAACCCAGAGATCCATCCTTTATTTTCTTTATTAATTTAAACGCTTTCATAAAAATATATTAATATAGAAGTCCACAAAGTCCATGCCAAATATCTAGTATTAACGGATACCATATCGGTATGGTGAAATATAAGATGGCAATGATTACCACCCACTTCACTTCTTGGGAGATTTCTTTAGGCATTATTTCTTTCTTCTATAAATTTCTTAATCTTATCACAGATTGCATCGCTTTCGGTATCAACACCGTAATAATCTTTCGTTTCGAGGTAGTTATCCTTAACAGTCTTTGATATTCCGATGAAATCTATCTTCCTCTTGTTATCATAGTGGGGGAGATTGTCGATAAGGAGGTTATCCTTATGAGCATAGATATGGGGATTAATGAGCGAATCACCGTAAGCTGTTTTGATTGTGTGGTATTCAATATCCTCGTGGGAGAATATGTTCTCTGGTTTGAAGCCAAAATTAGCCCTTTCGTTGATAATAGTGGCGTAAGCCTTGGTTGCAATGGTTAGGATAAATACATTATCCTCCCCGACCACTGAACAAGCATATTCGATCACATCCCTGATTCCGATTCGGACATGGACGTAATACTTCTCAGTTCCATCTTCAAACGATACATCAAACTCTGCACCACCTTCATCTTCCAACACAGAGTGGATCAGAGTCTCATCGAGATCGAAAAATATTCTAGTGACCGCCATACATAAAGAAGTCCAAAATTATAAGAATGAGTTTTAGTGTTAGAATGATCGCAATTATCGTAACCACCACTATAACACTACTAACCATGTGTTCAATGATGTTAGTGTAAACATCAGTCAACCATGTGAGTATACTATTTACTGCTACGATATTCATAAATTAGACTTCCAATCTATCATTTATCTCCTTGAGGTGATCGATAATATTGCGTAATTTATCGTTCTTTTGGTTTAGATCTTCCACGAGGGGAGATGATACTGCTCTCAATTCATCACCACAACAACTATCACGAGGTTCATCTGGTGATAGAATATCGTAGAGTGATTTTTCCAATAACATAACCAACTCGCTAACATGAGCTATATGATCATCCATTGAACCCATTTCACTATTGATACGTGAATTCTTTACTACTTCCTCCCCGTAATCTGAGGGACGTGGCTTTGGTATTGTTGCTTGTTCCATTGCTCCTTTATACGTTATCGTTTTCGTTTGTCAAGTTTCTTTGTTTTTTGGATCATATCTTCAATCATTTTCTTATATTGGGGTGTTTTCTCAAGTGAGAAACTTGACAAGCGGGGGAAAACTGTTATGTATTACACATGATAATAAATGCGCTATACAAATTATTGATGTTCTGGCCACCACATTTGAAAAAGGTCATAAAGGTGCATGAATCAATCATTACTGAACTTTGTAAGGAGATTTCCAATTATGATTGTTACATTGAAGGTAAAATGAAAGATGTGGGGTTCGCTGATTGGGAGATCAACGGAAAGGACGGAGCGGTTCCATACATTCCCTCAGCAGAGGATAGAATCGATCTTCTCGTGGACAAGATCAAGGAATACGAGAAAGAACAAACCGAAGTGGTGAACTACCCCCAAGCTAAAGACTTATGGGCTTCAAAATCAGAATGATTCATCTTTTTAAACATTTCATAGACAGCAGTTTCATCTTTAATACTAACATCCCCAGCAACAACCCTAGTTGTTTTCACTTTATTTGTATTAGCCGCTTCTGTTTATATGATCATCTATATTATGGTGAATATGTTATAGTGAACGATTGACAAAGGCCAACGATGTGCTATGTTTCTCTTATGTTAGAAAATGAACTAACTTGGATGCCTGAAATTATAGAAAACGACTACAAACTACAATGAACGAATCAACAGAAGAAAATCTAAATCAAGCCATTAACTGGCTACAAGAAACTGGGGGGTCGATCCAAGAGTTTAAATTAATCGAGGAAGGTTATATGATCAATACCCAATCCTTGCGTGTTGGTGGTGGTTCTACCGCTCACTTCGTCTGTATCATGGAGGCACCACCAAAGAGTCCAAACCCTTATGTGAACCGTGATCAGGGCTACCCTACTAAATCATGAAGGAAGAAGCGCAAAGAAGAGCAATCGCAACATCTTTAGGTTGGACAGAGTTGCATCTCAACTCTTATGGGTCTTTGGTGGGTAAACATAAGGATCACCCAGAAGAGGTTGGTTTTTGTTATGTTCCCAATTATTTGCTTAACCTCAATGCAATGCACGAGGCTGAAGACACTCTTACACTAGACCAACGCATCCAATTCGGAAGACTCCTATCTGAGATAATACAACGAGACGACTCGAAAGGAGGAGCGTGGTTTGCAACCGCAGCCCAACGCGCCGAAGTCTTCCTCAAAACACTCGGACTCTACGAATAACAATTAATGTGGCGTTAAGTAGAACAAATCCAAGAATTGCTCTATTGCAGCTTCCACAGAAAAATCATAGAAGTCTTCACGATAAGATATATCCCCGCTCTCATCCATGGAGAATCCATCTCTTGGGTCAATTTCGTTGTCTATTATATCAAAGGCATTATCGAAATCAGTCCACATTGATATGGAAAGATCATCCTCAAGAGTGAATCTAAACGGAATGTTATCATCATCAGTATGAGCCAATAGTTTGTCATTTATAGTTTCCTTCACCTTCTTATATATCTGTGCCTCAGAACCAGCATTATACCCCCCACTGATGGCAGTCCTAACGGCATCCCCCAGCCCGTATTTATCATCAATTAGATCATATATGGAATCCGTATCATTCCAATCCAATTCCACTTTTTCGCCACGTATATCATCTGCAAATTCTTGAATCCTCTCTCGGACCTTTGTGTTTGTGCTGAGATAAGCCTCAAAGTTTTCCTTAACTTCTTCACTATCCATTTCCATATCATCATAATAATCCCAAAACTCGGCACCTATAAGGTGGGGGATATACCTAGCTAAGTTCTCGGGCCAATCCATATCGTTATCATTATTTAGAGCTTCCAAATCTGGGTATGCTTCATTGATTTTAATAGTTGCCCCCTCTACATTAACATTCGTTTCATCTGTTTTAAATATTTTAGCCACTGCGTTTTCAATATCATCAATACCGATTTCACCAACATCATACCTATATTTAAAGGATTTCAGTTCTGGTCTAAGTGTGAATAAGGTATGTCTATCCCGCTCACTTAAATCTAAAATATCGAAATTTCCTTCTGGTGCATAACCCCCACCAGCAATATGTTTAATTAGATATCCACCATCCCTATTCTTGAGTAGAAGAAGCTTCATAATATATGGGTGATACTTGGGATTCGGTTTTTCATTTGCTCTACCCTTCATTTCTCCAAGAGTTGAATTATCATTTAAAATAAATGTTAGGGAGGGTCTAGACATAATTCTACCCCCCTCCTTTACTACTTTTCTAAGAGATAAAACGCTATCTGAATAATCGTATTCTGCTGAATTACCACAGTGTCCCATGGCCTCTCCCTCAATACGACAGAAATTTACACCCAAATCAAACCAAACAAACCCATCTGGGAACTTTATAAGTTCCTTCAAATCACCATCTCTTATATTTTCAGTAATATCAATCCATTGCGCCCTTCCAGCTTTCCATTCATCTTCCAGACCTCTAAAGATATCAGCAACCTCATAAATAGAAAGTTCATGATTAAAGTTAAAATTCTGAATTTTAGGAATAGGTAGACTTAGATAATGTTGTAGGCTATTAATATGCTCCTTATATTTAATATATGTTCTTTCAAGTAAGACGTTTTCAATGTTTGCTTCCTTTATATCTTCACGAAATCTATATAGTAACCAAACCACGACATTATCTTTCTTTAGTTCTCTTACAGCCTTTTCGATGATTCTTGTGATATTTCCCCCATAAATTTCATTATCATCCGATAGAAATTTTTTAAACATTGGCATATATCTCTGGACACGCTGCTTAACGCCTTCCTCTATAAGCCTCTGTCGTTTATAAAAATATTTATGAAAATCGTCCATCTCCATTATTTATCCTTCTACCGTATATTACAAGGTAGTTTCAGGAAGAAGGATAAATTTATTATTCCCCTCATCGGGAGTCCATTGGGATGCTGCTCGATATCGGCCTTTAACCTATCGTAATAGTTCTTCGCCATTGAATAATCTTTCAATTTGGATATATATATCCTCTGGTCTCATCATCCGATTAATGTTCTCATATAATACACCCATCTTATCGAAATCTTTTTCATGTTAATATTTAGTATAATAAATGCCAAAGATATGTTCTATCACGACACGATGACGCGATAAATGTCGTGATAGACTAAAACACTCGTTTAAATTCTATAGGAAAAATTCGAAAAATAGGGAAAAAAATAATTTTTGGAATTAATATTTTTTTCGCCATGGCCACCACCCCCCCTACCCCCCACCCCCTATATAGCCCTATTTCTAACAGCC
>Ga0306906_1000033_pt1 | contig 108884 bp, 159 predicted proteins | sample AntRauTorcE11897_FD_190405 | JGI IMG/M metagenome (GOLD analysis project Ga0306906, IMG submission 190405) | Saline lake microbial communities from Rauer Islands, Antarctica - Metagenome Torckler E11 #897 (v2) (version 2) | ecosystem: Environmental > Aquatic > Non-marine Saline and Alkaline >...
TGGACGACGAGGGGCTTGACTCCGAAGTACCTCCACCCGCTGAGACAGACTTCTCGGACCTATCTGTGGACGTGACTAAGCCTGAAATCACGCAAGATATGTTGCCGGAAGTTGAGGTCAGCACCCCACTAATGGATAAGTCTTTGATCCACGAGGTGATTGCGGGGTACCTGTTAAAGTACCGTCCCGTGCGCGTTTCGTTTTCGAGGCTTAAACAGGCCAAGAAGATTACTGAAATCATCCAAGGGTTGGATGGTGACATTGAACGGCGCGCTAACGACGTTAGCCTTCTTCAAAGCGATCACAACCAGATAACGAACACCCTTACGTACAAGGCGACCAGCGGGAACAAGACCTACACGGTTAAGATTCGGGCGGTCCCTCCAGAGGACGAGGATCAGCGACACTATTGGGAAGCGGACGTGAAGCTGTCTTGTTCATGTCCACATTGGCGATACGGGGGTAGTGAATACCACGCATACAAGGGTGACTACCTTTATTCGCCGAAGAACCCACGGGGCACCTTGGACACCCCGCAGATCCGAGATCCTGAAAACAACAACTTTGTATGTAAGCACATGTACAAGGCGCTGTTAGAGTCGAAGCGGATTTATTTCGATCGCAAGCCACAGGTGATATAGTGGACAAGAAAGGAGGCATAAGCCCCTTTGCCAACAAGGTTTACGAGTTGGCAAGGAACATCCGCTTGACGGCGGAGCATCTGGATTCGGTCCAGCACGTGGTGGCCTCCTTGCTCAGTCGTACAGAGGACTTGCCTTTCCTTTTGCAAGAGTTGGATTGTACCGAAGAGGAACTTTTCGATGCTGCCATGCGCTTTTATAAATTCAAGGCGGAGGCGGAGGCGATTGCACAACAAGCGATCGAATGTAAGAATAGGGCAGAAGCGCTTGCTAAAGAGATTTTAGGTGATCGCTATTTCGGGCCGTTTCTGGGCCGGGATGTGGTGAACCCACACAAAGGGGTCTTTTCCCCGGAGATGCTCTTGACCGCAGGCAAAGTTACCGCACGATATATTCAGAAGTTACGGCAAAAGAAGGGAGTCAAATGAGAAAGTACGATTTCAAGTGCAACGAATGTGATCACGTCCAGACAGTGAAACTTTCGGTCGACGATTTTGACGACACGAAAGAGGCGGGCATTGATTGCACCGAATGTGACGGAACAGCCGATTTCGTATTCGATGCGGAAGGCATGATGTTCAGTTTCAAAGGCGATGCGTGGGCCGATAAGAACTACGCGGAGAAGAAGTACCGCAAGCGACGGTCGAAGTATATGGCCCGGCGTCAAGAGAAAAACCATATCCGCCCAACCCTCAAGCCCAACTACAAAGGCGAAGAAGCCCAGAGTTGGGAAGAGGCTCAAGATGCGGCAAGGGCCGATGGCAAGAGCACCTTGTCTTATGAGCCGTTGATCCATCGTGAACGGGCAAAACAGCGAGGTAACTGATCATGTATATCCATCGGCGAGAAGACCACCTCGTAGACGCTCTGATCGAAGACCATTTTTGGTTGAAGCTCACAGTCAACGACGGCACAACTGGCACGGGCACCTACACCGTTTCTATCTTTGATGGCCTTTTCGGCTCCGAGGATACGACTGCAGGTGCGGACGATTCGGCAACGATTGTCGCTGATTTCAAAGCGCAGATCAATGCTTCGTCACAAGCAGTAACAGCTTTCGACGGTCCCACAGCAAGCGAGCTATACATCCGGTTCGATAAGTTTGGCCAGACGCCGGTGGATACTTACAATCAGATTTACAATTACGCAGCGTCGACTACAGACGACGGTGGCACCATTACATTGGTTCCCGTTAGACCTGAATCCTATGCGGTCAAGAACGCCGCCAATTGGGACGGGGCATTTGCTGCAATGGAAACAGTTTCTTTTGTGAGCGGGGCGCGGTCGGACAAATACCAGTCGTCAAACGCTATGATGGCGAATCAGGTTTACGCCAACCAGCTACAGAACCGAACCCGGTTCCTTTTTGATCCGGCAGACTATTCGTTGGACGATAAAGACGTTTTGTTTTTCCAGACGTCGCCGGTGTTTGGCGGTGTGGAAGTACATACGAAACCGATCGAAATAGTCATGTCCACGCAACAGTATAGGGATCAAAGGACTCCGTTGCTTCTTACGGGGACGGCCCCCGCAGGTGCTTCGCAAGATGATGCTTTGACCTTTGAGTTGCCGCGCAAAGCTATTGACTTTTCAATCCGAAATGTGTCGGCTGGTGATAACGTGTTTGTTTCCTTTGGCACTGGATCTTCGGAGATCTCGGTCGGATCGAACGAAAAGTTTAGTGATAACCGACCGGGTTTCGAGCGCTTTAGCGTTCGGAGCGATGGGATTGATGTTGATGTTGAAATTTACTTGGTACTTTCTCACAGCCCCAGCTTGTAAACGGGGCGTCGATAAAGTTTTGATATAGTAGGTCAAAGGATCTACTTAACGCTTCGGAGGCTTCCATGCTCATTCGACTTGTACATACCCAGAGCACCGATGGTGCGCTTCTGGTGACAGATATTGATTCCGGGCTTCCCAATGAGGAGTTCGGCTTTTACCGCAAGCAGCCTGTTTACGTGCCGTATCACCGCACGTATTTCGGCAGCGACAATCTAGTCAAGGTTGACCAGACCAAGGCTGGCTTTGTTGATCTCGTCCCTAGCGATAAGGCTCGTCTATCTGCGGATAGCGGCGTTATCAAAGGTCTGTCGGATAACGGTTTTCTTACGGTCACTGAGATTCCGACCGGTGCTCTTGCAGCTCCGACGATTTCTGCAGTCACGATGGACGATGCGACGGGTGGGGATGATAGTATTGGTACTGTGGATGATGGATCGCTCACCATCGACGGTACTAATTTCACGTCTTACGCTCCCGATGTAACTTCCATTTCAGTGACGGATGGGGCTACTTCGGTTGAGCTTACCGATGCTGATACTGGAGTATCTGTTTCGGATACGCAGATCACCATCACGGGTAACGCTCATGGCTTTGCTGCGACGGTTACGGAAGTAACGGTTACGGCTAACAGTCAGGATGTGACCAGCACTGTAACGGCAACTGTCTAATCATTAAATGGATGAGACACAGGCTAAACAGATCCGGGAAGCACTTTCCCGGCATAGGGCGGACTTTCGAGGCGTCCTATGGCAGCCGCGTCGTCTAGCACAGACGAACACGGTAGCCTTGATCATGGAAGTCGTAAAAGGTCTTGTTTCAGAAGTTAAAGGTTTACCCCTCGATGACCTTCCCACGTCGAGTAAATTGCGGCGCTATCAGCACGATGTGACGATTGCGTATGAGAAGGTCAAGAGGGATCGTTTGTATAATCAGGCCGAGTTCTTTGCGCAGGTTGGAGTAGTGTTCAATCTGGCGAGCAAGGTTTTTGAGGAGTTGGCACGGCTAGAACGCATGGGTTATTTCGACCCCAACATTGCACAGGAGAATTGACATGGCAAGAATTAGCGTAGTGGGTACGCCCTTCGATAAGGTCCTCTTGCAGGATCTCGACAAGAAGCAATCCCTTCGAGAGCACACAATTAACCCTCCCGGACAGGAGCGTTACATTCATCCCGTGGACGTAGAGGCACTGGACGCATTGCTTGATAGCCTTGGGGTTACCGAAGATGCGGCTGCAGTGATCGCAGGTACGGTTGATGCGGGTGACATTTCGTTGGCCAACATCGACACTGTAACTACTGAAGGTCTTACGGCTGATGAGCAGCAGGATGTACAGGATCTGTTGTCTTATTCGTTCGTAGAGACGGGACATTTCCTTCTGTCTTTCGACGGTGGTGTCCTGAAGGGCCTCGTCGACAAGGGATGGATCAAAGTATTCACCGATGCAGGTGACGCACTTTTCACCCTGTAAGATGGGTGTAGTCTATGCGTAATTACGATCCAACCCAACCCTTGCGGACTCGTTCCGATTATGGGGAGTGTCACGGGCCAGTGGAAGATCAACCTTCTTACTGCCCGGCACTCCCTCGGGGTGCTGAATCTGAGGACGATACCATGAGCGATAAGAATTCCTTTCGGGATGACTTAATCAAACTAGGGACGGACCGCCCGGACCTTCGGGATCATATCCGACCGGTCTTGGCACAGCTTCAAAAGGAAGCAGCCATTTCCCGTAAAATGGATCGCCTCCTATCCAAGATGGATCGGGCATCACAGGAACTGGACGGTACGTTTGATGATGCTGTTCAGGGGCTTATCCGTGAGGACGACGGACCCAGCAAAGACTTAGCAGCGGAAACCCTCCGTGATCAGTTGGAACTGGTCCTGAAGGATACCAAAGAGTCTTTGCGGTACCTGAAAAACAATTACGGGGTCTAATTCATGTCTGATCTAAAAGACGCACTTATTGGATTGAACGTGTACCGTGAAGAATCACGTCCCCACCTCCGTCCTATCCTAGCTGAATTGGATAGGGAAGCGGTAACTCCGGGCCGGGTCAAGAAGTTGATCAAGACCCTTCAGGACGTGGATGCTGAAATCAGAGGCGTGGTCGGTGAGATTAACACCGAAGGCGACCTCCAAAACGCCCGGCGTCTGAAAGACGAGCTTAAAGATCACATCCGAAACCTCAAGCGACACGTTAGTGACTTGGGGGGCTAATCGGAACCCTAAGTTGATGAAGTTATATGAGTGTTAAAAAGGATTTTCGAACATGCGATCTGTATTTCGCCGCTTTCCTAAAGGCGGCGGGCATCGTGTTCACGGGTTCATCGAAAGTGGGTCGCAAGACCTATTTCATTTTTGAAAATGACGATGAGATGCGGGGGATGCGTGACGGGTATTTTGCGGGAACGGCACAAGTGTCCGCCCTTCGACATGCCAATGAGATCCGCAACCTCAAGCGATTATGCCACATGCCTTGATCGGAGATACAAGTTATGCCCTTGGAATTGACACGCGGTTCGATTACGGAACCCGATGATCTTGATATTCAGGTAGTTGATTCCGGCAACTCCCCGATCGACCCTCATACAATCAGTTACGCCCTTTACGATGTGACGACAGGCGTCGAAGTCCTTATAGGGCCGTCTGATCGCCTCCCTGTGCGTATCGAGTTGGGCCATTATTACGCCCACTTCCAGATCCCAGAGAATGCCGCCTACGGTCTTTACAGGATCCGCTGGACCCTACAAGAGACGACCACCTCACCACAGTACACGGTGATGCAAGAGTTCGAGGTCGTACAGGAGTCCAAAATCCAAGCCCAGCTATGGACGCCCGTACAGGCGGACCTGATTAGACGGTTGCGTACTTTGCTCCGGGATAATAATCCCGATAAGCATTATCATTTCAGGCCGCCCACTTCCTCGGGTACGGTCAACGAATACAACAGGGTCTTCGCTTATATTTGGGAAGACAACGAATTGATCGAATACATGGAACAGGCCATGTTCGCGATCAACGCTTCGCCTCCCGAAACACATTTCCGGGACTTGACTCAGTTGGTCAACACTAAACGTGATTGGATCCCGTGGGTTATGACCGGTGCGACTGTTCATGCTTGCATCGCTCTAGCCCTCAACTGGATCGCCGACGAATTCGATTACAGTATCGGCGGCATTTCCTTGTCCATCGAGAAGTCTTCTAAATACGAGTCTATCAAGCAAAACGCCGAAGGCCGTTTCGATAAGATGATGGAAAACAAGAGCCGCACGGTGAAAATCATGCGTGGTTTGCGTCAGAGTCGTTACGGACTTGGTGTACGCTCCAGCTTCGGCCCTGTTACGGGTAAAGGCGTTATGACTCCCCGCAAATTCATGGGCCTCTAATGTCAGAACGAATTGCCAACCACGTCGCACGGGTTTTCTTGGCGGAAAAGTTAAAGGACACCGGCGAAGAATCCTTTTACGGTGGCCCCATTTACCGGATGAATGTACGGGACGATGAGTTCGTGCATTTCACCTATGCAGACCGGGCGCAAGAGATACTTGATTCGGGTAAGCTCTTGGCTGATCCTCCGTACAAAAAGTTTGGACTTGCGGGCGTACAGGCGGTATCTACCGTGTGGGGTCACTATAGCTCCGGCGTACAGGTCACGCACCTCAAAGGTGGGGACAAGGTTGCAATCGTGTTTCAAACCCCGGATGTGCCTGATATCGGATACCCGGAAGAGGTAATCTGGAAATCCGATGTACGCCTTGTCAGGCCCAAAGTCCTGCACATATTCAAAGGGGTGAAGATGTTACTTCGGACCCCAGAAAAGGTGCCGGAAGGTTCGGTCGTTCAGTACAAGTAAGGAGACCCTGATGTCGCATAATTCAAAACTAGCTCGACGGGTGGCCCGCCTCTATATGGCGGCTTCATGGCCTCCAGAACGCAAAAAGACGTATTACGATTTCAAGAGGGGCATGTCGATTAAGGACGTCCTTGATCGGTGGTCTGAGGACGGACAGAAACTTTACGACCCGGACAAAATAACGTTCCGGGCCGGGGGTAAGTCAAACAGCATGTACGCCCACGGCACTATCCCTATTCGGGAACTCCTAAAGTACCGTGAGTACAAACGCCCCGTGGTTGATGAGCTTGTTGATTCCATCCAGAGCGAAGGCTTCAACACGGCCATTCAGGTGATTGTGGGTAAGGACGGCAAGGCTAAGATCGGGGAGGGAAACCACCGCGTCGTTGCCGCTGAAAAGGCAGGGCTTAAAGAGTTGCCCGTCTATTTCCACTTTTACCAGAGTGGTGCTTGACACGCGGTCCGACTTTCCATTGAAAATCCACTTATGTTCTGTGTTTGGTGGAGTTGAGTGTTTCATTTCCAACACTTCGCCGAGAGGGGCTTATGTGGGCCAAGACTAATGCGTTGTATCAGTATCGTTCACCCTCCTATCCAGAGTTTGCTTTCTTTTACCTGCCGCTTCCCAAATATGAACAGAAGAGGTTTCGTCAGCGGTACAATCAGTTTATGAACACCTTCGAGTTCATGGATGATCTCGTTCGAAGCCGCCTGATTCTCATGGAAGAGAAATCCGACCACCGGGTCTTTCGATATGAATGGCCCGATGAGGAGGATATGCAAGATCACCTTATTGGCCGGTTGCCGAAAGGTCTTGTGATCGAGCTAGGTGCTGTTATCCTCGGTTGGATGCGTGCGGATAATGAAGAAGCCAATGTCTTTATGGAGCGTGTCGTGGGCGACTTGAAGGAGGCCCTCCTCTAAGTTCCATCGGTTATTCGCTTATATACGAGGTACGGTAGACACAATGCCGTACCTCGTTTTATTTCTTGGAGTTCCCGATGGATCTCGAAAGTCGCTTGATAAAATTGGGGGCCTCCCGGAAAGACCTCCGTCCACATATCCGTCCTATCCTTGCTCTAATTAGATTGGCAAGCTCTACCCTTTATGCGGTTGTTGATCAAAAAGTGGGTGGTGGGATAATCGGTGCTTCTGACAATGTACATGCCAAAAAAGAACGTTTTTGGCGAGGCCGGTTGCCTGCGGACTGGAAAAAAGCCTACACCGCTACGACCAGAAAAATGGCCGTGACCCCGATTGGGGCAACGCCAATGATCTGGGAAGGGTGCTTGATTTGCTCGAACAAGTGAACCGTTTCATGTGATCTTTATGGCTCGCGACCGCAAAACCACAACCAAAGAGCGGCAAAACCCGACGCACCCCTTGCCGCCTCTGAACGCAAATGCGCAGTGGTCGTTTGCCACGACGCGCAATGCGGTGGATTTGTATTGGGACGACCCGGCCCTAGTGCCGAATAATAGTAGTTTCGATATCCTCGGTGTGAACGTGTATCGCTCGTTCGATTCGGAGTTTGGTCCTTATCATCGCCTGAACACGAACCCGATCGGTGCGACGTATTACCAAGATATCACTTCGACGGCTTCGGTTAACCTTGAAGATGTGTCCAGCCGTTTCGTGTCTCGCAATGATGAAGCCGGGCAATGGATTTTCAAGGTCCAGAACTACCCGATCGTCAAGATCAACGACCCGAAAACGATTGCCAACAGTCTGGAAGATGTGACCATTTTCATCGACGGGCAAGAGGTAAAGGCCGCCCGTGTGTACGGTGAGACCGGCGAAGTCGTGTTGCAGACGTCTTACCGGTATGACCCTGCAACCAATGAACAGATGGACCCCATCTTACCACACGCGGATTCTGTGGTGTTGTGTTCCTACGAGTATAACACGAATTTGCTTGAGTCCGATCTATACAAGCGCACCTTTTACCGGATCACGACTGTTGGTTACGACCAGTGGGATGGGGAGCTTAAAGAGACCCCATTGGATTGGGCCGAAGCCAAGCATATCCACCAGATGGAAAACCTTGATTACATCTGGCGGGAAGCGATCAGACGTAACCGCTGGATCCTTGACCAAGGTGGTGAACGGGTCAAAGCCTTTATCCACAAGTACCGGGGCGTCCAGTGTACGTGTTTCAGGCAGTTTGATGATCCTCAGCCGTACAACCAGTGTACGACATGTTTCGGCACGGGAATCAAGGGCGGTTACGAAGGCCCTTATGATATCTTGCTTGCACCTGCGGACGCCGAACGGACGATTCGCCAGAGCGATAAAGGTCGCGCCTACGAGATGGTCTACGATGCTTGGACGGGACCTCACCCGTTGCTTTCGCAACGTGATTTTATCGTCAAGCTGAACGGCGATCGGTATTCTCTGGGTCCGGTTCGTATGCCGAACAACCGTGGGAACATTTTACAGCAGCATTTCAATGTGGCGCTTTTCGACAGTCAGGATATCCGAAGTAAGGTGCCCATTCTAGGAACTGATTCATTGGCTTTCCCGGAAACCCGTACTGCGGATTGGGATGATGATCCCGATGAATTACGCTACCCTCAGATCACAGATAAAGAGGGTGCCCCGGACGGGATTGAAGAACGTGGTCGTACCCCGGTATGGGAAAACATCAACTATTGATCGTAGCTTTATGCTGCAACGGAGTAACAGATGACAAATTTGAAGCTAGCAAAACTCGTAGCGTTTCGTGCCTTTGGCCGCCGCTTGTCTTACAAGGCGTCCGGTGACGTTGAAAAGATGATGGGTGAAATCCTTGGCGAAGAACTCGGCATTGACGATGCCCCTAAAGAGTTTTTCACGAAAGCCAAAGAGAATCTCAAAAAGGCCCTTGACGAAGCGGGCCTTGATCTCGACATGGATGATACGGACGTGTATCCTTACCTCCGTAGGAATGTTCTGGAAACAGCCGATGATATGGATATGATAAAGTGATCATCCAACGAGGATTGGTGGGCCGTGCCTCTTGGATTCCGGGCACTTACGCCACCGACATAATGATTGCCGCGTATTCGGCATATTTACAGGGTAGCAATATCCATACGGATCAACGAGTCATTTACGAATACGAAAATGTACTCCATGTTTCGTTTGGAAGACAGCGCGGGCACACCACTTCAATCGTCAGGTTCCTTCGGGACATACGACCTGATTTGGACCATGCCGTAATTGCGGGAAACCGTAGTATGTTGGATGAGTTTCAGCGCAATTACCCTAACGGTGGTGGGACTTATCTCACTGTGTCGTCACTTGGTTTTTTACGTGGGCGGCTAGCACCGGATGTGATTTTTTTAGATCTAGGTTTCCGTCAATTTGCGGATAGCATGGGCCAACTGTTACAGACGATTTCACCTTATACCGCACATGGCACTAAGATCATTTCGGTTATGAGCGACGGGTTGGATACCGAAAAATGGGTACATCCCGTTGATATAGAGATCGAAGCGAACGCTGAACTACTGTCGTCACTCAAATGCGTGGACTATGACATTGCGAGATCACAACTCAAAACTTCTGGGCAGTGAACGGCTCGAACGTGTTGCTGCCGAAGACGGTGTGCGGCTAAAGGTTCGGGTGAGTTCCAAAGTTAAGGGACCATTGTATCGCATTTTCATCAACCAGCAGGAGGCCCATGCGAAATGTGTGGGCACGGTTCGGGAGCGTACCGCTGCCCGTAACCGTTGGGCGTCTAAAGCCATCTTAAAGACCTATGGCCGGTAAATACAGACTCAGAGGCGTATACGGTAAACCCCTCGTCAAAGGGACACCCCTCAAAGACGATGAGGACCGTTCCGATTTGCTTGAAGAGACGGGCAAGGAGGCGATCAAAGCGGTCCAGAAAGAGATCCGGCGCACGTCTTTCAAAGGGCAGCCCAAGGATCTTCTGGATTCGTTCAGTTATCGGGTCGAAGGCAAAAGTACCTTGGTACTGGAGTCCGACCACCCGGCTGCAAAGTATCTCGACAAAGGGGTCAAAGCGCACCAGATGACTTATTTGTCGAAATCGGATAAGCCGATCCCTATCCTCACGGATGAGGGCGACGTGATTTTCCGTAGTGCCACACCGAAATCCATGCAAGAGGGCAAATGGCAGCACCCCGGAATCAAGGGAAAGAATTTCATTGAGCGGGGCGTAGAAAAGGCCCGTGAAAAGGTCAAGGAACGTATTGCCCAGAGCATTAAAGATCGCATCAAGAGCCGGTTGCAAGGCAAGTAACAGAGGTGTTGAGTGGAAAAGTTTCTCGTCATAGAAGGGCGCGTCCTCGGGGGACATACAATCCAAGATTTGGGGTTGGATGTGGCGTACCAGAAGGAAGAGGTCCTCAACTACGAGCGTGCCAACTGGAGCCGTGATCTTAACCATGCCCTCCAACAGGGTTTGGTAGTCAAGAAGAAGGTAATCAGCGGGCATGACCTTAATACGGCTTCGCCTGTACCTAAAAAGTCTAAACCTCGGTCGAAGCCCGTCCAAAAACACACGACACCCGCACCTGCACCTCCGCCTTCCACTACTACCAAGAAGGTTTCCGCCACTGACGATAAAAAGTCCGACTCCAAGTCGGAAAAGATGCTTGAGCAAACCCTCGAAGAGAACGCAAAGCTGCGGGGCAATCTTGAAAAGCTCATGCAACAGCAACAGCTTATGATGGAAAAGTTTTCCGAGTACATGGAACGCCCCATCAAGATCGAAGGTGTACCCTCCACAGGCACAGCGCCCGTACCGACTTCGGATAGTGGTGTTGTGGATGACACTCCTACGTTCATCCCGTCGAAAATTCGGTCGGGAAAAGCCAAAACCTCTTCGGCGGTCGAAATTCAGTCCGAAGCCAAAGAGGGTAGTGACCAATTAAATAAAGCCGCCGAAGCACTCAAAGCGCTCCGGGGGTCTAAGAAAGGTAAGAAGAAACAGGAGGATAGCGATGATTGATCTATCTAAAAAGGTCGCACGACGCTACCTCCTATCTCTAGCCTCGGGACGTAATCGTACCGCATCGAATGTTATGGAACAGGCTTTCAACCAATATGATGATTTGGTAGAAGCTATGACCGATGCACCTGACCTGATGGGGGATATTATCGAATCCCTCGTTAACATGGGTGATTTAACGTTCCGTGATGGGTCGTTCTTTTACCGGGAACAGACCCGTTTAGCTTCGAGACGTACCGTGATTTCCGAACAAGCACATGAACAGTCGATCGCCCTGATGCGGTTTCTATCCAAAGTCGCCAAGCGGCTAGGGGTTGGGGAACACGTATATGTAGTAGGCGGTGCTGTGCGCAATTTCATCATCGACCGGCCCATCAAAGATATCGACGTCGTGATAGATTCGGTAGCGCTTGGGGGAAAGGACTCGGCATGGTTCGCCAAGAAGTTACAGGGGGCGATTCCGGCTAAGACCAGCCTCCAGACGAATCAGTACGGCGTAGCTATCCTGTCCGTCAATGAATCGTGGGTAGTGGACGGCGCGGACCTCCAAGGCGAAGTTATCGAAATCGCCAATGCCCGCAAAGAGTCCTACGGCGGTGACGAGGGGAAAGGATACAAGCCACACATGGTAGAGCCTTCGACTATCGAAGAGGATATCAAACGGCGTGAGTTCACGTTCAATACGTTGCTGTGGCAGCTCTCAGAGCTTGCTCACGGGCCGGATAAGGCAGAGATTATTGACCTCACGGGTTGTGGCGTGGATGACCTTCAAGAAGGCGTTATGAAGTGTCCTAGCGACCCGGACAAGACATTTTCGGATGACCCCACCCGGATGTTGCGGGCGGTGAAGTTCTTGGTCAAGTACGGCTTCAAGATTGATCCACCTGTCGCCAAGGCTATTCGTCGAAACGCTGATAAGCTCAAGAAGGCCCCGCAAAATGCCATTAGCGAGATCCTCGTCAATGACATTTTACAGATGAGCCAGTCGAAGACCACCCTGAAAGTGCTCAAGAATCTGGGCCTGCTCGATGTGGTCAAAGAGATGCTCGAAAGCAATAAGCCTTTCCGTAAAACCCTTGTGAATTGGGCGGGTCGGGATGCGAAGGTCCTGTTCCTTTTCGACATGATGGATATCGGCCTCCCGTTGAACACACGGCTTCGTTTCCTAGACGACGCTCAGATGGCCCGGTTGCGCACGGTTGCCCTAGAGATGGAAGCACGGGAGGCGGACAAGTTCGTTGACCTCCTGAAACAGCCGGGCCGCCAGATGGATACCCAAGCGTTGATTGGTGAATTTGACCTCCAAGGCCGGGAAATCCGCAACCTCATGGAAGTGGCTCGCGACGTTTTGCTTCGGCAGCCGGGCCTGCGGAAAAGCCCTCGGAACCTTACCGAAGCAGTCAAGGTTCTGTATCGCAAGCGGTGAGAATCTACTTATATGCTCCGTTTACTGTGACGCCTATCTGTACCTAAATCATATACGGAGCTGCGCCGATGGCAGACCTTAAAGATCAACTCATTCGCCTCGGGTCCACCAACCCGGAACTTCGCCCACATATCCGTCCGGTTTTGGCCGAACTACAGCGAACATCCAAACTCAATCTGATGCGGGATATCGTGGATCTCCGGGCTTTTGGGAAGCTCAGATCACAGGCTCGTAAGGGTGGGGATGAACAGACGGCGGATATGCTCAAAGACATTTTTAAGCATTTTTCCGATCGGCTTCAGTTGGACGGTGGCGAAGAGAAAGCGTTCAACAGGCTCAACAATATGCTGGGACGCCCGCCTAGCGATGCGAACATGTTGCGCAATCAGGTAGCTAAGATTGCGGACCTTCTAGGTATCAAGACCCCGGTCAACTTTTAACCAATCATGGCAAAGCGCATAGACATACCACGTGACGACCTTCGATATCACCTCGAAGCCGGTTTGTCGTATGCTGATATTGCCGACAAGTATGGGTGCAGCGCATCCACGATTAGTAAACGGGCAAAGGAGTACGGTTTGGATAAACCTTTGGAGTCAAGTGAAAATCGGAGTGACGATATGAGTGAAGATAAAAAGCCAGAGATGGGTATCGGGTTGGACATTGGTACGATGAACCTTGTGTCCGCTCGTAAGATCGGTACGTCGGTTGAGACGAAACGTGTGCGTGATGCTTTCCTTGACCTCGATATCGACGCCAAGAAGATGCTCAAGCTGTCGGGTGTTAGTTTCATCGAATATGATGATCGCATTCTGATTTTGGGCGACCCCGCAATCGAAACAGCCAACCTGTTTAAGCGGGAAGCTCGGCGTCCCTTGTCACAGGGTCTGATTTCCTCTTCGGAAATTGATGCGCTCGAAGTCCTGTCGATTTTGATCGAACAGGTGGTAGGCAAGCCCCAAGAGGAGGGTGAAGTTTGCTACTATTCGATCCCTGCAGCCCCTCTGGATATGCCGGGTCAAGACGTCGTGTACCACGAGGCTGTGTTCGCAAAGATCCTCGACGAGCTAGGATACGACCCTATTTCGGGCAACGAGGCGATGGCGATCATTTATTCGGAATGCGCTAGCGACAATTTTAGCGGAATCGGCATTAGCTTCGGTTCCGGGATGGTCAACTGCGCCCTTTCGTACATGACCATGCCGATCATGGAGTTTTCGTTGGCCCGATGCCTGTCTAAAGATTTCCCGATTGATACGCCTTCTGGTATGAAACCAGTTTCGGGAATCCGACCCGGTGACTTGGTATTAGGTCAGGACGGAGCATATACCGAAGTCCTAGAAGTATTTAACAACGGGCATCGTGAAGAACTTTATCAACTCCAACTAGAAGGTCTGCCCTTTGCACCGGTTGATGTTACAGGTGATCACAAAATTAGTGTTCGCCGTGGCGCTCAGTGGGAGTGGGTAGCAGCACAGGATGCTCGGGAGGGGGACATCGTAGGGGTACCTCGTATCCCCTACCGTGGGAACCACAGCTCGTACTATTTTTGCCGGGAAGATGGTCAAAATGTCACGGTTACGAAGTCTCGCAACTTGGGTAGATTTTTGGGGATGTTCTTAGGGGATGGCAGCACCTGTCTTTATAAGAACGGACAGGGCAATTCTGGGGGTCGAGTTCGTTTGGCGTTTAACCGGAAGGATGCACAACTGGTCCAGAAATACCAAGATGTTATTAACGACCTCTTTGGTCGGTTTCCATCTGTGGTGTCTAGGACTGAGGTTGAAATGGATCTTATCAACCTTGAATACCATAAGATTGCAGACCATCTCAAGAGTAAATGTTATAATGGGGTGGGGGATAAGATCCTCCCGCTTCCTGTACACGAAATTCCCGATCAGATGGCAGTAGGGGTACTAGAGGGTCTATTAGATAGTGACGGGTCACGGACGGAAAAAGGTTTCGAGTTTTATAACACGTCTGAGACTCTTGTCCGCAGCATGAGTCACCTTCTGAATAGATTTGGCATCTGGCATACAATCGAGAAACGAGATCCAAGGCAAGGTGGTGTAAACTCAAGAGGAGTTCAGATCGAGGGCCGTAAGGATTCTTACACAGTTCGTATCAGAGATGCGGTAGCGGTTTCCGTGTTGGGAGCCCTTATTTCCAAGGAGGGCAACTCTTTGCGGTACCCCTCTGGGCATTTTGCGGAAAGGAAAGTGCTTTCCGTTGAGACTATCCCCTATGACGATGATGTGTATGATATTTCCATTGGAGAATCCCATCATGCTTTCGCGACGTGGGGTGCTGTCGTACACAACTGCGGCGACTGGATTGACCAGAACGCTTCGAAGGCTGTGGGTTCGACCGCTTCCCGCCTCTGTTCCATCAAAGAGAAAGGGATAGACCTCACGAACCCTCAAAGCCGCGAAGAGGAAGCGCTGGTTGTCTATTACAAGTCACTGATCAAATACGCCCTCGACAATATCGGCAAGCAGTTCAAGAACACACAGAATGACACGGAACTCAAAGAAGCTATCCCCATCATCGTGTCCGGGGGAACATCGTTGGCCGGTGGATTCCTCGACTTGTTCAAGGAAGTATTCGAAAAACAGCGCAAGCGTTTTCCAATTGAGATCAGTGAAATTCGACAAGCCGACGACCCCATGACCTCCGTGGCTCAGGGACTGTTGGTCCAATCCATGCAAGAATATGTTTAATTAATCCCTCTAACCGTGTGAGAGTATCTTATGACCGACCTTAAAGACCAGTTGATCAAGTTGGGGAACAAGAAAAAGGGGCTTCGCACACACCTCCAACCTATCCTCAAGGCACTGGAAAGTAATACCCGTGAAGCCTACCGATCAGGGCCGTGGGGCAAGTGGTCGCAAGTCCGGGAAATGCTCGGTGCCACAGAAGCTCTCAGCAATTTGATGGGATACGTGGGGGACCGTGAAAGTCGTGAGCAGTTCGAACAAATCGCCCGTATGTGGGATCTTCCCGTAGAGGTCGAGTCTCGTGATCGGGCGGGTACTCTTTTGCGCAAATTTGAACGCCATTTCCGGGACACCGATAAATTGGCTGACGAGTTCGCACAGGGCCTTGACAAGCGCCTCCTTGAGAAAGCGGTGGAAGATATCATCCAGATGTACGATCTCCATGATTTCGTAGCTTAAAGCGAATTCGTGGGGGCAGTTAATGGACACCCTAATATTGCCGATGTGCTATGTATCACTATCTATCACGTGCCGTGAAAAAGCGTCTTATGGAGACGCTCAGGTTTTGCTTCGATGCAAACCCACGGCATCGGGATGTTGTCAAGCACATTCGGGAAAAGTATGAGTTTTCAGAGCGTCCCCAGAAGGGGATCGTTCTACAGAGCGCCAGCGCCAACCCCATGTCACTGGCCGCCGACAATTACATCGGCACGATGTATTCGTACATCATGTTGGCTAAAGTAGACGACCACCGGGGTACCGCCCTTGAATGGGTACGTGAGGACACTGCCGCCGTCGAAGAGTATGGTGGTAATTTCCCCTCCGAGCCGGGCGTCTATTATGTCCAGATCGAAGACATTACCCCAACGGGTGATGTACCTGAATTTCAGTTTTGGGTGGACCCCCTCCTTTCGGTTCTAGAGGAACCGATCATTGAGTTTCAAACCGGAACCGAGACGTCGGCTATCCTAGCGTATGCTCCGGTGCTGGAGGGTAGCGTCCGCCTCTATGCTTACCCCGACCATTTGCTCCACACAGGGAAAGCCCTACGCCTTACAGCGGCCCAATCGCTGTACATCGGCGGCGGAAACACGAACATCCTTTTCGGGTTCGACGAAGGCTATGTGCCAGTGTCGGTTAAGGGATCGAATACACAGCCCTACACGATTATCAGCGGTTCCAACGACGTCTTTGCTTTCGAGATCAACGGCATGTCTGTCTCCGTAACACTGACGGCGGGCAACTTTGGGGCAGCCGATGTGGCGGATGAAATCGAAGCGGCTATCGTAGCTACGGGTTTGGACGGGACGCTCTATTCGGTAGACGTCGTTTCAAATGCGGTTGAGATCACGGCCTCCCAGAGTTTGCGCATCGAGGATGATGCAACCAGCACAGCCAACCCAACGCTTGGTTTTACCTCCGGGTATGTAGCACCGGAAGTAACGGGCCTCATGGTTCAGCCCCATGTGCCGAAGGGTTCCACCATTCGTCTGGAAGTGGATGGTACGGCTATCGAATACGATCTGAGGGAAGGCACACGCCCCGTTGAAGATATTGCCTTAGAGCTTGAGAACGGGTTCGCTGTGACTTCGCTTGCAGTGGGTACGGAAGACGCAGGGGATTACACTCTTGACGCTTCCACTGGCGAAATAACTTTCCTTCGTTCCTTTACGCCGGGAACACAGGTCATTGCGGACTATCGTTATCCCGTTGCTTCTCGGGGGCCTTATTATATTGGTGGCGGGGAGGTTTCGAATAATGAAGCGATCCCCGGCGTCGTTTTGGCTTTCGGAAAAGAGCTAGAGGGCGGTGATGCGATGGCCGTCGTTGTCGAAGAGAAACGTTCGGATGTGGCGGATGTGTATGGGGGCAAGATCGATATGTCGATTGATTTCGATATCATTGCTCGTGATTCAATGACGCGGGGCGAGTTGGCTGATCTTGTAGTTATGTACCTCTGGCAATGGCGACGTGAACGGTTGGCCGAAGAGGGCCTCATCCTGAACAGTGTGTCGTTTGGTGGCGAGTCCGAAGAGCCTTATGACGATACGGGTGACGACTATTACTACCTCGCCAATATCTCACTTTCCCTTATGACCGATTGGGAGATTTACATAGCGAAGCCGCTCTTTATTAAGAGAATCACTCCAGAATCCTTTGATCAAGATGCAAGAGGGGCCGTAGCTGACGATGGGATCCTTCTTGAAAGGCCCGATAACATGGACTCACGTGGGGAAAACAACCTCAACGGGTTCGGTTTGGTATACGTGGTAGATTCCAAGGGTGATTTAGAGAAGATCCGCTAAAGTGTTTATATACCGTATCGGTTAGTAGAGGGTCCTTATGGCAGTATTTGAGTATGGTTGTGATTCTTGCGGACTCCGCCAAGAAAAGCTCTTTAGAAAAGAGCCCCCCAAAACGCTTTCGTGCTCCTCTTGTGGGGCCGAGGCTGAACGGTTGATTTCTGACTTTGGTTTTGCTTTCGGAGACGGAAAAGTTCCGGGAAACACCGGGGTTGATTCGCTTGACCGAGATCATGATAAGCGAATTGGTCGGGATGCGGAAGTTAGGTGGGAACACGTTAAGGATCGCACTAGTCGAAAAAGAAAAGTTCAACGAGAATACGGAGACGAAGGTCAAGTACCGCTTCGTCTCAACTCGGAAGGCAATTACGAACCGATGCCCAACAAGGACGTGCAACGGTTCCAGCGTCTTCATAAAGAGAATGATCGGGTAATCCGAGAGCACAAGAAACGTGAATCGGAATCGTCTGATCAGTGACGCCCGGTATTTTATTGATATTTGCCTTCAGTGGTTGATCGCATATCATTTAAGCGATAAGTGAGGTTCGTCGTGGCATTTGGACCATTCGATAGTTACGCTCCACCCGGAGTATACACAAAAACACAAACTCAGCAAGGTTCGTCAGGCCCTCCAACGGGGAACCGGATTCCGGTTCTTATTGGTGTCGGTCGGGAGACTCTATCCCAAGACGACTTTGAGCTGGTGCGTGGTTCTTCGGCATCGGTAGATCAACGTATTGTCAATGAGGACGTGAACGACAGGTTCATCCTCGACAATGCTAACCCTGATAACCCTGTTTTGGGTGCGAAGACTGGCAGTGAAGTCAAGTTTCGTGTCCAGAATTATCCGATTGTATCGGGTAATGGGCAAGGGTTAGTGACGAGTGATACTTCCGATATCACAGTAACCGTAGATGGCGATCTCGTGTCGCCTGCTGCTGTAGACGGTGCGCGGGGTGTTATCACCTTGCAAGTGCCGCCACAGACCGGTGAAGATGTGCGTGTTACGTATTTCTTCAACCGTACCGACACGAAGTTCACCGATGACCTTTCGGGTCAGGTGGCTGAAGAGTCCGCAATCCTCCTTTCGTCGCAAGTCGAAGACTATGAGATTCTATCCGGGGCTAACGTCCTGAATCTCAACGTGGACGGTGCAGACGCAAGTGTGACCCTCACGACAGGTGCGACTCAGAGCGCCAACAATGTGGTCAACGACATTAACGCTGCGGGCATTGTAGGTCTTACCGCCAGTGTAGCTGCGGACAACGAAGGCAATAACCGAATTCAGTTGGAAGCCCAAGGGTCGATTGAGATCCTTTCGGGAACAGCTAACTCGGTTCTTGGTTTTGGTGCTGGTCAAAAAACCACGCGCAACCGTACCTTTTACGTCTATCAGGCTCCGATTGTTACGGGCGATAACGGCGGGATCATCACGACGGATCCTTCCGATGTTGTGGTCAAGGTAGACGGCAACCAAGTAGTGCCCGAAGAGGTTGATGGAACTAACGGAGCGGTCACGCTCAAGCAGGCTCCGATTGTAGGGGCCGTCGTTTCCGTTGAGTATTTCCACAACACGTGGCAAGACACTTTCGATTACCTCCCCAATACGGGAATTCGGAAAGTCCAACAGGTTGGTATCAGCCCCGGACGCACCGATTATATCGAGGGTAACGATTACGTAGTTGACGAGAACGGTCGACTTCTCTGGGGTTCGGCGGCAACGATCGAATCTGGCCTGCATACGGCAGGCACGGAGTTTTTCGACGAGACTCAGATCAGTGCATCGCTGGTTGATAACCGGATGTATTTCGAAGAGACCAGCCGATTTGTAGATCGTTCGGTCAGCCCGGCTGTGACCTCCGACACGACTGTCCTACTAGGTAATGTACCTACGACGGGTAACGGACGGAGCACGTCTCTAGACTCGAAGCTCTTTGGCAATGTATCGAACAGCCGGGTAGGCGTGAGCACGCACCGGGCCGATCTTGTTAAAGTATACCACGGAGACAATCTATCCGAGGCGATGGCTAATGGCCCGGTAGGGGTTGTGGACGTTGATCCTGAAACCCGTAAAGTGACGGTTGAAGATGCTATTCCGCCGAGTCACACGGTGTGGGCAACGTATTGGTACAACCAGCTTCAGGATGATGAACTAACCTTCGAAGTCTTGAGCCAGTCGACGGCTACGACACCCGGCCAGTATAGCGTTTACAGTTCCCGCAGAGGCGAGCAGCTTTTCGGGGTTGATTTCGGTACCACCGGAGTTAACGAAACGATCCAGTGGCCTTCCGGTGTGGAAACTAACCCGGACGCATTCATTGCGGGCGCTGATGGTGTGGACGAAACCGTGACGGTGACGTTCAAAGAGATCGGGGCCGAGCCTGCTGTATTCACGAATTACGCGGCTGACCCGTATTCGCTCTATGCGGATGCGTCTGACACCTTGTATGTGGATGTAGACGGTAACAGCCTAACGGTAGACCTTAACCAGTCTGCTTTCGGTGTGACCGTTTCTGACGGACATGACGATGGTTCGACTTACGACATCGTTGCTACCGAAAACGACGTATTTGAGTTTGAAGTAGACGGTACGGACTATAGCGTCACTCTTACAGCAGGGTTGGGCCGAACAGGTGCTGACATTGCCGAAGATATCTGGCGGTCGGTACCGACTGATGCTACTATTACTGGTACATCAACGGAGAGCTTTGCATTCACCGATGCGTCCGATGATCTTTTCGATTTTGACATGAACGGTACCCCCGTTAATGTTGATTTTGGAACATTGACAGGTCAAACGGCTGCACAATTAGCTACGTTGATTAACACCGAGATCACCAACGCAAATCTTACGGTAGGTGATCCGGCAGTTGTTGGCAACGACGGACATGCGGTTGATGATGGTTCGGGTAAAGTCCAACTCTTGGCTTCTGAAAGCCTTACGATTGGTACAGGCACAGCCAACCCGGTCCTTGGTTTCACCAACGGTGATTCGCATGAGAACATTCTGGTAGCGAGCTACCGGGATTCGGGTGCTGATGATGAGCGTTTCCTCCTTCGATCGAAAGTGTCTCCTTCGGGACCTGCAGATGCATCCCATATCAGGGTGCAGGACGGCAACGCTAACGGGACTCTCGGTTTCACTGACTTCCAGTATGCCGAGGGCACCGAGAAAGCTGTTAACAAAGGAGCTACGCTTCTTAGTGGTGCGATCTCGGCCTCAGACCTTGCTTCCCTTAATAGCGCTTCTACCGCAGACTTTGTTGTAGCGGTAAATGGCACTGAGCATACGGTGGATCTATCGAGCCTAGCCTCGGTAAGCGCAATCCAGACCGCTTTGGATGCAGCCCTCACAGATGCCACGGTGGCCGTAGAAGATACGGACAAGATCCGCATCACTTCCAACTTGGACACGAACCAGAGTCGCATTGAGGTTCGTGCCGGAACAGCTAACCAGTACGTTGGATTCAGCGAAGGTGATAGTGCCTCGCAACGACGTGTTGAAGCCCACGAGATCGCTGCTGTTCTGAACAGTCAAGCCTCGGATTGGTACAGCCCAACGGCTGCTACCGAGTACATTGCATCGGCCTTTGCTGATACGTTTGTAAAGCCGGGCGAAGGGACTTACCTCCGCTTGACTACATTCGCGGAAGGTTCCACAGCATCCTTCACGTTTGGTACCGGAACGGATTCGGCACTTAACGATACGGGCATTGGGATCGAAGCCGGTGATTCGGTTGCGGGAACAGATGCACGGGATGGGTTCGATGTGGCCTCTTCGGCTACCAACGGCTCAACCGGCGAAGGTGTGGTTGGTCAAACGTATCAGGATTCCAACACGGGACTTCGGTTCACGATTTTGGAGGCTGGTACCGGCGATTATACGGACGGACAGTCTTTCACACTGAATGTGTCGGATACTTTCACTACGGGATTCAGCAAAGTCGTCAAGGCCGTTCCGGGCACTGAAGTTCGGGTGGACAACACGACGGATATCGGAGTAGGTGATACGGCGGTAGTAACGACTTACAACAAGTCAGGTGCCGAGCCGGGAATCGGAGATTTCTACTATATCTCTTACGAATACGAAAAGACGGATTTCTCAACCCGTCTGTTCACTCGGTTCCGGGACATTCAGCGCAATTACGGCAAGCTGTCCGCTGAGAACCCGCTTACTTTGGCGTCATACCTCGCTGTGTTGAACGGTGCGGTCATCGTCGGGTGCAAGCAGGTACTAAAGACCCCCGGCTTCAGTCAAGCTCCTACAGCGGCGTTCATGGACGCTTTGGAAGAGCTTAAAAAGCCGCTGGCTTCGGGCATTACCCCTGATCTTTTGGTCCCTCTTACGACGGACCCGGATGTTATGGGTGCCTATGTTAACCACTCCGAGATCCAGTCGAGCCAGCGTTTCCGTCAGGAACGCCGGTGCATCTTCGGTGTTGCTTCGGGCACTCGTCCTGAAGACGCGGCTAACATCGCGAAGAGCCTCAAGAGCGGACGGTCGATTCTCGTATACCCCGATAGCGCAATCGTCACACTGACGAACGAGCTTGGGGAAGATGAGAGTTTCATCGTCGACGGAACGTATGTAGCGGCGGCACTTGCCGGTGTTCTGGTAAGTCCGCAGTTCGATGTTGCAACCCCGTTAACACGACGTCGCCTTGTCGGTTTCAGACGCCTTAACCGATCGCTTGATGAGATCGAAAAGAACCAGCTTGCTGTCGGTGGTGTTACAGTCCTCGAAGATCGAGGATCGTTCCTACAGGTACGTGACGGTCTAACCACCGACGTTACCAACCGGTTCACGTCAACGCCTTCGATTGTCGCTATTAAGGATCACGTCCAGCAACAGGCACGCAAGAGCTTGGACCGTTTCATCGGTTTGAAGTTCCTCACCAGCCGGGCGCAGGATGTAGAGTTGGCCCTTTCGGGACTACTTAACACCCTTATGGAGCAGCAGATCATTGTAGACTTCAAGGGTGTTCGTGCCGAGCCGGATCCTAACGATCCGACCGTACTTCGAGTCAGTGCTTTTTACGCACCGATCTTCCCCTTGAAGTACATCCCGATCACGTACACGATCGGAAGCGCGAACTCACTGTAAACGGATGCAACGGGGGCCATAAGGCCCCCTCAACTTGTAATTTTTAGACACTAGAAGGTGCCCTGTTATGACTGATCTACGCAAAGCCATCATCAAGCTCGCCTATGACAATCCTGAGATCCGAGAGGACCTCGTGCCCCTTCTCCGGGATGCGGGCAACAAAGACACCTTCAAAATCGCAGAATTCCCCCACGAGGGTTACGCTATGAGACGCACCGAAACGCACAGACGCCGCTTTGCCTTCGACACCTCCGACGCCGAGGACCACTTGGCCGGTTGGAACCAAGGGTACACCGAAAATTACGGCAGCAGTCAGCACATCCCTGGATTCCTCACCTGGGCTTGGGATCTGAGAAAGGAAACCCTCAAGGATCTTGATCGTAGAAATTACGGGGCCATCGCTGAGGAGTTGGCGTACAGCGCGAAACAGGATCCCGCCTATCGGGATGAGTCCTATGCGGATCTTGAAGCTGGGTTCGTCGACTATCTCAAAAACTGGCGCACCGAACTCCTTGAGGCCCTTGATGAGAGTCTTTTCGACAGGAACGCGTCGAGCCGAAACCGGCAGGCCGACGGATCCACATTCACGTGCCCCCACTGTGAGGGTAAGGTGCTCGAGCAGACAAAATACTGCGTGAGTTGCCAAAAGAAGGTCAAGAAATCTGCCACACGCAGGCGAGCTCGATTCGAAGAAGGTGTCCCCGCCGATCCCACGCAGAACATGACGCCCGAGGAAGCGGCGGAGTGGGAGGCGATGAACGAGAAATACAAGGACAAGCTCAAGAAAGAGCGTGAAAGCGCACTACGCGATGATCTTATTCGGCTTGCGTACAATAAGCCCGAGCTTCGTGGGGCGCTCCTTCCCATTCTAAAGTAAGCTGCGGACACTTTCGAATGCCCGAATTGAGGCACGAAGGTTCTGGAGCAGACCGGCTATTGCGTCAAGTGCAAGAAGAAGGTCAAAAAGGCTGGCGGCTTGGAAAACTTGCCCCCGGCACTGCGTGAGCAGGCCTAGAAAAAGCAAGAGGAAGCCAAGAAGAAAAAGGATAAGGACGACGACAAAAAGGACGACTAAGCCTTCCGCGTGTGATCTCAGTTGCATTACGGAAGTGTTGGACTGCCTGAATACTGGATGTTGTGTGAATGGAAGCCCCCGGAGACGGGGGTTTTCTTTTGAGATATTTCCCATTACACTTGATCTGAGGTGGTACCAATGAACATCCTGCTGTTAGGCGACATACACGGACGTTTCGACCAAGCTGACGCCCTTTACGATGTGATCCGTCAAGTTTATAAGGACCGGATTGATCTCATGATTCAGTTGGGGGACTTCGGCTTTTTCCCTCGTCTGGACCCCAAAAATAGATGGGAACGTGAGTTCGATCACCCGTGCTGGTTTATCGACGGGAACCACGACGACCACGAAATGCTCCGTGAACTGGAATCCGACGAACTGGTGTATGGCCAATGGGAGTATATCCCACGGGGAGCTATCCGACAGGGTATTTTATTCATCGGTGGAGCACGTTCCATCGACGCCGAGCATAGACAGCGGGGCCTTGATTGGTGGCCGGAAGAGAACATATCGTATGCCGAGCAAGAGTATATCCTCCAAGCTATTGATACGTATCAAGAACGGGCCAAGACAGACCCGGAGGTGATCCCTATCCACACCGTCATAAGCCACGACTGTCCCGGTGGTATTGACGTTTCGGAAGCCTGCGTATATACTGGCAATGATGTGGTGGACGGGAATCGTAAGTTCCTTCAACACGTATTAGATATGGTTCACCCCGAACGTTGGTATTTCGGCCATTATCATCGCAAGATGAGTGGCACGTACCGAGGATGTGAATGGAGATGTGTTGATATGATCCGCCACGGCGGACCTCACGACTTCGCTTTCCTCGAAATCTAAAGTAGAGGTTGTAGGATCAATGGAAGTTAATACCATCCTTTTGTTTATCGGGCTTACGTATCTGATTTACCACCTCCTTTCCTTTTCAGTGCCCGCCAAAAAACAGCTTGATAACCAAGGCAAGATGCTCGAAGAGATGCGTGAAGCTCGGGTTTCCCAAGTCCTTGGCGACGAGAATTTGGACACGTCTGAGAAGTTTCTGATGCTTGACGATCACGATGAAGCTATCGAGCTTTTCGAGCGCCTCTTAAACGAAGATGGTGAGGTGATCGAAGAGGACGAAGTGGTCCTAGATGATGGTGCCCCGGACGAACCCGAGGCTAAAAAGCTCTATTACCTAAAGGACGCCCGTAAGAAGTACGTCGTGAAATGGGCGAACGCTATCATCAACAAAACCTATGAGGGGGACGTCGAGTGGGAAACAGGAAACATGGCGCATGTGTCGGCTGATCACGTTGGGATTGGCAATAAGAAGTACGTCCAAGATTACTACAAGACGCAGGTCGAATTGGACAGCGGGCATTTTTACATCAAGCTGTTCCGGGTGAAGTGGAGTTATCAAAGTGATTCGGACGTCTCTTTGCGAATTCTAGGTCCGGGCTATAAAGGTATGTCGGTAGTCGAGATGCTTTCGTATATCGATAAGGAGCTTGCCCAAGAACTGTATCGCATGGCAAAAGATAGCGCTGAGAACAAGGTAGCAACTAAGACGATGCTTAACGTGGTTGAAGAATTGGAAAAAGTATGATCGACTTTGAACGCACATTGGATGTGGTCACGTATAATGGGGCCACTTTGTTACGTTTCGGCTTTGACGCCAACAATCAGGCATGGGCACATTATCTGTCCGAAGAGGGTACCGAATATGACCTGATTCTTTGCGTGGCGGCCACTGAAGATCAATATCAAGATTTGGTTAACGACCGGCTGCCCCTTCGGGATTTTCTTTTGAATCCGACGTCAGGTAAAGCGTACCGACTGGAGCATTCCCACGCCGGACATTGGGCCGTGGAAACACTCGAAGCAGATCAGATTACAGAGTCCTTTGAGTGTCTCCCGGAAGCGGGAGTTTATCTAAATCCCAAGACTTGACATTTAGTTGATCGCCCCCTATAATCACCATTGCTAACGCTTTCGTTTGAATTACTACTATGACGATCACAACCCCTTTGGCACGTCTTCGGAAGCTGGATTTCGTTTATACGGAACTCCAAAAGGCTTTCCCCGATACCGGTCCACACAATATGATGATCGCGGGCGGTGCGGTAAGGGACATCCTTACCGGTAACGACCCGAAGGACATCGACGTATTTATCACCGGGGGTAACAAGCGTGGCGTCTTTGCCCGCCTCATGAAAGACAGTGTGGGGCAATTACTTCGCACCAAAGTCAGTCAGATCCTATCACATTTCAGCCCGACTCATCACGTATGGTCGGTTGTAGATTCCACGTCGATCACTCGTATCCAAGACAAGGATGCTGTGGTTGTGTTAGGTGAAGTGGTTGATATCGATGAAGTAGATCGCCGTGACCGGATTGCTAACGGGCATATTGGACCAGACGACCCATTTGATACGACCCTTGATAGGGGTGGCGTTGCTTTTGGGTATCCCGTCCAGATAATGTGCTACACGCATTGTAGGACGCTGGATGAAATCGTAGCAACATTTGACCTTGACATTTGTATGTATGGGTACAATAGAGAGCGATTGATTACAGTGGACAGTTCGCCGCCGCTCGATGTTTTGGACAAAAAGCTCAAGGGCGAGTTGCCCGTTGAAATTTTACATACACACGACCGGATGCGGACGTACTCCCGGCTGAAACGTTTTCATGATAAGTACGGCGTGGATACGACGGAGGCTAAAGCGAAGCTCCGAGACCTGCCGTTGTCACAGACGGAGGTCGTGTTTGAGTACGATGTGGAAAAGGCGGAGATAAAGCGGCAAAAAGTTGAACCAGCAGTTGAAGTTAGCGATCACGGTCTTAGTGATCTGTGGGCAAGCCCGCCCGATATATCGGGTTTATTTGGTTAATTACGGAGGAATTTGTGGGACAGAAAAAGACGATTCTATTTGACAACAAAGCGCTCAATCGTTTGCAAGCGGGCGTAAACACGTTGGCCGATGCGGTAAAGGTAACGCTGGGGCCGCGTGGACGTAACGTTGCGTTGCAAAAGCAGTTCGGTCAGCCTAACGTCACCAAAGACGGCGTGTCCGTGGCTCGTGAAATCGAAATCGAAGACCGATTCGAGAACATGGGCGCTCAGACGATCAAAGAGGCGGCTATCCGCACGGCTGAAATGGCAGGTGACGGTACGACGACCGCAACGGTTATCGCACAGGCGCTTTTCAACGAAGCCCGCAAGATGGTGGCTTCAGGACTTTCCCCGATCCCTCTGAAGCGCGGTATGGACCGGGCCGTAGCCGAGGGTGTGAATTACCTCCGTTACCTCGCCAAAGAGGTCGATAACGTCGAAGAAATCAAATGGGTTGCTACTATCTCTTCGAACGGCGACGAAGCCCTCGGTGAAATGATCGCCGAAGCGATGGAAAAAGTCGGCAAGGGTGGTGTGATCTCCGTTGAAGAAGGCAAGTCCACCAACACCGTTCTGGAGTTTTCCGAGGGTATGCAACTGGACCGGGGATACCTGAACCCGGACTTCGCCCGAATGGAAGAAGATGGTGTCGTGAGCCTAGAGAACCCTCTGGTTCTGTTGGCTGACAAGCGCATTTCATCCGCCCAAGACATCATGAGTGCGATGGAGCACGCGGCATCCCAGCGACGCCCCTTGTTCGTCGTAGCACATGATGTGGAAGGTGAAGCCCTTGCGATGCTGATTACCAACCACTTGCAGGGTAAGCTCAAGGCATGTGCCGTGAAAGCTCCACGCATTGGGGACAAGCGGTCGCAGGTACTCGAAGACCTTGCGGTCCTCACGGGTGGTCAAGTTATTTCCCCGGAAAAGGGAATCACGTTCAAGTCGGTACATCCCGGTGACTATCTGGGTGGTTGCGCCACGGCGTCCGCTGCCAAGCAACACACGACCTTCTTGGGTGGTGACGGCGAAGATGATGCTATTGCACAACGCATCAAAGTCCTTCGCGGACAGGTCAAACTTTCCGGTAGCCCGCACGATCAGGAATTCACCCAACAGCGTATCAGCCAGCTTGGTGGTGGTATGGCTGTGATCCGGGTTGGTGCCAATTCGGAGGTTGAACTCAAGGAGTACAAGGCCCGTGTGGAAGACGCCCTCAGCGCCACGAAAGCCGCTGTGAAAGGTGGTGTGTGTCCCGGAGGAGGTTGCACATTGATCGAAGTCTCCAACATGCTCAACATCTTGGCGGAGGACGAGGAGACGGTGTTCGTCAACGAGGAAGAGAAAGCTGGTTGGGTTCTGGTAGCCAAGGCTCTTGAAGCCCCGTTCCAGCAAATCGTGAAAAATGCGGGCCTTTCGCCGGAAGTGCTGTTGCACCAGTACCGCACGGAAGTCGAAAAGCGTGAGACGCCGGATCTTGTGTTCGATGTGAACGCCGAAGAGATTCGTCCCTGCTTTGAAGCTGGTATCGTTGACCCGGTACTGGTTGTCGAAGAGGGAATCAAGAACGCGGTGTCGGTATCGTCTCTTTTGATTACGACTTCGTGTGCTATCGGATTCGCTTCGAAGGACAATAAGCCCGACGAAGATGAATAAACTTGACGGGTCAGGACGTTTAAGGTATAGGTGATACTATGAGTGACTCTATACAGACAGCGCAAGACTTCGCGGCAAAAGCCCATAAAGGGCAGATGTATGGAAGTCAGCCCTACACGTACCATTTGGTACAGGTAGCGAATGTCCTGACCCGTTTTGGTTTCGACGACACCGACCTTCACGTGGCCGCATGGCTTCACGATGTGGTAGAGGATACCGATACCACCGTCGAAGACGTACAAGCCCTTGTGGGCGATGTGGTAGCCGACATCGTGCAACGTGTGACCGATGAGCCGGGCGCTAACCGTAAGGAACGTAAGGCTAAGACTTACCCCAAGATTAAGGGGGATGTATCGGCCACCCTCATTAAGTTGGCCGATCGAATTGCCAACGTAGAGAATTGCATAGCCACGGGAAAGCGGGGTCTGTACGGTATGTATTGCAAAGAGCAGCCCGAATTCCGCAAAGCCCTTTTCGTAGACGCCCCTGAGACTGCCTCGTTGTGGGCGCATCTGGAAGCTATTACGTAACAGGGTTGGTAACACACGTATCAAGGTCGCCTTTAGGGGCGGCCTTTTCTTTTGACCCCCTCCTTGGGGTGTGTTATAACCGCCAAGCCTATAACATGTGGCGATGCACAGCCACGGCGGTTTGGGGAAGGGAATGCGGGACCATTTCAACGCCTGAAGGTGTTGCCCTACACACTTACAGGGAAACGAGATGGTGAGCAGACTGAATCCAGCCGATGGGACATGAGGGCAGGGGAACAACGGGTTCAACCGCCTATATTAAAGGTTGGATCCGTAGGGGTTGTCCTATAATGCCCGTCACACTGGCGCGGATATTCTTTGAGCAGGTAAGCGTTCGAAGAGTACTTCCGCGATAGGTTATGATTTTCCAAGAGGGTAGGAAAATGCTCCCCGTCTATTTCATACGTGATGTCCATTATGGTGGTGATGTTAGCAACGGCTATAGCGGTCAAGCATGGCTTCGCGAACACGCACCGGGCAAATACGTTTTGGATTTTTTGCCCATGAGCGGTAAACCGGCGCTGTACAATTCCGTATGCTTCACAGACCCGGATGATGCAGCCGCTGCAGTGATCTCGGCTTCAAAGCAAGACCTTTATGGCTTGGATGCAGAGCGTGAGTTGACGACTAAAAAACCACGCCCGGAGCTACAGGTCGTGAAAATACCTTGTTCTGTATACCCAATGCAGTGTGATGTGGCAGGTACGTTCCCTTCGACTTCCTCAGCGTTCATTCACGCCGACAAGGGGCCGTTTACTTACTACGCCTTGCGGGAAACCACCTTAGAGTCTTACTTTTACCGGTGTAACCTGAGAGGGGTGCTTTTGCAGCCCTTAGATAAGGCCACGCTTTTCACCACACATAAGAAAGCGGCCAACCAGCTTTCCCGGTTGCTCAAATGGAACTCCGAGGTACGGGTATCTTCGGATGAACTTGAACTTGTACGAGCAAAGGACCTCCGGTGGCGGGTCGAAAAGCGCCACGGTTTTCTGGTCGAAAAAGCCAACTCCCGCATGACCAAACTCTTCGGTCAGGGTGATTGGCGGCAAACACCTTTCATGGTAGTTCCCCACCTTGAGAGTTTCTGAGGATCCCGGTTTCTTCAACAAAATTAGGTACTTACCGATAGCTGTCCTCAAATGAGGACGGCTAAGTGTGTTGAATGTCTAAAGTTTTTGACGAATTGCTCGTTTTAGGGTATATGTTAATGCGAGGGTGGTATGTCCTTCGCATAAATTATCCTGAGACTCAAGGAATCATAAATGCGACACTACACGACATTAGCCTTACTTGTTCTGGTCTTGACGGCCTTTGGTTGTACCGAAGAGGTTCCGACCTATCCCGTAACCACGGACACCGTAACCAGCCCTGATGCTGGTACGGACACTTACACTGAAGAAGTTCGGGTGGACAGCGACACGGGAATTGTTCCTGATACGGACAGTGGCACCGATCAGGAAACCGGTTTGGATACGGGTGAAGATGCGGGTTCGGATACCGATACCGGAGAGCAAGACATCGGTACAGATTCGGGTACGGACACGGACACCGACACCGGCATGGATGCGGAGGACACCAGTACCGATACGGGAGACGATGGTGGTGATACGGGAGACGAGGTAGAAACGGACACCCCTGAGATTGATTGTGATCCGGGGTACGAGGTGGTCAATGGTGCGTGCGCCAATATCGACGAGTGCAACGACCCCAATGTTTGTGGTCCCAACGCAACTTGTGCCGATACCGAAGGCGATTACGACTGTACCTGTGACGCGGGCTATGCGGATGTGGCTGGTACCTGTGAGGATGTGAACGAATGCGACGACCCCAACGTTTGTGGAAACGGTACCGAATGCAACAACACGCTGGGCGGATATGAGTGTTTGAACGTGGATGAGTGTGTTGACGGTACGGATTCCTGCAGCGCTGGAACCGAATGTATAGACGGTGATCCTCTTAATGGGGAACAGGCTTTCACTTGCGCCAACGTGGATGAGTGCAGCAACGGGTCCGCCAATTGCCAAACGGGAACCACCTGCCAAGATCTCGACCCTAACACAGACAACGATACTTACGCTTGCGTAGATAACAACGAGTGCGCCAACGGCACAGCGGTTTGCGATTCAAACGCAACATGCACAAACACTTACGGATCATTTTCATGTGCTTGCGATAGCGGCTTCACAGGCGACGGGTTCAGTTGCCGGGAGCTAAACGTTTGCGGCGACGGTATCGTGGATTCGGCAGAGGTTTGTGACGAGGGTGCGAGCACGGGCGACGTATGTGTCCCCGGATATGGACAGACTTGCACTTGGTGTGATTCGTGTACCCAAGTGGTGACGGAAACCGGGGCGACTTGCGGTAACGGCAACCTCGACGTTAATGAAGGCGAAGAATGTGATGGAGGGCCGGGTTGTACGGCATCCTGTGCTGTTGCTACTGGATACACGTGCATCGGGGGTGCCCCGTGCCTGAATCCCTGTGAACAGTACGTGGGGGATTTCACAGCAAACACAAACTCAGACTTGATTACCCTTTCCGGGTATTGTTCGGTAGACGGTAATGTAACCATCACCGGAACCGCTACCCAACTGTTTGAAGTCCACACGTTGCGCGAGATTCTGGGGACTTTTCGTCTGGACCTCAACAATAGCACGGGAAATAAGGCACGTTTTGAATACGTCAATAACGAAGTGGCTTTTGCGGATTTGGAAACCGTCACGAGTAATTTTGAAATGGATAATTTCGTGGTCACGGATCTCGTCACTAACCAAGGCGATGCTGTTGATTTTGTGGGCTTTCCCTCTTTGACCACTATTGGTGGTGACATGTTTATCCGCGATGGGGCCAAAGAGGCTAACACCACTAACCCCTTGACAATGGATGCTTTCAACGCACTCCTTACGGTTGGTGGGGATTTACAAATCATTTTTACGGATTTTTACACGGTGTCTGGTTTTCAGTCCGTCACGTCCGTGGGTGGCGTAATGTATATTCAACAAAACCCGGATCTTGTTTCGTTGGGCGGAGCGTTTTCCAGTTCATTGACGGTGCAGGGTGCGAATGCCGCCAGTCAGTACATTATTGATATCCAAGGGAACCACCCCGATCTGGTAGATTACCAGAATGGACAATACCAAGGAGATGGCTGTGGTGTGTGTGATAAAGCCCAAGAGAATTCGTACCAGCATTGCCCTAGCCACGATACCAACGCTCCAGTGACTTGCCGCGTAAAATCCTAGGCCGGGCCTAGCTCAACCCAAAAAGCTCTTATACGGTCTGTATAGTGGAGGCCGTATGAGAGCTTTAGTTTTATCAGGAGGTGCCGCCCACGGTGCTTTTCAGGCCGGGGCGATTCAGGCCCTCTACGAAATAGGGTGGATACCCGAGATCATTTGCGGATCATCGGTGGGGGCCATCAATGCCGCTGGTCTAGCTTCGGGTAAATCACCGGAGCACCTGTGTGAACTCTGGCGCAAGGTTACGAGTCGGGATGTGTACCGGTGGCGTCCCCCTAACCAATGGCTGAAGTTCTGGAAATGGAGCCATGTCCTCGATACCACACCTCTTTCGAAACTCCTCAACAAATACGTAGATTTCGACGAACTTCAGCACTCACCGCAAACCGTTACGTGTTTCAGTGTGGACGTCCGTACTGGACACCTTCAGGGCTACGCTAACAGGGTAACAGGGTTGCCCCCGAAGTTCCGTCGCCTTTACCGTCCAGACTTGCTTGACGTGGATGCTGTGATGTCCTCGACAGCAATCCCTTTGGTGTTTCCGTGGTCCCGTGGCGAATGGGATGGATCTCTGTTACAGTATGCTCCGTTGAAACCGGCTGTCTTGTTAGGGGCCACCGAGATCGTGGTAGTATCTCTCGAAATTCATGAGCCGGAACCCGCGTTGCCTACGGGAGTGGTACAGACGGCTCTTCGCATCCTCGATATTAGTTCTATGTCAAGGTTACGTAGTGATCTCCGAACGCTCCTTGCGAGGAACAACCAAGACGGGTACAGGAATATAGACGTGCGGGTGATCCGCCCTTTACGGAACCTTGGGTACTCCAAGCTGAATTTCAATTCCCCGTTGAAAGAGGCGGCCATCGCACACGGACGTAATTGCGCTCACCAGATCATGAGTCAAGATGTTTGAATTCGACAACGACGGACCGCGTTATTACATACGGTTGGAACAGAAGACCGATTACCTAAACCTTCTGTACGTGCCGCACGCCGACTTTGATACCGCGCAGGCCAACCAATCACTAATGCTTCTATTTCGGCAGTATGCCGATCCCTGCGGTACGATAGCCTATTTCGATCCCCACGAGTATTGCATCATTTCGAGCCGGGCCAAGGAATACAAGGGGTTGCGCGTTTATTTGTACGACGATCAGGCTCCTTACGACGGTTATTATTTGGACGGACGGTTTATTGAAGCACTGGAGGAAGTTCCATGAGCGTTTTCAAATGGTCGATCAATCACAAGGCCCGTATGGCCGATGTGCAACAGTTAATCGAAACCTTCGGCTTTAAGCCGACAGGGGACAAGGACCACATGTACGCCCACAAGATTAGCGCGGGGACGTACTGGCGGGAGATGAAAGTTAGGCTACGCCCGGAAGAGGCGGTTTTCTTCTTGCTCAAAGAGGAGGAGTCGACCACTGAAACTTACTTTGACTATCTAGTGAAAGCGAGTTTCTTGATGGGGCAATTGGCCGGAAAGATTGAGCTTTTGCCCGTCAAAGAGGAAGGGGTGGAGTTACCCGAAGCCGACTATGACGATGAGGACGACGATGACGAGGAGCTAGCGCAAGGGGAGACGTCTTGATGATACGTATCGAAAGGTGTAAGGTGGGGGTTTGAATGTCCGATGAATTAGACACATACCGTGAAACGGTTGCGAATATGAAGCTCGGTGTATTAATAGCCGAGCTATTGGATTTACGGCTTGCCCCAGAGCCAGACAGTTCGAAAGAAAAGATCACGCAGGTCCAGAAGGTTAGGGAAGTTACTTTAGAGCTTAACAGGCGAGAAGTGGTAGAAGATGACAAGTCAAGCGAACCTCGTAGAACCAAAATCCGCAGTCTCAAAAACGTCTTTTGACGAGTCTGATATGGCTTCAGTTGATACATCGGATCGCTACAGGCGGTTCGATGAATTTTTTTCGGATTGCCCCGAAGACTTGAAGGTGTGTATTGTGATGCAACACACACCGGATCCCGATGCCATTGGTAGCGCTCTAGGTTTGGGTTGGTTGTTGGAGTGCAAATATGGACTGATGAGTGACATTTATTACGCGGGCCAGATTTCCCATGCCCAGAATCAGACGGAAGTCAACGTCCTCAATGTGCAGATGAAACAGCGAGACGACTTTGACCCCACCAAGTATTCGACCTATGTGACGGTAGATACGGTACCGCAAAACACGGGTTTCGAAGACTTGATCGACGAATGGCATTGCGTATTTGACCACCACCAGTTTGAATTGGATCTCCCCGTTACGGATATTCGTGCGTGCGGTGCTTGTTCATCGATCATCTGGGATTACATCCGGGAATTCGAGATGGACTTTTCGACCGAAAGGGGCGCTGTCGTAGCTACCGCCCTCTTGTTCGGGATCGTAAATGATACCCACCAATTTGGTGACGACAACGTAAGTAATCTGGATCGGGATGCGTGGGCGGCCCTCCACCCGTACATCGACACGAAAAAGTATCGTGATATTCTGGACCACCCCTTGCCACCTTACCTGTTCAAGCTGAGGGCCTTGGCCGCCGAGAACATGGTGTCGGAAGCGTCTATTTTGATTTCCTATCTGGGGATTCTATCCGACAAGCGGCGTGACGCACTTCCGATTATTTCGGATGAGTTCTTGCGCATGGAGGGTGTGGAAACGGTTGTGGTGTTCGCTATGATTGACGGGTGCATTCAGGCGTCCGTTCGTAGCCGCAACAGTTCGGTAAACGTCCACACGTTCTGTCAGAAGGTCTTCGGACCCGATGTAGCAGGCGGCAAGCAGGGGGCCGGTGGAGCCAAAGTGCCTATCGGATTCCTTTACTCTCCCGACGACGATGATGAGCTTCGCGAAAAGCTCAGTGGGTTCGTCAAAGATACCTTGACCAAGCGTATCATCCGCCACCTTTCCGGTGCCTAAGCCGGTTTGACGTTTTCCTTTAGATGGGGTAGGGTCACTACGTATTAGAGCGTAGCGCTACGACCCACTCCGTCTAGAGGAAACGATGATTCGTAACCATTTTCTTGACCACCCTTATGCTGTAGTGGCTGCCAAGGCGCTGGGTTTAGAATTTTACAGTGCGGACCAAATCCGGTCGGTGTCTTTTTTCGATGAAGTCGAAGAAGGTGATTGGTTTTTGCAGTACCGAAGGCCGGGTTTGAGTGTGGCGGGACACCGGTATAAGGATGAGGATCGAAACCAATTACCGCCGGTCATCCGTCATTTTGACCTTGACTACGGGGATATTGGTTTTTTGCCTCAGAGTAAGCGCTGTAGCACAGCTTTCCGGGTCCTTCACGTCAGCGAGCTTTTCAACGTCAATGAGCACCGGTCTTTTTTCGAGGCGGAGTCGCTTTATAGTAGACCTAGTGGTTGGGGTTTCAAACCGAATCCTTCGATGGGTTACGATACCAAATGGTATGACAAAAAGGAGTATGCGGGGGGAAGCCATAAGAGGCGTAATTTCACCCTCAAGCCTGACGGCGATCATTACGGTATCATCGGGAAGTTTAAGGACGGCCTCGACAACCATTTTTCGAGTTTCGGGTATGTGGTAAATCCTGCAGGGGGCAATGGTGAATTTCATGCTCTTTTCAGGGCGTTACAGTCCAATGAACCGTTCCGACCTTCGGTGGTGGGGGCCGTGGAAAAGTGGACTGAGGAACTTGGTATTGATCTAGGTGAGGCGTTGGAATGATTACGAACCACCTTGATTATAGGTACGCGGCGCACATGGCTTTGAAACTCCTGAAAATCGAGTTTTGGCCTTACCATTCAAAGTTGCGCTATTGCCGATTTGAGTCCGACCTGAAAATAGGCGACCAGCTTTTGTATATGCGGCGGCCTAATTCGAAGAACCCTTCGGAATTCACCCCGGAAGAATGTAAACAGATAGCGCCTTTTTTCTTGATGCAAACCAAAGGTGAAATGCCCTCCCGGTTATGGCGTGCGGCCTATTACCCTTCGAACTATCGAATTTCAACGTTCGGTGTCCGAATCGGGGATGTGTATTCTTTACGTGAGCCGGGCCACCACGCAACCAGTGTTCGCAGCCGGGTAAGTTACCCGAAGAAATGGGCGTATGCAGACCGCAAAAAGCCACATGATCGCACTGATTTTTGCGAGTCCAAGTGGATAGATGCTTGGGACAAAGAGGATACGTATTGGCGCTGTAACCGAGCACTGACAGTGAACCGTGAATGTCCGGGCGTCGTGGGAAAAGTCAATGCGGATCTGGAAGCTATCGGACAAAAGGATACGTACAATCTATTACGGGCTTTGTTGCCGCAGTTTAGTCAGCGCCCTTTCGTGCATAAGACAATCGAAAAACTAGTCAATTCGGGATTTTTGGAGTAGGTATGAAATTTACATTTTTAGGTACGGGTGGCGCGTTCAGCCGGTCACACGAAAATTTTCACAACAACGTCTTGATCCAAACGGATTCGGGCAAAAAACTGTTGATTGATTGCGGGGGCACGGCCCTCGAAAGTTTAGATGAACTTGGGGTTGATCCTCTTGATATCGACGGGGTGATCGTAACACATGTCCATGCAGATCACGTAGGCGGTCTTGAAGAATTAGGGTTCCGAGGCTTGTTCCTCGGTCCCAAGCAAAAGTTTGATATGTACGTACCGAACTTGCTGGTGCCCTCCAGAGCCGTCGTAGGTTACGATAGCGATGTTTACCCGGACCTCTGGCACAATTGCCTTAAAGGCGGTATGGTACACATTCAGGACGCCGAAGGCAACGCGGTACAGGCCGATATGGACACGTATTTCAATGTCCACGTCTCCGAGTCCCCCAAGGATCCGATAAAGGTGGGAGGTATCAAGTTCATCTTTGTGAAGACGAACCACGTACCAAATAAAACCTCTTATGGCCTTGTATTGGAATCAGAGACGGGTACTACGGTGTTCTTCTCAGCGGACTCTACATCGGAACGGACAGTCGATCTTGAAGCCTTCGATATAGTGTTCCACGACTGTATGTTTATGCCGCGTTATCCGGCCACGGTCCACACCCATTTCGAAGAGATGGTGGATTTGCCTGAGTCCGTTCGCAAAAGAACGTACTTGATGCATTACGGAAATCCTGATAACGCTCCCGAGGACTTACAGGGAATGCGTCTAGCGCGAAAGCACCAGACGTTCGAACTGTAATTTACTTTTACGCGCTCCTTACTAGGAGATGCATGATGCGCAACACGAGATATGCGGCGATGAAAACGATAACCGTTACGGGTGCAGAAAGAGTCAATGTCGGAGCCAGTCAAAAGGGGCTCATTTACAACCGCGACAGTTACAGTAAGACGTAACATTGATCTAAAGGGTAGGAACATGGATACCTTATTGCTAAATGCTGATTACAAGCCTAAAGCCGTCGTGAAATGGCAAAAGGCGATCGAATACAAACTGCGAGACGTGGTGTACGTCTTGGCGGAATATGACGAATGGCTGGTACGCAGCGCATCCGCAGCATTTACGGTTCCTGCCATCCTCATGCTCAAGCAGTATGTGCATCGTCATAGACGGGTGAATTTTTGCCGGACGAACCTTTACATCCGGGATAATTTCACCTGTCAGTATTGCGGCGACTGTGTAAAGAATGGCGATCTGAGGGTGCGTGATTTGACTTTCGACCACGTACTCCCCCGGTCCCGTGGTGGCTTGACGACGTGGCAAAACATTGTGGCTGCGTGCCGGACATGCAACCGGGTCAAAGGCGACTTGTTGCCCAAAGAGGCTAAGATGCCTCTGTTGCAAAAGCCTTACGAGCCGAGCAACCTCAACAACATTGAGTTCGGCCTCATCGGGCGTGAAGTCCCCGAAATCTGGAAAGATTTCCTGACGGACGACGCTTTATCTTTGACCGCCTGATCCTTATACGTTCTATACCGAGAAAAGCCCGGCCTTCAAACGCCGGGCTTTTTGTTTTCCTTTTGTACTCCGTGGGCACAGAACCTCAAGGAGGCTTTCCCGATGCTCATGATAGGCGAAATCACATACCTTTATTTTCTCGTCATAGACGGGAAAGTTGAGTTGCTAGAGGCCCGACCAGACCGCCTCGAAGATCCAGCTTCGGTTTATCTAAGCCGCTTGAACACCGAATACAAACTGGCTCCCAATTGGGAAGCGGTAGGCGCACAGACGGCAATCATCAACCGTGAAGATTTGGCGGAAATGCAATTGGCGATCCCTTTTGAGCCCCTGTACGATATCAAGGTGATGCTCATGGACAAGACCCGTGATCATTCGCGGGATATGTACGGGCGAACGATGTTCAACGAGTTCGAGTTGCAGGCGTGGAAACACGGTGAATCGGTAGGCGTCGTGACGTTAGGACGAGATGAAAACGCACAATGGGTAACAAAGGAGTCCCCTGTGAATCGCGCTGTAAATGCTAGATCGACGCCGCTTGGTATTCCGGGTGGCCCTTGCCATATCATCCGCAACATCGAAGAAGAGCGTCTCCCTGACAGGATCAAGGGTGAGCTGATTGAGGATATTCAGAGGGGTAAGGAGCTGTCGAATGCACAGGCAGACAAAATCTACGACCCCAAGAAGATCCCCACCAAAATTGACTTGTTCAGCCAGTTGGAACTGACGGCCCACTCTCAGTACCGGATGGATCAGCGTGGTATTACCGTACCCGAGATGCAAAAGGCTTTGGACGAGTTTAGCCGGTGGTACGCTGCTCGAAAGCGTGACGCCCAGAACATGAAGCCCAAAGCACGCAAGATTTTTGAACAGCTAGCCTATGGCGAGCCAGTCCGTTTCGACGCTCGTAAGATAGGTTTGACCGTTGTGTTTGTGGTGGACAATAGATCTGCCCGGCTCGTAACGACGTGGTGGACAGATGTACCTAACCCTGCCAAACCGAAGCCCGGACAGTGTGACTTTGTTGAGTATTTGGACAGAGATAGAGAATTTGAGAGGCCTAAAATTTTAGGGTCTTTGGGCGTGGAGGGTGTCCGTCACTTCCATGCTAAGGTCAGAGGGTTGCTAGGTTATGAGTGACCCGAAGTACAGAAATGCAGGTTGGCTGCGTGAGCAGTATATGGATAAAGGGCTCTCCACTACCAAGATTGGGTCAATATGTGGTGTAGCTGCTAGAACCATCTCCACATGGTTGAAGCGGCATGATATACCTGCCCGGCCTTCTCTCGCAGCAGCCTCTAAGTTGCCTATTGAAGAGCATCCCTTGTATAAGGGCGGGAAACACACAGACGCAGATTGGTTGCGAGAAAAATATTTAAGTGAGCGTCTTAGTATTCAGGCCATTGCAGATGAAGCCGGAAGTAGTACCACTACCGTCCACCGATGGTTAAAACGGCATAATATACCACGTAGACCTCCTTTAGGTGAGCTATCCGGGCCAGACCATCCCCAATATATTGATGGACGTAGCCATATTTGGGATTCGGTTCGTAATATGCCGGAGTATTCTGAGTGGAGATCTTCGATATTTGAGAGGGACGACTGGACGTGCCAGAACTGTGGAGTCCGAGGTGGGGATCTTCAAGCAGATCATATCATCCCCTTGTCTCACCTGCTACGCACCTCTGGTGTGGCTTGTGTGGAAGATGCTCGTAATACACCGGAGGTTTGGGATCTAAGCAATGGTCGTACACTATGCGTGGGTTGCCATCGTTCAACTGACACTTTTGGGGCAAAAGCCCTTACCTTTGAGGAGAAAATATGATTGATCTAGTACGTACAGCGTCACAACTTTACTCGCATGTTGAAGATCTCTACCGTAGTGCCTCTTGTGGCTGCGGTGGTGATTGCGGCGGCGACTGTGACGGCAATTGCGACGATTGCTCGTGTAAAGACAGTAGCTTTTCGGTAAGCGAAGAGCCGATGATTTTGCCTGATGATTGGGATGAGGCACAAGAAGATGATTTCCTCTATGCCGAAGCGCCTCTTAGTGATCCGGGCAGCCGGTACGAAGATTCGGTCGAAGACGAGTATATGGACTTCACGATTTTGACTGAAGAGCAAGAGGAAGATTTCGATGCGGGCGTCGATGCGTTAAGCAAAGGTCGTAAATACCACGACCGCAAGCCGGTCAAAAACAGGTCGGAGAATCGCGAAAGGCGACGGGATTACGAGCGCAACCCCGGAAAAAAGCGCCAAAAACAAATACGACCGTGGCCGTGGGAAATCGGTAAGCAAGCGGTGGTACGAAAAGAACAAGCACAAGCCCAAGCTGAGGAACCCTTCTCTTGACGATTGACGGACCCCGAGGGATAGGGTACCATACGTAACGTTGAACGTTACCCCTACGAGACGATACGTATGGCTATCCCCCTTAAAAGCTCGCTTGAGCGGGGCCTACCAATATCACTATCCCGCTGGACTGATGTAGCTCACTGGTACATGCCGTGGCTGCAGGATATGATGACTGTCAAGGGTGTTATCCCGGCGACAGACCCGAAATCCCTTTCTCTTTCGTTCTGGAAAGCGGACCCGGACGAAATCCATTCGCTATTTTTCTGGACCAAATACCCGCCCAAACTGACGTCGGCGATGCAGACGTGGCTTGCGCCCTATCGTGTGTTTACGGCGGTGACTATCACGGGATGGCACGAGGTCGAAACCCGCGTACCGCCCCTGAAAGAGCAACTAGAAGCCTTTGGCAACCATATCGAATTGGTTGGCCCTGAAAAGGTACGTTGGCGGTACAGCCCGATTCCTAACGACTTTGGCTATCAAAACACGGCAGGCAAGGTGCGTCGGAAAAAGTTCACCACCCTGTGCCAGTGGATGAAGTTGTACGGGATCGACGAGGTGGATATCAGCCTCCTACAGCCTAGTCCGCATTGGGATAAGGGCTACGCCCACGACGCTATCCCCGACGAAGAAGAAGCCCGCGCCGACGTGGTAAGGCGCTTGGTCGGTATGGCGAAGTTCCACGGCATTCGTGTGGGCACTTGTGCCGACGACTTGCGACTGCTGAAAACCCTCGACGCAGGACTGGCTGAGAACGCCTTTGAGACACGTTGTCTGGACAGAGGCACCCTTGACCGGGTTTTCGGGATGGACACGCCACAGATAGACGAGAACGGTTGTGGGTGCCAGCTTTCGCTTGACCCCTGCCAAGGTAAACAGTTCGGGTGCGCTTCGGGTTGCGAATATTGCTACGTACCATTTACAAAGGTACCAAAAGACGCTTGAAATCTTAGGGGTCGGGCTATATAGTCTTACGTAACTATTGGCTCGTGATCAAATCCCTGAGGATGTAAATGAGCGACAACCCGTTTGAGGATATCGGGCCGGGTGCAGCACCCCCCGATGATCTCCCGGAAGACGGCGCTGTCAAGGAAGCCGTCAAGAAAGCCCGTGATTTCTACAACAAGAAAGAGGTCAAGGATACTATTCGCAAGGCCGAGCGCCTTTTCAAAGTAGCAAAGGGAGTCAAACCAAGTAATCCGTTTTCGATTGCCCACGCTGTCGCTAAGACGGCGGAGGTTTTCTACGAGTTCGATAAGGTCACGACACCAGCGGCTCTAAAGAAGTTCAATGCTCTCAAGGAAAAGGGCCATGAGCTTACGACCGATGATGTGTCGCACCTTTTCGTGCAGTTGTTCGACCCTGAACGCATCGAAGAATTAGAGTCTTCCGATGGGGACCAGAAACGCAAAGGCCCCACCCTGTACCGTTATGTCTTTACCGTGAAGGACGAGGATGAGGTAAAATACATCCCCGTCTATTGGTATAGTGACGGTATGGAGTATACGGAGATCATTTGCTCCAAAGATTTCGACAAGGCGCATGTCAAGAAGGTGTTGGCTCGTGTGTTGTGGAAAAAACATGGCACCCAAGTAGAGATGCTGTGGGGTCAAAACCGCGAATTTTCTTTCCGTAAGAAACCCGATCACCCGTGGCGTTACGAAGGTGAGTTCGGGGTTACGCTGATTGAGCGCTGGAAAAAGGCGTTCGAATTGGATATTCGACGGTTCATCATCCTTCACGGTCCTCCCGGAACCGGCAAGAGTACTCTGGCCCGCCAGCTTGGGGTAGATATTGGGGCCAACGTGCTTTACGTCCCTATCGACACGATTATCGAGGCCAATTCGGTGAAGTATTTCGCCGACGCTTTGGAAATCGTACAGCCAGATGTTGTGATCATTGACGACATCGACCGCATGAAGTCCAACCTCGAACGGCTTTTGTCGCTGTTTGAAGAGACGGAAAACCACGTTCCGCTGTTACTGGCGACGACCAACCACCTCGACCGACTGCCGGATGCGATTAAGCGACCGGGCCGGTTCGATGAGATTTGGGAAATTGCCCCGCCGCCCCCGGAAGTTCGTGGCCGCGTGATTCAGTATCTTGCAGGACTTGAAGGCGTGGAGCTTACGGAAGGCCAGTTGGAAGTGATTTCCAATATTAGCGGTGATAAGAAGCTGTCCGGTGCCCACATTCGCGAGATTATTCGTCGGGTGGTTATGGGTGATGTGGGCGATGATTGGGATAGCATTGAATTCGACCCGAGGGATCTCACCTTTTCCGACCAGTGGCGTCCTTCCCAATACCGTCCCGAGGGGTTGAGCGTCCATTCTATTGACCAACGGGATGGGAGTCCCCATTTCGATGAGATGGACGGCGACGAGGAGGACTTTTAATGGCGGAAAAGAAACACCAGCTAGGTTGCTATTGGTATTCGCAAGGCAAGTGTCAGTTGTACACGATGCCCGAAGAGATGCTGTTTTCGATTCTTACCCGTGTCCCAGCGGCGCGGGACTCCATCGTTGAATGTGGACTGAAATGCCCGGAGGTGGATGATGTGTTCATCAAGTTCGCCAGCAACCCGGACACGATGGTCAAAGACCAGACCATCGCCAATCAGGAATTGATGGATAAGATCAACCGGTACAATGATGCACAACGGTTGGCGGAAGCTAACCCGACCACGCCAAAAGATCCTGACGCCGAGGACGAGTAATGTCCAAGAAAAACCGACGTAGGCGTAAGCAATATGAGAACCCGATCAATACCCACGTCGCCAAGACACTAACGCAGATCGAAGATGTGGCTGAGGTGCTCAAGGACGGGCTTGCAGATCACACGGACAAGTTGGACGAGGCTCTGAACAGTATTTATGTGTTGGAGCAGGCGCTCGAAATGAATTTTTGGGTACAGCTTCGTATGGGTTATAATGGGCATTTCGATCTGGAAAGTGACGCCCGGATGGACCCGGAGATCATGGTGACGACGGCCCAAGAATATCAGCAAGAGTATTTGGCGGTATTGGCGGTGATCACATTCTTCACAGATGTTGCCAAGTCAGAAGAAGCTGAAGGCGTTGATCCCCAAGCTACAAGCGGTTGATAATGTATTTATTTTCCACGCTCGCTGACACTTGTACGGTCAAACTCTGATACCAGTGAGATGACGTAGTGAGCGAATTGAAGCGCGGGAAAGTTAAGTTCTTCAACTATATGAAGGGCTTCGGGTTTATTTGTGAGGGGGACGAGGATTACTTTGTCCATGTCACAGATATCCAGAATGGGGATATTCTACTTGAAGATGAAGAAGTGGAATTCAAAGCGGTGCGCGGCCACAAAGGTTGGCAGGCGATCGAAGTCACCCGTGTAGGACCACCGGACCTATCCGAAGAGGAGGGTTTAGTCAAGTTCTACAACGAAGATCGTGGTTACGGATTCGTAGAGCGTGAGGGAAAAGCGGATGTTTTTGCCCACTTTACGGATATCGTAGAGGAACAACGTGATCTCGGTTTGACCGAAGGTGACAGTGTTAGATTTATGGTGCGCCGAGGCCGGGACGGTCGAGATCGCGCCTACAAAATTCAAATCCTGAATAAAGAAGACGATGGGAGTTAAAAGGCATGGCATCATACACACCTTTACTGGACGATGAGCAGGAAAGCCTCCAACGAATGATTGAAGGGCAAGACGCCTACGTAGAGGTTGTAGGTTGGGGCTACCACAACAACCCTACTATCACGGCGGGCGACAAGCGGCTTCAGGTGCGCTTTATGATGGAGTTCGTCAAGCCTGTGGACATCCAAGTGCCTGTCAATTTCTTTACGCTTCGCTTGAAGCTGAGGGACGGTAGGACGGTTTTCGAAGATACTAAGTCGACCCGTTACCACAACCAAGCACTTCCAGTTACGGCGGGACTACAGATTGATCTTGTGTGGGATATAGCCCTCGATAAGATCAGTACGGAATTCAAGAGGATTTTTATGCCGGGAACCAAAGGCAAGACCGTTATGGAGATCGACAACGGAAAGGTCAAGCGGCCCGGCGAAGGTAGTTGATATGCCGAAACGCACGATGCGCAAGTATCTTCGGAAACCCAAACCGGGCAAGTCGAAGGTGCAAGTAAAGTGGGAGCGCCTTTATCGTAAGGCTCTTGAACGGGCCGAGGCGGAAAATGATCCCCGAGTGCAAGACCTTCGGCATTTCTCTAATAATCCCGAGGCAGCGCTTCGAAGACTGTCAATAGTCTCCGAAGTGGACCTCGAAAGAGAATTTCCGAGCTAAGGCTATGCCACCCCTTGAAAGCCACGTCAAAGACACGATCATGAACGAATACCCCGGTGTCTGGGACGTGTCTTTTTGTATGGATGGTGACGTTATAGTCGTAGTGAGTGCTACCCCCCAGACTTCCCTGTGCCTTATCAGTCTTAGTCGTCTGATCGCCGCCCATTACATCCCGTCTTACTACACGATTGACGTTCGGTTCGGTTGGAAGCCATGCCGATTTCAGGTGCTTTTTGGGAGTCGAGATCAATGAGTAACGAACCTACATTTGTTTATGTGCTTTTAGCTTCGGTGGAAAGCAGGCGTATCCCTCTGGCTATATTCGATAACCGGTCACGGTGTGAAGACGCCGTAGAGACGGAGTTGGAAGAGGAACTCGAAACCTATGGTCTTCGGGTATCCGACTGTGATCATTTCACGGTTGAAGAATGGGAAACCAATAATTTCTTGTCCGGGAAAGCTGTAAAGACCTTGACCTCTTACGACCACCACGGCGAACTGGCTAAACGGCTCGTTCCCCTTGGGATGGAAGGCAAGACGGATATGGAAAAGAAAGGCAACCGTTTCAAGCGCCTTATCGAAAAGAGGTAGGCACCTCTAGCTAAGAAACTTTTGACAGGGTTCCGGTGTTAGGGTATAAGGTGTTGTAAGGGACGCACACTAACCTAAGATCACACGGAGTCAGACATGAGCAAGCTACTTAACATTGTGAAAGGCGCACGTCGTCAAGCCGCAGCGGAAGCTGGCGCTTACGATGGTCGCTTCGGCCACCGGGTTATTCAGGACCCGCGCAAAGAGTATGAGCGGACCCTGTGCCGTCAAGAGGTAGAAGTTCCGGTTGATGCCGAAGAGGAAGTTGTACTGTTCGACAAGACGGATGTAGACGGACCCTCCAGCTACACGGAGGAGGTATCGTTCAACCCGTTCGCCGATCTCGCTTGACACCAGATCATACCGAAGATAGAGTAAGGGCCAGTTCTGACTGGTCCTTTTTCTATTGGGTCGCACATGAATAACAAGTACGTGATCAAAGTAGGGCACCCACTATTACGCCCCGGCTTGGAAATCGAGACGGAGGCCAGCGAAAAGTACGTGGTTGCTGTAGTTAACACCCTGATGGGTAAAGTAAGGGAGATCAATGACGGAAAAGACGGAGAAGAAATTGCAAATCGGACTCGACCTTCTGAAACTTGATGGTTTCGAGGTCAAGGTTCACGGCAAGCATGGTCTGGTGCCTAAGCAGGCTGAACCCGGCTCTGCCGGATACGACCTGTACGCCCCTCCGGGTAACGATATCCACATGCCGTTCCAGAGCCGCCGTATGGTGGATACTGGCGTGGTTGTGCAGACCCCGATCAAGCTATTCATGCTCCTCGTGCCCCGAAGTAGCACCGGAACCAAGCGGGCGCGCTCTGTGCGGATTGCCAACACGGTAGGTATCATTGACCCGAGCTATCAGGGCAAAGACGATACCCTCAAGGTGTATCTGGAACGTGGTGCCCGCCGCAAAACGTATGTGGGAACCTTTGAGAGTTCACCGGGCTTGGGTACTAACATGGCACAAGCTAATCGGAAATTTGGGGTGTCTATGACTCCTGAAGATACGGAGTTGCTCAAGGTGGGTGCTCCCAACCAGCCGATTTTCGACGTGTTTACCCACCAAGAGAAGGCGGAAGATACGCTCGTGGTCGAAGCGGGGAGCCGGTTCGCTCAGGTGATCTTCATTCCCTATGCTCGACCCGATTTGGTGGAAGCTGCTATTGAGGAGTTTGACGAACTCGACCGTGGCGGGTTTGGTTCTACAGGTAAGTGAAGTTACTCAGGCAAGTAAGGGTGGTGGGCCTTGGTGGTAAGCTACGGTCGAGTTCGTCATTTCACTGCGGTGATGGCTAGAACGATACGTATTTTTGGTACGCTGTCAAGGTCCATTTTTCCCAAAATTCCGCATCCGCTTTTTCCGGCAAGTTGCTGTCCAAATCCTTAGACTTCTCAATGAGTTCGGGCAGGTCGTCTTGAACTTGGTCGTAATCCACCTCACCCAACTTGACTTTCCGAAGGAAATCCCGGTCTTTCAGGGGGAATTGGATACCACCGGTTTTCAGAAGCTCTTCGAGTTCGAAGATGACCCGGTAAGCGTGGCTGACCGCTTTCCAATCAACCCCATCTTTCGCCCGCCGCGCACGATTACCGTATTTGCCGACGAGTTTCTTTAGAACTTTAGCCACATCTTGAATCTTGACCCGCATATCGAATTGCTTGCCATTGATTTCTAGCAATTCAATAGGATCGTCTTGGCCGTCGAGGTCCTTTTCTACGATGAAAACCACTTCGTTTTTGGGGATTTCATCGATGATATCTTCGACGCGGTAGTACGGGTTTTGGCCCATCAAGAAGTGCATCGCATCTTCTGTGGCCTGCAGCCGGGCACCTTTCATGCCATACTTTTTGGCTTGCCCCATACAGTAACCTACGAACGGCCACACATTGGACGTAAGCAGCTTGTCCTTGTTATCCCTTAGATTGGCGTACAGGTCCGTTGAGAAGACCACACAGTCGCCCGTAGCGTGTAGTAGCTCTACGGCATAGGTCTGCCCTTTCATCGCATCTGAAAGGAACTTGCGGATTTCGATGAATTCGATATCGAGGTCGTCGGCACCGTTCCGCCCTTTGCCGCCACTGCTGGACGTAACCGTTTCCCGGTCTTTGCCGAGTACGATGCTGTTCAACGAGGACATGAAAACAGCTTTCAGGTCCAGATCGGAAGTGGGCGTAGTTGTGCCGTGCAGGTGTGACCCGAACTTGGATAGAAACAGGACATTTTCCAACGGCCCCTTTCGGAAGTCGTGGCCTTTACTGTTCACCAAGTCCGGGTCAACAAACCCTACGGAATACAGACCGTTGGATTGAAGCTCCGTCGTCACTTGTTTTAGTAGTTCGTCATGTTTCATGGTGGTACCTTTAGGTTATGCGGCTTCCGTGCGTTCTTCGATGGTTTCTTTCGACACGAACTCATTGATGAGATCCACGTCGTAGTTTTCCAGCAAGTACTCGCGGGAGTACTTGCGTGCCCGATACAGCCGAGACATGATGGTCCCGATAGGGATTTCAAGAAGGGCCGCCGCTTCCTTATAGCTCTTATTTTTGACATCGACCAGAACAAGCACCGAGAAAAAGCAATCTTCCAAGTAGCTTTCGAGGTCGTCAATCAGCCGTTGAAATTCGCAGCGGCCAAGCACGTCGTCAGACACGTTGCCCAGACCCTCTTTTTCCTCTTCGAGGAATTGCTTTTCCTCTTCAAGAAATTCATAGAACCGCTTTTTACGGCGGTACCCGTTGATGAAGGTGTTACGCATAATTGTGTATAGCCATGCACGCATATTGGTACCCGGCTCGAAATTATGCTTGTATTTCAACGCTTTGATATACGTGTCTTGCAAGAGATCGGCAGCGTCTTGTTCGTTTTTGCAAAACTTCAAAGCGTTGGCGAACAACTCTTTCGAGTATGACGTCATTTCTTTTTCGAATTCCATATCGACCACCTCTTTAGCGTTATGAAAATCCAAGACTTGGCAGACACCCCGAATCCAAATGCGAAAAGGTTCGTATTAGATACGGTGGTCGTTCCTGCATTCAGTAGTGTCCACGCAACTCAAGATACCATATCGGACCATGCTTTGGCAACTACCCTGCTTGACTTAGCCGGGGTAGACGAGGTATTCCTGCAAGGGAATTGGGTTACCATAACCCACTCGCCAGATACGTCTTGGGACGTATTATCCCGGCAAATCGCTGGGGTCCTCCGCCAATATCAGCCAGAAGTTGGCGGGGACGCTACGACAGATGATTCCAAATCTCAATTACCCGAGGATGACCCGAGGGTAGCTTTGATTCGTATCGTGATCAAACAGGACGTTATGCCCTATCTCAATAGCCACGGGGGTTCGCTGGAACTCGCCGCACTGGAGGACAACACCCTCTATGTGCGATACCAAGGTGCTTGTTCGGGTTGCCCGGCTTCAATGTCAGGGACCCTAAAGGGTGTGGAAGCCATGCTACGCCGAGAAGTTGACCCGGAGCTTACCGTCGAGGCTATTTACTAATTGTATGTGATTGAGTTGGCCGGATGCTTTCGCCCCCGGTGGCTCTTTCCCACTGGAGACTCGCCCGAAGGCTAGGGGGAAAGATTCAGCAGGGTAGCGAGGCGTTTGCCTGTACCGTTGCATCCGTTCCGTAAATGCGGCCTTCGATTTTGCCGCCAAAACTTCCAGCTTCGGTACCTGTGAGGACACACCAATCCACCAAGAGACTGACATGGCCTCTTTTCCGGCTGATTGGGGATATTAAGTGTCCAAACACGAATGTACTCGCTTGCTGGTTTAGTTTGTTAGAGTAATAGAGCGTATAGCCCGTACTCACTATTCCGCGTGTATTAAAAGATTTTTGACAAAGCCGTGAACATTTGGTATGGTATGGCTTTGAAGCACTAGACGGATGACCGATCTTATGTCGACTGTAATCGAACCTGCTTACCAGAAATACCCTAAGCCCCGCTTTCGTAAAATGCCCGACTGGTTGCTTCAACAGGTCGCCGGTACGGTCAAGGCGCTTTTACATGCAGGGTGGGATGCGATGCGGAACCGAGGTGTTGATACCCGGAATGAGCGCCTTGGGCACACGGAGCCCTACTATTGCGAAGCCTTTGGGTTGATGAGGGCGATGCATGTTATGGGGTACGGGTATTTCGGGCCTTCTAATTTCAGTGGGACGGAAGAGCGTGGTGCTGGTATTCAGCCAGAGCAAAATCTAAGCTGGTGGTTTGATCAGTTGGTAGATGAGGTCCGGGAAGAAGAGGGTTTCAACGAAGGCTCTTACCGCTGTGACTATTGTCTAGAGCGGTATAGCAAAGATACCCGAAGCATGATTGATAACCGTGATCGTACATTTTTCAGGTGGCGGTTCGAAGACGAGTCGTATATCACTTACGTCTGGTATGATGGACCTGTACTGGTTCATTACATTGACGGAGCCGGTTCCCGAATGATAGGGACAGCGCTCCCCGATGAACGTTACATGTACATTGAAGTCACGGCACAAGAAATAGTTGATTTTGAAGCACGGGAAATTACCCTCCTTCAGTTGATCCAATCGAAAGAGTCGGTTTATATCGACGACCTAGAAGACGTGTCACTACATTTGGTGGCGGATCTGGATGCGCGGGACTTACCGGGCGAAGATTCATACTTACCGGGAAATTCATGAGTAAAAAATATGATGAAAATGCAATTCGGGTTCTTGAAAACCGCGATGCGGTACGGCAACGACCCGGTATGTATATTGGTGGTACCGGCAAAACAGGATATCATCACCTCGTGTGGGAGGTCGTAGACAATAGCGTCGACGAAGCCATGAACGGTCATGCGTCGAGCATCGAAGTGACGTTGCATGAGGACGGCAAAAAGATCACGGTCAAAGACGACGGGCGTGGTATCCCTATTGCCAAGCACCCCGATAAGGGCGTCAGTACGCTGGAGGTCGTGTTTACGGTCCTACACGCCGGGGGTAAGTTCGGCGGCGGCTCGTATGGGGCGTCAGGAGGGCTTCACGGCGTCGGAGCGTCCGTCGTTAACTTTCTGAGCGCTAGGCTAGAGACAAAGGTCTGGAGGGGCGGAGAAGTCCACGAGCAGACTTTCACCCAAGGGACCCCGGACGGTCCAGTCAAGAAGGTCGACAAGTGCCGCAAAAACAACACGGGGACGCAGGTGACGTTTGTCCCCGACCCAGAGGTGTTTGGCAACCAGACGTTTGACCCGGATATCATCAAGGAGCGCCTTGAAATCAAGACGTTCCTCAACAAGGGGTTGCGCATTGTTTTCCGCAACGAGGTGGATAACACCGAAGAGACGTGTCAGCACGACGGCGGTGTAGAGGAGTACCTCGAAGTGGTGGTTAAGGAGGCGAAGGTGCCGCCCATCCACCTCAAGCCTATTGTGATCGAAGACGTGGCCAAAGGCTTGAAAATAGATATTGCCCTGCAGTGGACCGAAGACACGAACGAGGATACACGGTCGTTCGTCAACACGATTCCCACGAAAAGCGGCGGTACCCACGAAAACGGATTCAGGGCCGGGTTGATGAAAGCTGTACGGACCTATTTCGAGGTCAACAGTTCGGTGCCCAAGAGTCTTGATGTGGCCGCCGAAGATATCCGCGAGGGCTTGAAAGCGGTTGTGTCGATTTTCCTCGACGGGGACATGGAAATCGAAGGCCAGACCAAAGAGCGACTCAACAACACCGAGGTCCAGCCGCTTGTAACCAGCGTCGTGCGCAATTTCCTAGAGCAATACCTCCTGAACAACAGTTCGGTTGCCGACGCTATCACCCAGCGCATCATACAGGCAGCCAAGGCCCGTGCGGCCAGTCGCTCTGCATCGAAACATGTCCGCCGTAAAAAGCCTATCAGTAAGAAGTTGACATTGCCCGGCAAGCTGGCAGATTGCACCTCTACGGACGCCGCTGAATGCGAACTTTTCATTGTAGAGGGCGATTCCGCTGGGGGTAACGCCAAGCAGGCCCGTGATCGACACACACAGGCGGTCTTACCTTTGCGGGGTAAGATTCTGAACACCGAGTCGGCGACGATGAAGTCCATCCTCCGAAACAAGGAGATTGGGGACATCGTGGAGGCGCTTGGCTGTGGGATGGACGATAAGGTTGATATGTCCAAGCTGCGCTACCACAAGATCATCCTGTTGATGGACGCGGATAGCGACGGCCACCATATCACGACGTTGATGTTGACGTTCTTTTATCGTTACATGACCGAGCTAATTACGGCTGGCCACCTGTACATCGCCCAACCGCCTCTTTACCGTATTTTGTCCGGGTCCGATGTGCATTGGGCCGGTGACGACGATGAAAGGGATGAGGTGCTAAAGAAATTGGGCAAGCGTCGGGCCAAGAACGCTGAAATTTCGCGTTTCAAGGGGCTGGGCGAGATGATGAAGGATACCTTGCGTGAAACGACGTTGGATCCAAATACCCGTAGCCTGCTTCCGGTGGAAGTGCCTACCGAATTGGAAGAAGTGACCGACGACACGATCAAGGCGCTTCTAGGTCGTAGCAGTCAGGCCCGGTACGATTTCATCGTCGATAACCTGTCTTCGGTTGACGAGCTAGATATCTAGCGGTTAGCCTACGAGCATAGGGCGCAGTTGGTCCAGCATGGCTAGGAACAGTTTCCCGGTCATGTAGGCGTCGTCATAGGCGTTGTGGTGGTGGCCTTCGAAGGGGAGGTCGTAGTTTTTGAGCATTTTCATTAGACCGTTCCCCTTTCGAATGTCCCCCGCCTCGGCGATACGGTGGAAGTCGCAAAGTTTCCGAAGATCAAACATCTGGACTGTAGGGACATCGACCCCTAGCTTGACCGAATCTTTGTAGAGCTTTTGACAATCGTCACCCCATGCCGCAATACGTATGGGAGCGTCAAGCAGGTCGAGCTTAGACCAGAAGTCGGATAACGCTTTTTCAAGCGGTTTCCCGGCTTTAACGTCTTCTGGCGTTATCCCTGTGAGCTTGGAAATGTAGCTATTTGGTAGCTCACCGGGGTTGACGGTCTCGGAAAAGAAGGGTATAATATCGAGCTTGTGAATGTCGACACTTACCGCACCCACCTGAATAATTTTTCGGCTGGGCTGATTCATTTCAAGGTCGAGGACTATAAGTTTCATACGTTCCAATCGGGCTTGATTTATCACGATAGCGGGTGTATTCTCTACGTAGCAAATATACTGGCTTACAAAGGCATCATCAGGGATACGTTTTATGGCAACCAATCAGTACTCAGTCTTACCGCTCCGAAACACGGTTCTTTTCCCCCACGCGGTTGTTCCGATTGGAGTCGGACGCCCCAAAAGCGTGGCCCTACTCGAAGAAGTTATGGGTGGGGACAAACAGATGGTCTTGCTTTCGCAACGTGACGAAGACGTTGACGAGCCGACGCAAGACGATCTTTACGAGATTGGTACCGTCTGTTCGGTCTTGAAAGTTATTTCACAGGATGGGACGTACACGGCCATCGTACAGGGCGAGCGACGCATCCGCTTGACTGATTTGGAAGACGACCCGGACAAGGGTTATTTTTTCGGACAGTTCGAAGAGGTAGAAGAGCGCCGCACCTTTGACGATGCGGAAGGGGCTTTGGTCAAGTCGCTCAAGGATACGGCGACCGAGGTTATCGAAAATAGCCCGGACATCCCCTCCGAGTCTATCCAACTCATTCAAAACATGGAGGATCCGTCACGCTTGGCGGATTTCATCACCACCCATGCCAGCTTGGACGTCGCTGAGAAGCAAGAATTTTTGAGCGAGTTCGACATCAACACGCGGCTGGAAGGGTGCATCCGCATCATGACGGAGCAAATCGAAATCTCGAAGGTGTCCGAAAAAATCCGGGAACGGATTCGTGAGCAATCGGACAGCCAGCAGCGAGAATATTACCTCCGTCAACAGTTGAAAGCGATCCAAGAACAGCTTGGGACTTTCAACGACGAGACCGACGAATTGGAAACCCGCATTGAAGAGGCGGGTATGCCCGAAGAAGCCTACGAGGCTGCGATGAAGCAGTTCAACCGGCTTTCGGGGATGCAACAATCGTCGTCGGAGTACAGCGTCACCCTGAACTATATCGAAACGCTCATTGAAGTCCCGTGGGATCGCAAGAGCGAAGATAGCCTCAATCTGACGCGGGCACAGGCAGTCCTCGACGACGACCATTACGGTTTGGAAAAGGTCAAGGACCGCATCATTGAGTACCTCGCTGTTCGCGGCCTCAAGGCCGATATGAAAGGGCCTATCCTGTGCCTCCACGGACCCCCCGGCGTTGGTAAAACTTCGCTAGGTCGGTCGATCGCCCGTACCTTGGGCCGGAAGTTCCAGCGTATCAGCCTTGGTGGTGTTCACGACGAGTCCGAGATTCGCGGCCACCGTCGTACCTATGTCGGAGCGCTTCCGGGACGTATTGTCCAAGCGGTCACGAAAGCAGGCACGACGAACCCCGTGATTTTGCTTGACGAAATCGACAAGGTGGGGCGTGATTTCCGGGGCGACCCGAGTGCGGCCCTCTTGGAGGTGTTGGATCCTGAGCAAAACCACGCATTCAGCGACCACTATCTGGAAGTAGATCTCGACCTTTCCCAAGTGCTGTTTATCGCTACGGCCAACGGTCTGGACACGATTTCCCCGCCGCTTCGCGACCGGATGGAAATCATCGACGTGCCTTCTTACACGTTGTACGAAAAGCAGCAGATTGCCCAGCGGTTCCTTATCCCGAAGCAAATCGAAGCGCACGGCATCAGCGAAGACAATATCGAATTCCCCGAGGACACGGTTCGATACGTGGTCGACAAGTACACCCGCGAAGCCGGTGTGCGTAACCTTGAGCGTCGGTTCGCGGATCTTTGCCGTAGCGTAGCGGTCGAGGTTGCTAAATCCGATCCCGATGATAGGGCTGCCATTCATATCGAAGTGGATAACGATTTTGTCCAAGAGGCCCTTGGACCGGAGCGTTACCTTTCCGAAGTGGCCCAACGGGTTAACCGAGTGGGTGTGGCGACGGGACTGGCATGGACGCAAAGCGGTGGCGATATCCTGTTCATCGAAGCGCAAGAAATGCCCGGTAAAGGCGACCTGAAACTCACCGGCCAACTTGGCGATGTGATGAAAGAGTCGGTTCACGCTGCCCTTTCCTACATCCGAGCCAATTCCGAGAAGTTCGGTGTGGACGCTAATTTCAACGAGAAGAAGTCCGACGTCCATATCCACGTCCCAGCGGGGGCTATCCCCAAGGATGGTCCTAGCGCCGGTATCACGATGTTCACGGCCCTTCTGAGCCGCCTCACGAACGTCAAAGTGCGCAAAGACGTTGCTATGACGGGTGAAATCACCCTGTCGGGTAATGTGCTTCCCGTGGGCGGTATCAAGGAGAAGATTATCGCGGCGCACCGTGCGGGAATCAAGACGATCGTCATGCCCGCTATTTGCAAGAAAGACCTTGTGGATGTGGACGAGCACGTGAAGGGTGATTTGGAATTCCACTTTGTGGATGACGTCGCCGAGCTTTTGCCGCTGGTTTTCGAAAAAGACCCGGTTGAAGCGGTGAAGGCTGCACCTGCCGCTGAGTAATCGGCCCTTTTCATTCTTTGACGCCCCTGATACTTTATGGTACAGGGGCGTTTGTGTAGGTACGATTTATGGCCGAAATGCCCCCGGAAATGATGGTTCTATGCCCGTCTTGCATGGGCGAGAAAGTGGATTACGCCGAGTTGGAATCGGAAGAATGTTCCGAATGCGACGGTTTAGGTGAGTTGGAAGAGGTCCTATGCCCTACTTGCGAAGGTGAGGGGTGCCCCGCCTGTTTTGGTGAAGGCAAGCTCTACAACCTGCTTTGCCCGATGTGCGAAGGGGCCGGTATCAACGAATACCACCCCCAATGCCGAGCATGTCGAGGCACCGGTTGGCGGCCTCATCCAGATTTTATGGAAGTAAAATAGTGATACGTATGTTAACGTACTAGATTCATTGTGGTATTCATTGAGCGCCCGTGGCTCAGTCAGGACAGAGCAGGAGGTTTCTACCCTCCGGGTCGCAGGTTCGAATCCTGCCGGGCGTGCTACCGCTATCTAGCGGTGAGACGACGAACCCTTACGATACTTATGACTACAAGAGAGGTACAGATGTCGTCACAGAAACAAGAGTCGATGTTCACGAACATTCAGCAGCGGTTCATGGAGTTCCTCAACGACGGTGCCGACGACGTGTTCGCCCCGTTGGAGGAACGTGAGCGGAGCCTCGACCGTCGCAAGGGCCATTTGGACAAGCGTGCAAACGAATTGTCCCAAAAGGAAAGCAATCTCGATCGTCGGGAAAAGAGCCTTGTGGCACGCGAAGATGCTCTTCAGCGCATGGCTGGGCAGCTCGAAAAGAAGCTCGACCAGCACGAGTCCAACGTGCGTGACTTTCAAGCCACGTACAGCGATTTCCGGTCGTCATTCCGGGACTTCGACGAACAGGTGCGCGGTCTGGTTGCGCCCGAAGATGCCGAAGGTTCACGTGTCGTGGTCCTCGACGACGCCCGTTCGGGTCAATTGTTTTCGAAAGAAAGCAAGGCCAAGTTCATCGAAGGCGACGATCTCTGTCCTCGTGAGCGTCAGGTCTACGCTTTCATCCAGAACTATTGCGATGAGAACAAGACCCACGGGGTCTGCGACCTGACCAACCGTGAGTTGCACCGGATGATGGACTATACGATCCCCGAAGGGACCATCACCAGCGTCATCTGTACCCTCAACAAAGAGGGTGTGCTTGCGAGCAACAAGGTCGTCATTGACGGCAAAAGGCGTCGTGAGGTCGTGTTGAATTACCGGCTTCGCAACCCGGAACAGTTCATCGAAAGCGCCCGCAATTCCGCCTGAATCGAGGACCGCATGGCTTCCGACGTTCAAGACCTGAAGCGTAAATTCAAGGCTCAACTGGCGTCCGTAGTGGACGAGATGTTCGAAGCCCTTGAGACATGCGCATCCGACCTTGAACGTCGGGAAGCCGAACTCCTTGAGCGTGAAGTTCTTGTCGAAGATTTCCAGCAAGAGCTAGAAGCCCTCAGAAGCGACTTAGAGGCGACGGACAATCACGCACGGTATAGCACCCCCGAAACCTATGCGGTGGACGGAGACACGTTCCTAGCGGCCTCAGAATTACCGGAACGTGAGCGGCATATCCTAGCGACCTTGCAGGTTATGTCTAAGCGTGATGAACAGGGCCGGTGGTCCGTAGTAGTATCAACCAAGGAGTTGATGCGGGCTGCCAGCACGAACTTTGACCCGGTGACGAGGGGCGCGGCCTCAGCTTGCTTGACCCGCCTCACCCACAAAGGGTTGATCGCTACTGAATCTTTGAACGGGCAGGGGTATCCCCGCCGTATCGTTTTGAAGGTTCGGTTAGAAAGCCCACAGGAATTCACGTCGTATACGCCCGGATAGCTCAGTTGGCAGAGCATTTCATTCGTAACGAAAAGGTCGCCGGTTCGAATCCGGCTCCGGGCTTTTAGGGTAGGCAATTATGTCCTCTGAGAAAGTGTGTCCCGACTGTGATCGCCCCTTTGGGAGTGTTGAGCCTCCCAAAACGCTGTATCCTTATTGGATCTCATGTGCGACTTGCAATCAGATTTACGTGAATGTGGAGCCGGGAAAGGTCGAAAATGAGTGATCTCGAATTGACCGAAGAAGAACAGGCCGAAGCCGACGAACAAGTCCGTAAGATCAACGAATGGCTCCAGTCCGATAAGGGTAAGGAGTCTGTGCGTAGGGCCAGCGAAAAGTCCCGGCAGAGCCGCCTTGAAAGGGCACGCAAACGCCGTGATCGTCAGAACAAAGCTATTGCGGCCATGCGGAGCTTGACGTGAGGTATTGCCGGATTCTGTTTACCCCGAGCCATTTCGAGGGCGTGGAATTCCCCCTTGGTGTGTTGCTTGAAAACGACGCGGGTGCTGTGATCCCTGTCCGGGCGTCGAAGTATCCCAGCAAGAAGTTTCTAGGCCCCCGGTGTTACATCTTGCTACGCGCCCTGTTGGAAGATTTTGATAAGGCCACGGCTTTATCTAGTATGTCGAATCGAAGCCCCCATGCGTGGGCCGAAGAGACAAAAGAGGTTCCCGAACACGAGGACGACCCGGTTAAATGGGTTCGTCGCTGTTTACCCTAACTAGGAACATTATGATGACGAAAGAAGAAGTACAGCGGGTGCATGATCAGTTCGTAAAATACAACAATGCCCTTGACGACACGCCGGATGCAAAGCTCTTGGAAGCCTACAAGGCATGTCCCGGCTTGATGGGTTACATCCGGGGGTCGAAAGGGTTGTTTGCGGCTATTTGCAAGGCTTACGATATCGAGCCGCAATTTGCGTATTGACGTAGCGATACGTATCTGATAGTATCAAGATGTATGGTGCCTGTGGCGGAATTGGTAGACGCGCCGCACTGTGACTGCGGTTTTACTGCGGGTTCAAGTCCCGTCAGGCACCCTTTAGGAGACAGTATGTCGTTTTTCAAGCGGATCTTGGGCTTAGGCAACGGACCAGAGCAACGTGTGGTTCCTGTCAAGCCCAAGACCATACCTATTGATCTGGACAATTTGCCTCGTGGTATTTACACCATCGGCAACCAGAATCTTTTTGTTGAGGGTACCGCTAAGTATGGGAGCGATGAGGTCGTTATTTTCCGGCCTATCCGAACCGAAGATTGGCGAGTGATGGAAATCATCGAATTCGCAACGTCTTACCTGTACACCGAAACGGATGTGGTCATAAACCAAGTTCAGACTAACCGGGCATTTTGAATGTTGAAGTTCGCAGAGTACGAAAAGGTCGAAGGTCTGAAAAAGTGCAAGAAAAAGGCCCCGGCCCACGCCAAGAAGATCAACGAGCCTTTCAGTGTCGTGACGATGGAGGGCACTATGACGGGCAAGGCCGGTGATTTTTTGATGCGGGGCGTTAAGGGTGAACTTTACGTCTGTGATGCTGAGATCTTCGAAGAAACTTACGAGTTCACCGGGCCGCTGGGTTTTGTCGAGATTGACCCTAATGACTACTGAAGCAAGTCGCTACACCTATGTGATCAAGCATGATGAGGACGAGGGCTATTTCATTGGCTTTTGTCTGGAGTTCCCTCTGTTGTCCGCAGATGGACTTACAGTCGAGCAGGCGTATGCGGCGATCGAAGAAGTTGTTTTTTGCGCGATACAAGATTCAGTAACAGACGGGGATTCTTACCCGGCACCCCTGTCGGTTGATGAGGTCCTCGCAGAGTTGCACGCATGATGCCCCTTTTACCTTTCAAGCAGATCGAAGCCTCCGATACTGGCTACAGTGCTCTGGAGCCAATGGCGTTTACTGTTGTAAGCATCATGGTCTTTTTCTTAGCTGTCATGGTGTTGGTGATGCTGATCGCCCTTGTTTATGCCTTTTGGCGGGGCGATCAATGAAAACCCTTATTTTTCATATCGCTCGATGCGTCGGCTTCTTGATATTCATCATGGTGTTTGTCCTGTTGATGGCGCACCGGTATGATTACCCTTCCCTGTCGACATTTTCCTATCTGGTTGAAAACTGGTGGGTGGTTGCATGGGGTGACTTCCTCATGGTACTATCGGCGATACTTATCGGTGCCGAAGATTTACAGGAAATGCTATGACGGCTATGGACGACTTGCTTGAATTCGCTACAGAGTACGTAGAAGAAGCGGGCGGTTCGATAGATGAGGTCGAAGTCTCCAAGGCTGTAACTTTGCAATCCCTCCTTGACCTTACAGGCTATACGTGTTTACGTACTGAGCGCAGTAAGTTGGGGTACGAGATTTTCGAATATCAAGCGCCGGAAGGGGATGAGAAAGTCCTTTTGATGCTTGACGTCATGACTGGTAATTGGATATCGGTCATATAGTCGGGAATGAGCAACAGGTATTCTGTTGTTGTCCCCAAAGCACGCCCACGTAGCTCAGTCTGGCAGAGCGGCTACCTTGTAAGTAGCTGGTCGGCGGTTCGAATCCGTCCGTGGGCTTGAGGTGAGTATGGACGATCTGAAAAACAAGATAATGCGTGACCCCGTAGGTAGGGAAGCGCTGCGTAAAGCACCCCGAATCAAAGGGGATTTACCTATCTTGATCGTACTTACTGACGGGTCTAAGCACTGGTTTCGCCGGGCACGCTCGACGAACCAAGATTTCGACAAGTACGTGTTATTCGATGAGAACGGCGCGGAACTTGTTGATCTTTCCGCAGAGGCCCAATTGGAAGAGGAACTCGCAGCCTTGACCAAAGAATAGCTTTTAAGCCGAAGTGATGGAATTGGTAGACTTGCCTGATTCAAAATCAGGTGGCCTTCGGGTCGTGTGGGTTCGACTCCCACCTTCGGCACTTATCCCCTATGAAAAAGATCCTTACATTCAACGTTTTCAGGGCACTCCGTGATCTCCCCCGAATGAAAGAGGCCGGTACGGACTATGCTCTGGTGGAGTTTGTTTCCCCACCTTCCGAACCACTGTGGGCTATCTTCGAAGAGGATAACCCGCGCCACGAGTTCTTTTGCTTTGACGACGTGACGTCCCCGTGGGCCGTCTCCACGGCTTCTTTGGCCGGGTACCAAGCGCCAACCGATGACGATATCCAAAGGCTTCTCGATGCGTCTGATACGCTCCTAGAGGCTGAGTACGTCTATTGTCATTGTGAAGCGGGTATCAGCCGGTCTACGGCTGCAGCTTACATCCTCCATTGTATTGATCTAGGTCCGGGCCTGCGCCGGGAAGTATGGTGCAGAGGTCCAAAATGGTCGCATGGATCCTTTGGATGTGGAAACAATAGACCCGTCGTACACGACGTTAAAAGATCAAAATTAAGCCCCCGTGGCCCAAATGGAATGAGGCACGGCACTTAAAATGCCGGTTAGTTGTGGGTTCGAGTCCCACCGGGGGTACTTGAATACTGGAGTTACGGCATGTCTGAATATAAGCCCGCCATACATCCGAAGACTTTAATCAAAGCCGCTCGGAGAAAGTATGAAAAAGAACCCCCACAACACCCAATAGTGGTTTCGGGGTACTCTGCACTTTTACTAAAGAATTTTACTCCTAAATTAAGGCAAGTGATCACGGAAGTTGCAAACGAAGCAAGAGATCTCACTCTTGTTTACGAGGAAGGCACTTACGAGTGAGATCGGGCCTTTGGGGACATTTACAATAAGCATTATCAAGCGATAATGAATCCAACAGAAAGGGACAGAAATGCCGGATAACTATTCGATGGACATTGAATTTTACGATGATGAGGATACAGCCGGGTCAGATCACCCATTCGAATTTCACGAATTTTCGCACCCTGTTCCCGTACCGAATGTGTCGGAAGAAGTGGTTGTAGGGGGACGGGGCGAAGATTTTAGTATGGTTAGGGGTACTATTAAGCGTCGTAAGTTCATGTATTACAGCGTCGATAGTAAATTGCGTGTGATGCTTTACTTGACCGGGGTTGAAAATGCGTGACAACAAAACGAAAAAATCGCCCTACCACGACGTCCGAGTCACCAAAGGGGTCTACGGCGAACTGTCGAAGATTCAAGAGGAACTGGATGAGGCCGTTGACGCCGATATCCGGGGCCTCGACTTACTGGTTCTGATAGAGCTTGCGGATGTGATCGGTGCTGTCGCCGGTGTGGCCGAAGAGCAATATGGCTTCGACCTCGATCAACTGATTGCCTTCAGCGAAATGGTCCGGGGTGTTAAGTCGAAAGAGGCTGCCCAAGCCCAAGAAAATCTGGAACAGGCCAAGCAATCCCTCGAAGCCGCCAAAGCCTCACGCCGAGAACTTGAGGGGGGCTGGGAAGTTATCTGTCGGCGCATCTGGGATAACCCTTCCATTCCGATGGCCGCAAAGATCGGCAGGATGCAGGACCGTTACCTAAATCACCCGGAAGAATTGCCGCTCAAGATTCTGGAGCCGGGGGATGAACCGATGATTTGCGATGTCTTTGAAAAGCAAGGCTGGAAGTTTGATCTGGATGAGGATTTCAACCGTGGCGAGCGGGAAATGATTAACCATTTCGGCGGCCTCCGAGCATTCGCTGCTTTACTGACTGAGAAATTCACCGAACAAGCCGAACAGTATGGCCGCAAGCCTAAAGGGCTGGCTGGTGAAATGATTGGCGAAAATGGGAAATCCAGCGGGCCAGTCTTCAACCCGAAACAGTATGGCACCGATGAGTGATTACACGATCGAAGATGGGGTGGTGCATTTAGGACCCGAGCTATCGGAACTGGAGCGCCGCCTTTTTCGAATGTTCGAAGAGCGATTGATCGCCAAGGGTTTCAAGTACCTGTCGGTCCCTTCCTCTTTGAAATGGTCATCGCTTCGCAAACAAGGCACAGTCACCGTAGATCACACCCTGAACGTGGACGAGGTGCATTGTCTGGCGGGTTCGGCGGAGCAGGGTATCTTGGAGCGATATGCGGGCCAAAACGTCGAGCCGATGCTCCTGTACGCTGAGAACGCCTGTTTCCGTACCGAAGATGAGTACGAGGGTTTGCGGTCGTGCAAAGAGTTCCGCAAACTAGAACAGTATGCCTTTGTTGATCCCGACGAATGGGAAAGGGTATTTTTCGAATTGCTGTCCAATGCGCTTCGGTTCCTAGAAGACCTTGGGATTGAATGCCGCGCCCGTGATTGCACCAAAGACGATCCGGGTTATCACCATTACAAAGTCGACATTGAGGTCTGGACTGAGCAATACGGCTGGCTAGAAACCCACTCGTGTTCGTATTTCGCCGATGAGCAGATCAAGCGGTTTTCGATTGGTGGCGACGTGCATTCGATTTCTAACACCGGCCTTGCCTCCCCACGTGTATTGATCCCGTTTATTGAACAAGGAATAGGTCCCGATGACTTGTAAAGTATTGCCTGTAATCCACGTTTCTGAAACGCGCCAAGTGTTGCGTAACGTGGACATTGTTCTAAAAGCCGAAGCTGACGGCGTGTTTCTTGTGAACCACGATAAGGATTGGCAGCATTTGCAACGTGTCGTAAAGGCGGTGCAGGATTTTGCCCCCGATCTGTGGCTAGGGATCAATTCGCTTGACCTACATCCCAAGCAGGCGTTCGGCTTTTTCAAAAGCGTGGACGGTATCTGGACCGACAACGGCGGTATCGACGAGCGTTCGAAAGAGCAGCCACATGCGACTATGATCCGTGACGCCCGCGCTAACTATGATGGTCTGTATTTCGGTGGCGTTGCGTTCAAGTATCAGAGGCCCGTTTACAACGTCGTAGGGGCCGCCGAGATTGCGACTGACTACATGGACGTCGTGACGACCGTAACGCCGATTACAGATTGGCAAGAGTCAATCAATTATCGTGTGTTCGGATTGGCCGAAGACTATATGGGGTATGATGATCCGGGCTATGCTGAATCTGAAAGAGCAAAAGGCCCGGAACCCGAAATCGTCAAGTTTTTGGATTGGGCAGTGGAGCAATACGGATGATAGGCGGATTTGATGTAGTGATACCGGTGCATAGGCCGATTGAAGGGGTCAAGCCTAAGATCATTGCTGCGTTCCGTTCGATATGGCCGGAAATGGTGCTTGAAGATCTCGAAGAGGAACCGGGTCGCTGGGAGTTGTTCATCCACAAAGACCAGTTGGCTTTGGATCGGTGGGCCGGGGGCGAAGAAGAACGCGCCGAATACGACATTGAGGACATGGTACAGGTTATCTGGGACCGTGGTGAAATAACCCTCGTGTTCGATAGGGAAGGCAAATTCGAAAAGGAAACGACCCAAAAAGTCTGCGAAGCGCTCTTGACTTGATCCCCCATACGTAGTAAATCTGATACGCAATACTCACCCCCACTGTAGGAGACGTCAATGACGACCCAAATGAATGCCCGCAACAACCGAGATTTCATCCGTATGTATTCGCTCGACTTGGCGAATTACGTCAACGATGTGGTTTCGAGAAAGTCTTACGTCGAAGCCACTTCGCTGGCTGTTTATTTCGTAGAAATGTGTGAGGAAGTAGTCTTTTCCCACACGAAATTCCCGTTGATCGGCACCAAGCTCTACGGCTTGACGCACAACCGGGAACAGAATTCGCTCGACATGAACTACCTCATTTTGCAAGAGGTAGCTGGTCGATCCGAAATGGATTACGAAAACATCCTTTATCACGTGGACCGCTTTCTGGCGCGCACTGAAAAGGGCCTCCGCCATTCGATGATCCAATGCCTGCCGCCGTTCATTCAGGCTACCCGTGACGTTCTGGCAGACGCCGTAAAGAGCGGTGAAGCCCGTGGCAAGATCACAAGGGACGACCTCCCTCTGTATCTCGAAGCCCATAACCGGGCTGTAGCGAGGCACCTCGCATCCCGTGCGGACGACCCCAACGTTCCGATCGATGAGTACCGCTCCTTGGAAGATATCCAAGAGTCCAAAGCGCACCTTGTGTTCCAGAACATGAGCGAATCGCTGAGTAAGACGCTGGCCGCTTTCGTGTATTTGGATGCCCAAGGCGAACGGTACAGTCAGTCGGATGTGGTACGGCTTACTGGTATGACAACTTCGCTGGTATCGTCGGCTACGGAGTGGCTTCTGGACCATGCTTTCATCAACCGTGATCCACGCCAGCGCTATTACTCGACAACGGTGACGTTCGACGGTCTTACCGTTGATGAGGCACGTAACCTCGTCAATACGGTACCGGTCGAAACTGAGCCGACTTCGAGCATCGAAAACCTTACGTGGTTGCAGGGCCTTATTTACGCCACGCTCCAAGAGTTGGCGGTCGAGGATGATCAGGTTCAGATTGGTGGCGACGAACTGGTCACTATCGCGACCCGCACACGTTGGACGGCCTCCAACGGCACGACGTCGGCTGCGATCAGTGGTCTGGAAGACCGGGGCCTTATCGCCCGGAACACCGGAACCAAGCCGTACACGTACATCGTGACGGAGCGCAACGAACCGCAAGTCATTTTCTCGAACGTGACGCCCGGTGATCAACCCGAGGTCCAAGAGGTCCTGCAGCTAGAGCCGCAAGACGATGTGACCTTTGCGGCTGTCGAAGCCCCGGCGAATGTTATCCAAGGTGGGCAAGTTACCATGCGACCTGTGGAAGTAGGTGGGCAAACCGTTACCGAGGTAACGCCTTCCGAAAATCAAGCTCCTGTTCCCCAACGATATTCGATGGGGTCGCTGGAAGACCGCCAACAGAGGCTGGCCACGTCTAATTTGGAATTGCTCATTGACGACCTTATTGAAAGTCGTCTGAACATGTTGAACCCGGAGGTGGCCCTCGATATCATCACGAATGGCCGGGTGCGGGCGAATTTCGACGAAACTACTGGTACCAAGACCATTAGTTTTGAACTGTCGGAAGACGAGCGTATCGAAGACTGATGACTTGATACGTTAGCAGTACGAACCCCTCCCTTATCGGAGGGGTTTTTCTTTTGACGCCTTGCTTTTTATGTAGTATAGCTTAGATGCTGGCGGTAACTTTTCCGAGATGGAAGGCTGATGATACGACCCATCCTGTTCTTATTGTTCGTAGGACTGATTATCTACGGCACCTTTACGCTTATCCGCAGGTGGCGTAACCGGTTGGACCGGAGTCTCAAGAGGCGCTTTCGCAAGATGCGTAAGCTCATTCTCAAGGGCATAGACAGTAGCCAAAAAGACCGGGCGAAACGCCTTTTGGCGAACTGTGAGACTTTCCTCGACATGACCCTTGTGGCCTACGAACGGCTCCAAGAGCTTAGGGAGATGCAGGCGGAAGCCTCCGAGCTTGTGGGGGTGGCAGACCATGCCGAGCACCACCAACGATTGGAAAGGAAAATCCGCCATTCGATGGAAGAGTTCTTGAGCCGGTTGTATCTGATTTCTTCCGAAGCGACATTTGATTGGCAACGATCTTTGGACCAACTGGAAGAGTTCACCGAAGAACTCGAAGACCAGCGCAAAGTTTTCCTCGATCTCAACAGCGGTGACGTGGCGTTAGAGAATTTCGAAATCCCCGAGGAGCAAGAAATCCGCGTTTAATCAACACCCATTACTAGGAGTAATGATGAAACGAGCACTAGCACTACTGTTTTTGATTTTTTTCGCCACATTCAATACGGGGTGTAGCACCCAAGACGTACCGGCAGGACACAAAGGTTTCATGTTTGATAGGACCGGTTTCCTTGCTCTGTATTCGGGCGGTGACGGCCTCCAAGAGGAAGAAGTGCTGGACGAGGGTACCCATTTCACGGGGATCTACGACCATATTCAAGGGGTCAACTGTCGTGACGCCCATGTCAAAGAGCCTATGAAGGTTCTGACGCAAAGCGACATGGAAGTGACGGTTGACCTTCGCGTGACCTACAGCGCCGACTGTTCGTCCAACAAGAGTATGCTGAAGTTGGTCAACAAGGTGGGTCCCGCCGTTGATTCACGTTTCGTCCAACCCCCGCAGGTGTTCGAAAAGTACGTCATGCCTACGATCCGAGAATCACTGCGCAATCACCTAGCGGCATCTACCCTCGAAGAGGTCAAAAACGTTCGAGGTGAGTTGGCTCTAGCTGTGAAAAGTGATCTGGAAAAGACGCTAGAAGAGAAAGGTTTTCCGGTGCAAGTGGACGTGCTAACGGTGTCCAAGATTTCATTGCCCAAGGCTATTACAGCCAAGATTAAGGAAATCGAAGTTGCCCGCATGGAAGCCAACAAAGAAACCGAAAAGCAGCGTGCGTCCAAAGTACGCCTAGAACGTGAACTGTTTGAAGCCCAGCAACAGCGCGAAGTATCACGTGAGATGGCTGAGAAAGAGAAAGAGGTGGCGACCATCAAGGCCGAAGCTGATCTCGAAATCAAAAAACGTGAGGCGGAGGGTATCAAAGAAATCCGCCAGCAACTGACTGGCAATTACCTAGAGTACCTTAGCCTTTTGAAAGGCGCTGAGGTGCAGCATGAGTTCGCCAAGTCGCTGAAGTCGGGTACCAAGTGGTACATCGATAAGGATTTCCTTATTCCGCCCGGTAGCGCCGCTAGTGTGTCAGTTGGTAAGTAATTTGACGTAACTGGACGGGGGCCTTCGGGTCCCCGTTTAGCTTTGAGGAGTTTCATGATGGGCACACGATCATTAACCGTATTTTATAACAACTATTGGCCCCAACAAGACGAAACCGAAGTTGCCGTTATGTACAAGCAGTACGACGGATACCCTTCCGGGTTAGGTGACGATCTTGTCGATTTGCTTCGCGGTGTGCGTATCGTCAATGGTATCGGCGGAGATGTATCTAATATCGCCAACGGTATGCCTTGCTTGGCGGCGCAGGTTGTGTCGCATTTTAAGTGTGGCGGGGACCCTTCCGATTTGTTCAGCAAGGGCATAGCCGGTGGAAGCTATCTGTACCCCGCAGGTACCCGTGATTGCGGCGAAGAGTATATCTACGAGATTAGGTGTGCTCCTCAAGTTGGAAGCGAACGAGACCGTGCCATTCACCTTACGGTCAAGACGACATACGGGACAGATGACGTCCTCTATGAGGGCTTGCTGGACGAGTTCGAGAGCACCCTCCTAGAGGAATAGTTTTGACGGAACCTAAAAGTAAGGGTATGTGATACTAGAGATCTTCTGGGGTGGCCCTAGAAGGCTCTTACAACGTACCTTTACTTTTAGGAGTCCATTATGTCAGCGGCACCGGTTTCAGCAACATTCGAAGATTCATTCGAAGATCCAGTCCAAAAAGCATTGAGGCGGGATGATAAGGTTCAACTCGTTCAAGGTGAAGACTTGACGATGGCCGAAATCGAATTGGAAGGTGATAGATACTTCTTCACTTTCCATTCGATTGTGCGGTTCATGGCGCGGGCTGACCAAGTGACCCGTGACTTGTTCCCTCACCTCGATCTGGACTATTCGGACCACGCGCTTTTCGCGATGATTCTCTTGTTCAGACAAGGGGCTTTCGGGACTTATAAAAACGTCAAAAGACAGGGCGAGGGGAGGTTTTCGTCCGGGTGGTTGTTCGTGCTGGTCGAAGAGGGGGGCGTCAATAAGGTCGTCACTTCTTACCCCAAGAACTCAACCACACGCTTTTACCACTCATGAAAGCGCACCACGGATTCAAAGAATAGTTTTGACGTGGCCGGGATGCTAGGGTATATATAAGTAGTTGCAGGGAAACTGCTTATAACCACGACGGAGGCCGCGATGCAAACTTTCGATTCCCCTTACATGTTCCTGAAAGTTCCACCGGTTATGTACCGGGAGGTCCGGGATTTCGTATACCGCAAGTATTGCGGTCACATTCTCGGGCAGGCAGAGGCGGAAATTGCGGAAATCAAGACCTATGATTGGGCCACAAACGAATACCGCAAAAACAAGGTCGAAACCCTCGAAGGGATTCGTGAAGAGTGCCTCAAGTACACAGACAAGGCGAAGGTTTACAAGACCAAGAGCCGCACACAGATTGCCCTGAACCTTGACGGGTGGGAATACCGTGACCAAGTGTTCGAAGAAAAGATCGAGGGCTGGCTGTACGACGGAGGCATCAAGGTGTCCCTCCATTTCAACACCCACAAGAAGCGCACGGGTTGTTGGAAAGAGGTTGACCGGTGGTTGCAGGTGGACGTTCCGCGCTATGACCCTATTAATGCTGAACGTCTGAGGTCGCGCCTGTTGCGTTTGAATAGGACGGTTAGGCACGATTGGCCCACTTCGCCCAGAACCTCTTAGGGTATGGCACAATGGTCGGTGGGTTCACTGCGGGCTTACCTTCCCGCCACATTCGGGACTATGAGTTTTGTTACAGCGGGTATAAATGGAAAGGTAGCCGCCGTTTCCAACAGTTTCATGCTTTGAGGGACGTCGAGTATTTCCCCCGTCTGGACGATGAAATCCAGATGTTTTACCACACGATGAAGGGTATCGAAGACCCTGATATAATGCTTCGGGCTGTTAAGTTGTCAACGGGGCAGTTGGAACGTGGGGCGCAGCTTTACCCGGATTACCATGAGCTTAATGGGGAACAAGAAGACCAGTTTCTGTATTGCCGTGACGGCACCCGATTCTTTAGCTCTTTGAAGTACGAGCAGCCAGAAAAATACCGTGACGCTGTTCGTAAGTTCACCAAAGCAATGCATGTCGTGGGGCTTCTTGGATAATCCCTTTGTATTAAACGGGTTTAGGAGGTTACTATGTCCCTAAAACTCGCCAAGATCGTAGCACACCGCTACATGCACCGGTCTGTTTCCCGAAGTAAGACCGCATCCGACGATGATTACGCACCGGCACAGGTGCTACCTAAGCCCTGCACGGTCGTGTCGGAGGTGTGGCTGAGGGATTGGCCGGGCGTTGGGGCATGGCAAGATGAGTATGATCCTGCCATAGATAACCACGTCGACGTACCTTCCGTCGCACTAGAGCTTCGGTTGCGCACGGCGACCGGAGAAGATCACACCCGTCTTGTCTACATTGGCTTTCCCTTAGAGGCCGGGCGTTACGAGGTTCTTCGTACCGCAGGCGCTAAGGACGTCGAGGGTTTTCCCGAGGTGGGGCATACTCTCCAGACTGTGATCGGGTGGATCGGCAAAGACGAATATTCGGAGCGTGCGGTCCGTCTAGGGAACATCCATGACCCTGCAGCCGATTCGTGGAAATCCTATGTGGACCAGAACGTGAAATACCGCATCATCCACCGTGTGGCCGCTGGAACCGCCTCCCTACCTTCCGCCATTACCGGCGACATGAGCCTGTAACAATTCGTTTTGACACGTAGCATTTGCTGGGGTATAAGTAACAGGCATTAAAACCCCAGAGGTGCTTATGTGTGAACAATGCCTAGCCGAGACGGTAACGGTGGCCATTATCGAAGGCCCACCGACACCCGAGGCTACACAGCAAGACCTTGATTTAGGTCGTGTTACTACGGGCTGGTACGTAGCTGTCGCTACCAAGGCGGCTTACGATTTCGTCCCCGGCGACGTGTTTGTGGGCAGGATAAACGACCCAGACATGGTGCTTACGGACGACCTTTTCGATATGGAAGAGTGGACTGCCGAAGACGAGGACGAAAACGCCCTCGACCATCTTCGTGGTGGCCCCGTAAATTCCCTGTCGGAATATGAGGATTCACCTCTGGCGTCAGACCGGTTCATTTTCGGCGAAGGCAATACCAACATTTTCCATCCCGATTTCGAGACGGGTGGTAAAGGCGATTGGTGGGTGGCCGTGCCAAGCATCGTACACGATTTCGAAGAGACGTTCGGTGCGCCCCCTAGAGGGTTCGGTATTTGGACTGCATGGCCTATCGCCAAGGTGGCAGAGGTATTTCGGGAACACGGAGTTCCTTACGACAAGGAAGGGCGCTTGAAATGGGCGCTCGAAAACAAGGAAAACAATGACGATTCGTGACCTAGTGCTATATCCGAATGACGTTTTGATTCAGCCGACTATCGAGGTTGAAGCAACGTCGGAAGATACCCATGCCTTGGTGCAGGATCTCGTCGATACCATGCACAATGCGAAAGGTGTCGGCTTGGCTGCCCCGCAAGTGGGTGAGTCTAAGCGGGTATGTATCGTAGAGTTCGAGGATGAACTACACGTGCTGGTTAATCCCCGCATTCTAGAGTGGGAAGGCACCCCCGAAGCCGACGAAGAAGGGTGCCTTAGTTTCCCCGGTGTGTATACCCCTGTCGAAAGGTCGCCGAAGATCCGGGTTAAGTATCAGACCCCCGAGGGTGATGATATCGACCGGGAAGTTGAAGGGTTCTTAGCCCGAGCCTTTCAGCACGAAATCGACCACCTCAACGGCGTTCTGTTCATCGACCGAATGAGTGCTCTGCGCAAGCGGATGGCGCTGAAAAAGTATCGCAAGTTCCTGAACCGGAGGAACAAATGAGCGACGATTTAGACATCGAAAACATGAGCGACGACGAGTTGCGGACCGAAGTTGCGGACATGGGTGAAAACATGGTCCGTAAGGTTTGCCAGCAGCTAGCTGTTTATTACCTTCGCAAGATCGACGAAGCAACGCTAGGACAAATCGACCAAACGCTGTTCGAGGACGAGTCAGAGGTTCATCTTTATGAGGTGGTGAAACAGGTGGCCGAGGATATTCGGCGGCTTGAAGCTGCACGTGAACATAAAAAAGCGTTCCTAGCTCTCAAAGACCTTACCGAACCCCTTGCGGTTTTTTTCGAAAGTGTGATGGTCATGGCTGACGATGAGGCCGTGAAGCAAAACCGAATGCGCCTGCTCGCCGAGGTACGGGATACGTATCTTATGTTAGCTGATTTCTCTTTTCTCTGAGGTCCCTAAATGATGAGTGTTCCTATGCAAAAGGTGCGGGCTTGGGCTATCAGTTGGGAGGACAAATGGGCAGACCATTACCACCGAACGGGCAAAGCAGGACACCCCGGCTTTAACGGGTTGGTTACGGTCGTAGACGAATCAGGATCTACGTTCACGTATTTCGACGCTTTCGCGGTCAAGCACTGTCCCCGAGGTTGGGACGATGATTTTGTGGTGGTCTTTACTGAGCACCACGGGTTCCATATTTTTGCCGAAGACGATCTATTACACTATTCGCAGTGGGAAGACCGGGTACGGATTCCCCACCACGACGACGACCATAAAGAGATAGCCCATGACGGAAACACTGCCTAAGAATCTGGATGAGCAGCTTCGAATTTCGAAGACGGTTTACTCTTGGGTGATGCCCGAGACGGAAGCCTTGATCCGGGAAGTCCAATCGGATCCTTATCATCAAAATATACTGCAGAGCCGCCACCGGGAAGCATGGACGGGTAAACAGGACGTTTACCACGAGGAGTTTTTCGAGGCGTGGGGGAATTGGGCGTCGGGAGATATTTACAAGCCCACGGGCGGTTTCATGTATCCCACGGCAGGGTCGTCGGAAGCCATTCGCGAAAGCCTCGCTCAGATGGCTTCTCTGGCTAAGTATAGCCCCCATCTTGGCGTCCCTACCATTCACGTGTTCAAAGGCGAATACGAGGGTTACAGGGCGCTTGCGGAGCCTTATGGCATCACGGTAGTGGAACATAGCCGCAACAACTGGCGGGAAGCGATCCACGCTATCGGTAAAGAGCCGCGTAAGGGTAGAGGCCAGCGGTTTTACATTTCGCATCCATCTTCGATCGACGGCAACCTGTGGCGTGAGTTCAGTTCGTTTCTCAATACGATTGGGGATGCGACTGAACTCAAGGTGATGTTGGATCTGTGCTATATCGGGTGCGTCCCCAAAGGCCAGTATCCCTGCACGCCACAAGTCCACAAGTACGTGGGCGAACGTATCCCCGCAAACCACGATGCAGTTGATACCGTGTTCTTTTCGCTGTCCAAAGTGTTCGGGTTGTATTACCACCGCATCGGCGGTATGATTACGCACACGGAACATCCCGGATTGTGGGGCAACAAATGGTTCAAAAACCTGTCGTCCCTTTATCTGGGCACGCAATTCATGAACCGGTATTCGCCGTTCGAGTTGCCAAACAAATACCGGTCGTTACAAGAGGCCGTCGTCGAAGATCTCAGGGCCGATGATGGTGGCAAAAGATTGAGCCCGTCGATGGGGTCCGATGTTAAGCCCTCCGACGTGTTCCTTTTGGCGTATCAGAGTACGGCTGTTGGGGATCTCCCCCGCCGTTACGAGCGCGCATCCGGCAAGAATCGTTATTGCTTGACCCAGCGCATGTACGATAGGTGCATGGAGCAAGGTTTGTACGATACGGAGTAAGACATGGCTGAAGTAGAGTACGAATATCAGATTGTTCACGAGCCTTCGGGTACGGCATTAACCAAGCGTTACGTGAACCTTGGAAACGCCCTGAACCGTATCGAAAGTAACAGGCGTCGGGACTGGACCCCGGAGTATCTGGCCGATTGTATCATCCGGGAATACCGAATCGAAACGACGGTAGATGTCGAGCGCCCGTTGGACGACGCTTACGAAATTCCGCCCGGTGACACTGCGTATGTGCGCACCTTTGAAAAGCGACCTTGCACGAACTGCAACGGCAAGCCCCCGAACGGTTTCGAGTGTAAGAAGTGCAAGAATACCGGGGAGATGGATGTAGCGGTAGCAAAGCCTATCTCAATTACCCACCATTTCCGCAAGTCGGGAAGTCGTTATAAGCAGTGGAAAAAGAAATCCGGGTACCGAAATTCGACGACTGTTAATCCTGACGACATATACGCTACCCCAGAGGAAGCAGAGGACGTATGAAAAATATCATAGCCATACATGACCCCGAAGAGATTCATACTTACGTCAGAGATCTCTGGCGCACCGATCTTTTCCGGGATTCGCAAGACGACGAAAACGGGTATATCCGGGGTATCGTTGATGATCTAGCACAGCGGCCCGTTGTGTTTTTCGAGATGGATGACCCCAGCATTGAATGGTCGCAATTCACGACATGGATGGGCGCTTACGCACTACGCCCGGATTACGATAGCGATGCGATTCACGACCTGTACTACCTCCACGAGTTCGTCCACGGGGCGACGATGGAGTACGACACGGGTCTATCGTTCGTCGATTGGCATCGCAAGATGTGCGAGAATGAAATGTTGGCTTCGGTCCATTCGGAAGCCCTCGTGTATTTCGAACTGAAAGGCTTGCGGGATCTCAGTTTCGATTTTGATATTTGGGTTGACCGGTATCTGAAAGACCGAGGTAAACTGCATCCTTATGGGGCCACCATGACTTCGTGGCGTCGTGTAGACGGTAATATTTCCGTACATGGTTTCACGCACCACAACACCAAAGAGGCCCTCCTCAAGGCCCGCAAAGAGTCGATGACGACGCCGGATCCCTTTGACTTTTTGGAGATGCAGCTCCACTACTACGCCATGCAAAATGTGCAGTGGTCGAATATCTGGAAAGACCATTTCCGGGAAGTCGAAGAGCACATGGCGTCGTACCTCAAGTTAGCCGAAGAGGACCGGGCTGCCGCTCTGGAAATGCACGTGGGCTGGCTCCGAGACATGCGAAATCCCGACCCTTTGCTGCATAACCAAGTGACCCCTTACGAAAGGGAAGCAATCGCTTTTGCCAAAATCGTGGAAGCTAACAAGAAACGCCAAGGCAACCAAATCCTGAAGGCTTGACGTTACCACACCGCTGTGGTACGTATTGCTAGTGTTTGACCCCAACTAATACGAAGAGAAATACGATGGCAGCACTCAGTAACGACCTGAAACTCGCCGAAGAGGTCTACGTCAAGTTCCAGCGCCGTAGTAGAGGCGAAGACGAATATTTGCTAGGTTTCATGACGCCTTATGACAAGGACAAAGGCGAGGTGAATCGGAAATCCACCGTCGACCATTGGGCGCAAGGCTGGGGCAAACAGGATCTTATCGACAAGCAAGCGCTGGTCTGTAAAAACGAACCGATGGAGGGGTTCAAGCTCTTGCATTCGGTGGGCCGTTCGCAGACGGAAAATAAGGTCTGGCGCATTGAAGATCCGCGTGGTTTCGAACTCGAAATCATGACCGAAAACTTGTCGTATTTGTTGAATTACGTGAACATCGTGGATCGTGTCATGACGGGTAAGCTGATCTGGTCGACCCGCGTTCATGGGGGTACCAACTGGCTGATTCCTGCCGTTGGCGAAGATTACGAACAGGTCATGCAGTTCACGACTTTTCGACGTGAGGCCCGAGGTCAACGTCTGTCGCTTCGGGACGTCAACCGGGGTGATATCGTGTTGCTACATGACGCCCGGAAGGTGCGTTATCTTGGTGGCATGTATAGCATGTCTAAAAGGTACAATGGTTATATTACCCGTGATTACTATTTCGAAGTGTTGGAAGGGTCTACGCCCCGGTGGGATGCTGCCAGCACGGGCTTGGATAAGAAAAGTAGTGTCAAGGTGGGTAAAATCGTCGAAGCCTCCGATCCCCCGCTAACCAAAGAGGAAGCTGAAAAAGTCGCCAACGATCTACTTACCAATGCTACCGGCTACGGGTTGTCTAATTTCAGGTTCCTTTGTGCCGACAAATTCGAAAAAGATGATGTTGAATTTGTCATGAAAGACGGGCAGAGTATGGCTTGCGTCAACGGGCGTGAATTCGTCAATCACCCTTAATTTATTTGTGGGCCGGGTTTTTTGACTCTAGCATTACGGAGGTAGTATGCCCGATGACGACAAAAATTTCCGGCCCCGAGACGTTTATCGCGAAGATGGTAGCCGTCGAGGTCGGGAAGTGGAACCGGGCCTGATCCTCGTGGACACGACGCCGCCACGGAACTATGACCATTCATCGGTCCGGGCCATGTCTAACTTTGCCCGGCGCTCGATGGAGCAGGTCAGGGAAAATTTCGACCCTTCGGCGGTCAAGCGTATTCGGGGAGGGGAGCATTACCACTCGTGTTCCTATTGCGAAGACGAGCATGTATGCTATTCGGACTGTTTGATTGATCACGACCTATCGCTAGACGACGATGGGGCTGTGAACAAATATTATGGTTCGCCTTACGTATGTGATCAGTGCGAAACGGGTTTACGCTTTCGTATCCTTATGCGGAACGCCGCTTGTAAAAATACGGGTGAGTAGGTAAACTACGTACATAAAACGTAGGTCACGGCGACAAGCAGATACCTCAAAGGAAGACCATGACGAAGTTCTACGTCATTTCTGACGTGATGGATAACCCCGAAGCTGAAGCACCTGAACAACGCTATGTGTCGGGATACTGGACGGGCACGGAATTGACGGGTACCTTGGAAGAGGGCTATCGCTACGAGTCGATTTCGGATGCGGAAATCGTGCTCCGGGCGGGTGATTTTTACGACCCCGCTGTCTACGAGGTAGAAACCCAAGACGGCAAATGCGTCAAGGGCCGGTTCTTCGATATGGTGAATAAGTACGGAGCGGCTGGCGGCAAATGAAAGGGCACTCATGCGATTTTCCAAATCCGAAATCCGGGCACGGTTCCGAAAGGCTGTCTTTAAGAGGGACGGCCACCGGTGTGCTGTGTGTGGGATTGCGGAGTCGGAGGTCGAAAAGTTGGATGCCCATCATATAACCGACCGAAACGAAATGCCAAATGGCGGGTACGTCCCGGAAAATGGCATATCCCTTTGCCCGAAATGCCATATCAAAGCCGAAATATATCACACGTCAGACGGTTGGGATTGGGCTAGAGGCTATCATCCCAACTCCCTGTACTTCCGCATTGGAACATCCCCAGAAACGGCTGTAGAGGCCAGTGAGAGGTTAGCATGAAACGCAAGCATCCGACTCAAGGTGAGGCATACGAAAGCCTGTTGGTAGGAATCGTAGCATGGGTGGTCGTTTTGTTTGGCGGTTTAGCCTTTATGAGCCTGTTAGGTGTAGTGTAAATTGACATGAAAATTAGAGGAAACAAAGTGCCCGAGATCAAGACACTGTTTGAAACAAAATGGCTCGCCCTCAAGAAGATGATCCTAGCGGAATGGGGTACCGAATATGTGTACGTGCATTCGGTACATTCGGATGGCGAAGCTGTGGCTGTTTTGCCACACCGGATTAACGATGGCCAGATCGAGTTCCTTTTGCGAAAAGAAATCGTACCTCCGTGGTCGCTCGAACTAAGTCCCTGCAGCCTCACGGGAAGCCACGAAGGCGGCGAACTGATTGACACCGCTGTACGTGAAGTCAAAGAGGAATCCGGCTATACTGTGGAGCCTGAATGGCTTACCTATCACGGGTTCGTTCGGAACTCCAAAGCGTCGACCACCAAGGTTCACATCTATTCGGTGGACTTGACAGGTATCGAAGCCGGTAAGCCTGGTGGTGATGGTTCGGTGTTGGAAGCAATGGGCACGTACTATTGGACCAAGAACCCTTTCGAGTCCGAAGACGGTATTTTGCTAGCGATGTACGCCCACCTAATGCGATCACTTCAGTAAGGCGAACGTATGAGTTTAACAATCGGGATGGATTTTGATCACACGTATGCGGCGGACCCTAAGACGTTTTCGGTGGTCGTGGAACTTTTGCTAGCAGCAGGGCACGACGTCTTGCTTGTTACCAAGCGTCACGACGATGGTGACGGTCCGATGGTGACGGAAGTCAACGAAACTGTAACCAACGACATCCCGATCATTTTCGTGGGTGGGACCGGGATCATTTACAAGGATGATCTGGTGCAAGAAAGGCACGGTGTTCAGGTTGATATCTGGATCGATGATAAACCGGAGTTCATCCGGTCGCCGTCACAGCTTAAAAAAGAGCTTGACGACATGATCTATAGCCATCACACCCTCCGGGAGGAAGTGCGCTTTTTGAAAGGTTACGTCCAGCATCTTGAAAAGGTCGTGGTGGAGGAAGCCAAGCACCTGTGGGATGATATCAAAGAGAAATTCAAGGGAGACAGATGAGTGACGATGCGGTAACAACTATTTACGAAGAAATCCAAGCTGAACGAGATCACCAACGGAGGAAATGGGGTGGTGCCGAGCACGACGACCAGCATACGACGTTTGATTGGCTTGCTATCCTCACCAAGCATGTAGGTCAGGCTTTTGATCCGGGCGAACGGGGACGTCTTGACATTCCGAAATACCGACATCAAATGATACGTGTTGCGGCAGTGGCAGTGGCCGCTATCGAATGGTGCGACCGAAACTTTGGCGACGACGATGCCTGATTTTCCAGAAAACGATCACGTCTACAACATGTTTGTAGAGGTCCTAGAGTGGCTGAAACTGTATGACGAAGCAGGTCTGAATCCGATGGTTCTATCGGCAGACGATCCTGTGGATGCTACCATAGGTTTCACGGTGGTCGTTGACAGTGATGCGGATTTGACGGCGCATTCAAGGCTGTTCTTGGGGTACATCAAGCAACAGAAAGAGCACCCGGAATCGGAACGGTTCTTTTTGTTCACGCCACCCATCGGGGACGTGACTCAGAAATATATCAAAACCGCCCAAGGTAGGACCTCCATAGCCAATCGGCTGACCAATGCGGACCTTACTCGGCCAATCCCCGAAATCTTGACAGATGTTCGAACATGGGGGCTTGCCGAATAGATACGTATCGTGATATGTTAGAGTGAATGGAGCGCTTGGCATGTGGTACGCCAGCCGGTTTTGAAAACCGTGTGGTCGCCGGAAGGCGGCTTAGGGGTTCGACCCCCCCTGCGCTCCTTGAGGAGTTATGGATGGCTGAATGGGAGCGCCAAATAGCGGGTGAAGACGTAGACGCCATTATAGGTACCTGTATCTGTTGTGGTCTTGCCGCTCAAATGGCTGTGACTTTGTTCAATTACGAAGGCGCTGATCCCATTCAAATGTGTGACCTTTGCTATTCGATAACCGAAGACAACGATTTGGACCCGATTGAAGTAGCGGCGTCTTGCGTTGTTGACGATTTAGAGGAATAGCATACGGAGTGGTTGACAAGGCTGGCACGTCAGGCTGTTTCGAAAACAGTTCGGTCGCTTTTGCGGCTTGGGGGTTCGATCCCCTCCCACTCCGCTTCATTACCATTTCAAGGGTGTGGATAATTCATTTATCTTCGGGTAAGGTATGTCTGGTTATTATTCCATCCTACAGTACATGCCCGACCCGGAACGGCGCGAAGCCGTCAATTTCGGCGTCATGTTGCTAGAAAAAGAGACGGGTCAGTTCAGTTGGATCTTGACTCGTCCGATCAGGCGTATCCAGAGGTTCTTTCCCGGCACTTCAGAAGCGTACCTTAACGATCTTATGACCGCTTTTTACAACCGTATCTGTGCCGAACAGGTCAACGACTTAGATGATCTCACCCATTTTGCAATCACACGTGGCGGTGTCGTGCAATGTAGTGAGCCGCAGTGGGTTGATTTCGCACATAAAGACATGCCCAAGGTTCTCCAGCGTTTGCTAGAGGACCTTGTTTTTTAGTAGTCCCGGTAGACCGCGTGCCCGGTTTCAACGAGGCGGTCGCTGACGTTGACCTGATTACCCTCAAGTTCAACGAATAGTTCGGCAATGTAACGCCCGTATTTACCTGTTTTTTCGGTCTTGATCTTGATCACAGACCCTACGGGGATAAGCTCTTCAAGATAAGACTTAGCTGTGATCCCCCGTTGATACTCCTCGGAAGAGTGTTTGACCCCGAAGATTTCGGGGGCGTCAATACGGGCGATGCGAAGTCGGACGTCGTAAGATACCTGAAATCCCAAGTCGATATTGACGTCGAGGGTATCGGCATCAACGATTCGGGTAACAGTGGCACGGTAGTTCCAGAGATCCATTGGCTGCTCCTTCGGTAAGTTAGGTTGTGTATGGTACAGTACAAACGAAATACCCCTGATCCTGAAAAGTTGGCCCATGATTTCTTACTCGACATCGTAGGTCACGTGATTGATCTCCGTGAACAAGGCTGTGAGCCGCAGCTCTATATCGAATCCGGCCTATGGGATGAACGTGTGGTCAGGGTGTATGTTTGGGATGCGGTAGAAGGGTCGCGTCGGGAGGTGTTCGAGATGGGTGAAATGATTCTCCGTCAGACTCGCTTTGCCGACGCATGGCTGTATAGGGAAGGTCGTTTGACTCTGGCGGAGGCATTGGCGTCAGCAGGGGGGATCGCAGAGGTAGATACCGCTAAGTATCTTCGGGAAGAGGTCGAAAGGCGGCGTGATGCAGTTGACGATCAATGGGAAGCTGAAAAGAAAGAGATGCCAGCGGGTTCGGGAGTAGGTTTTGGCGCACTTGCCCGGATAGCACAGGAATAACCTTGACGACCTACGAGGTTATGTGGTACGTATTATATACGGAGGGTTGCCTGAGTTGGTAAAGGGCCGGATTGCTAATCCGAGGCGTCGATTATTTCGGCACGTGGGTTCGAACCCCACACCCTCCGCTGATATAACGAAGCCCCCGGTGGTTGAAACTGCCGGGGGCTTCGTTGCGATTTCCACCGAAGCGGAAGCAAGAAAATACATCTTGACTTGCTACTAACCTGTATTACAAGTAAAGTATTGGCCCCTACGACCACTAGTACGAGGATGAAATCATGGGCGACCGAGGCAACATTTTTTTCGTAGACCAACGCGATGAGGAAGAAGGTACCTGTGCGGGTATTTACATGTACACCCATTGGGCCGGATACGATTTGCCACAGATTCTTCAGGAGGGCTTGAAGCGTGGCCGTAGCCGGTGGGATGATCCGCAATACCTGCCGCGTATTCTGTTTTGCGAGATGGTCAAAGACGATATCGAAGGGGAAAGGTGCTATGGACATTTTGGAAGCAGAACCTACATGCGAATGTGGGAGCAAAAACGTCACCTTTATCATGTCACCTACGAGTCGCGTATTTGATGGGGTTGCGGGTACCCTTCGGTGTGACGAAGAAGATTGTGGGCGTCGTATCAATGCGATTAAGCATCATCGTCGTGACTATCCCAATCTGAAAGTTGATCGTTCAAAGTTTGATGAGTTTCAGGGTATGATATGTCCTGATCGAAGTAGGTAAGCTGGAGTGGCGGAACTGGTAGACGCGCTACACTCAGACTGTAGTGGGCTTTGTAGCCCGTGTGGGTTCGAATCCCACCTTCAGTATTTATGGCTGACGTGCTCGAAATAAGGCAAGATGAGTTGCCGCCTACGAAGTATGATCCTTTCCTCTGCACTGAGGATGTGTTACAATTAAGGCGAGCTTTAATGCCTTTGTTGTATTCATACGAAAAGCCACTCGATGACCACGAACAGGTGGTGATTGTGGCGACGGCTAATTTCGAAGATGGTCGAGCTATCGGAGTTAAGAATAACCTTGGCCCCCTTTCCGATTTGGATCGCGGGTTCAAATGATGCATCGTGAAGAGGCTCTTAGAACCCTTGGTACCAAGGCGAAGTCGAAGCGGTGAAACGGCCCCGAAGTGTCCCAAGAGGCTGGGCCTGTCGTTGATACTATACCAACGGGTGGTATCTCGATCCATACAAAGCGCCGTTGGTGGGTGAGGCGGGGCCTTTAAGCTCGCCGACTTTTTACGCCTCCGTATCCCAACGGCAGAGGACGCGGATTTAGAATCCGTTCAGTGTGAGTTCGAATCTCACCGGAGGCATTTCAAGGCAAATCACCCTCATAGTACGTGCGAAGTCGTTTCCTCACGGCATTATCTGATACGCCGAGATCACGTGCTACAGCGGAATAGTTCCTTGACCGCACACGTTCCACCAGTACAGCACAAGACGGCCAATCAACCTTAGTGTCACGGGCTTTTCCGGCACAAGATTTACACCGAGTAGCTTTCCTGCTGATCGGCGTACCACAATCTTTACAACTATTCGGTTCCGAGCTACTAGCGACCGCTAGTTGTTTGTGGTGACAGTCAATACATCGTTTGGCCCCGCCTTACCGAAAAAGGTCTAAAAACATTCTGGTCTGTTTGACACGTACCTCATCCTGTGGTACGTTCTAAATGCCCAAGCGGGTCGCACCCGGCCCCCTGCCTCCATAGGCTTATGGTAGGGGGTGTCGCCTCATGAGGCGAACTTGGGCTCCATTACTACCCGGAGTATGACGATGCCTTGGCTCTTTGAAGTCCATAATACCCTCGATTTCAACCCGTGTTGCGACACAAGCATGGCGAGGATTGTGGACGCGGATTTTTGGGAAGAGCATGGGCACTTCGACGACCAGCACCTCCTCGAGATTTTGCAAGAAGAATTCGCTGATTTCCGGGGTGAAGAGTTAATGGAAGGTGTGTTCGACTTTGACATGCCTGCCCAAGAGACGACCGCATACCTTACCAGTCTGGGCATGCGCCCGATGGTTGAGTAACTACGATACGAGCAATACTACGATGCACGATCTATCAAAGGCTTCCCTCCCTACGCTGGACACTCACATCACCGGCGTCGAATCCCGCAAACGACTTGACGAGCTGCAGACACAGCTTGATCAGGTGCGGTATCACGAATTGCAATTTCAGATGCAGTTCGTCGCTTTCGACAAAAAAGAGCGCCCCCACCGGTTCAACGACCTCCCCACCAAAAAGACCAAGTACAGCAAGTTCATGATGGTCTTGGTGCGTGTGGATCCTAAAGGTAAAGAGGTTGAGTGGTATGGCCCCATCTGGTTTGTGGACCCCGACAAGAACGGTAAAAAGCGCTATCTCACCGGCATTGATTTGACCCGAATGCACTGGTACGCCAGTAAAGGGTCACGCCCTTGTCCTACGGTGACGCTTGACCGTAATGATGTGGGCGAAGATGTAGAGTATGCCTACATGTCTGGGGGCGGGACATGGGTTCGCGTCCCTTCAATCACCGATGAATTTGGTCGTGTCCTGTCCCTGTATGACATCAACCTCTGGTGACGTGTGCTAAACCTTTTCAGCATATTTCGGTTGGGCCGTGACCCGTGTGAGAGCTACGGACATTCGTTTCGCTTTGACCATAGGTATATCCACCCTTCCGGGTTGCCTATGGTCTATACGCGATGTAGACGGTGCGACACAGGATGTTCGCAGCCTGACTGGAACGAACTGAGTGGCCCGGAAAAGGTGACGATCCTTGTTTCCGGGGATGAATTTTACGACCACCTCCGATTAACAGCACCGTTCAAAGAGGATTTTGAGCGGCGACGAAAAGAGATATACGGTTATGGGTGAAGAAATCGAGCGCAAGTTCAAAGTTGAAGACGAATCTTGGCGTGATCATGTGGGCAAATCCAGTATGATCATGCAAGGGTACATCACGGATGGTGATTCCGATAGCGGTGCTGCCGTCCGGTTGCGTCTGAAAGACAACAAGGGCTACCTGACAGTCAAAGAGAACGGGAACACGCAACTGGTACGGGCTGAATTCGAATATGAAATCCCGGAAGGCGATGCGGTCCAGATGCTCCGGGACTTTTGTTCTGAGGTCATCACCAAGGTCCGCAACTATGTGGAAGTTGGTGGGCATACGTGGGAAATCGACGAATTTTTTGGGGATAACGAGGGGTTGATTACCGCCGAGATAGAGCTTGACGATCCCGACGAAGATTTCGAAGTGCCGGAATGGGCGGGTGAAGAGGTTACGGAACAGAAGAAGTACTCCAATTTCCAACTGGCTTTACGTCCGTATAAGGGTTGGGAATGACGTACAGGGTAGCTATTATCGAAGAGGGTTACTTAGATCAACTCAAAGGGTTCCCCTCAGAAGACGCCCGAGCACTGTGGATGGAAGGTTTTCATGACGGCGTAGAGTACAGTGGTTTAGGTTCCACCTATGCCGTGGCGACTCGGAGTTCGAGAAGGTATTCAAGTATATCATGAACGATGCTAATTTTTAACTCTAAAAGGTTCCCAAAATGAACAATTACCCTAAGATTAGTTTTTCACAGTTCAAAACTCTTTTGAAGCGTGCAAAGAAGAAAGAGGACGAGAGTCCTGCAAAAAAGAAGCAAGACGACCACGCAGAGAAGAACCAAGAGAAATTGGAAAAGCACCGCAAAAAGATTGACAAAGAGGTCGACGAAGATCATTCTGAAAAGGGAAAGGATCTGGTCAAAGAAAAGAAGTAACCTGAATCCCGATCAGAAAAAGACCCGTTAATCTATTTGTATTAATCTATTTGTAAAGGCCAGTCATTGGCCAGTCCTCAAGTACCTAATTTTCATGGAGAATAGAATGTCACTAAAAGACCAACTGATTAAGCTTGGATACGAAAAGCCTGAACTTCGCGATAACCTCAGACCCATTCTCGCCACTCTGGATAAGGCCGCTCACAGTGGACACTCTGACTCTCTCCACACACCAAGTGGAACCGGTGGGTTTGCTGTGAATACTCCAGACCTAGCAGCGTTGTCTTGGTTCGCTTATGCGGTAGCGCCAGCAGGTATCCGTAATAAGGCTGAAAAGTTAGAAAGGGCCAAAGATATTACTCTTCGTGAAGTCCTTCGGCATACTGAACGTCAGACTGACGACGTTACTATCGAGTATTTAGAGCGCAATTTTGAAGAAGTACGTTCTCGATACCTAAGTGTTGAGGAAAGGCGCTAACGATAAAGACGCGCATTCTTTCGTATTTCAGCGAGATAGTGCAAGGGAAGCTAGTAGCATTTGACGGTGACTAGTCACTCTGGTATAATGGGTTGGGAACATGATACGTACCGGTCGTGTTTCTTACGCACGGGACCGTAGCTCAGGGGGAGAGCACTGCCTTGACATGGCAGGGGTCGATGGTTCGAATCCATCCGGTCCCATTAATAATTAGGGAGATAAGGGGTATGGCCGAAGATAAGGCTGGCGATAAGGAAAAGGTCGACAAGGCACTTGAACGTGCTGTTTCCGCGCTCTATTTCAGGGACAACGCCGATTACGGCAGTTACCTGTGGGAGATTGTGGAGGTTCTTGATCCCGAACTGTGTGACCTTCTGGAAGAGGATGGTGACGCAGCGTATGAACAGGCTCAAGAGCGGGTCAAATAACTACTAATTTACCTACGACTACGAGCTTACCTATGGGTATCCGCATCAACAGACGGATGGGGTACGCCCTTACCGATTTCGAGTATGATACGGATGCGTGGGAAGCCACCGATTCCCGTATCAATCTCGAGCTTTTAAACGGTGACGGCGGTGAGGATCTTTACGAACTCAAGAACGAGTTCGTTGATTGGGCACTGAGTTACCCGTACAAAGCAAAAGAGATGTTGGTGGAAGAGATTGGGGTAGAAACCCATCTTGGGTCTATAGCACAGGGAGCGTTTGAACGCCTTGTTGAAAAGCAGGGTATCAAGCGCTTTTCTTTTCACACCCCCCTCACCCACCGGCCCGAGTTTGGCAATCCCGGAGTGTTGCTGTTTCAGCCTTTGACTTTCACAGACTGGACGCGGCACGACGACACGATTGACCACTACGACCATGCTCACCGGTACGACGGACCCACAACAACGCTCCTTGACATGAACGCTGAACTGCATCAATGCGGTATCTATCCGTACAGTGCGCTTATGTTACGGCACCCGGACGCTGAGACTCACGAAGAGTTTCTCAAGCCCCGTGAAGAATACACGGATGAGGCATGGGAAAAGGAACAAAAGAACCGTTTCGGTATTCGGCAGGGTAGGCTCCACGGGCGCGAATTCAATATGATGGTGGGGCATTTTGATGAGCACCAAGCTCCACTGGTTGAAAACGAGGCGTTCCTCACGCATTTGTTAGAGGACTGGAACAGCCAGATACCGCCAGAGATCCTTTTGTTTGCTCATTACAGCAAGATTTTCACTGATTTCAATACGGTGTATCGGTTAAGACCGGTGCTCTATACCTATTGGGCCTGATATGTCCGACCCGAACCAACCCGGCAATCTTAGCGAAATCAACCCCCGAGAAAAGGCGCTGTACCAATCGGTTGAGTTGCTTGCCAAGGCTGCACAAGTCGCTGAGAAAAGCTATTTGCGGGAAGAATGTCGCCTTCAGATACTGGAATTACTGGAACCTCGCACCTCTTGTGAGGAGTCAGTACGTATGTCCTTGCGTGTTCATATCTCCCACATGGAGCTTACTGACGCGAAAGGTGGTGAACTCCACGAGCTTCTGAAAGCGGCCCGTGAGGTTTTGGTATGACGGACGACCGGATATTCAAGGCGGTCGAATTGCTTGCTGCTGCAACGGTCAATGAACCTAAAAGCTACAAGCGAAGAGGGTACCGGATCACGATGTTAGACTTGCTCGAACCTCGCGGGTCCACCAAAGTTCCCAGCTTACAGTTGCGTAGCTTAGTGGCGTATTTGAAGGTCAATATGGGCGAAGACGACCCGGACTATATACTCATGAAACAAGTCCAAGACGTACTGGAAGGTAAAGATGGCTCCAACACTTGACAAAATCGTTGTGATCGACGTAGAATCTACTTGCTGGAAAGGTAGCGTACCGCCAGATCAAGTGTCCGAGATCATTGAGATAGGCGTGTGTACCTTGGACCCTTACCTTCGGAAGATCGAGGGTAAGCAAAGCATCCTCGTCAAGCCGATCCAGAGCGACGTCAGCGCCTTTTGTAACGAACTCACTACCATCACACCGGAAATGGTTTCGGACGCCGGTACGCTGGCTGAGGCACTTGATAAGTTGCACGACGAGTATGATACGCCCAACCGCCTGTGGGCTTCGTGGGGCGACTATGATCGCACCATGTTCGAAAAGGAGTGTGAGCGAAAAGGGTTGGACTACCCCTTTGGGAGATCCCACCAGAACGCAAAGACCCTTTTCGGTTTGATGTACGGGTACAAGAAAGCCCCCGGAATGACGAGGGCGCTCAAGAGACTAGATTTCGAACTCGAAGGAACCCATCACAGGGGCCACGACGACGCCTATAATATCGCCCGCATCTTGCGGGAATGCTTGAAAGGACCATGACATGTTCGTGTTTTTAGACCTTGAAACTGGCGGTATCCCGTCGAAAGAGTATCCCCTTTCCGAGATCCCGATCTTGGAAGTGGCTATTGTCGTGACCGGCGATGACCTTGTTGAACTGGCCCACAAGCAGGTGGTGATCAGTCAGCCAGAATACAAGCTGGAAGGGATGGGTGATTGGGCGAAGGAGCACCACACTAAAACGGGCCTGTTGGCCGCTTCCCGATCCGTCACATTGGCTCAAGGGGCAGCCGGGCTTCAGTTGACGGATTGGCTCTATTCGAATTTCCTGTATCGTCACGGGGCCGATGGTTCCGACCTGAAGCCTCCGATGTGTGGTAACAGTATCCACTACGATCGTAAGTTCCTCGAAGAGCACATGCCGCAGTTGGCGTCACTTTTCCACTATCGGAACATTGACGTATCGACTCTCAAAGAGTTAGGCAAGGCTTGGGGTATCCCCCCATTTGAAAAGGAGGGCGGTGTAGAGCATCGTGCCCTCGATGATGTTCGCCATTCGATCGACGAATTGGCGCATTACCGACAGTATTTCAACGTAGGAGATAGCAAATGATTTATATCGTGATAGCAATGGTAGCAGCTTTTCTTCTGGCCTGTGGTTTGGTAGCGTATATACGCAACAGCCAGACCACTTTCGAAATCAAGGAAGACGACAATGACAGTAGCCGAACTGATTGAAGTGTTGCAGGGACTCGACCCGGACCGAAAGGTGATTTTGCAAAAGGACGCGGAAGGTAACGGGTTTTCCCCATTCGGAGACTGGTACGAGGCATTCGACGAGTTGCACGCAGAGAGGTTTTACGCATGAACTTCGCCCAGATGGTGCGACAAAACAGGACCGACCTCAACATCGGCGTCCGGGAGCTTGCCCGCAGGGCGGATTGCTCGCCCACGATGGTCGCTCACATGGAGTCCGGGGTGTCGATGCCCGGATACGAGCTGACCGTGCGACTGGCCGAGGAACTCGACCTGCCGGTGGACCGCCTGTTGATCGAGACCGGCTTCGTCCCCAGGGACGCGCGGCCCCGGACGGCATTTGAAGCGGAGCTGATGCGCCGGGTTCGCAAGTTGTCGCGCGCCGACCAGGAGCGGCTGCTGAAATCGGGCGCGCTCGGAAAAGGAGAGGCATGATTGACGATCGGAGATTTTTCACCTGGATGGACCACGGAGGCAGCGTGAACGCACCGGCTGAAGATAACGAAAGGCAGAAGCAACGGGCGACCGGACGTCGCTACCTCGACATGGACGAATACTGGGCGTGGAAGGCCGCGCGCGAAGGCGATAATCAACTGACGCAAGCAGCTGCAGAATGACGACGCCAACATGAGTGAGCACTGAGACTCGAAGCCGAAAGCCACCGCCTCTAACGTCTGATCCAATCAAGGAACTGAGTTATGCTTAGCCTCGATCAATTCAAGAGCCTCGTCGTCAAGACTGCTGATTTTTCACAGGAAACGCCTTCAAAGCCAACCGGCCGCTCTTCAGCTTTTGGTCGCGGGGCAAATGAGCGGCTGGAACCAAGGCAGCCGACAAAGAAAGCGCCGTTCATTTTACAACTTCTGAAAGAGGCGAATTTCGGTAGCAGAGCACAGAAATTCCCAAAGCCGGACGAGGTATTTGGAGGGCGTGACGCCTCAGCTTTTCATTCGAATACCGAAGAGCTGCGGGACTATCTGCCCGAGCGAGTCGCCACATTCCGCTCCGAGCACCATGACACGCTCATCCTCGAGCTCGAGAACACAGCCACGAACTTGCTCGAAACTTCGTTATTTAAGCCGCTGCAATCAGAAAGCCGTCTTGAAGACGCGCTCACACGGGTTGCTCAGGCATTTTTGCGCGGTTACGAAAAGGCACACAACAGCAACCCATCGGTCGGCGCCGCGCAGGAAGACACCCTATGCGTCGTGGCGGTCCGCGATGACCGAAAGAGTAAGAAGGAGGAGGCACCTTATCTGGTCTGTTTCGCTACTAAGTGGCATGACAAATACAGTGGCGAAAGATCCCTCGTTCACTTTTTTCTGCGTCAGCAGTGCGTCGAGTGGGAACCGCGACTTCGCGATACCCATCTGACGCAGATCTATGAAGGTTACTTCAGCAAGCTGAACAGCCCTGAGTGGCAGAACGCTTTCATCACCAGTGAAGAATGGAAAGCTGCGAATTGCGTACTCGAAGCCTTCGACGAAAACCGAGGGGAAGATGTAGTTCGGGGCCATATGAAAGAGCTGCTCGAACAGGTCGCGCGCAATTTCAAGCTCGACGCTGATGAAAGTGGCGACCGCCTACACTTTACGAGAACGCGTGATCATGCCATCGGTTTGGATCCAGACAAAAAACTTGAGAGTCAAAAGGCCGCATTTGAGGCGACTGTTGTCCGGGATCTCAAGGAGCATTTGCTTGGATATATCATCTACTGTGTCGACTCGACAGATGAGGCAGAGGCTTTGCGTACCTCACTCTCTCAAAACTGCTTCGAGAACGTTTTGGTACTAGCACCAGATGAGGACGATGATTCCCTTCGCTTTGAAGTTTGGCAGGCAAACAGGGGACTCAAGGACAAACTCGTCCAGGCGGGAGCACAGGAGAGCCTCGCTGCACGGCTTATCAGCACATTGGCTCGCTTTTTCGTTGTCGGTCAATCCGATGTCATTGATGCCAACGGGCTTGCCACGCAACTCGCCGCGCGCGCGAAGCACTTGCGGCAGTCCGTTCAACTCGCTTTGCGACGAGAAGCTGGTGACGGTCCGCTCAGCAAGCTTTATGCGTCCTACAAGACCAACCTCGTTCACTCGTTGAGTGAAAAGGACTTCTCCGACTCCTATGCCCAGACAGTTACTTACGCTCTGTTAGCCGCTCGATGGCTCTCCCGCCATTCCGATCGACGCTTTCGCCTCGCTGATGCCCAAGAGTACCTTCCAATCACGAGCCCGTTTCTGTCGAGTCTCGCCACCAAGCTGCTCAATATGGATCGCTCGCCACGAGTAAGGTGGTTACTACAGGACATCACGAGCTTGCTAGAGCGGATAGATGTCGAAGCGGTTTTCGAGTCTGAACGAAATAATGACCTCATTAACTCCGATCCAATCATCCACTTCTACGAGCCGTTCTTGGATGCTTACGACAAGAGTATCCGAGAGGAACGCGGGGTCTACTACACTCCCGATGAAGTTGTCGCAGCCATGGTGAACCTGACTGACGACCTGGTAAAGACGCGCTTCGAACTCCCGCTCGGCCTCGCCGACGACACCAGGTGGAAAGACTACGCGAATCGACACGGAATGGAGATTCCCAAAGGAATCTCACCGAATGATTTCGTCGTCCAGATCCTCGACCCGGCCACAGGCACCGGCACGTTTTTAAAGCAGGTGGTAACGCTGATTTTCGAACGCATGATGGACCACTGGCGAGACAAGGGATTGGACAACGGTCCACGCCAGGCGGCATGGGAAAGCTACGTGCGCGATTCGCTACTGCCTCGCCTTCACGGCTTCGAAATCATTATGGCGCCGTACGTAATCTGCCATCTCTGCTTACAGTTAGCACTTGAAGAGACAGGCTTTAGCTTCGAGTCAGGGGGCAGATTAAAGGTGCTGCTCACGAATACCTTAGAGACATCTACACCTGCACAGACAGACCTCACCTTAAGCGAAGAACTCGCAGCGGAAACTGCGGAAGCGGCCACTACCAAGGAGAGCCCTGGCATCTCCGTGGTTATTGGTAATCCCCCCTACTCGAAGATTTCCAGCAACCTCAATGAGGAAGCCGTCGAATACATCAAGCCGTTCAGATATCTCAACGAGCAGAAAATCGTTGAAAGAGGCGCACTCGCGTTCGAGATGACGCTTCAAGATGATTACGTCAAGTTCTTCGGCTTTCTTCTTGCGAAGTTAAGCGCAAACCCGATTGCCGTTGGGAGTTACATTACAAATTTCCGATTCCTCGACTCGAACTACCTGCGAGGGATGAGGGAAAGCCTTCGCAGCAACTTCGATAGTATTCACATTCTCAATCTCGGAGGGCATCGTACTGAGCAAGAGTTCCTTCCAATGCCAGATGAGAATGTTTTTAAGATTGAACAAGGGAACGCTATCTCATTGCTAGCTCGAGACGTGACTAGCGCTAAGAAGTCGCCTCAATATTACAGAGTTTGGGGCGAACGCCGGGAAAAGCTTGACTGGCTTAATGACATATCACTTAACGATGTCGACTGGAGAAAGGTGACCACTCCACAGGGTCGAAACGACTTCGGCGTATCATCATCCGCAGCAGAAGAGTTTGCGCGCTGGCCCGCGCTTGATGAGGTTTTCCGCAAACAAAGTGGCGCGATCATTACCTCACGCGACAATCTCACGATTGATTTTTCGAAGGAGGTGCTTCTCAACAAAGTGCGTAGATTTGCCGAAAGTCCAGAAGGGAGCGCTAAACTACAAGAAGAAATTGGCTTCTCGATCAAAAAGAGTTGGGATGCTGAAAAGTGTAAGGAGCAACTTAAGGAGGACGGCATCGACAAAAGACACATTCGCCCAATCCTCTACCGACCTTTTGATCTTCGCAAAGTCTTCTACTTTCAATCGCTCATCGACACTCCCTCACGGCCGATTTGCAATCACATTCATGGCGGACCTAACCTTGTTCTCCTCACTCCGAAGACCAAGACCACTACCGAATTTTCGCACGTCTTTATCAGCCAACACGCAGTCGAAAAGAAATCTGCATCCAACGATAGAGCCACCACAATGTTTCCATTGTGGCTCTATCCTGAGCAAACAGCAAACCAGCCAGACGTGCTAAAGGGGCTCCGTTCTTCAAACTTCAGTCAATCCTTTATTGGTAACTTCACTAAATTTAGCTCCTCGTCCGAACGTGGAACGCTGGATGAACGGGTGTTTACCTATATATATGCAGTCTTGCATGCTCCTGGATATCGACAACGTTATGGAAAGCAACTCAAAAACCAATTCCCGCGCATTCCGTACCCGTCAAACGCCAATCTCTTCAACGAACTGGCGCCTCTTGGAAATGAGATTCAAGCCATTCACACCGGGGTGACTTCGAGCAAGCCGCACAAGGCGCCAGACTGCAGCGTGGAATTCCACAACGGTGGCAGCACAAAGGTTGCGAAAGGCTACCCAAAGTACAAAGAAGAAGAAAACGCGATTTTCATCAACAGCAAATCCTCATTCAATCAAGTCACCTTAGAAGTATGGGAATACGTACTCGGTGGCTATCCTGCGTGCAAAAAGTGGCTAAAGGACAGAAAGGGACGGAGTCTTTCTGCGAAAGAGACAGACACTTACATTGCCGTAGTTTGTGCAATTGAGGAAACAATCCGCCTATCTGCTGCAATTGAAGAGGTTGTTGTACGCTACGGTGGATGGCCAGACGCGTTTGCAGCAGCGGGGGAGGACGCCGACGTGGCTGTGCCCGAGGTGGTTGAGGAACGCGAGTTGACGACGTGAAGCCATCCTTCGGAAAAACTTCGCGTCACCTCGGGGGGTATGACATCGCGAAGTGACTTCGTGACCACAAAATGCCTACCGTATAAACTATGAAACCTGAAGGCAACTCGCCCAAAGTCAAGTTCGACAGCGACGTCATCAATCCCTTTGAACAGATCTGGGCCGACTTCATCGACTCCGAAGGCGTCCATTCGGAATTCAGCCGGGCAGACTATGGCTTCATTCAGCACGAGTTCGGTCCCCAACTCCGTGACCATGTGCTCGGCGGGATCGACGGCATAGGTGATCCCTACCTGCCACAACGAACCTCGAAGTCCGACGCGCGGAGTACCCTTGTCCGTATCGAGAAGAATATCGCCCTCGAGGCGTTTGGGCTTGTGACGGAGAAAGACCACGAGAGCCCACCGCAGTCCCACGGCAAACTCGCGCTCGATTTCGCGCCCAGATACGACAGACACCATGTCGTCCTGTACTTGAAGTTCAAGCTACCTGGAGGCGGACAGAAGCGCTTCCAAAAGGAAGGCATACTCTCCTCGAAGGCGGAGACTCTTGTTGCTGAGTTCTTTCCCGACGCCACGTATCAACCTGCGGTGAGATTCGAAGGGCTCAGTCTATCCTTTGTGTTCGAGCTGACCAAGATACCGTTCGCCTCTCTTAGAGATACGTCGCCCGAGCAGTGGCGGACTGTGCTGCAAAATCTGCGAGAACGCTGGCTCGAAGCGGAGAGCCAGATTTCTCGCCTGTACCAATCGGAAGTATTCGAGGACTTCCTGCTCGAGCTCGGCTACGGGAAGACCGAACCACCTAATGTCGAGGAGTTCGTCGAACCCATTGATGTCACGGATCGCGGCGTATGGGTCATGCGGCCTGGCGCCGGCGGTCGTCTGTGGGAGAGATGGTGTGGCGAAGAAGTTATTAGCATGGGCTATGGCGATGCCTTCTCGGACGACCTGGAGCCGCTCGCCTCCAAGGACGAAGTCAAGAACTCCGTAACAGTGTACTGGTTCAGCGTGAAATGGAGTTTCCGCTCCTCGGTTGATGTGACTCAGCTTACCTGCTGAGCACGGATTGCCTCTCTTGCCTTCTGACGAGCTTCCGCTCGCTTTTTCCTCGCCGCTTCGATCTTCCGATCACGCTCGGCGAAAATCTCTTTCTCCCGGCCAGCGAGTTTGTCCATCGGGGTGATGTAGCCGATGGCGCTGTGCAGGCGTCGCATATTGTAGTGCTCGATGTACTTTGCCACGGTGCACCTGGCGTCGTCGAGGCTAAGCGGCGGCTGCGGCCTCAGGCACTCGTCTTTGATGGTGCGAAAGAAACGCTTCGATTGCGGCGCTAGGTGCGCTGAACCATTTCGGTGATTTATTTGCGGATATGACCACCAACGATGAAGTGAGCACGTTGGATAAAGCAATGCTTTCCTCACTGGAAGGGTATATCAATTTGTATCTCCGAACCAAAGCTGATATAGTCCCGGCGACCTATCAGGTCTCCGCATAAACAGTTTCGGGGGCGGGCTACCAATCCCCGCCCCTTTGGAAGTAGGTTACTATGAGTAAATCGTGGAATGTGCTAGAGGGGGATTGTCGAGATCGCCTTCGGGAACTCCCAGATCAATCTATCCACATGGTGTGGACTAGTCCCCCGTACTACAAGCTAAGGGACTATGGTCATGATGCTCAGATAGGTCTGGAGCCGACGCCAGATGAGTTCGTCCAGACGATGGTTACGGTCATGCGCGAGGTTCATCGCGTCCTCCGGGATGACGGTACGTTATGGCTTAATATCGGCGATTCTTATGGTGGTTCTATAGTTGGCGGTAGGGCGAAAGATCTGCAAGGCTTGGCATGGCGTGTGGCTCTAGCCCTACAAGAAGATGGCTGGTATTTGCGCAACGATATCATCTGGGCCAAGGGGGTAAGTAATCAACAGGGTTTTGTCGAAGCCGCCGCCTCCTCAATGCTTAGGCAAGGTATCTCACCTGAAAAAGTTGATTCTATTGTATCCGAACTGGAACTATCGGTGGGAAATGCGAAGCCAGAGAGTGTTACGGATAGATTCACGCAGGCACACGAATATTTGTTTTTGCTGTCGAAAAAACCGCGTTATTTTTTCGACCACCTAGCCTCCAGAGAGGTGGGGGTTACAGGTAGTCCCCGCAATCGAAGAACGGTGTGGCTCGTACCTACGAAACCTTTTGATGGGGCACACTTCGCGGCGGCCCCAGAAGACTTAGTTGCACCGTGTATAGAGGCCGGAACATCTCAGAGGGGCTGTTGTGCTGCTTGCGGGGCACCCTATACACGTCTAGTTAAAGTTGAGGGGGAAGAAGGTACCCCCTTAGAATCGAGGTCTTCTTCGCATATTCGCCAACCCGGTAACACCCCAATTAAAGATCACCCATTTGGGTATGCTAGGGATCGTAAAATGTTAGGGTGGGAACCCACATGCTTTTGCTCTACCGATAAAGCTCCTGTGCCCTGCACGGTCTTAGATCCTTTTGCCGGGGCAGGGACAACTTTGCTGATGGCAGATCAATTGAACCGTCAATCTATTGGTATCGAACTTAATCCCGATTATGTTGAGATCATAGAAAAACGGATTTTGCATTATCGTAATGAATTACCCCCATTTGATGAGAGATATCTTCCTGTAGAATCGGACAGTGAATTGCCTTCAGAAATTCCTTTCGAGCAGTTGCTTAATTTTTGACAGATCCCGGTGGCTAGGGTATAGGTTAGTGAAGCAAGGGACGATACCTAATACCTACGAGCTTAACGGAGATCACGATGACCTACCAACACGATTCGGAAGGGCAAGAGTTTTTGGGCGAGTTCACCAATAACGAGGGCACCTTCGACCTTTATGTTAGCCGGAAGTTCAAGGAAGTGATCGCCCGTTTTGGCGATAGCCCGTCTGACTACAGCGCTGCCCCGCTGGACACAGCGTTTATGTACCCTGACGGTGGGCAGTTAGGTGGAAGCCCGCTTCGGGAAGCTGCAGAGCGGACCCTGCGTCAGTAAGCCCGGCCCATACGCACTACCGACTAGAGGCCCCTTTTCGAAGGGGCTTTTAGGTTTCTTGAAAAAGCCCTTGACATGTCGGAATAAATAGCTATCATCCCCTTGTTGAACAGATACATCCCCGACGATGGGGACACCTAACGGAGCGAACCATGAAACGTCTGAAACGGAAACACAAACCTCGCTCCTGACCCGCCCTCCCGAAGCCGGTCAGGAGATGAGAATCTCTTGGACCGGAAGCTAATGTTGGTGAAGCAGCAGGCTCTTAACCTGAAGGTCGTGGGTTCGAACCCCACCATTCCGACTGAACACCAACAGGAGGAGAGTGTGGAAAACGTAGCGTCGTACGGAGACAAGATCATCGTCGAGCCGATCGACCGATCCGACGAGCAGTATCCCGAGGTAATCACCACCTCGGGCAGGGTCGGAAGGGTGGTCTGGAGTTCGAACATCAACTGCCCTAAAAGTGCGGTGGTCATTTACGAGAACTGCCTCAACAGGATCCACGACACGAAAACGAACAAGGTCCGCGAGGCCGTGTCCGCCGACGACGTGCATTTCGTGTTCCAGAAACCGGCGCGGTTCTGATGTTTCGCCGGTTTCTAAAGATGTTCCGGCGTCCGTGCGATTGTCCCGTTGACGTGCATGTACGCTAGCTCCATGCTAGGGGCGCTCAAACCTGCAGATTTAACACGATTGCAGCCATTCTTAAGTTCGGAGAGGACGATGGATACCGACTCGACTGCCGATGCAGTTGCACAAGCCCCTGAACGGGTCGAGAGGACGAGCACCAACCCACTCGACGACCAAGTCGAGAAGCTGAAGACCCTCTTTCCTGAGTGCGTCTCAGAGGGTCGTGTCGACTTCGAGCGGCTTAAGGCAGTCTTGGGCGACGAGCTGGAGGGAGAGGACGCCTATCGGCTGACGTGGGCTGGGAAGAAGGACGCTTTTCAACAGGTCCAGTCGCCAAGCCGAGGTACTCTCGCCGTCGATGACGACGAGTCGCTCTACTTCGACCACACCGACCATATTTTCATCGAAGGTGAAAATCTCGAAGTCCTGAAGACGCTCTACAAGTCGTATTACGGGCGCGTGAAGATGACTTACATCGATCCGCCGTACAATACCGGCGGCGACTTCATCTACTCTGATGACTTCTCCCAGTCCCTCGATCAATATCTCGCCGCTACCAGGCAGGCTGACGGCGAGGGTAACGTCCTGTCGAGCAATCCCGAGACAAGCGGGCGGTTTCACTCCTCATGGCTGTCGATGATGTATCCTCGGCTGTTCCTAGCTCGCCAGTTGCTACGCGACGACGGTGTGATTTTCGTATCCATCGACGACAACGAAGTCCACAACCTTCGCCTGCTGATGAACGAGGTGTTCGGCGAGGAAAACTTCGTTACCAACGTGGTTTGGCACAAGGTTTTCGCGTCCAAGGCGTCTGCTCGTTACTTTTCAGAAAGTCATGACCACATCCTCGTTTACGCCAAAGACAAGGAAAACTGGGAGCGCAATCTTCTGCCGCGAACCGAGGAGCAGAAGTCCGAGTACACCAACCCCGACAATGATCCTCGTGGACCATGGCGCTCGGTTTCGTTGTCCGCACGGAATGAATACTCCGACGGCTTGTGGGGTACGACGACGCCCAGCGGGCGGGTGATTGAGGGGCCTCCTATTGGCAGTTATTGGAAGGTCTCGAAAGAGAAATTTGAAGAACTATGTGATGACAACAGGATCTACTGGGGCAGCGAGGGGGACGGGATCCCCAGAAGAAAGTTTTTTCTATCGGAGGTACAGGACGGCATAGTTCCCAACACCGTTTGGCGCTACGAGGACGTTGGACACACTCAGAAGGCAAAAAAAGAATTGTTGAAGTGGGTTGACTTCGAAAACACCGCGAACGTGTTAAACACAGTGAAACCTCCGCGACTAATCCGTCGAATGCTTGAAATTGGCACGGACCCCGACACTGAGGATATTGTACTCGATTTCTTTGCCGGCAGTGCAGCAACCGGCCAGGCGGTCGTCGAGCACAATGCCGAGGATGGTGGCAATCGGCGTTTTGTTTGTGTCCAGTTTCCTGAGCCTCTGCCTAAACCTGAGCCGAAGCTGAAGACCATCGCCGATATTGCTCGCGTACGGCTTCGGAACCTCCGTGACTCACTTACTGGCGATGACCACCAGCTGACCCTTGAAGGTTCGAAGGACGTCGATGCTGGCTTCAAAGCGCTTCGATTGGCCGACTCGAATCTAAGGCAGTGGCAACCACCCGAGGAGGACGACCCAGACGCTCTGATCGAGCAGATGGCGATCTTCGACGACGGACTAAAGGACGATGTGCGGCACAAGGACGTGCTGTACGAGCTGATCCTACGTGAAGGCTTTTCGCTGAACTCCGAGGTCGAAGAAGTCAAAACAAAGAGCCAGATGACCTACAAGGTCACTGACTCCAAGGAAGGCGTGGCCGAGCAGGATGAAGATGCGGCGGCACCGAGGGCAGATCGTTCGTTTTGCGTCTGCCTCGACGAAGAGATCGGCTTCGAGATCTTGGACGATCTGCAGGTGGACACCGAGCAGGTCTTCATCTGCCGTGACAGCGCGATCGACGATGCGCTGAAGGTCAATCTATCGCTCGAATGCATCCTGAAGGTGATTTGATCATGAAGTTCCGCTTCGATCCGAACCTCGACTTCCAGACACGAGCCATTGAATCGGTCGTGCAGCTCTTTGACGGTGCTACGCGGCTGGAGACGGGCTTTGAGCTAATCGCCGAAGACGGTGTCATCTCGAACGACCTGACGCTGACTGAAGGCGATCTGCTGGAGAATCTGCGCGCTGTACAAGCCGACGAGGAGCTTCAGGGCGGCGCTGCCATCCCAGCCGGTAAGAGCCTCGACAGCCTCGACTTCTCAATCGAGATGGAGACAGGTACGGGCAAGACCTACGTCTACCTCCGCACCGCCTTCGAATTGCACAAAAAGCACGGCTTCCGAAAGTTCATCATCGTGGTGCCGTCGGTCGCGATTCGAAAGGGTGTGATCAAGACCTTCGAGATGACGAAAGACCACTTCGGCCAGCTATACGACCACCTGCCTTACCGCTTCTATGAGTACGACTCGGCTAACCTATCGAGGGTGCGCCAGTTCACGTCGAGCAACGATGTCGAGTTCATGATCATGACGCTGGCGTCGTTCGACAAAGAGATCAACGTCTTTAACCGATCTCAGGATCGGATGATGGGGCGAAGTCCGCTCGAACTTGTGCAGAATACGCGTCCTATCCTGATCCTCGACGAGCCGCAGAATATGGAGGGGGCCAAGGGTAAGAAGGCTCTCGAAAGCCTCAACCCGCTGTTCAAGCTGCGGTACTCGGCGACGCACCGGAAGCTCTACAACCTCGTCTACCGCTTCACCCCTGTCGACGCCTACCGCCAAGGATTCGTCAAAAAGATCGAGGTCGCCTCTGTCGTCCAGGACCACGATGCCAACCGCGCCTATGTCGAGTGTAAGAGCGTCAAAGCCAAGAAGACGGTCGTCAGCGCAAAGTTGAAGGTCTACGTGCGGGGCAAGTCGGGGCCGGAGCCGAAGTACCGCACCGTGCAAGCTGGCGATGACTTGGAGGAGGTCACCGGCTTGTCCGTCTACGAAGGCTGGGTGGTCGAGTCTGTAGACGCTGGATACGGCGAGGTGTCCTTCCGAAATGGGCGGGTCATAAGCGAGGGCACGGAGATCGGCCCAGATCACGAAGCTATCGCCCGCGTCCAAATCGCGACGACCATCGAGAAGCACATGCGCAAGGCTCATCGGCTTCGACGCCGAGGCATCAAGGTGCTCTCGCTGTTCTTTATTGATGAAGTCGCCAGCTACGTCGGGGACGACGGCTATATTCGCCGCTGCTTCATAGAAGAGTACGACAAGCTGCGCCAGTCCGATCGCGCATGGTCCAAGCATTATGCGGACGTGGCTGCCGGAGACGTCCAGGGCAGCTACTTCTCCGAGTATAAAGCCGAATGGGCAATGGAGGGCGATGAGGACGCGTACGAGCTGATCATGAAGAACAAAGAGCAACTCCTGTCCTTCGATGAGCCGACCGAGTTTATTTTTTCGCACTCGGCGCTTCGCGAAGGATGGGACAACCCGAATGTCTTCCAGATCTGCACCCTCAACCGCACGATCTCGACGATGCGCAAGCGCCAAGAAATTGGCCGGGGGATGCGTCTCGCCGTCGACCAATCCGGCGAGCGAATCTTCGACGATCAGGTCAACCTGCTCACCGTCGTGGCCAACCAGAGCTATGCCGAGTACGTCGCTCAGCTCCAACGAGAGTACATAGACGATGTCGGCCATGACCAAGAGCCGCCCACACCCAAGGATGCCCGTAAGCGCAAGACCGTGCGCCTGAAGAAGGGCTTTGAACTCGACGCCGACTTCAAGGAGTTGTGGGCGGACATTGCGCGGCGGACGCGCTACCGCGTCAACTTCGACGAGAAGCGACTAAATGCCGAGGCTGCCGCCTTTGTCGGCGAAATCGAGATCCAACCGATCAAGATCCGCACGACTCGCGTGGCGATTGACACGATCGAAGATGGTGGTCATCTAGTCGAGCGGCGTCTGGGCGATACGGCCCAGTCCGTCAGCCGAGAGCGCCCTCCGGTGCCAAATCTAGCCAAAGAGATCGCCGAGAAGACCATGCTTACCCGGCGCACAGTCCGTCGAGTCCTCACCGAGGCGGGCAATCTCGACCACGCTACGCGTAACCCTGCTGAGTACATCGACCGCGCCTCTGCCGCCATCAACAGAGCCAAGCGCCGTCTACTGGTCGAGGGTGTGCGCTATGTCGAACTGGAGGGCATCTACGAGATGTCGTTGTTCCAGGACATCGAGAGCTACGAGGACAATCTCGTGCCGATCGAAAAGTCCATCTATGATCACGTCGTCTATGTGTCGGGCGTTGAGCGCGATTTTGCAGAGGCGCTGGAGGCGATGGATGAGGTCCAGCTCTTCATCAAGTTGCCCGCCTGGTTCACGGTCACGACGCCGGTCGGCGAGTACAATCCCGACTGGGCTGTCCTGTTCCAGGTGCAGGATGCTTTCGGCGAGGTTCAGGATCGCCTCGCCCTTGTCCGCGAGACAAAGGGTACGATCGAATTCGACCAGCTTCGAGAGTCAGAGCAGTTGAAGATCTAATGTGCGCAGCGGCACTTCGAATTGGTGGAAGAAGTAGGCTGACCTGTCACGTCGGCACTCACCAAAGGTTGGATTTTGCGTCGTGACGGTTGTTGCGTGTGGGCCGAGGGGCTGGACGGGTCTCGGAATAAGTGATATGGTTTTTTTAGATATCAATTTCGATCAGGGCGTAATTTACGAGCGCCTTTACGAAAAAGACGGGTCCAGACCGGACCGCTTTCGTTTGATTCATATCAACGAAGTGGCGGCGTTCGAGTCCAAAATCAAAGAAATGGAGCCGGAGCCGGATTACGAAATGTCTTATGAACTGATTTTCCATTTGAAAAGCGGGCATACCATTACGTTCGATGTGCGTGGTGCTGTCAAAAATTACGAAGATTTCTGTACGCAGATTCAACGGGCTGTGTTCGGTTTAGGTGCGGAAAGTAAACCCAATTTGCGACCAGTGAAATGAAACCTTCGCATAAGGAACTTGCATGAGTGACGAAAAACCCAATGCCCTAGCCCTCGACGGTTTGGAAAATGTCGCATGTGCTATGTATTTCACGGCGCATTACCACGCATCACACAGGCTTATGGCCCGTGATCTTCACGAAAAACACCCGGACGAGTGGTCTACTTTCGAAGAGGCGCTGGAGCATGTCGAAAGGGGTATGGCTCAAGAGAACGTAGATCGCGAAGAATCCGAAAAGCGGAGACGCACAGCACACATGCGGCTTTGCATGATGGGCGGATTTGGTGATCTTTCCGAAAAGGATATCCCATGAGCAAGAAAAAGGTCGTGACGGTTACGCAAGCGGAATTCCACGAGAACCCTCGTAAGGTGTTGGCGGACGCCGGTGATGCGGATGTGTGTATCGTCGACGAAGATGGCAACAGAAAGGCTTACATGGGCACTGTGAGCACGACCCGTTGGGATTTCACGCCGTTCACACGGGAAGAGTACGACCGGCTGGTCAACGAATTGCAAAACGACCCTAGTGTTCGGCGTTCTTCTTATGCCCAAAAGGCGATGGAGCATCCGGCCTATCGCGATATGGTAGACGCCGGGGAAACCGCATTGCCGTTCATTTTCGAAGGTCTGGAAAACGATACGGTGTTTCACCTGTGGTCTTTCCCGGCCATCCAAGCTATCCTTGGTGAAGGCCCGGAGGTCCCCGATGAGGACCGAGGCAAGATCGAGAAGATGCGTAAGATTTACGTTCAGTGGGGCAAGGATATGGGGTATTTGTAATGCCAAAGCGTGTGAAACCAAAAAGTTTTGATGGCTGGAGCATGTCGATATTTCAGCTATTCGGTTCTGGGCCGAAATTTACGATTACCTGTGGCAACTGTTCGGCCACCTTTCAGGAACGGGTGCCGATGGTCCACAAGCCGGGGATACCTTGCCCGAACTGCAGAGCCGTGAATGTGTTACCCGTAACGGTTGAATGATAAGCCCTTGACACGTCCGATACGTAGTGATAGGAATAGAGGGGTGGGGCCATTGGTTCCATCTTTAACGGACCGTAAGGGTTCGTGAAGGCCCGTAACTCAATTGGAAGAGTAACACCCCGATAAGGTGTAAGTTGTCGGTTCGAGTCCGACCGGGCCTACTTTACATTTCCAACCAGATCTCGTACCATCCGTCTCCGTAGCATTTCCCCAATGTACGGAGGCTTCTTTTATGTGGGACCACTTCCTTTCAGCCGAACAAATCGACCGCAAACGTCTGTGTTTACTCTTTGATAAAGTGCAGACAATGCGCATTCACCAACCTTACTTACAAGGTCGTGTTGTCGCGTGCCTTTTTTACGAGCCTTCCACCCGGACGGCCCGATCATTTGAAACAGCGGTAAAGCGCACTGGCGGCAATGTCCTGATGGTCAGTGATCTGGAATCGACGTCGGTTGCCAAGGGCGAATCTTTTGCGGATACGATTCGTACTTTCAATCAGTACGCCGACGCAATCGTGATTCGTCACCCACGTCAAGGGGCTGCCCTTGAAGCGGCCAATGTTTCTACAGTGCCCGTGGTAAATGCGGGCGATGGGGCTAACGAGCATCCCACACAGGCACTTCTCGATGCGTACACGATAGCTGAACACCACGAACGTCTGGATGGGCTTAGAATCACTGTGGTGGGTGATCTTAAATACGGTCGTACCGTACATTCGTTGTCGCTCCTCCTGTCCAAGTTTAATGTGGAGTTTAAGTACGTCCGCCCGGAAACGTTGAAAATGCCGTCCGGCTATCCCGAGGGCGAAACTCATACGCATCTGACGCCAGAGGTGTTGGCTGAAACCGATGTGCTTTACATGACTCGTATCCAGCGGGAACGCTTTGCTTTACGTGGTGATCCCCACCCGGAAATCTTGGTGAAGGGTTGCCACCTCACACCGGAGTTGGTGAAGCATTTGCCCGAAGAGTCTTGCATCCTTCACCCTTTCCCACGGGTGGAGGAATTGGACCTGGCGATAGATGAGGACCCCAGAGCCTTGTATTTCAAACAGATGGCAAACGGGGTACCTATGCGTGCGGCCTTGATTAATACCCTCATACACCACGGCCAGACCCGTTCGCTTGTGGGGCATGGTTCGAAATGGTCGACTGAAGACCCGTGGGGCATCAAGGGTACGGATTCATTTTGACGGCTTACATTACGTGTGGTATAAGGGCTAGGTATTGATACGAAACCCTTTTGTAATGGAGGTTTAGGGATGGATTCATCCAAAGTCGCACTTGTGGTAGTGCTATCTGTCTTGGCTCTGTTGGGCCTTGGCTTCTTTTCGTACATCGGCACCACGAACAGTGAGGTCCGGTTGCGCAACCAAGTGGAAGCCCAGCAGCAAGTGCTGGAAAGCCACCACGACAAGATGTGGAAGATCCTGCAGCAGAAGGCTGGGGTAGCTTCCGAGTACAAAGACACCTTCGCCGAGGTTTACCCGGACCTTATTTCCGGGCGATACGACGGTGAAGGCGGCGCTAAGATGGTGCTGGCCAAGATGGTCAAAGAGGATAACCCGGATTTCGATACGTCTCTGTACAAAGAGCTATCACGGGCTATCGAAGCACACCGTACTTCTTTCCACCACGAACAGACCAAGCTGTTAGACCTTCACCGGGAGCATAAGGATCTCCTACAGACGTTCCCCGGCAACACCATGTTGGCAGGTCGTGAACCAGTGGACATTACCATCATCACAAGTTCGCGGTCTAAGCAAGCAATCGAAACCGGTGTCGGGAAAGGCACAGCGTAAATTCCAGCTAATCAACGGGTACATGGGCCGGTCGAAGCAACTCCGGGTCTGGGTTTTGTTGTTCAAAAACCAACCCCGAGACGCGGGGCATTTGCAAGAGGCGCTGTGGATTGGTGCGAACAAAAACGAATTCGTCATTACAATCGGCGTGGATAGCCAGTACAATGTGGAATGGTCGCATGTCTTTTCGTGGACGGAAACCGAGCGCCTTAAAATCGACACGAGGTATTATGTCGAGGAACAAGAGGAGCTAGACCTTGTGGCATTAGCGGATTGGCTCAAGCCCCGGTTGCGCAAGCAATGGGAACGCCGTGAGTTTGCTGAGTTCGATTACCTCAAGGTGGAGCCGCCTACATGGGCTGTGGTCCTGATTTTCTTTTTGACGATCTTAGCGAACGTCGCCGTGTCCGCATACGTGGTAATGAACCAGTACTCAGAGTCCTACCGGTATGGTAGCGATGATTATTCACCGTGGAAAAGTAAACCTTGGGAGCGATGGTAATGAGTGACATTCAAGAAAAGCGCAAACTTCGTGGGCAAGAAGTTTCGGAATCCGCCGCCCGCATGATGAAGTCTTTTGTCGTGCTGGAGCAGAGCATCGAAACCGACCTCAAAGACCTGTTGGGTTCGGACATTACGCACGTGGCCGTCGAGATAGGTCTGGATACCGGGATGTACGCTAGCGTCTATGTGATATACGTGGCGGAAGATGAGCGTGAAAGGACCATCAACGCCTGTGACCGGGACGTAGAGGAATTGCTTACCCAATACGGGCTAGGCAACCGCCGTTCCATTTTTGAAAAGCGCACAAGCACGCTCTGGCGGTTCTATCATAAGAACGCGGACACCGACCGAGGACTACATCGTTATGGCGGGTAACGTAGCAGCCTATCCGGGGTCCTTCGATCCCTTTACGCTGGGGCACATGGATATCCTTCAGCGGGCGTCCAAGCTCTTTGAAACGGTGTATGTGGTGGTGGCGCACAATGCCAACAAAAGCCACCTTTTCAGCGGGGACCAGCGTCTTGAAATCGTTGAAAGGTCGGTAACACACCTCCGGGACCATTACCGAATGCCCGAAGAGGCGGACATTCGCGTTCGTTTGCACACTGGAATCACTTCCGATTTTTTGGATGAGCACAACGTGGATGTTGTGATCCGGGGCATTCGAAACGCTACCGATCTCGACCATGAAATCAAGCTGGAACAGTATCTTCGGCGCACGTCCACTGCGGAAACGGTTTACTTGACGCCGAGGACCCGGAACCTCAATACTAGCTCGACGCTGGTACGGATGTTTTTGCAAACGGGGAAGTTCGAGGAAGCCGGGCGATACATGTCGACCGAGGCCCAGAAATACATCGTCGATACCCTAACTTAACAGTACGGGGTGGATATCTAAATGATTTCATTACCTACCAGATTTCAGCCTTCTGTATCGTTTGGGGGCGCTGAGATACAGCGCACCGAAGATGGGCGTTGGCGCACGGAGTTCGAACATCGCGGCTCCAAGATGGAGTTGTTCGCCGATTCCATGTTCGCCCTGCGGGATACTTTGTTGGAGTTGAAAAAGACGCAAACCCCGCTGGAAGAGTGCCTCGAAAAGATGGACGACTGGTCATACCTACGCCTTTACGAGGTCTATACGACAAGGCCAACCGAAGGTCCGTGGCACCAGCGAAAAGACGAATGGCTTTTGCTTAACGGCTTGGTGTTTTACGGCGTCAAGCATGAAAAATGGGAAAGCACTTGGCCCGCGTCTAACCCGGAACGTTACCCGCTTTCGCTTACGGAAAAGGGGAGCGAAGTATGCTCCAAACTGTTTTTCGAACCGAAACAAGATCTCGATTATAAAGAGAAACAAGCACTCCATGCAGACCTCCGGGGCCGCATGGTCGAAAGCATCTATTCCGCCCCTGTGGGTTACGAGAGGCCCTCTGACGTGTTTGTGGCTTTGCATTGGGGGCACAAGGTGCTCGCAATATCTGAGAGCCGTGACGGCGCTTTCAAGGCGCTTTTGCGGGACACCAAATGTGGGGAATGTGAAAACACCACGATGCGCCTTATCAAAGTTAAAAAAGATTACCGTATCCCGCCGATGGAAAAGATTCGGGTGTCGGATTATTGGGTCAAGTATTGCACAGAGCTTTTGTGGGAGAAAAAATGGGGTACTATAGTCAACGAAGAAGGCCCGGAAGATTTGGTAGCGGTAGCGGGTAGAATTACTACTTGACGGGAATGCTTTTAGTACGTATGATGTTTAGAACATATACAGGCCCGTAGCTCAGTCTGGATAGAGCACGGCGCTACGAACGCCGGATAGTCGGGGGTTCGAATCCCTCCGGGCCTGCTAACCCTTAATGCTTTGATACGACCACCCTAGTGTAATTTAACGTAGGGAGGTCGCGATGAAACGCATCGGGTTGAAGCTGTTTTATTATTTGGTCGTTGTACCGGTATCGTGGTTAGGGACAGAGTGGGCACTTCGAGTGTACCACAAAACCCATGACCGCATCTGGCCGGAAAAATCGACTGAACTTATGCTCTACCGGTCGGAAGCAATTCAGACCATGATGGGCATGGGGTATTGCCTTCAGTTGCGGGGCAATCAAATATGGGCCTTTAATTTTTCGACGGAAGATTTCCTTCTGGCGGAGCATGAGGATCCAAAGGAACGTTGGAAACTAGCACTACGAGCTGCTCATGACCATAAAACAAACGTTCTGGAAGGTGGTGCATAACGCAGTAGCGCACCCCCTCCTCGCCATCGACGATCTTATCCGTGCGGAATGGACTGTTGATTTCCACGACTGGACGTCGGATTTAGCTTGGCCGCCCGAGGAGGGTGGTGGCTACGATCCAAACAACCTCGAAGTTCGCCTCGGTGAACATCGTGAGCACATGGATATCGCCGGTCATCTTTTGACCGACGCCGGATTGGGGGATGAGTTCAGAGCTATCCTCAAGGAATCCGAAATGAAAGTTGACGAACTATACGAAGAACGTGTAGGATCTAAGTAGCAAGTTACGGGGCCGTAACTCAGTTGGTCAGAGTGCCATCCTTACAAGTTGGAAGTCGACAGTTCGAGTCTGTCCGGCCCCATTAGCCCCCGGATCTTTTAAGGTCTGGGGGCTTTTCTATATGGAGATCACGTGCTAAAATCACTCGTGAAAGCGATGAGGCGTCAGAAAAAGGGCACCAAATCAATCGAACATCTGCACCATTTCCAGTGTGCCGCTTGCCAAAAGTGGTGGTCTATTGGTGACGCCCCCGATCGCAAGAAGTGGTTTTGCCCGTGGTGTGGAACAGAACAGGAATTTGAAAATCATGAATGATAAAACGACCGAAACATCTGACCTGATCACAGACGCATTTGCCAAAGTAGGTTCCTCTTTCCTCCGGGCCGGAAACCACCGGTTCCCTTTTGATGAGCTTCAGGATTACCGGCTCGTCAACAACCCCCGTGACACGGACCTTTGGTACGTAGAGTTGACGTATAGAACGCTGTCTGATATAAAACGAATCGAGGTATCATTCGATTCGCAATTGGAAGCCAAAGAGGCTGCTTCCCAACTGGATGCGCTTGTAGCGGAACAGTGGGAGGAAAAACGCTGGTAAGGCATTATGGCTGACGCCTACACAAAGGAAGATAAGATAAGGTTCACGGCCCTTGCGGTGGTGGGCCTTTTTCTTTTTGCGTCATGGGCGACAGGATTTTTGCGCTACATTGACCGCACTCTGTTTGTGAGTGACACTGGCCCTGTATGTGTCGAAGAGCAGTATATTCAGTGCTGTAGTTTTGCGGAAGATGCAAAGCCCCTCATCAAGCAAGGCTTTGTGATGGAGGATGATATGGGCCGCGTGTGGACGCTTGAGCGGCAAGTCCCGTGTGATAAATACGGCAACCCGGCACCCCCGAACTGATGGAAAAGATAACGACAACGGGCGTCCTGACTTACGTGGGGGAGTGGGCGATACTCCAGTGCGATTTGGAAACGGTCGTTTATTACCATTGGTGGTTAGAGCGTTTTGGGGTCAAGGTAAACCTTCCCGTCTGGAAATCACACGTATCAGTGGTTCGTGGTGAAGAGTTACCAAACCCGGAGGCATGGGGCGATTACCAAGACGAAGAAATTGAATTTTGGTATAGCCCTAGCGAAATTTACTGGAACGGCGAATATTGGTGGATTGACGTCTATAGTCCCCGACTGGAGGCGATTCGCCAAGAGCTAGGTCTCTCGCCCCAACCCGAATACTCATTGCACTGGACAATAGGCAAAGAGTACGAACGGCGGTGGGGATGTAAACTTGGTGTGGAGTGCTATAACCCATGAAATGGCTTTGTAAAATCGGTATCCATCTGTTCCGGCATATTTCGTCGCACGGCAGCACCATGTCGGCGCTCAAGGGCCACAAAGAGAAACACACCCGGAATTACCGTGTGCCTGTGGTCGCCGTCACAAGACGGTTGAGGTGTTCAAGAATTGGGAATACAACGAACAGTGGACGACAATAACGATCAAAAAGGGTAAACCGATAGGCGGGGCACCCTCTATGCGAAGAATGAGGAACGAATGAGTAAAGAGGATCTCCCAACCGAAAAGATACGGCAGTGGATTGACGAAGAACTGGATCCCAAAGTAGACGGGCAAAGTACCCCGCGTGACTGGATCCGGGAAGCGGCTAAGATGTCTATTCACGACAGCAAGCGACCTTTGGGTAACAGTGAGTGGGCTTACAATTTGGCGGTCACGATGGTTCCGGCTTTCCCGGAGATCGTGCTGGACGTCAAAGAGTACAACGACAACGACATCGAATTCACATTCGATTGGGAAAAGTTCGACGCTATCCTTAACGGGACCATCGACGCTTTGATCAACGAGGATATGGATTTTTCAATGTCTAAGCCGGAAGTCAAATGCAGCACTTGCGGTGCGAAACCTTATGGCCCTCGATGCCCTACTAAATGCGACGAGTATCACTAATGAGTGAACCGAAAGAAGTGCTGATTGACGGCGTGCGTTATGTACCGGCCCGCGAAACCCAGATGGATATCCGGGAAGCTGTAACCCGCGAAATATCGGCCCTGTTCTGGGGGTCACTCCCGGATGAGGGGTGGCAAGAAGAATTCGACAAGTGGTGTTCCGACGTGTGGATCCGACCTAACGAGGAAGGGCACGGTATGAGGATGCACGAATTCGTGGACCGGGTAGTTGCTCGTAGCGTACACAAGGGTGAGGATTGATACATGGCTTTTCTTAGGATTGGCAGAGATGTGATGTTGGACAGCCGGATCAACAAGGTGTCGGTTCAGCCGTTGGGGTCGGGTACTTACGCTCTACGTATCAACAACCGTAAGGCTTCTTACGAGGGCACCAAAGAGGCGTGCGAAACTTTACGGGAACGGGTGGTCGAATACCTCATGGCCGAGCACAACTTGCTGTTGATTGACATGAACGAGGATTTGCTTGAAAATGATGGACCTGATTGGCAACCCCTGTAACTGGATAAGCGATGGCACCAATACTCCCTACAGATTTGAATCCCGGCATTCAACGCACCGTCAAGTGGCTCAACGATGGGGGCTATCCCACCGTTGACAGCGGTGACGGAAAGACGCATGATCACGAATGTGACAGGGAAGACCCGTATGTTGTGGTGCAAGTAAGCGCCGTAGACACCTCCCCTGAATTGCTGGTAGTTTGGGCCAACAGCCTCAAAAAGGCGCTGGAAACTATTGGGGTTGAGGTAGGTCCGGTAGGTAAAGGTCCCGTGTGGCTACAGGCAAATTACGACCCCTGTAACGGGTATGCTTTCATCGATATAACCGGTATCCACGACGGTATGCTACCCGAGGATCTCACCGATGGTTGATATGTCAGAAAAGTTCAAAGGATGCATCTTGGGCCTTGCCGTGGGTGACGCTGTAGGGGCACCTGTAGAGAAGGCTTCCATCGAGAATACTCGGCAGTACCTCGAAGATCGGGTCAAGCCTAAGAATTTCGACGGCGTGGTGCGTAGCGCTTTCGAAGAATTACCTTTCGGCCACTACACCGACGACACACAGTTGGCACGCGAGCTTATGATCTCGCTTGTGGATTGCGAGGGTAGGTTTGACCCTGCAGACTATGCGGACCGTATCCGGGTGATGTTCGAAGACGACCTGATGGTGGGTTCGGGTGGTACAACACGCCGAGCGGCCCAGCGTTTAATAAAAGGCACGCCGTGGAACCAAGCCGGTGATATGAAATCAGCGGGTAACGGTTCCGTTATGCGGGTAGCTCCGTTGGCGCTGGCCTTTAAGTCTAACCGTGATGGGGATCTCGCCTCTAAGTCCTTTTTGGATACTGCTAGGGATCTTGTTGACGCC